>Ga0326728_10005000_pt1 | contig 38203 bp, 28 predicted proteins | sample MB3enrmetagenome_FD_207602 | JGI IMG/M metagenome (GOLD analysis project Ga0326728, IMG submission 207602) | Lab enriched peat soil microbial communities from McLean, Ithaca, NY, United States - MB31MN | ecosystem: Environmental > Terrestrial > Soil > Wetlands > Peat | place: USA: New York...
TCCGCCGGGGTCAGTCCTAAACACCCGAAAAGGAGTGCGGCACTCAAAATGGGGGGCAGAATCAAGTGGACCGAACCCAACGGCCAAAAAAATGAGGAAACTCCTCCTGCACTTTTCTCTTGACACGACAATCAACCTATGGTAGCCTACCATCGTTGTCGCAGGGGAGCGCCGGCAGGCGGCGGCGGCAGGGGAAGGCGATAGGGACCAGGCAAGCGGGAAAAAGGCGGGGAAATGCTAAAAAGATGTTATTTTGACGGAACGAACTCACCAATTTATTGCAAACAAAGGACTTAGCCTTCAAAAACGCCAAAAACGAACTGGTTTTTGAGTGCAAACGAACCCAAATCAAACCCAAAAAGGGGCAAAAAAACGCCTTTTGTGGGGCCTCGAAGCGGAATTTGCGAGTCCAAAGGCCCGGCGGGTGGGCGACTACCAGGGGGGCTACACGAGCCTCGAATCTGACTTTTCCAGGCTTTACATATCCGCGGGGGCGGAGGCTCGCTCTGGGGCAGGCGACCGGGGCCGCCCAATGTAAACAAGCGTTAGACCCGCTACACTAGATTGCCGCTACCCGGCGGTCAGAGATCGTCCCCACCCGGCGGTCATAGACCGCCGCTACAACCGCATGCACAATCACTTAGGTCGCTCTGAATGGAATGTGAAATGATGCAGAGGCTTCCGATGCGCCGGGTTAGTGCGGAGACGCGTTGCCGTCAAGCTCGCGTGCCTTCGATAGCGTGGAAGATAGCGGCGGTCGTTTGGGCGCTCGTCATCTTCCACCTGTCGACAAGCGCATATGGGCCCGGTCTCAGCGGGCGGCTGCTGGCCGGTGCGCTCAGTTTGCTGCACCTGGCTATTCCAGTGCCCCGCCTCGAGGTCTTAAACCATTTCGCGCGCAAGGCCGCTCACCTTGGCGAGTACGCCGTCCTTGCCGTCCTGCTTTGCGCGGCTTCTGAAGAGCAGCCACTCCAATGGCGCCCACAGCGCGTTTTGGCGTGCTTCCTGGTTGTGTTGGCTTATTCCCTCACGGATGAGTTTCACCAGCGTTTTGTGCCTGGACGCAATGCGAGCCTGGCGGATTGCGGGATCGACTCCATCGGTGGAGCAATGGGGGTGCTCGTCTACTACCTCAATCATCTTCGGCTTCGGGCGGCGGAGTAGCGGAGACGGGATAACCTGGCGGTGGAATGCGCTTGTCGGACAGGGCAACCTTAGTAGCTCTCGGAGGAGTGCTTGGATATGCCGCCTTTCGGTGGGGCGGAGTGGAGCGGCCTGACCAGTACGTATACCTCCTGGCGCTGGGCGTGCTGGCGATAGTGGTCACCCTCGGCCGATCGCGCGACGAGCGGGCGCCGCTTCCCGGTCTTGTTGTGCGATGGGCCGCGGCGCTCCTGCCGGCGTATGTGCTGTTCCAGGTGCTTCCGCTGCCGGTGGCGCTGCTGCGCGTGCTGTCACCTGCACGGGCTGAGGGGGTAGCGGCGCTGGAGCCGATTGGAGCCAAGGTCAACTTCGCGTCGCTGAGCGTTTCTCCCGCCGCCACCTTCCAGTCCTTCCTGCTCGTCTGCGGGTACGTGATCATCTTCCTTGTCGTGCGCGAGTTGACTTGGCGCTTTGGGCGTCTGCGTGTAGCGCCGCCCTTTAGGGCGGCACATGCCGGGCTGAAGCCCGGCGCTACATCTAATGCCGCCCTAAAGGGCGGCGCTACAGTGTCCCAGAGTGAGGCATTGCGTTTTGAGGGTAGCTGTTGGCTGGCGGTTTGGCCCATCGTGGCCATCGGCGCGTTCGAAGCAGCCCTGGGACTCTGGCAGTACTTCGGCGGCGCCGGGGAGCAAGTCGGGCGGGGAACCTACGTCAACCGGGACCACTACGCGGGCTTCCTGGAGATGGCGCTGCCGTTTGCGGTGATGTATCCGGTGGCGCTTTTGCGCCGGGCGCGCCGGCGAGAGTACTCCCAATCGACAATCGACGATCGTCAATCGTCAATCGTGTTGGGACGGTACTGCCTGACACCTGATACCCGACACCTGGAACCTGCCCGGTTGCGCTCGCGGTGGTACTCCCTGACACCTGATACCCGACACCTGGAACCTGCCCGGTTGCGCTCGCGGTGGTACTCCCTGACACCTGATACCCGACACCTGAAACCTGCCGGGTTGCGCTCGTGGTGGTACTCCCTGACACCTGATACCCGACACCTGAAACCTGCCCGGTTGCGCTCGTGGTGGTACTCCCTGACACCTGATACCCGACACCTGAAACCTGCCCTTTGGGCTTGCGCTGTGTGGGCGCTGGCAGCACTGATGTTCGCCGGGATCGTTTTTTCCCTCTCGCGCATGGGGTTTATCGCGACACTTTTTTCGCTGTTCGTGATGGGGACGCTGGCATTTGGAACCCGGCAACTGAACTGGGTGGTATGCTCCCGGAAGCGGCAGGCGGGCGCGGTGGGGATGGTCGCCACGCTGGTGCTGGCGGGCTTGCTGTTTCTGCCGCCGGATAAGCTGATCCTGCGCTTCGCCCAAATCGCTTCGGTCGTGGGACTGACCGCAGAGGGACGGATCAACCTTTGGGCCGAGACAATTCCCTTGGTAAGAGCCTATCCTTTTTTCGGCTGCGGGCTGGGCGGATATGAGACCGCATTCTGGAGATTCAACGTGGCCGGGCCGCTCGTAACGGACGATTTCGCGCACAACGATTACCTTCAATTGCTGGCGGAGCTGGGGCTGGTGGGTTTCGCAATCGGGGCTACGCTGGCGTTCTCCGTGGTGAGGATGGCGGTGCGCAGGGCCGTGAGCTCGGCGGACCCGGGGGCGCGGTATCTTGCGGTGGCGGGCGCGGGCGCGCTGGCCGCGATTCTGCTGCACAGTCTGGCGGATTTCAACTTGTATATTCCCGCCAACGCGATGCTGCTGGCGTGGATTGCGGGGACCGTTGATTTTCGATTGACGATTGTCGATTGACGATCGACTCGCAAAGACGGAAACTCCAATAGCGAAATCCGAAAATCGAAACTGGAAAATCGAAACTCGCAAAGACGGAAACTCCAAAAGCGAAATTCGAAAATCGAAAACTGGAAAACGTAAGCTCGAAATCCCATTACCGGCTCCCGAGTTTCGAATCTCGAGTTTCGTTTCTCGGGCAATCGTCAATCGACAATCGGCAATCGACAATCGTCAATCGACAATTAAAAGGAGGTAGCCGTGAGGTATTTACGTCTGCTTATCGTCATGATGGCGGCTGGGTTGATTATGGCCGCCAATCCCGCGGGCAGGGTCAGCAGTTCGGGGCCGCTGACGTTGAACGGCAAGGCAGTGCCCGTGACAGCAGTTTCATCCTTACCCGTGGTGGCGGGGGACGAAATCGCCACCGCGAGTTCCTCGGCAATGATCTATTTCACCGACAGGAGCCGCGCGACCATCGGGCCGAATTCACGGGTCAAGCTGGAGGCCCGCAGCTCTTCGTTAGTGCTGCGCGTATTATCGGGCTCAGTTGACTTGAAGCGGGCGGAAGGCTCGCGAGTCAGCTTGATCCAGCCGATTCAGCACGTGGCGCCGAAGCCCGCCGCTGGACAACCTCCCGATCCGCACCCTCACCCACCGGGACCGCCACCCCCACCCCCACCGCCCCCGCCTCGAAGCCCGCATTGCCCGCCAGACGACCCGCACTGCGATCGGGGCCATGGTGGTGGGTTGCCATAGTATCGCGCTGACTTCGGTTCCCGACGATAGCGCTTCTGAGAAGATCCGCCGTCTGGAGGGTGCGCTGGTTTGAGAACGCTGACATTGATCCTGGGGGCAGTTCTGGCTGCCTACAGTTCGGCCGGCATTATCTCTGATACGTTGTGGCCGAACAACGAAAAGGTCGAGCGTGTCCTGTGCCGCCTCTTGCTCTGCGCCAACGCGCCCTTGGTGGGACGAGCGCGGCAGCAATTGACGGGGGTGAGGGAAGAGGACGTCCAAAAGGCCATCAACATATTCAAAGGGGTCCTCCAACGCGACCCGCAGAATCCCTATCGCTGGGCCGACCTTGGAGAAGCGTTTCTCGAAGCCGGGCAGAAAGAAGAGGCTCGCTACTGCTACGGTCAAGTGCTCGCCCTGGCCCCGCACTCTGCGCCCTTTCTGCTGCGTGCGGCAAACTTCCATTTCCAGATCGGAGAGAACGAAGAAGCCCTTCCCATCACGGCCTGGATCCTAATGCTAATTCCCGACTACGATTCGGTGATCTTCAGTGAGTACGCGCGGTTAGTCGACCGCCCCGAGGATGTTTTGCGATACGGCCTCCCGGAAGATCGCCGCGCGGCGGAATCCTGGCTGCGATTCCTGATCCAGGCCGAACGCCTGGATGATGCGCAACGCACCTGGGAGTGGGTCGTCGGGCGGGGATATGCCGATGACGCGTTGGCTGGGGAATACGTCGAGTTTCTGATCCGGCAAGGCCGCCCCGACTTGGCAGCGTCCACCTGGGCCCGGTACTTGGGCACGCGCGCAGGTGACTACGGCAAGTCCACCTACCTTTTTAACGGAGGCTTCGAATCAGAGCCTGCGCAATCACCCTTTGATTGGAGCGTCGCCCGCACGCAGGGCGTCGAGGTGGCCCGTGATTGCACGACAGCCTGGTCGGGGAAATGCTCGCTTCGTGTCAGCTTCGCGGGTACTCAGAATCTCGACCTTGCGGCTGCCTCGCAGATGACTCTTGTGAAGCCGGGCCCTTATCGTTTCCACGCGTTTATCCGAAGCGAGGGCTTGACTACGGATCAAGGAATCCGATTTCGAGTTTCCGATGCCGAGGCGCCGGCGCGTCTGGATGTAACTTTCGGGCAGTTCATCGGCACCAGGCCCTGGTCAGGCGTTGAGCGCGATTTCGTAGTTCCACCCGCGACCAGGCTTCTCCAAGTCCAGGTGATCCGCCAGCCGTCGATGAAATTTGACAACAAAGTTGGCGGGACAGCCTGGATCGACGAACTGAGCCTGGAACCAATTGGGAGTCGCCCCTCACGATAGCCGCTCAGCGTGCCTGCTGGGTGTCTCTTCCTGGTAGCTTCGCCCTTTGCGTACTTTGCGCCTTGGCGTGAAACCAGGAAGGTTTTATCAGCGAACTCCTGACTCAGGACGCTAATGTTGACTACAATCGCGAACCCCAGGGAGTCCGAACCGCCCGGCGCGCTGCTTTGAGGAGGCTGCTGACAATGATCGCGCTGTTTTGGGCGTGCGTCGCCATCATCGCTTACGTCTATTTCGGCTATCCCCTTCTGTTAGCCTCCGGTGTGCTGGGCCGCCGCAGGCCCGTTCTCAAGCGGCGCGTGTGCCCAACCATCAGCGTCATAATCCCTGCGCTCAACGAAGAGTGGGTGATCGAGGAGAAACTCCAAAACGTTCTGGCGCTCGACTACCCTCGAGATCGCGTGGAGGTCCTGGTGGGAAGTGACGGTTCGGACGACCGCACGGAGGATATTGTCCGCCTCTACGCTCCCCAGGGTGTGCGTCTGATTGCACATTCCCAGCAGCAGGGCAAGAGTGCTACCCAGAACGAGCTTGTGGCTCACTCTTCGGGCGAGATACTGCTTTTCACGGATGCCGATTGCCTCCTCTCCCGCGACGCCGTCTCCCGAGTTGTCGAGAACTTCGCGGATCCCAGGGTGGGATTGGTCACGGCGGAGCCTGTATATCTCAATACGGGCGAAACGGATGTGGGTAGGAATGAGGGCCTGTATTGGCGCTACGAGACGTGGCTCCGGCAGGAGGAAAGCGATCGTGGCCTGCTCGCCATGGCCAGTGGCTGGCTTTTCGCGGCGCGACGCTCGCTTTGGAAGCCTTTGGGCCCGGACGTGGGAGACGATTTCGCCCTGCCGTTGCAGGTTGCCCTCCAGGGCTGCCGCAATGTAATTGAGCAACGAGCACACTTGGTAACCGAGCTCACGCAAAAGCAGATTCGCTCCATGCTCGGGATGAAGATGCGCATCGTGAGCAAGGACCTCCGCGGGCTTCTCGCAAATAAGAGCGTCCTGAATCCGCTAAAGACCGGGCCTTTGGCCATCGCCCTGTTCTCGCATAAGCTCCTGCGCTGGCTCATCCCCTATTTTCTAGTGGGCGTTTTGGTGACTAACCTCTTTCTGATCTCCCGCCCGCTATACCGGGTCACCATGCTGCTCCAACTCGCTTTCTACCTGTCGGCACTCTTCGCCGCCTTCCTCCGCAAACGCTGGGAATGGTCGCCCTTCTCGGTTTCCCTTTCCTTCTGCGTTGTCAACCTGGCCGCTCTGATCGGCACCCTGCACTGCGCGGCGGGGCGAAGGGTTGGGCGGTGGAAGCCAGTGCGCCAGGCCGGTCCGGGACGGGTACACTCGACGGCAAGCTGCCCTCCGAATCCTTAAAAGATCCGATGAATTCGCTAAACGAACAGGTGCTGCGGTTTGCCCTCAAGAGTCTCATCTCCCAGGAGGTGGCGCGTCTGAGCAGGGAGCAGTGCGGCCAACGTCTACGAGCCGTCGTACTGACTGGCAGCCTGGCTCGGGACGAGGCTACCTTTGTCCAGGAAGGAGAAGGCTGGAGGGCCTTGGGCGACGCGGAATTTATACTGGTCTTCGACCCGCACCTCCTGTTACTCGCCCATGATCTCGAGTTGCTTCGAAGCAGGATTGAAGATTCTCTCTTGCGCCAGGGAGTACGGGTTGCTATAGGGCTGCGTGCAACCGGGACGACCGACCTCCGTAAAATGAGGCCTTGCATCTTCACTTACGAATTGCGTGTCTGCGGCCAGGTGATTTGGGGTGACCAGCAGATTCTTTCCTGCATCCCGGCCTTTACAGCTTCGGATATTCCCTTGGAAGATGCCTGGCAGCTACTTTGCAACCGTATCGTGGAGCACTTGGAGGTCGCGGATGAACTCGCGGACGGCTCGAAACCACTGTCGTCCGCCGCGCACTACCGGACGGTGAAACTTTTCTTGGATATGGCGACCTCTCTCCTGGTCTTTGCCGGCAGGTATGAGCCCACATACCGGGGGAGGGAGCAACAATTGACCCTTCTTGCCGAGCGCGGATCGGCCGACGACGGCTGGCCATTCTCGCTGGGCCCTTTTGCCAAGCTTGTGACCGCCTGCACGGAGTGGAAACTGCTCACGAAAACAGTGGACGGCATTACAGGAAGAGAGTTATGGAAGGCAGCGGTGGAATACGCGCGTTTGCTCTGGCGATGGCAGTTATTCAAGCTGACAGGCGCAAGCGTGGAGACCTCCGACCGCAAGTTGATGCGTAAGTGGATGCAGCTCCAACCTTCCCGTTTGCGCTTCCGGGAGTGGGCGCGCGTGCTGCGCAGGTGTGGGCGGGTGCGGAGCTGGCGGGAGTGGCCGCACTGGGTTCTACGCGGATGGCAAGCCTCTCCCCGCTACTCCCTGTACGCGGCTGCTTGCGAGCTGTTTTTCCAGCTCCCGTCCCTCTCGACGCCGTCCGGCCAAGACGCAGAGAAAGGCGCCAATTGGGAAGAAATGCGTCATTGGCTCCCTCTGGTTAACGAATCCCAGCAAGAAAAGAGCCTACCGCCCTGGCGAAGACTAGCCGCCAACGTGGTCCGGAACTATCACGAAATACGGTACTAAAGAAAAGAAGAAGGCTGTCACTTCCGGCAGAAGCTTTTTGTTGAGAACAACTTGCGCCAGAGAAAGAAGGCAGCCTTATGACTACACGGCAGGCTAACCCGCAAAGCCGGGCCGAGAAGGAGAAATCATGGTAAATGACAGTTTTGGCACACTACCCCGAAGAAGCGAACGCGTGCTGCTGAGAATTCCCATACGGGTCGAGGGCAAGGATCTCCTTGGTAATCCATTCGCAGAGAATACCTACACGCAGGTGGTAAATCGCAGTGGAGGGCTCATCGTCGTCTCGCATCCGTTGGAACCGGGCACCGTGATCAAAATCACAAACATAAAAAGCAAGGTCCTTTGTTCTTTCCAAGTCGTCACGCGTGCCATGAGGTCATTGAGCGGCATTCCCGAATGGGGCGTGAAGTGTCTGGAGCCGACGCTTGATATCTGGGGTATTCGCTTTCCGACCAGAGCGGAAGAACCTCCACGAGCGCAGCTCGTTTATGTCTTGCTGGAGTGCCCGGCATGCTCTTCCCGGGAGATGGCGCCCCTCACAGCGCAACAGTATCGAAACCTGGCGGCAGAGTCGTCCTTGCCGCGCCCCTGCCCAAAATGCAGCGCCACAAAGGATTGGAAATGCGCGGTCATCGAAGCTGAAGTTGAGGAAGTCTTACCGGGCGCCCCGGACGATTCAGCTTCCTGGTCGACTTCGGGGGGCGGAGCCGAGAAACGGCGACATAGGCGCATGGCGGTAAAGCTCCCGCTGGGAGTCAAGCTTCCGGATGGGAGAGAGGAGGCCGGCACGACGGAGAACGTCTCCAAATCAGGTCTCTGCTTTGCGTGCAACCTCGAAATGCAAGTCGGAGACAGGGTGTATGTGAGTGTGGGACTAAATGATCCGACCGAACAACGCGATATTCCTGCCCGCGTCATGTGGCGGCGTCCTGACCAGGACAAGGGAAGGGCGTTCTATGGGGTAATGCTGGAAGGACCCGAATGACGCTGGTGGTTTAGCTTTTCGATTTTCGCAAAGCTGTGAACAAATACTTGAACTCGCGCGGAGACGCAGAGACGCAGAGGTTTGAAACAAATAACTGCCTTGTTTTCTTTTTGCTCTCTGCGGCTCTGCGCCTCTGCGCGAAATGCTTTTGCTCTTGAGGCGATTATTTCACGAGCCACAAGGACAAAGGGGGAGCGGATGCACATTGGTAATCGGCTTTATGAGCTTAGGGAGGCCAAGGGGCTGACCGAGGACGCCCTCGGAAAGCGAGCTGGTTTGGCCCCCACATGTATCTCTCGAGTGGAAAATGGGCATGTGACCCCATCGCTCGCGGTCCTAGAGAGGTGGGCGAAAGGTCTGGATGTTGAGCTATACCAGCTTTTCTTTGTTGGGAAAGGAAAGCCGGAAGCTCCTAAGCTCCATGAACACATTCCAGTCCGGGCTAGAGAGCAGTCGCTGCTTGGGCTCTTTCACCAAATGCCCTCCGCAGATAGGTCGTTGCTGGTGTCCTTGGCTCGCGGAATGGTCAGGCAAATGGGCAACCGTAAGCGAGGAAGAAAGGGACAACAACCGTGCGTAGGCACCAGCCTCGGGTTGAACGCAAGGTCGACGATCCATCCCTCCCTCCCTTGGACCAAGGCGCCGGTCTACCAGCTATTCACCAAGTAACAATGGTTGCGCGTCACATGCATGGGCGGTCAGCGGCCGGGTGGTAGCTCTTGTCTTGCGCTTGTTTTTGCGTCATGTACTCGCCTTCCTTTGTCCTCGCGTACCACCTCCTACCGGGGCAATGGTAAGTTCCGGAGTTCGTGTTGACCCAAACTCTTATGTCTGGGTTTCCCCCGCTTAGGGCTTTGTGAACCTCTGGCTCGGTGTTCTGTGCGCCGCCGTTGAACATTAAACTGGCGTCCAAGAGATAAGCTAGCCTGACTCCAGCCTTCTCCAACTGAAGCTCGATCACCGGGTCAGCCTGCCCCTCGTATTCGGGTGTGATCGGAGATGGATTGTCATTGCTGAGATCTCCGTATGCAACCGTTTGAGCGAGCCGGTGCCCCTCCATCACCCAATCCTCGCTGCTCCCCCCTGCCATTCAGCCTGGTCCTGGGGTGTTATCCGACTCTCCAGCTCTGCCGCGAATGCCGCTGGATTGCGGTTGATGTGTTCGAGCAGGCCCGTGTCCCACACCCAATGAAGGTTATCGGGATGACCGTTAAAGATCACCTGGCGCGTGTTGCCGCCCTTGTCACCGTTGTCTTCATCATGCAATGGCTGGTGCAAGTCGCCGACGAAATAAATCACGAATTTGAGGGCCTGTGCCTTGGCGTCCTTGATGGCGCTCGGGTCTTTCAGAATGGCGAGGAATTGCTCTGTCCTAGCGATCACGCAATCACCGTTAGCGCACTCGCGGGCCAAGTCGATCTTGGAATCCGCCAGGGGTACGTTGATGTAATGCCATGGGCTGGTCGCGGGGTGGTCATGGCGGTACTCGTCGGCCCACACTGAGGCTTCTTCGGGACTCTCGGGCCCGAACAGCTCCTGCATGCGAGTGGCGGTCTTCGGGCGCATGTAATGCTCTGCCACAATCACTATGATTTGATGGCCCTCGCGACCCCAGGCGAAAGCCCCTTGCGGGGCTGCCAGGATAGCTCCAAGGTAAGCCAAAGTCACGAAGAGGTCATGAAGGACCTGACGCCACAACCTGGACATGTGGTCAATCTACACGCGACGCCGTGCGGAAGCAATACTGAACCAAATGGGCAAGCGCAGGCAGGCCTGAGCTGCGGTCCTTAAAGGCAGGTACGCGGTACGTTTACTACCCGTGAATTTAGATTAGATCGGTGAGCCACCGGTTCAGCGTTAGCCTTGATGGCGAGGACTTCGCTGCGAGTTGTGACGGTGTGAGTGGAGACGGCTTGCATTTGTAAACTGACCTGGCGAGCGAGCCGATGATGCCGTGACCACAAACCCACGGGCAGCAAACCACTGACCATGGCCGCTCAGACACCGTTTCAGCACGGCAGTTTCAACACGGAACGGGGAAGCGGGCAAGGGGCCGGGGTGGGGAAAGGGGGGTGAAAAAGGGTGTCAGTGAGGGAATAAGGGTGTCAGGCGCCGTTTTTTTGTCCCCCCCGGCGGTACCCGCCCGCTAGGTGGGCGTCACCACGGTTAATTCCGCAAAGACTTGAAAATCCCCAGGGTTGAAGGTGTAGATGCGTTGAACGCCGTTCGGCAACATCGTGGCGACAATTTGCAGATCGAATACTCCCGCGCCTTCGACAGCGTGCCGTCCCAGCAAGTGAATCCATCCAGCCACCACCTGCGAAGGCATCGGCAGGATTTGCAGGCCGGGTAATGCCAAAATCGAGAACTCCCGGTTCAACGGACGTCATCGTAGATGTCGCGGCGATGGAGAGGCCCCATGGGGCCAAGATGGAGGACTGGCAACTCGGGGGCCTGGTAAGCCCGGACGGCAGCGCCGGCGGCCTGGTCGTTCACGAGGCGCTCCAGCAAAGCATCAAGCGATATGCCTTGCCGCTGCGCATCCTGCCGGATTCGCGCTTCGGTTTGTGGCGAGATGTCGCGGCCCATGCCCCTTCTCGGGACTACTGTTTTATTTTACGCCCCTCTCGCAGGCTACTTTGCAGGCTTCTCGGCCTCTCGCACACATCAATGGGCTCAGCATCGCCAACCTCGCCGCCTCCTCGCACTCCAACGACCTGAGCAGCCGGCGGGGGAAGAATGTGGTAATCTAAAGTTCAGGGGTCCGAGGGTGAGGTCTGAAGCTCTTAACTCTTCGACTCTCAACTTCTCGACTGTTCTCCGGAGGGATGGGTGAGCGGTTGAAACCGGCGGTCTTGAAAACCGTTAGCCTCGAAAGGGGCTCGGGGGTTCGAATCCCTCTCCCTCCGCCATGCTTCCTTGAGTAGTCACTCTGCGCTTCATTTTTTTATTGAAGCATGCAAGCGGTTCTGTAATGTACCCTGCCGCACGATCAATCCGTTCGAGTGCCATGCCCCCGCATACTTCCGCGTGCGGGACCTCGGGAGGGCCGTGGACCAATTCTACGAGTAGGGCGGTATATGCCAAGTAAGCGGCGCTCATTTGACGCGAAGCCAAGTTTTCAGGCCGAATTCCAAATAGCGAAAGAACCTCCCAAGCAACAGCAACTTGGAGTGGGTCACGCGAATAGATTCCTCATGAACAATCGGAAGGTAACTTCCAAGTCATGACCCAGGAGTTTGGAGAATTCGATTGCGTTACTCAGGCTCTGATTGCGTTTCGGCTGGCGCAATGTCAGGGGAGATATAGGCGAATGAGAAGTCGGCCCCGTAGTAGTGTCCGTGTGCACGAAATCGGCAAAGCGAGTGCGCAGTCAGCCCGGCCAACTTTTGAATCCTCCCTGGATGAGGGCTAACACGGATTTGACTTCCGTGTGAACATTCAGGGGTCGTACGGCTTTTGGTGTATGCTAGGGGCACAGATTGTTGGCGAGCTTTCCCCTGCGACTGAGTTGCATGAGAGAAAGCTCCTGGGGTGTTAGATGGCCCTCCTGCGCACAGGCTCGTCGTGTGAAATCCACCCTTCAATGGATTTGGAAGAGGTCTTCCTGCACTTCCTGAACAGGTTCGAAAGCCTGCCTACCCCCAGGTCTGTGGCCGAAGCCGGGATCACTACCGACGAGTCCGAAGCTCTAAAGCTCTGGTTTTCGGGGCAGGACCCTCGGATGTGGTGTCGGGTCTGGTGCGAGAGTACGTCCCAGGTTGATCTCTCAAATGAGATCTTTGCTTCGAAGCGGGAAATGTTTGGTGCGTTGCTCCTCATCCTCGCTTCGGAAGTGTGCCGCGCAAATTCCAACGAAGATTCAGTTTGGCCAGCCGTGACCGCAGTTCTTCAAGCTGACAAAGTGCGCTTCTCATCGCTCTTTGTCGGCGGACAACCAGCCACGGCTTGCAAGAACGCGGTGGCCGCTGGCGCCCGCAGACTCAAGCTGCGAAACCTAATCGACAGGTACGGTGCGCAGGAGTATTTCGACACTCTCAAGCTTCAGTTCGGCTTCACTCGTCAGGGAGCTGTCCGGAGATTGCCAGAGTGGCTCGACGGGCTTGGACCTCCTATTGCGGTCAGGATTCTCACCGGAGTTGAGCCTGAATATGAGGACCTGGAGTCGAGTTCATTCAGGTATCTTTGGAAAGCCCTCCATGATTTCAGAGATAGCCACGTTTCCGATGAACACACATCTGCGCTCCTTCAGGCGTCTCCATGGATTCGTCCTGAATGGGCTTCCGAATTGATGAGAGCTGCCAAACTACGCACTAACCGGACACCCGCCCCCTCATACGCGCCAGAGGTTCTCGACGACACAAACGAAGCCGTATGCGAGCTGCTCCTCCGATGGCAGTATCCTGCAAAACCGGAATTAGCCCTACGACTCAATGACGAGCGCGTCTGTGAGATCCTCGGCGGATCCGACATAGCTACATTCGCAATCGATGGATGTGTCGTGGACCGCTGGACATTACAAGAAAGCGGTAAGTGGCGCGGGAGGCGTGAATTACCGTGCCAGCCTCAAGGCGCGAAGCACAACCTCCGACCAAATTTGTTGTCTGTGAGCAGCGAGGGCAGACTATTGGAAGAAGTGGACCTTTTTGAAATGGGCATGGGTGAACCGCTTCTGATCTTCGATCTTGAGAGTGGAACCCTGGTCAGTCTCACCTCCAAGCTCAATCCGAGGAAGGACTATGCATTAATCTGTGATACGGACCTCAGCGTTCCCGATGTTACGCAGGCCATTAAGCTGAAGGATCGTGCCGCATATTGGCTGGCAAGTCCATGGCCTCAAGACCTGAGGGTGGAGTGCGATGGACTAATATATTGGGAACCAAGGTTGGACCAGAGGGAGCCAATTCAACCAGTCCATCTGACCCTGGAGTCTCTCCCTTCCGAGACTGTGGAAATTGGCTCGGCTTGTCGCGTGAATGTTACGGGCGTTCCGCAAGACGCCAAAGTTGTCTCGCTTATCGCCGGAGGCTCCCACTATCCGACAAGCGAGAATGGCACGGTTTGGCAGACGGAGCGCCCCTTGCAGGTTACACTCGGCATGGCTCTTGGCAAAGAGCGGATGCGAGTACGAGTGAGAACTGTCCGTTCCGACCGGACGGTCACTCCAAAGCTTTCCTTGAATTTACGAGGAATTGCGTGCCTCGAGGCCGACTCGAACCCTGCCGCGGAACCTAAGTGGACGCTGTTGCATCCGAGCCGCGCGCTGAATCGAGCCGATGATTCTGGGGGGGCGCGTGTCTTCGTCGGAAGGGATAAGTCTGAACTATTTGAAGGCCCATGCCTTGTGGGCAAGATCAGTTCGCGCACCTTCCATCTGGGAGATCTGTATGGTTGGGGGGCCCCGCTTGTCATCCGGTCCGAGCGCCACTTAGACACGGTCCTGGTCGAGTCGGTCGAGGACCACGGCCGAGGTAAATTTCTGCCATCGCTATTCAGAGGACGGACTGAGCCGTGTCTCGCTTGGCAGGTTCCAATGTCTCCCGGCAACGACCACAGAATCCTTGTTTGGCGTGAGATATTTCAGGAGCCGCGGAAGTTACCCACGAACGAGGTATCCACTGAGCGAGACGATTTCATCTGGAAACTGCCGAATCCAGGCGATGCCGCGGCCATGGCGATTGCCTACCGGGGTTCCCGGATTGCTTCCTACTGGGACGCAGATCGGATCATCCACGGTCTGAAACATGTTCGGTCAAGGAACCTGTTTGCTCTATTACGTTGGCTAAAGGTGCCTGTCTTGAACTCATCGTTCATGACACCAATGCAAGAAGCTGTGGATCAGGACCCGGCTGAGTTTGTGAATGGTTGGGTAAATAACGCGGCTCTTCAGTACGGCCTCGTTCATCGGCACCCAGAACAAGGATTGGACGTGGTGATTCGGCAATTCCTCTGGAATTACGTGGAGAGGAATGAGGCCAGGATGGAGAAGCTCGCACGGACGTTTTCCGAAGAGCCTCGACCGCAGACTGAGTCGGAGGTCTTTAAGTCGTCGCTGTCGCGCCTCGGTGAGATCTGTCCTTCGCTGTCCTATAACCTTGCAAGAGTTAAGCTCCGTGGCGACAAGTATCGGAAGTGCGTGCGCGCTGTGGCAGCCTCAATGCTACGCCAGCCCGAAGCGACAGAAACCTCCCAACTGCGGACCCGAATGATTGCTGATTGCCGGGATTGCGCCAGTCTTCTGAAGGTCGCGCCGGAAGCACTTGAAAAGAGCGTGAACGCATTTGGGGCCTACCTCGATAATCAGGCGTCGGACTATAAGCAACTTGAAGCGGATTTGAGGAGACTGGGAGAAAAATCGCGAGGGCCCCAGTTCATCACTGCGTCGTTACTCATTCGGTTGCTGGAAAGGAACAGATTTTGAGCCAAATCGATGCCCTTCAGCTTGTAGCATTTACGAGGCAACGTCTTGTTGATCTCGCCGTATCTGAAAACTACCTTCGAAGCCCAGCCCTAGCGCGTGCGGCGGAGAAGATTTGGCATGGTGCTGGTGAGCATGGCGGACTGGTCAGCGAATTATGGATACAGGGTGCCTTTCCCAGTAGATCTTCGGAAGATTCGCTGGGATCCCTGGCGACCGAGGGGCTGTTTCCCCAGGACCTGTGCGATTACCTGGACAGAACGGGCAAATTCCCGGCGGCACGTCCGTTGTTCGCACACCAGGCGGACGCGTTCCGTTCGATCGTTCAGTCCGGCGGCAAGCTCTCTCTCGTCATCACCGCTGGGACGGGGGCAGGCAAGACAGAAGCCTTCCTGTTGCCAATTCTTGCGGGATTTTGGAGGCAGCCACGCACCGCCAACGAGCACGGCATGCGGTGCCTCATTCTCTACCCCATGAACGCCCTGGTCACCGATCAGGTTACACGGCTGTATGAACTCCTCCAGGACCAGGACACATTGAGTCTCTTCCACTTCACGAGCGAAACACCTGAAAACGAGCGCGATGTGAAGCCAGAAGAGATGTGGAACCCGTGCCGCCGCCGGAGTCGTCAGGCCGCGCGCGAGAGCATCCCGGACATCGTCATCACCAACTACTCCATGCTGGAGTACATGTTGTGCCGGCCCAAAGACCGGGGGTTCTTTGGCCCTGCCCTGCGTTGCATCGTGTTGGATGAGGCTCACCTTTACACAGGGACGCTTGCCGCCGAAATCACGCTTCTCCTTAGGCGGGTGAGGGATCGCTGCGGCGTATCTCCCGAACAGCTGACACACATTGCAACCTCCGCCACGCTTGGCGGAACAAAAGAAGACCTTGAGGGATTCGCGGCGACTGTATTCTCCGTACCACGCAACCTCGTTAAAGTCGTCAAAGGGGAAACAGCTCCTCTGCCAAATCCGAAAGAACTTGTGACCGCTCTCACGCCCAGCGCCGAACAGCTAGCAGAACACCGGGAACTCGAACTAGTGACCCTGAATGCCGATGGAGAGTTTGTCGATCCCGACCCCGAGGCGCTAAGGCGAGTACGCCCAGTACTGTCAAAGTTGTTGGCGGACGACGCGATCTCATCAGCAGAAGCTTCCGCTAAGGGGGTTCTTGCACCATTCCTTAAGCTGGCCTTGGAACAAGTACCGATGGCGAGGCGGCTCATGGAACTGGTGTATGACCGGGGCCTTCACAAGGGCCTTCTATCGATCGACAACCTCGCGTGCGAACTCTGGGGCAGCGCCAACCAGGTGACACGCGATGCTACAATCCTGCTCCTCAGATTAACTGCGGCGGCGCGACTGAAATCGAATGAGTCCCCGCTCATCCCGCACCGGCTTCATTTTCTGGTGCGCGCGCCTCAGGGGCTCGCAGCATGCCTTAACACCTCATGTTCTGGCCCAACTGACTTGCGGGCCGAAGGTATCGGCTGTCTCCAGGCCCCGAGAGATCGATGCGTCTATCCCGGTTGCAATTCCGTCACGCTTCCGGTCCACCGCTGTAAAGCTTGCGGTCAATGGGCGCTCGCCGGGTACGAAAACTCGGAAACGGGTGAACTGGAGTCCGGGCATTTTGCAAAACTTGCCAAGCGCAGGTATTACCTTGTTGCAGACCCCGGCGGGAAGGACCTTTCGGCAATCATCGTCGATGTCAAAACCGGCGAATACTCTGGTAAAGGGGCGGGTACCCGGCTGTTCCGAGCACCCTGTCCCGAACATGGTGCGTCGTGTAACGACCCATCCCAATGCACCCGGCAGGAATGCCCGAAGTGTGGGACGAGCTGGGGTGAATCGCCGGATGACGCCGATGAAGATGACCGGGACCTCCTGATCCAGCCACTGAAGGGAGGCGAACGGCTTGCCTTGAGTGTCGCAACCGAGACCGTGCTCTACGGAATGCCCGTATACCCTGACCCCTCGCGAGATTGGAAACCGGGAAAAGGGCGCCGCCTGCTGTGTTTCAGCGACTCTCGCCGCGAGGCGGCACGGCTGGGTCCTCTACTGACCAGCCAGCACGAGACGTGGGTGATTCGATCGGCTATTGCGAACACGCTTGCAACGTACAAGCCTGTTTCCTCCGCCTACCTCAACAGGCAGATCCAAAGATATGAGCGTGACGCTGCCGACCTTACTCTTCAGCAAGTGGACCGCTACGAGGCTAACCGCAAGGTTGCCGATCTTCGGAATCAACTATCCACTTCCTCTTCTGGAATCCCATTCACGGAGTTTGCTCATTCTTTTGCGGAAAGTGTCCACATCTCCGAGCTTCTCGACCGCGAGCTTGCGGAGAAGCACGCCGAGTGGCGACAGGAACGGTGGAAAGAGAACAGGCAGAGCGTCGGCAGCCACGCCGAGGCCCTGATCGCCCAGGAGATGGATAACCCGCTGCGAACCGCAGTATCAACCGAGGCGGTGGGACTTCTAGAACTTGTCTACCCTGGATTGGCTGATTTGCCGCTGCCCCCAAGCTTCGCTGGACAGCTCCCGAACGACGCCATTCGGAACAAGCTTGCAGGCATATGGCCCGACATATTAGCTGCCTTGCTAGACACGCTGCGAGCGGATCGCGCCGTGGATTGGTCCAAGGAGGAACCCGGTCGGAAATGGAATGGGGAATCGCCGCTCTACGGGCGGTGGTCCACCCGCTCAAAGAACGGTTGGACAGCGCGCCGCTTTATTGGAGACGATGGTCGCCCGAGAGATACCCTGCAATTGCGCCTTTGGTTTGCGAAGACCTTGCTTGCGGCGGCACACTGCGCGGAGTCTTATTCCAGGCCTTTGTTGGAGGCCGCGTTTGACCAGTTCTATGAGGGGGCAGACAACCAACAGCTTCCATGGCTTCGATGCGAACTTCATGAAGTGAGTCGCACAGAATGCGACCGGGCCATACAGATACTTCTTGACCGGCTCCGACTGCGCTCACCAGACAAGCTTTACCGCTGTCCGGGCACTGGCACGCTGTGGCCACGCACGATTTTAGGCTGGGCGCCGTTGAGGGGCTGTCTCGGCAGCCTTCAGGAGATTACCCACGCTGAAGCCGATGAGGACCGTCGCTGGGGCCGCGCTAGGCGGGAGCTTCGGGGGTCCGAAATTTTTTCGATGGCCCTGTGGGGTGAGGAGCACTCCGCCCAGCTTAGCCCAGTGGAAAACAAGCACAGGCAGTTTTTGTTTCGAGATGCCGCACGAAACCTCCTGTCCTCGACCACCACGATGGAACTTGGCATCGACATCGGCGGCTTGAACGGAGTCGTGCTCGGAAACGTTCCGCCTGGGCGCGCCAACCACATGCAGCGAGCAGGCCGGGCGGGAAGGCGCGCGGACGGCTCATCCATTGTGGTTACGTTTGCAAGGAACCGGGCATTTGACCGAGAGGTATTCGCAAGATTCGAGGATTTCCTGGGACGGTCTCTTCGCCGCCCCGTGGTTTTCCTCGGTCGCCCGCGATTCGTCCGGCGACATCTGCACGCCATGTTACTTGCCGAGTTTTTTGCCCCTATGCAGTCCGGCCAAGCAGGAGCTATGGACGCATATGCGAACATGGGAAAGCTTTGCGGATTGGATGCTCCTCCGAGGTGGACCGGATCGGTCAAACCGGATTGGTCGTCGTCAGGTGCTGGCAACGCCGAGGATTTTATTCGGTTCTTGGGTCCCTTACGGTCCTCACTTCACCCGTCCAGGAAGCGGTGTCGCAACGTTGTACAGGGCACCCCATTGGAAAACATTGTCGACGATGACGGAGCTTGGCGAGAGTTCCTTGATGGAGCTGAACGCCAGTTTCTCGACGCGTGTAAGGAATGGCGAAAAGACTATGACTCACTTCGAGAGGCTTGGGCAGAGGTTCCGAAAGACCCTGCCTCTGATGGGCTCGCTCCGGAACGTGCAAAGGCCAACTCCATCCGGTATCAACTCCGAGCGATTTCCGACATTACAGTCATCGAGTGGTTCTCGGACGCAGGATTCTTGCCGCGGTATGGTTTCCCGATTCATCTGCAACGGCTGTCCGTCAGAAAGCCACAAAGTGATCGGCCAGACAAGTCCACAACCGCGGAGGGTTACCGGCTAGAGAGGTCGTCCCTTTTGGCTTTAAGCGAGTATGTGCCCGGCGCAATGGTGCTCGTGGGCGGGAAGATTGCTGAATCCAAAGGCATTCTCAAGCACTGGACTGAAGTCAACCGTGACGAGGCCCTCGGGCTTTACTATTGGGCGCTTCGCTGTTCGAATGAACACGATTATCTCGCGACTTCCAAAGATGAACGATGCAAGGAGTGTGATCAACCGCCTCAAGGTCCTGGAAAAGCTTTGATGTTTCCGAGGTTTGGCTACACAACTGCGGCATGGGACCCGCCTAAGCCACCCGGCCGCAATCTGGATCGGGTTGGCAAAGCTGTGCTAAGTACGGCTGGCGGATTCACTCTCAGCACAGCCACGAAAGTAGAGCGCGACTTTGGAGGTATTCCAGGCCTCATGGCTTCGTATTACGAGGCCGGCGCGGGCGAGTTGCTGCTGCGCAACGCCGGCGGCGACGCGTGGAGCGAACTTGGACATGGGTTTGCCCTGTGCACGCGCTGCGGTTTCGCGATGAGCGAAGAGAAACCGGCCAACGAAGGGGGCACGCCCCCTCCTTTGCCTAAGGGGTTTAGGGATCACCCCTCGGTATTCTCGACAAATCCCCTGACGCACTGCTGGCCGAAGAAGTTGCCAGAGCCTGTGGTGCTCAGGCACAAGGTGCTCGCTGCCAGAGAGACAACGGATGTTCTCATTCTTGACCTGCCGGGGGATTCCGACGAGGCACCTCTGTTTTCCTTGGGGCGGGCTCTAGTGCTTGCCGGCGCCCGGCTGCTGGAATTGGACAGCAGGGAATTGGATGTGGAACTGAAGGCTCGTGACGCCGGCAGGCTCGGCATTTTGCTCTACGACACCATTCCCGGTGGCGCTGGACACTGCTTTGAATTATTTAATCTTGGGCAGGATTGGCTGAAAGAAGCTCGCAGGATCCTGCGCGGGACCGAGTTGCATGACGCAGTTTGCCGTCGCGCGTGCCTGGAATGCCTGCTCGATTTTGCGGGCCAATTTCACGCAAACCGGCTGAATCGCAAAGGGGCGCTAGAACTCGTTGACGCCGTTTTAGGCGATTAGTAAGCGGATAGCTAATAGTCAGCGGGCGGGCAGGTGTCGCGGAAGGGACCGGTTGCCCCGTATCCCCTGACAGATCCGTACGGACTTAGTGATGCCGCGTAATGTGACGCCCATGGGGAACCCCCATTCTCCAGATATCGAACATGCTCTGGAATTCACGCAAGGCTGGACCAGGAAATGAGGTGGGGGTCGCATGGAAAACCCGTCTGAAGACGGACCCGGTTATTGGCTGCTTCCGAAGGACCTCTCGGACTTACACGATGAGGTCATTGAGTATTCCGTGCTGGTGCAGACTGGCGCGGCCCGAAAACAGGAGGAGAAGCAGCACTTTCCCCTCACCCACAGCGCCCTGTCTTCTATGCATCTGCGTGCCATCCTGATTCACAGGGCCGTCAGAACCCTCTGTGAGTTCGGATGGACACCTGTAGCGCCCATTCTCCTGCGCACGCTGTTGGACATCATCGCAAGCTGCCGTGCCCTCACCGTCGATGGGAGGAATTCTGAGTACATGGGTTTCAAGTACTTGGGAACGAGTCTTATCCAGTTCCTCATAGGCCCTGCGATGACTCCTGCCCAACAGCAGCAGAACCGGGAACAGCTTGAAAACCTGTTGTCAGCCCTTACCCCTGAGGACCGCAGCCGGGCGGAACAGTACATTGCTGGCTTCACCAAGCCCCCAGCCTATTGGTACAATCCCGAACAGGCCTCGCCCGCGAAGATACTTTCTACTGCATCCCCAGAATTACAGCACGCATACCGGGCGTTATCGGGCTCAACCCATGGTGGATTTATTGGATCAGCTCTGTTTGACGATACCCCGGAGGCAGCCCAAGTCAATCCAAGGGAACATCCCCGCAGAACGCAAGCGGCCATTGTGATGTCATCACGGTTGCTGCTTGATATTACTTATATCCGCGATGTCATAGAGGCTATTGGAAGCACCGACTATTACAGACACATCCTAAACGACCTCTTCCTCCCATTGCAGGCGAGTGTTGGCCGGGAATGATCGCGTAGTCTGGAAGGGTTTACCAATAGCTGTTGATAAACTGCCCGACCCCCCACTTAAGCTCGGTTGGGAACGAAAAACGCCCTTGCCGTCGAATATGACGACTGCGCTTTGAAAACGGACTAGGCTCCTATTGGTCTCCGGTGCTTGGGTTGGTGAAGTCCTGTGCGGCCAGGATGGCCGCGCTCCCACGCGGGTCTTGTTCGCGGCGAGAATCGGCGATAATATCCCTCGGATTGATGGCCTCCCTGCCGCCCGGGTGCGGGCTCTTGGGAGGCCGGCGTTGACGGGTGTTGTGTCCCAGCAATTCCGCCGTGGCACGTGGATTCTGATCCGATGAGTTCGAGGTTTCTCAGACCGCCAGGATGGCTGCACGCCGTGTGGGCTTCGGCCCTGTGCGTCTGGCTGGTTGCCTCCGCCGCGCCGCATCATGCGAGTGCGCCCTTCCCGGCACCGCGTGTGGCGCCCATCGAGTTCCGGAACATCGCGCCGTCGTCCGGCGTGCGCTTCATTCTCAACAACAGCGCCACGCCCCACAAATACCAGATCGAGCCCATGGTCGCGGGGGTTGCGGTGTTCGATTACAACAACGATGGCCTGCCCGACCTCTATTTCGTTAACGGTGCGCGGATTCCCGGCCTCGAGAAAACTGGCCCGGAGTATTACAACCGTCTGTACCGGAACAATGGCGATGGGACATTTACGGACGTCACGGAGCAGGCGGGGGTGAAAGGGGATGGCTACTCGATGGGCGTGGCGGCCGCCGACTACGACAACGACGGCTGGGAGGATCTGTACGTGGTGGGGGTGAACCGCAATATCCTTGGAGATCACAGAGACCACAGAGACCACAGAGGCCACAGAGACAAATACTCATAGTCTCGTCTCCGTGACCTCCGTGGCCTCTGTGGTGCGGTGTTTCTTGGGTTGCGGCCAGCGGAGCGGGCTGTGGATGCCCCCTCTAATTCCTGGGCGGTGGCGCGCTCGCGCCAAGGCAGTCGTCGGACTGTGAGGCCCCGCGATCAGCCTTTCCGCAGGAAGGTACGAGATTCCCCCAGAAGTCCCGGCCGCCGTTCCTCTCGATAAGCTTCCCCGTGGCGCGCGCGAGCGACCCCGGCAGAAGGTGGTACCCCGACAGCGTCGCCCGGCCCAGGCTCCCGGCGCCCGGCGCCGAAAACTGCGGATCAGCCGTCAGGGCGTGCAGATCGTCCGGCGCAGCAACGTGGCCGTAATAAACGTTCGAGTCAAACACATTGTCCTTGCTCTGACCCAAACCGGGCGCAGTAACATAGGCGCCGTTCGCGGCCCGGGAAAGTGCGTAAGAGAATTGCGCACTTCCCTGAACATAGAAGATATTATTGTAGAGATACGTTCCCTTCGGCCATCCGTACCAATCGGATTGCACCAACAAATCCACCTGGCGCTCCGGCCCCACGAAAATCGTGTTGTTGTAAATCAGACTGTCCTTCACCGGTCCGCCAATATTGACGCCGCGCGTGCGGTCGTTTTCGCTGATGTTGTAACGGACGATCGTGCCGACATTCCCCGCGCTTACTTCCGGATTTTGTCCGCCGTCGTCGCAAATCAGCAAGAAGCCGCCGTCGTTGTCGTGGCTGTAGTTGTACTGGATGACCGTGTTCCTGCTGTTCCAATCGGAATCGAACCCTTCCCCGTCGCGCTGGCCCTTCGTACCATAAGCTTCGTTATACTGAATCAGCGTGTGGTCAGCACTCCAGGGCCAGATGGCAACGTTGTAGCCTTCGGATCTTTGATTGGCATGCCCTACGACGTTGTGTTCGACCAGCGCGCCGTCCGTCGCCACCACCACGATCCCATCCCCTCCGATGTCGTTGAGCACATTTCCCCGCACGGCCACGCCGAGGCTCGGATACCATTTCGACCGCTCCCACCGATCGGACATGCCGAAGATACCGCTGCGATCCACATGATAGATCTCATTGTTCTCAATGCGCAGGTCGACAAAGCGGCTGGGCCTCCGCCCGCCCCGGCAGGTGTAGTTAATTGCGCCGTTCACCTTTTCTTTGTCGACGCCATTGACGTCATGAATGGTCAGCGAGCGAATATAAACGTGATGCGCCTCTCCATAGTCTTCGAGCGCCACGTGCACACCGCGGCGAATCGAGGGAGTGGATCCGGCATTGGTAATCTCGAGGTTCTGGATTTCCCAGTATTCCTGGTTCTTGAGCAAGACGGCATCTTCGGCCAGTCCCTCCCCGTGGATGACAGGCTTGACTCCGCCGCCGTACATGTCCACGGTGATGGGGCGGCCTTCCACCCCGGAGCCCTTGGGCCACAGTTGCCCTTTCCACAATGATCCGGACTTGAGGAGGATTCTATCCCCGGGAAGGAAAGTCGTGGCGTTCACCTTCGCCAAACTCTTCCATGCATTCGCAGGGGTCGTACCCGCGTTGTCATCATTCCCCCCGGCGGAATCGACGTAATAGGTCCCGGCCGGCTGCACGGCAGGCGGGTTCTGCCCGGCCAACACGGGCGCCAACAGCAGAACCAAAGTAACCATGCCGGCAGAAATCGTTTCGGACATGAGCTGTGTCCTGTTCACTCGGTTATGCCTCCTTTGCTGAAAGCACGGATTGTACTTGCCGAATGACTGATACGCAATGTCTGTCATTCGTAGAGGACAACCCCATCGTCTGTCATTCTGAGCCCGTTCGCTTCGCTCAGAATGACAGGCGGTGGCCTTTTCTTCTACAAATGACGAACAACCCGTGTGAGAAGCCGAAGGGGAAGGGTTGGAGTCACAACTCCGCAAGGGGGCGGCCGCGCCCAGTCTGCGGCGTGCGCGCCAGCTTTTCATCCTGCGCGAGATAAGGAATCTCTCCTTGGATCGTAGCGACCAGTCGCGCTAAACAGAGAAACGGTCGCACCGAGTCTCCGCGCGGCGAGCCGCCGGCGCCGGTGAGGAAGAAAGCCCGGGCAGCCTGCCGAAGCGGGCTGCCCGGAGCCATCGAAGCAAGCCAGTTACCATTCGAAGCGCGCGCCCAGTTGTCCGACGCGAGGACTTCCCCCCACACTCAAAACATTGCCAAAGGTCGTGCTGGCGATGTTGGTATCAGGATTGTCGAAGTAGTGCCGGTTGAAGACGTTGAAGAACTCGGCGCGAATCTGGAGCTTCATGCGCTCCTTAATTGTAAAGTCCTTGTAGGCGGACAGATTCTCGCTGGCCGTACCGAAGCCGTTCAGGCCGGCCGTGTACGGTCCGGCGTTCCCAAAATCCCCAAAAGCAGGGTTGGTGAAGCCCGCGGGATTAAAATACATGTTGCCGGGATCCGAGCCATTGCTCGGGTTGAATTTTGGCCCGTTGAAATGACGGCTCAGATCGGCTCCCGAAGCCACGTTCGAATAAATCGCCGATTCAAGCCCGGGATAATAGTTGCTGGAATAGACGCTGAGGGGTGAGCCGGTACTGTAGTAGAGGGTAGTGCCCAACGTCCAGTTGCTGACGATGCCGTTCACCCAGCGGCCTTTGCCCGACAGGAAGCGGCGGGCGTTGCCGAAGGGCAGCGTATAGAGAATGTATCCCTTCACAATGCTCAGGTTATAGGGATTGGTGTAGTTAGCAGCCCAGCTCAGGTCACTCAGATTTTGCATGGCTGTCCAGCTGCCCCAGCCTTCCTGGAAATTGCTTGACGTGGTGGCGCGCTGGTGCGCCAAGGTATAGCTCATGTCCGCTACCAGGCCATGCGATGCGCGGTGCACTACTTCGGCCTGGAAGGAATCGTACTGCGAGCGCCCGAGGGGCGAGGCGACGTAGTAGATCTCATCCCAGTTGTTGGCGATATTCGGGAACGGAGACAAGGCAGCGAAGGCGTACCCCGAATAACCGGGGTAGGGGTAAGGAACGCCGGCAGCCGCTGCCGAAGCCTGGTCCCAGATCCAGTCCCATTCGTGGGTCCCGGGCCCGTCCTTTTGCAGAAAGCTGGTGTAAGCGCCGAGCTGTCCCTCGTTCTGTTGTAGCGAGCCGTCGTGCAGGTGGTTTCCGCGGGTGGCGAGGTAGTTGAGAGAGAGGCGAGTGTTCCCGGAGAGTTGTATATCCACGCCGCCATTCCATTGGTTGGTGACGCCGGGGCGCAAAGTCTGGGGGCTGACCGAGACCATGGTGTACTGCAAGAAGTTGGGATCGAGGGTGCCCGAAACGGGTTTGCCCGGATACCCGTTGTCCCAGTTAAAGGCCGGCGCGAAGTTACTGGTCAGCGGCACCTGGTTGGTGGGGAAATACCCGGGCGCAAAACCGTAAGGAACACCATTCCAATAATCGACGCCCATCGGCACATCGTAGAGACTGTAAGCGGCGCGCGCGACAACACGGTTGGTGACCTTGTAAGCCAATCCCAAATGCGGGGCGAAATCCGACAAGCGGGTAGAGCCTTCGAAGGTCTGGCTGCCTTTCGAGAGGTAGGTAACCACGCCCGGAGCGCCTATGACGGGATTCATGCCGTCCGTAAAGCTCGCCCAGTGGCCGTACTTCTCGTGGAAGGGATAAGTCTGGTTCCAGTTGAGGCCGTAATTGAGGGTCAGCCGGCCGTTGACTCGGAAGCTGTCCGCGGCAAAAATCGACAACGACTTGCGGCGGCCGTAAAGGTCGAAGGCAGTGCCCTGGGAAGCGCTGGCGACGTCGCCCAGGAGGAAGCTGGCAAAGCCAAAGCCGACCTTGGTGTTGTAGGACTCTGTGGGAGCACCGGTCTGGTTATTGCTAAAGTTGAAGTTAAGGGTCGGGGTGCCGCCGTGGCTGTTGATCTGGAACCCTCGCATCTCGCCACCGAAGGTAATCGTATGACGTCCCTTGATCCAGGTGAGGTCCTCGTCACCGACGAGAACATTCGAGGTGTAGTACCCCGAGTCGCTATTGCCGATGGAGGTTTCCCCGAACCCGTTCACGCTGCTGCCAAAGCTGACGGAAGGGAAGTTGCCGGCTCCCGTGTTGCCGAAGCCCAGCTTGGACGGCCAGTCACCGCCGGCGGAGGTCGCGATGCTGGGATTGCGGAAGTGCTCGACGGTGAAGCTGGTGATGCTCAGGACGCTGGGCGTGAAGTTATGGGTGTCACTGAGACGGAACTTGCGGTCGGTGTTCTTTTGCATCCGGGCGTGGGAGAGTGGACCTCCGTCAGTGGCCAGCGTGGACCAGATGCCCCCCTGGTCGTCCAGAATCCGCGGCCGCTCCGTCCAGATGAAGGAACTGGCCAAGCGGTTCTTTTGCGAAAAGTTGTGGTCTACCTTAAAACTGAACTGCGTCTGGTGGAACCAGGGGTTGTTGTTCACCGTTATGCCGTCGTTGTTTTTCAAGCCCGGAGCCAGAGGCGCGTAGTACTGTTGGAACAAGGGAATGATCTTCTGTGCGACCTTGCTGAACTGCTGCTGGGGAATCGTGTTATTGGGAAATACCAGGTTTGTGGTCGGATCGATGATCGCTCCCTGATAGATGGGGTTGCCCCCGGCGTCGGTTCCTAGCTGAACGGTTGTGTTCAAAAGCGCACTGAAATTACCGGCCAGGAAGTCCGCCGTGGGCACGTTGAGAGTGTTTCCGCCCATGGTGTAATTGGTCATCCGATTCTGCTCGAACGCGCCAAAGATGAACGTCTTGTCCTTGATGATGGGCCCGCCGGCGCTGAAGGCGTAATCGGATTGGCGGTTGCGCGGTTTCCGGAACTCCGCGGCCTCAGCCCGATTCGCCGCGGCGTTGTAATCGCTCGTCCAGGAGTTGGCATCCAAGGCTTCATTCTGCCAAAAAGTCACCGCGCTGCCGTGGAACTTGTTCGTTCCAGACTTCATGGTGAACATGAAAGTGCCGCCCGACGTGTACATGGCGGCCGTGCCATTCGTGCCGCCGGTATCCACGCGGAACTCCTCGACGGCTTCCATGGGAGGTTCGCTCTCCAGGAGTTGCCCGGTTTCCGACTCCTGCGAGAGCGTGCCGTCGATCAGCACTTCACTGCTGAACGACTGCGTCCCGACAATGCTACTGGTCCAACTGTTCCCTTCAACTCCGGGCGTTGTGGCAAAAGCAAAAGCCATGATGTCGCGGCCGCCGTTGATCGACAGCGGAAGAGCACGATAGGCCTGGAGGGACATCGTGCTGCCCAAGTCGTTCGTCTGGCTCTGTAGGACAGGGGCTTGCGCGCTGACCTCGATTGTCTGGGTCACCGCGCTGACCTTCAACGTGACGTCAATTTCCGCGACCTGGCTGATGGTCAGTGTGATGCCCGTTTGCTCCAGGGTTTGGAACCCCCCCTTTGCGAACAGAACGCTGTATTGCCCAACCGGCAAGTTTAGAATCCGGTAGAGACCAAGGTCGCTCGTGATTGCGGATGTCTGCACCTTGGTTTGCAGGTTGGTGGCGGTGACGGAAACACCGGGAATGACGCCTCCGGATGCGTCCTTCACGGCACCGGTCATCGTGGCCCTGTCTGACTGCGCCATCAATGCCGCAAGAAAGAAGAACTGGGAAAGAAACCCCATTATTAGTATGCGCTTGATCATTTATCTCCTCCTTTTCACCACCCGAGCCTCACGAGAGTTTTGAAGTGCCTGTCAATACCTTCCTTGCACGAGTGCTTGCGTTTCTCTATCTTCGGTCTCGAGATTTCGTCCCCGCTTTTTCCAGCTTTACCTCCACCAGACCCATCGCACCGGGGGTCAACTTGATCCCGTGGGGGTCGGGCGGGGCGCCAAGCAGGTCTTGATTGGCGGTGTAGAAAAGAGAGAACGAGTCCTTCCCCTCGGGGATCAGTCCCAAAGGGGTGCGCACTTCACTCGCCCAGATTCCTTTGCCCTTCTGGACGATGAGTGCTTTTCCGGGAGTCCAATGAATCCCATCTTTTGAAAATGCGTAGCCTATAGATTGCTGGACCCTGTTGTCGTAGACGGCCACATAGGTCGTGTCCGGGAGTTTGGTGACCACGGGGTTCTCGATAAAGACTTTTTCAATGTTCACCGGGTTTAGCGCTGTGCATCGTTTCCAGGGTCCTGCGAGGCTCGGCGCACACGCCAGACCCACCTGCCAGAGAGAAATAGGCAGCTTTTCGGTGTGGCCGGTTCCGTAGAAGGCGTACCATCGGTTTTCTACCGGGTAAGCGAAGAATGAATCTGTCCCCTGCAATCCCTCCCAGGGGTCGGAGTCTTTTCCCCGCTGGAGGATGATGCCCACATCCTCGTAAGGGCCATCGACTCCTCCGAACCCCTTGACCTTCGAAACGGCGCGCCAAATCCGGCCCTCATAGTTGGTCAACCATTTCCCCGGTGCGTCAGGGGCGCACTGGTATGCCACATAGAAAAGGTTCCAGAGCCGTTCCGCCTGATCATAGATGGGCATAGGCGCCCACAAGGCCGCGCGCGGGTCCCTGCCTGTGAAGTCTCCGCTCGATTCAAAGAGCGTAGAAACGCGGCTCCAGTGCAAGCGGTCCCGGCTGGTCCAGTGGGCCAGCTTCATCTTCACCCAGTGCGGATCACCGACCATCTCAGAAGTAAAAAGGTGATAAGTGCCGTCGAGCTTCAGCACCCTGCCGCCTTCGAAGCCGTACTTATTCCCTATGGCGTTGGCGGAATTGATGGTTAGAATCGGCTCATCGAACTGCTTGGTGACACTCAGTTGCGGGTTTTCAACTTGTGGTGCAGCCGGGAGGGGCGCGCAGAAAAACGAAAAACATAACAAAGCTATTCGCCATGGGGTTTTCACGCTGTAAACCTCCCCCCAGGGGCATGGCGGTCTGCCGCCCCCAGCGTCGTGTCCACTCCTTCGAGTACAACTCGATCATTACGAGCTGTTTCTACGCGTGTACACACGGGTTCTCAACGTAATGCCTGTTACAGGAGCAGTTAAGGCGGAGTACTTCGGTCGAACGAAGCAGCAAGTGGTTTCAAATGTGTGGGATTGGCTCGATACATGTGGCGGCCAAGAGTGTCATCTCGGCTGTTTTGTCCTCCTCTATGTCCGAGACGGTGCCCCACAGAATGTCTCCGGGTCCAAAATGGCCCATCGGAGCACCGAATCCGTCCAAGCCGATAACCTGATGCCGCCTCCCTGATAACCGGGATTAACGGTGCCGATAACCGTTAGCGCACCCTGGGCAGAATCTGCTGGACTGATGGCAATCGGGTTGACCTAATGGATGTCGAGTGTTATCGTTGGGACAGCTAGTCGGCTGGCAGTCAGCGATGCAAAGCCGTTGGCCGGCCAGAGCACAGGAACTGCGAAATCCGCCATGGCCGACCAACACAGGCCCGCAACGGAACCTGTCTCCCTCTTTGAAAAAAAGGAAGAGCTTCGCCGAGTCCTCAAGAGCCGACACTTCGCAAATGCCCCAAAGAAGAGTCGATTTCTTGAGTTCGTCTGTGAACAGACCCTGCTCGGGAACGGCGAGAAACTCAACGAATATCTCATCGGTGTGGAGGTTTACGGTCGAGGTTCTGATTTCAACCCCCAAGAGGACCCCATTGTGCGCGTGCAGGCGCACGAGATGCGTCGCTCTTTGAAGAGCTATTACGAGGACGAGGGTAAAACCAGCCCGTTGCATATCGATCTGCCTTTGGGCCATTATGTGCCGCTCTTCCACAAAGCCGCAACGGAGGAGACGACTGTCCAAGACGCTCAGGCGGTGCAGCTTGGTACAACGCCACGTGGGAGTGAGCGCCTGCATTACGCGCTCATCTTCGGACTAGCGACAGTTTGCGCGATTCTGCTTTTTCTCCTGCTCCGTGAGCGGGTACGAACAGAACAAACTGCGCATGCCCAGCAACCCCTTCGAGCATTGCCGGTTGAACTTGAATGGTTCTGGAAACCCTTCCTGCCGCCTGCTGATCCACCCCTCATCGTTATTCCTAATCACCCTCTGCTGCGCGCGGCCCATGATGGGGACAGCGCTCAAACCCTGAGGCAGGGCCACGAAATACCCAAGGATGAGCTACCTGAGTTTCGTGACACGATCCATTTCCGGGAGCTGAAGCGATTTGTCTTTGTCCCTACCACGACGGACTTCACGGGGGTCGGTGAGACCATGGGGCTTTCAAGTCTCTTCGGACTATTCTCTCAAACCGGGCAGAAGCCTCGGCTGCTCCAGTCGCGGCTGGTAACCTTCGAGGAGATCAAACATGGCAATACCATCCTGCTGGGTGGTAATCAGGCCTGGAGCGGGAGAGTCTTCCTGAACCCCGAAGGGTTCCGGTTCCAGGCCGGCGTCATTCTGAACAAGAATCCCCGCCCTGGCGAGAAGCCTCTCTACAAACCAGAGTTCGATCCGGTCACTAACCACCTGACCCTCGACTACGCGCTGGTCTTGATGCTGCCCAACGAGAGGAAAGAGAATCGCATCTTGCTCGTCTACGGTATCTACACCCAGGGCTCTCAAGCGGCCATCGAATACCTGACGAGCGCGGAGCGGTTGTCCGAACTCCACAAAGCCTTGGCCGCGCTCTCGCCAGACCAAAGGACACCTCCCCCGTACTTCCAGGCTCTCCTCCAAACTACAGTCGAGAATTCCGTTCCCGGTAAAGCCTCGCTTGTAGCGGTGCGGGTGGTTTCCAACTGATTACAATCATGTCTGCGATCTAATCAGGCAGGACTCTCTTGAGCGCTTCCAGTTCGGGTTCGCCGGGGCCGAGGGGCAGCTTCACTTTACCGCGCTGCACCACCGAGCGGCACATGGCCATCATAATCTCGAGGTCTTTGTAAGCGCTCTCGCCGTTGCAGGGGTGAGTCTTCCGGTCGTCGTCGAGCCAATCGGCGATCTGTTGCACATAAGGCCCCATGTCGTGTTCGTAGTCCATGCCGCCGGGGCCTGAGGTCAACCCCTGGCGAGTGACGGCGCGCCAACCGCCGCCGGTCAGCACCTCGGCGAAGCCCTCGCTGCCCTGCGCCCCGATGCGGCACTTGCGCCACCAATAATCGACCTCGGGAACGTCCGGCGCGCCTTCGCCGCATTCGATCACGCCGCGCACCCCATTCGCAAACTGGATGAATCCGCCGATGTAGTCGGGGGAAGGGTGGTTATCCGCGAACTTCCCCTTGCCGTGCGCTTGGCCGGCCACCCATTCCGCCTCCGCGTAGTCGTTGTACCAGCGCGCGTAGTCAATGAGGTGCGTCATCATGTGCATCATCCAGCCGGTGGCATGGCCGTAAACGGTGTGCACCCGGCCAATTGCGCTGCTGGCGATAATCTCCTTCACCTTCTTATAATGCTCGCCGTAGCGGTGCTGGTGGCTGACCACCGTTTTGACTCCGGCCTGGCGCACGAGCTTCATAATCTCCAGAGCCTCATTGGTCGAGAGCGCCGTGGGCTTTTCATAGGCGATCAGCTTCGCGCCTGCCTCGACGCCCGCGCGGACCAGCGGCAGGCGCAGGTCGGGAAGCGTGCAAAAACAGAAGACGTCGGGCTGCGTTTTCTTGACCAGCGCCGCGGCGTCCGCGCTGGTTTCGCTGACTCCGAACTTGTTCGCCGCCGCCTCCAGCCGGCCCGCATCAATGTCGCACAGGCCGATAAGACGAAAGCGCCCGTTCTTCTGGAACGCCCCGGCATGATGCGCGCCGCGCTTGCCCATGCCGGCCACCACGACGGTGTATACGCGAGTCGAATTCATGGCATCCCCCCATACCGAGTCGACAGTCGACAGTCAACAGTCGACAGTCGACAGTCGACAGCCAAAAGCCCGGAGTCATTCCTTGCTCCGCTCTATCGAGAATCAGCCCCTGACGGTCATTCCCGCGAAGGCGGGAATCCAACTCTCCGGGAACTGAAGTGGACCCCCGCCTTCGCGGGGGTGACGACAAGGTTGAATTCCGGACTCAGGAGCCAGGCCTCGGGCTTTCCCTGAATCCCGAATCCTGAATGCTGAATCCTCGGAACAATGGCTCAATGACCCGATGGCCCGATGACTGAATGGCCCGATGGCCCGATGGCCCGATTCCTCAATGACCCGATGGCCCAATGACTCAGTGACCCGATTCCTTGTCCCAGGCGACGACCGCCTCGATCACCGCCTGCACTTCCTCCTGGGTCAGCTCCGGGAACATGGGCAGCGAAAGCACCCGCGCCGCCGATGCCTCCGAGTGCTTCAGGGAGCCGGCGATGCGCGCGCATTGCCCCCAAGGATACCCTTCCTGCTGATGAATGGCGATAGGGTAGTGGGTGAGCGCGGTGATGCCCTGCGCATTCAGGTAGTCTTGGAGGTTGTCGCGCTTCTCGCTCTCGACGACATACAGATGATAGATGTGCCGATAGCCGGGCAGGGCATAGGGCAGCTTGAGTGAGGTGTTTTTCAGGCCCTCGTCGTACTGGGCGGCGAAGCCGCGGCGCTGGTCGTTCCACCGGTCGAGTTGCTTCAGCTTGACGCTGAGCACGGCAGCCTGCAGATCATCCAGACGGCTGTTAAAGCCCATGCTGTGGTGCGACCGCTTCAGGGAGCCATGGTTGCGCAGCTTGCGCACGCGTTCGGCCACTTCAGCCCGGTTCGTGACTACGGCGCCGCCATCACCGAAGCAGCCCAGGTTCTTCTGGATGATGAAGCTGACGCACATCGCGTCCGAAAGCTCGCCCAGCGCAAAGTCCGCGCCGCGCGCCCCCAGCGCCTGCGCGTTGTCCTCGATGACCAACAAGCCGTGTTTAGCCGCAATTTCCGCCACCGCGCGCATGTTGGCGGGCTGGCCATAGAGGTGCACCGGCACGATGGCATTGGTCTTGGGCGTAATAGCTGCCTCGATGAGATCCGTATCGATGTTGCAGGTCTTCGGGTCGCAATCAACAAAGACCGCCGTGGCCCCGGCGATCCAGATGGCCTCGGCTGTGGCAAAAAAGGTGTTCGAGGTGGTGATGACTTCATCGCCCGGCCCGATGCCGAGCGCCATGAACGCCAGCCAGAGCGCGTCCGTGCCGGAGTTCACCCCCACCGTTTCCTTAGCATTGCAATAAGCGGCAAGCTCGCTCTCGAACCGCTTGAGCTTCGGGCCCATGACATAGCTTCCGCTTTCCAAAACTTCCTGAATGGCCACGTCAATCTCATTCTTCAAGCCGTGATACTGCCGGACGTGGCCATAGAACCCAACTTTCACTGACGCCATATCTTCTCTCCTTTAGTTTTTTCGGCGCCCTCTACGCCTTGGAAGTTCGTCTGCCTCGACGGGCGGATTGCCCCTTCCGGCTCGCTCGAGGATGCGGAGCGCCTTTGGCACATTAGCACGACGCGCGCGTTCCTGAAAGTACGTTATGGCGCATAGCCGTGGGCGCGGTACCACCCGACTGCTTTGCCCAGGGCCACGCGCGCTGGGGTCTGCGGAAGTCCAAGTTCCCGCACTGCCTTCCCTGGATCGAAGAACTCGTAGCGGCCCGCCAGGCGCACTTTATCCGGAGTGGCCGCAGGTATGCGATGCGGGTTCATCCTGGCCATCGCCACGTCTATGTAAGCCCAGCACTGCGCCACCCAGTGTGGAATGCGCAGGCGCACCCGGGGCCTTCCGGAAACTTCGGCGAGCAGGTCGAGGATTTGCTTGAGGGTAAGGTTTTCTCCACCCAGGATATATCGCTGCCCCACCTGCCCCTGCTCTGCGGCGAGCAGGTGACCTGCCGCCACGTCCTCGACATCGATGATGTTCAGGCCGGTATCCACATACCCGAAAATACGCCCGTTCAAGAAGTCCACGATGATCTGGCCGGTGGGCGTGGGCTTGTGATCGCCGATCCCCACCGGCGAACTGGGATTGACGATGACCACCGGCAGGCCCTGGCGCGCAAACCCTCGAGCTACCTCCTCGGCCCGGAACTTGGAGCGTTGATACGGACCGATCCGATCAGCCAGCGTGCTGGGCGTATCTTCATTCGCGGGAGAGCGGTCCTTGCGAACACCCAGAGCGGAAATGGAACTCGTGTAAACAATGCGCTCGGGGCCTTCCAGGCGGGCAACTTCCAGCACCTGACGCGTGCCTTTCAAATTGGCCTGGTAAAAGTCGTTCCAAGTGTGCCCCCAGAAGCTATAGAGGGCCGCAACGTGGAAGACCCAGCCGCAGCCTGCCATCCCGCGGCGCAGGCTCTCGAAATCGAGCAAGTCACCTTCCACGCGCTCGACGCGCAAGCCGTCCAGTTGCCGGGTGTCCGCCCCAGGGCGCACCAGGGCCCGTACCTCATGTTCAGCCTCGAGCAGCCGCCTCACCACCGCGCCGCCGATAAAGCCGGTGCCTCCGGTCACGAAGGTGCGCATCGTCCCTCCTATCCTCCAACGGCATGCCTGATCAGTTCCGCGCTTTGGGCCCACACGCGCCCTCTGACGGACGCCGCCTCGGCCATAACAGCCTCAAATGATGAGGCAATCATCTCCACTTCCTCGTCACCAATGATGAGCGGCGGCAAGAGTTTGATGATGTTGATGTCAGGGCCACTCACCTGGGTCAGAACACGATGATCGTGCATTAGGGCCATGACTACCAACTCGGCGAACAGGCCTTTCTGAGCCGCCTCGGCGGCCGTCCAGGCGGCACGCAGGCCCAGCGAGCGCGGCGCTTTGAACTCAATCCCGATCATCAGACCCTTGCCCCGCACATCCCCGATCATCTCGGAGCGCTCCTTCAAGGCTGCCAGCCTCTTCAGGAGCTTCTCTCCCATGGTTGCGGCGCGCTCGATCAGCCGTTCTTCATCCAGGACGTGAAGAGCGGCCAGACCGGCTCCCATGGCCAGCTCGTTCTGCCCGAAGGTCGTAGAATGCACCTGACAACGCGCCAAGCCGCTGAAGGTTGCGTCGTAGATGCTGCGGCGGGTGATAGTGGCGCTGACGGGGATGTAGCCGCCGCCCAGCGACTTGGACAGGGTAACGATGTCAGGCTCGAGATTCCAGTGCTCGCTACACAGAAAACGTCCGGCACGTCCCATCCCCACCTGAACTTCGTCGCAGATAAAAACCGTGCCGTGTTTCCGGCACAAGCGCTGCGCCTCCGGCAGATAGTGGTCGGCGGGAATGTACACTCCCTTGCCCTGGATCGGTTCGACGATGAATGCGGCCACGTCTCCCTGGCGGAGTTGCTTCTCGAGGGCCTCAAGATCGTTCATGGCTACCGCATCGAAGCCGGGCATCAGCGGTCCAAACCCCTTGCGGAATTGCTCACCGCCGTTGAGCGCAAGCGTGCTGAGGGTCAACCCATGAAACGCGTGCTCCAGGTAGAGCACGCGGGAACGTTTGGTGGCGGCGCGGGCGAACTTGAGGGCAGTGTCTACGGCGTCGGCGCCCGAGTTGGCGAAAAAGACCGCCTCCAGCCCCGCCGGCATGCGCTTGACCAACTCCTCGGCCAGCAGCCCCGCCAGCAGCGGACAATCCATTTTCACCAGGTTGGGACGCTCCAGAGCCAGCAGCTCTTGCATCGCCTGCTTCACAATGGGATGGCCTCGCCCCAAGTTGAATACGCTGAATCCGGACAGCAAATCCAGGTAGCGGTGGCCCTCGGCATCCCACAAATAGGCGCCTTCCCCTCGCGTGTAAACCTTGTCAAAACCGATTATTGCCTGGGCGCGAGCCAGGCTTGTGTTGATGTACTGCCGATGCAGGGCGTACTGTTCGCCCTGCCGCCTTTCAATGAGCTTAGCGATGGAGTATGTCATGTGGAAAGTACCTTTTCCGCCTGCTTGGGCGCCGCCACTGTCGGTGCGGCAACGGGGATCAGGCGGCCCCGCCGGACATAGAACTTCGATTCACGCCAGGAAATGCGATTCGAAAAGAGTGCGGCCACCCAGATGAGGAACTCGAAGGCATCGCGCAGGGGGATCAGCCACAATCTTCTGCGCACGAGCGGGTCCTTCATCCCGTACGCGCCAAAGCTGAAGGCCATGGCCAGCCGAGCTGCCAGGGGAATGCACAGGCAACCGATGGCGGCGAGGCGCGAAGGCGCCACGGCGGCCGCCGCGAGAGACCAGGGCAAGCCTTTCGTAAACAACAGCCCCGCATATCCCCAGGGCCGGCAGTTGCGTATGACCACATCCCACCGCAGGTGATGCAAAAAGAACTCGCGGGCCGTGCTTGAAGCGCAAAACGTCTGGACCGCGCAGGGCGCCAGTTCCACTCGGTAGCCACGCGCGGCAATGTGCCGACCCAGTTCGTAATCGTCGGCGGCGGAGTCGGCTAAGGCCTCAAAACCGCCAACCTCAGTCAGCCGAGAGCGGGTGACCGCTATGGTGGCGCCCAAGGCGAAGTCCACCCCTTCGAGCTTCTGCGCTACCAGAGTGCTGGCCAGCCAATCTGTAGTCAGGTTCAGGTCCTCGAGCTCGGACCAGAGGTTGGGTTCCGTCATGCCCCGGTACAAACAGGTGACGGCTCCCACCGTGGGATCACAAAAGGGTGAGACAACGCGCCGCAAGTAGTCGGTCTTCACTCGAACATCGCTGTCGCTCATGACCAGCAATTCGCAGCGTGCCTCGGGCAACAGGCGGCATAGCTTGGTCACTTTGTTGTTCGAGCCAGGGATTGTCGAGCCTACCAAGAGACGGATCGGCACGCGCGGAAAATCGCGCATGAGCTTCTCAACGATGGGAATGGCCGAATCGCGCGCGTCGTCCACGGCAAAGAGGATTTCGTATTCCGGGTAATCCTGCCGGCAGAAACTCGCCAGGTTTTCGTAAGCCTCGTGCTCCAAACCCTTCAGGGGCTTCAGAATGCTGACCGGAGGTGCGAAGTCCGCCTTCTCCTCGCGTCGCCGCCGGAAAAAGTCCCAAGCGCAGAAGGTGGCCGCCAGGTAATAAACAAATGGCAAGACCGCTATCGCAAGTATCGCCCACTTAAGGATTGCCAACTGTGCCCACCCCCTACGATTGTCGATTGCCGATTGCCGATTGTCGATTGCCGATTGACAGCGGGAGAATCACTACGGCGCTTGTCAATCGACCGCGGAAAGTCCGCGGTTCCCGCCCCGGATGTTTGCCCATGGTCGATTGCGGGTTTAGTGATGGACAGCGGGGCGAACCACGGCTGCGATCTTTCAATCGACAATCGAAAATCGACAATCGGCAATCCCTGGCTACCCGGTGCACACCAGCGCCACTCCTAAAGCGACCAGCACGATCCCTGCCCAGCGGGCCGGCGACAGCCGTTCCCCCAGCAAGAACTTCGCGCCCAGCCCGCCGACCACGTAACTGAGCGCGGTAGCGGGAATCACCAAGCTGACATCCGCCCAGGACAGCAAGGTGAGAAGAGAGAAAAAGCCTACCGCTAACAGCCCAATTGCCAACCACATCCAGCGCGACCGGAGGGCCCGTCGGAGGACGGCAAACAACGCTGCGGGCTCAAAGTTCTTCACCTCACCGATGCTTTTCATGGCGTGCGTCATGGAGATTTCCCCGCCAGTGTTGGCGAGGACCGTGATGGCCAGGAATGCTGCTGTACGTAGGGTCATTCTTGCCTCGTGGTACTCGGCGCGGTGTGGCGCACCAGGCCCACACCCACGCAAATGATCAATACTCCGGCCCAATGCAGGGGCGCCACCTTCTCGCCTAGCAGGAAATGGCCCACCAGCGGGACCACGGCATAGACGGTGGCTGAAGCCGGCGCCACGTAACTGTAGTCAGCCCAGGACAATACCACCATAAAGCAGCCGAGGTAGAGCAACATCGCACCGATCCCCATCCAGATCCAGCCATTGCTGAAGATCTCCATGAAGAGTTTGACTAGTCCCATAGCCGATGCGACCCGCACCGCGCCGAGTTGCTTCATGCCCATGCTCAGCAGAATGTTTCCCGCCGAGGCAGAGAGCACGATCAGCGCTATCAAAATGTAGGTTTTTGCCCGCAGGGCGACGGCGGAACTCATCAATGGGCTCCTAAGGCGTTTCACGAAGGCCTATTCTACTCAAAGCGGGGGCAAAACGCCCAACGAATTCACCCCAATTCGCCGATAAGGTCGTCGAATGCAGTAGACACTGGGTTCGGGGGGTGGGACGTCAGCGCCGGCAGGCCATGCCGAGCGTAGCCGCCTTGCGTTTCGGCTGAGATCAGTGTCCCAGGGCT
>Ga0326728_10005001_pt1 | contig 38202 bp, 23 predicted proteins | sample MB3enrmetagenome_FD_207602 | JGI IMG/M metagenome (GOLD analysis project Ga0326728, IMG submission 207602) | Lab enriched peat soil microbial communities from McLean, Ithaca, NY, United States - MB31MN | ecosystem: Environmental > Terrestrial > Soil > Wetlands > Peat | place: USA: New York...
AAGCGTCGCCTGCGACATGCTCGGTCCACCGGGTGGCTGGGTGAACGAATACATGTGCCACCCGTCGGCGATCTTTGCGGTCAGTATGACAGCGAATTTCTCGCCCGGTCTTAGCGTCTTTCCCGGCTCCTTCGCCGACCACTCGACTCTGTCTTGCGCACGGACGCACACCGCTGTCAGCAACAGCGCAACAAACGGCACCGCAATGTGGGAGAATCTTTTCATCTTGCCTCTAAACTCGCCGATGTCTTTTGAATCGACCTGAATCGGACGGCCGAATCACTCACTTTTCCCGGCAGCATTCTTTTCCGCTTGCGGCGTCATATTTTTTTGTATGGCCTCGACGCGCCAGTCATACTCTTCCATCAGTTCCTTGGTGTAGCCAATCTTCTGGAACAATTTATTGCCGTTGGCATCCACGAACCAAGTCATCGGAATGGGCTGAATCATATTCTGTTTTGCCCACACCGGCGCAAGCAGCACGGGGAACGTGTACTTACGCTTGGCGACGAAGTCCTGGATCTCTTTCAGGGGTGTGTTGGCATCGTCGGTCGCGATCGAGAGGACCACCACGTTCGGATCGTTTTTGTACTTTTGATAGTACTTGTCGAAATCGGGCAGTTCCTTGCGGCACGGCCCGCACCATGTGGCCCAGAAGTTAATTACGACAATCTTGCCCTTGAGACTTTCTGAAGTCACCATCTTACCGTCCAAGCTGGTCAGTGAAAATGCCGGGATTGGACGGGGAGATGCGATGCGCGCGTTCAGCGTATCTTTTTTGCGGCGTTCCTGGTCCTTGACCAGGATCGGCTTCATATAGGCGTCCAGGCCTTCCGTGTTTCCGTGCCGGCGCACATAGCTTTCGCGCAGAGCCTTGACGGCAGGATGTTCCCCATCCACCATCATGCCCATGGAGAGCGCCTCGGTGTAGAGCTGTTCGGCGCGCTCCTTTTTCCCCTGGGCCTCAACGATGCGTCCAAGGCGGATGGTATTCACCGGGCTGTCTTGGTACAGCGCCAACGCCGACTCGATCTTCTCCTGCGCCTGCTCAAGCTTGCCTTCGTTGAAATACACCCAACCCAGCGTGCTCTGCCATGCGGCCACCCAATTGGCCATGCCGAAATCCATAAAGCCCTGCTTATCGCTCTGGTTCAGCATGCGCTCATAAATCACCTTCCACTGCGCGTCCAGTTGTTTCGAGGCGAACAGTTCCAGTTCCGGCAAGTGGACTTTGTTTTCGGCCAATACGCTGATACCTTCGGTGTCGTCACCTTCCTGGCTTATAACTGCTTTATAGAGCCGGTCGAGGTCGGGATGCTCGCTGGCCGTCAATAAGGACGCTAACTGTCCGTTGGCCTGTCTCACCAAACTGTCGTCGAAATGCTTGGGGCGATCGAGAAATGCCTCCAGCGCGTGCACTTGCGCCGGGTTGTCCCGTTCGGCCACCATCATGGGGTCTTCTTTGATCGCGCGCAGGAACAGAACCGTATCCGCCGCGCCAGTATCTGCATACTGCTTTAAGATCAAGTCGCCGATTGCATCCACGACTACGGAATTCGATTCTCCCAATTCCCCCGACGCCCTGAACACCATGTGCGTAGCCGGTTTGACGGCGGCAAAGAAGCGGCCCGCATCGGCCGTGATCTCTCGCACTTGGTCCTCGGTTTTAGTGCTCGGCATGTCCACGACCGATCGCCAATAGGCCATGTGCAACGCGAAAGAATCGGGAACCGCCTGTGCGGTGGACTTCAGCAACTCGTACGCTTCCTTCTTTTTCTGTTGTTCACTCAGCCAATGCGCTTTCACCATGGCCGCAGTCACATTTTTACCGTCCAGCTTCAAAGCGCGGTCGCAAAGTTCCCCAATTTCCAAATCGCGCGACTTATCGGGGTCCGATCTCCCAAGCTCCTGCAAAGCTTCGGCGCGGGCGGCGAGTCCCTCGGCGGTTTTTTCGAAGCTGGGCTTGTTACTGTCCAGGAAAGCAATCAAATTTCCCTGAAATGTCTTCAGTGCCTCCTGGTCATCGGGCCGCTCCAGGACGCTCGCCATCAGGCGGGTGGCCAGCACCAGCAGATCCGTATTGTCCGGCTCTTTGTCTACAGCGTTCTCGCACTGCCCTTTCATTTCCCACCCGTTACTGAAGGTCGACGCTTTCGCCAGCAGGGTCCAGGCACTCTCCGGGTCCGTTTTCGACATTTCCGAAACCATCGGCTGCGCTTCCTTCTTCCCGCCCAGAACCGCATACCAAGCTTTCAGTTCCAAGTCGGTGGGATACTTGGCCACCAGGTCCTTGGCCTCTCGCCCGGCCGCTTCCTCGTCCTGAATGAAATAAAGACGCCGGACACGCTCCACGGCGGCGCTACGCGTGTTGGAACCCTGAGCTGACGCGCAGGGCAGGAACAGTGCCGCGCACAGCAGCACCAGAATGGGCAAGGCAGTCGAACGAACTCGCATGAGATTACTCTCCTAAGTTTCCGCTATGTGTGAAGAAAGGCGGCGCGTCACGCGCGCCGCCGAATTGAGAAGATCTAAAATTGCAAACGTAAAGCCATCTGTATACTGCGCGCCCCGCCGACGCCGAACATGCCGCCACCGGCGGTGGTATCGCCCAGAGTGCTCTGAATCAAGCCGAAATTAGTGTTTTGAGAAAAAGCGAGGTTGTTCGTAATGGGGTCCGTATAGACTTGCCCCCACTGCGTATTGGGGGGAGCATAGTTCACATGATTGAAAAGATTGAAAAATTCCGCACTATAGTTGAGGCCCACGTGTTCCGTGATCTTGATTTGGCGCTTGACCGAAAACTCGAATTCCGACAACCCCGGGCTGGAAAAATATCCTCGGGGCTCATCGCCTTGCGCACGCCCGCTGCCATCGATCGCAAACGTATAGTCGAAGGCTGCGGGATTCAATACCCTTCGCCCAAACTCGCTGGGGCTTTTTGTCCACACGGGTTGCCCGGTGATATCGGGACGATACGCCGTAGTACTCCCATTCGCCAGAAGCTGGTCAAAAGTAACCGTCAAAGGATTTCCGCTGTGGGCCATGAAAATGCCACCCAGCGACCAGCCGCCCAGTACGGCCCGGGTGAACTTGTTGCTCGTCGATACGGTCGGAATATCATAGTCGAATGAAATATTGAGGGCGTTACGGACATCGAACGACGACAGGCCGCGCTCGTGGGCAACATTCACTTCGGAGGGAGCGGGCGATATGGCTGTATCGTCGGACGCTGTATCGAAAGATTTGGCCCATGTATAGTTGGCCAGGACCATCAGCCCTTTGCGTACTCGACGAATGAACGATACCTGCAACGCGTTATAGTCGGAAGTGTCTTGGCTCCCATACAGCGTCAAGTACAGAAACTGATTGTCATAGCTCGACCCTGCAAACTGCGACATGCGGGTGAGTTCACGCCCCGCCGATCCTACATAACCCACGGTAAGATTCTGGGCGCTGCCGAGAGCTTGCTGAATGGCGAAATTCCATTCGTAGGTTCGCGGCGTCGTGAACCCTGGATAATACCCCAGGACGTTTTGATCTGTGTAGGGCGGCTGTCCGGTGACCGCAGGGGCTGGCGGCAATGGATTCGTCATCCAATTCGTTCCATACAATGCCGCATATCGCGCATGTGGATAGTAATTTGTTGCCTGCAGCGCGGTATCGGCGCTGGAAACATAGAAAATGCCAAACCCGCCGCGCAACAAGCCTTCCCATCCCGGCTTGGTACTCCATTCGTAGGCGCCGCCAATTCGAGGTACAAACTGGTTCTTTTTCGCCGGATACATGGGCGTGCCTGCGGGTGAGAGGGTTGCACTTGTGGGATCGAGCGGATTCGAGACAACATATAACGATTGCCCGTCCACTGCATAAGGTGCCGGGTCATAATCCCAGCGAATACCGTAGTCCAAGGTGAGCTGCGGCGTAATATGCCACGTATCCTGCGCGAACAGCGCCGTATCGTGCTGGTGGACCACCACAACGTCGTTGCTCTCGACCGACCCGACCGTGGCCAATCCTGACGACAGATCGGCATCGTCATAATATGCGATGGATGGTGAATAAACTTGTGGGGCCGCAATCGGAAAGAGATAGCGCCAGTCCACGCCAAACTTGAAACTGTGTTTTCCTTGGAGCCAGTTGATATCGTCGATCAAATTGATCTGCCGCTGCGTGTTGGCTACCACATGTCCCACTTGCCATCCGGTACCCCAATACCCCCCATTCGTACCGTACGGCGCACTTGCCTCAAACACGAACAAGGAGTTCTTGGTGGAGGCCCCATACTGGGTCGGGAACATCGCGTTATACATCGACTGGGTGGGGACGGTGGAACCGTCGAAGTTGTCCAGTGTGCTGAAGCCGTCGCCACCGGATTTCGTCCAATTGGCATGGATCTCATCGATGAGGTGCGGGGTGAGGACGACGGCCGCCCCCAAGGTCACATTCTTATTGGTCTTGTCGATGGTGTCGACCTCGTTGATGGAATAGATGGATCGGGTGTTCTCATGGGAAGGCGAATAGCCAACCCGTCCGAAAAGAGTGATCTTGTCGCCGATCTTTTCGTCGATGCGCACACTGGTGGCGTTGGTGGAACTGGGGTTCGAGTACGACGCGAAAAAGGCAGGGCCATAGGAGATCGGATCCGTGCCATTCGGCGTCGGCGTTAGAGTCAGGTACGCTAGCAGGCCCGGGAAGATAGGGAGACCGGACGCCGTGGTACCTTGCCGCACACTGTCGGGTGGCACATCCGTATAGCCGCCGGTGGGCTGGCGCATGCGCAGCCCCTCATAGGAGACAAAAAAGAAAGTTTTGTCTTTCCCGTTGTACAGACCGGGAATATCGAGTGGACCACCCAAAGTTCCGCCGAAGAGGTTGAGCCGCAATTCAGGTTTCGGCTCGAAGACCGATCCCGGTTGGACATTTAACCACTTCAAATAAGGGTTCCAGGCATCGAACGCGTCGTTTCGAAGATTGTCATAGAGCGAACCGTGGTACTCATTGCTCCCGCCGCGGGTGGTGATCGCAATCTGCCCGCCGGCGGAACGCCCAAACTCCGCGGCGTAGGAAGACGTCTGGATCTTGATTTCTTGCAGCGCGTCCAGCGGCAACATACTCGACGTGGTGTTGATGGCGGACAAGGTTGGAGCCTGACCAGCTCCCGCTTGCCCCAACGCGGCACCTTGGACCTGATTGACGCCCACGTTGGCCGAGACGCCATCGATCGTAAAGTAGTTGGAGTTGTCCCGTTGTCCATTGAAGCTGAACAAACCGGCCCCGCCGGTGCGCGTGGCGCCCGGGGTTATGCCAATTAGCGACTGGAATGTGCGACCGTTCAGCGGCATGCTATCGACCATGATTTGGTCTACGCTAGTCGCCGCCGCCCCCGAAGTCTCGATTCGGTTGGCCTCGGCTGTGACTGTCATCGATTCCGATGCAGCGCCCAGGGTTAAGTTGAAATTCTGCTCAATATGGTCCTGCGTGTTCGCCGTCAGCCCAACATAATCGATCTGCCGGAACCCGCTCTTGCGGACCGTGATGTTATAAAGACCCGGGCGAACGAAGGGAAAAACGTAGATTCCATTTTCGTTGGTCGCGGTAGTCTCCGCAGTGCCGCGGTCCGCGCTCTGGAGTTGAATTTCCGCGCCGACAACGACCGCTCCTGACGGGTCCGTAACCCGGCCAGAGATGGAAGCGTTGTCAGACTGTGCGTAACAGACGAGAGCACCGAATAGAGTCAGGACTGCAAGTACGACCACGAACAACCCGGGGGCAAACCTTGGAATTTGCATTCTTCCCTCCTGTCTTAAGTCTGCCGATGCCAGTCGAGGCGTTTGCCAACAATTATTTCAATCGCCCGTATCGATCCGGCGGGGCAGGCAAACCAGCACCCCAGTCTGTGCCGTTCATGACGGGAAAGACACGTCCGAAACCTTGGCGCCTCCCGCGCTTCTACGCCTTCCTGCGTCGTCCAGCCTTAAGGGTGATTGGGGCTTCCAAGAAAGGCATACATGAACTGGCGTCCATGGGGAGACGATTGAGCTGGCGGGTCGGCGGTGATATACACGGCATTGATTCGGTTCAACACTTTGGGATCGTCGAAGGTGAGGACCCAACGCCGCTGTGCCGGATCGTCGGGGTGCATAATTCCGAGTCGGAAGGTTGTAGCCTTCGCCCCCGCAGTTTCTCCCCAAACGTGGAACGCCACTTCTTTGTTTAAGTGCTTCGGATTCGGGAGATCGTAGGCGTAGAACACCAAGGAACGGCCCTCTACGTAGAAGACACGTCCGAACGATTTCTGGCGCTTGCCGTTGGTCTCGGTGTCATAGACATCGACAATGTGCAGGTTCCGGGCCGAGATCATCTCTTCGGCCTGGCTCTTGGCCAGACTGGTGTCGCCTTCGCGGTCAAACTCCGCTTGTAAACGGGCCAACTTGGCAGTGGCGTCCTGCGCCGCATTTTGTTGTGCGGTCAGAATTACGTCGAGGTCCGCCTGCTTCTTGCGCGCAGCATCCAGTTCTGTTTGCAGACTGGCGACTAGACCCTCCGCGTGCCGGGTCTTCTGTTGTTCCTCTTCAAGTCGCCGTTGAGGCTCCGCCCCGAGCGCGGCTTGCTGTTTCACAACCGCCAATTCCTGCGCCAGCCCCTGCTGTTCTGCTTGAGCTTTCGTCAGTTCCGCGGAGATCACCGCCAAACGCTCTTCCGCTTCCTTCTTTTGTTGCTCCAGCCTGGAAACCATGGTGGCGGCGGAAGTGTCCGGCGAAGTCGCAGGAGACTGCGAAACGGCCGCAACATTGTCCGTGGGTCTAGTGTTTCCCTTGGAGTGCCATTGTGCCAGCGTGTACCCCGCCATCACGCAGATGGCACCAGCAGCCACAGGCCACGCCAGACGCCAGGCAACCGGAGGCCACTGCCCGATCCTCTCCTGTACCGCCGACAGCACTTCGTTCAGCCGTGCGCGTTTGGGAACGACGTTTTCTGGGAAAGCGGCGGCGAGCGGAGGCCCCGCCTGAATGTTCATGCCCGCAGCAGCCGCTCGTTCTAAGAAACGCTGGCGCACACCCTCGGGCGGATCGATCAGCCGGACACGGCCTCCCGCTACAACCGGAGCCAAGTGATCTCTCAGCGGCCCCATGTCCTGAAGAAAACCCCGGCATTCGTCACAACCACGGGCGTGCTCTTCGAGCAGGGCCTTCCCTTGGCTCGTGATCTGCCCGGTCACGGCGAGTGCGCACAATTCCTCAAAGTGCTGGTGCATTGTTCTTCTGCGCTTCCTTTACGATTGTGGCCCGCAGTCCTCGCTCGGGCAGGTCCCGATTCTTTGCGACCTCGTTGCGAAGAACGGCGAGCGCGCGATAGAGTTCATGCCGGACGGTGTTGACCGACAGTTTCGTCCGTACCGCGATTTCCTCCGCCGTAAGCCCTTCGCAATATGTAAGCTCCAGAATCTTGCGCCGCTTCGTATTCACTCGGCTCAACAATTGGTCCATGAGCTGCGCGCGATCGAGCGCCTCGTCCAACCCCAAGGATATCCGCGACTCCAGCACCGCGCTGTCCAGTTCCACCCACTTGTAGAAACGGTTCGCCTCTAAGTGCTGCTTGCGATGCAGCGCACGATGATACGCGTACTGCAGGAGCCACACTTTAAGTGTGCCCCTCTGAGGATCGAATTTTGCCAAGGCACGATAACAATCCAGGAAGGCCGTCTGCACAATCTCTTCCGCCTCCCCCGAATCGCGCACGATCCTTACGGCCACACTGTACACCAGGCGATGGTAACGGTCGAACAACACGGCAAGGGCGTCGTGTTCGCCGGCCAAGAGATCGGCGGCAAGACGTTCGTCGCTCTGCGTGTTTAGGATGCGCCAGCGTTCGGCGGCCGGATTGGATGCCGCAAGTTCCACGGCTGGGAGTATAGCGCGGAACTGGTTCCCCGCAAATCCCTCTTCCAGCAAGCGCGTTTCGACGGGATGTGGCATTTACTAGAACCCGCCGAGGGGTTCGGTGACTGTTGTGTTACTGCAATGAACCAGATCTTCCAATAATTTGCCCAAACTGTAACTGTCGATTGTCAGCCGAGGCAGCACAAACTGCCCAGTATCCTACTTTGCGGGCCTCAGACCGTGATTGGGCGAGGAAATTTGGTTTTGATGCGGCTGAACCAGTTTTTCGAGTTGCTCGCGCGTGATCGGTTTCGCATAACCAGAGTAGTTGATCACCGGCGGTGTCGGCTTCTCGGCTGGAATCCATTGACCCTGCACATAATTCAAGAAAGGCAGGTCCCAGTTGTACCCTTCGACAATAGGAATCACACCACCGCGGTTCTTGAGTTGAGTTTTATCCCAAATCGCCAGACGAAACGATCCCTTCAGCAAGTCCTGAACCGCCTCAGTTCCGTGGCAGTCGCCGCATTTGCGGCCTTGCTTCGTGATTAAGTGCGCGAACGCGGGCGCAAACACAATCATCGTTTTGTTCTGGTAGACGAAAGTATGCAGGGCTGCGGTTGTGACCACGCCGTTGCGATTGACGAGGAACAATGCATTTTGCAATGGCAGCGAAACGCTCTTATTCTCGGCCACCTTAGTGTCGAAATGGCAGTTGATGCAGGAGGAACGCTCGCGAATATGACAGGCCCCGCAGCCCAGCTTTCCATGATGCACTTTACTGGAAGGACACCGGGAAAGATCCTGATGGCAGTTTTCGCACCGCGCGTCCATCGCACCCGGCGATTGCAGCGAGTCGTACAGAATTCCGTCGCCATGGATTTCGCGGGCAGAATGACAATCCATGCACTTCATGCCCCGTGCAAAGTGAACGTCAACGTCCGGACTTTCTGGGTTCAAGCGGGCAGCTTTCTGATTATCGTCGTCGTGGCAGTGTTCGCAGGCCGCTTCACTCTTTGCCGCCGCCGTCGTATAGGAAGTTTTGCCATTGACCAGCTTGGCATGGCAGGAATCACACGAACGCACATGACAGTTGTTGCAGGAAAGCTGCGTGAACGGAATGCCGGTGATGCGTTCCAGCCCTCCATGCTCCTTCGAATACCAGAATTCCAGCCCGCAGCTGGTGTAGTGCAAGCTGTTTTGGTAGGCGCTCTTCTCGGGGCCAGGCGCAGAGTCCTGGCCCAGGAGGGCAAACGGACAAGCGCATAGGATCACCACCATTAAGACTTTCCACGAGAAACTCAACCGGTTCATGTCATCTCCTCACATTCACCGCGAAGCCGCGGGCGCGGACGCATTGGTGCGGGCGCCACGGAGCTTGCGCTGACGACTCCACTGCGCGATGTCGGCGACGGCCGTTATTGCGGCGGCGATATCCGCTTCGGTATTAAAAGCTCCCACCGAGAACCTGACTCCGCCGTCGCCTTCCTCGGTGCCGAGCTGCTGGTGCACAAGCGGCGCGCAATGCAGGCCGGTGCGGGTGGCAATGCTGTAGTCGACGTCGAGCATGACTCCGACATTGCCAGGATCGGAGCCTTCGAGGTTCATGAGAATGGTCGAGAGATGGTTGTCGAGATGGTCGCAGCAATAGAGCTTGACGCCATCGATGGCGCGCAGGCCGTCGACCAGTTTTTGGGCGAGGGTCATTTCATGACGATAAACATTGGCGATTCCCTGCGAGTCGAGCCAATCCTGCCCGGCCCACAACGACGCCACTCCCATCATGTTGGGCGTTCCGTATTCCAACCGCCACGGATAATCGGTGAGGTGATAGGGGTCGACGGAGCGCACGCCGGTGCCGCCGCTGCGGACCTGGCGAATCCCGACGTGCTTGCGCACCGAGAGTCCGCCGATTCCCATGCTTCCCATAAGGGCCTTGTGCCCGGTGAAGGCGAGCACATCGATGTTCATCTCTTTCATGTCGATGGGAACGATGCCCGCGGTTTGAGCGGAGTCGACGATAAAGGTGAGACCGTGTTCGCGGCAGATGGCGCCGATTTCTTTGATGGGCTGAATCGTGCCGATAACGTTCGAGCCGTGGTTCACGATGACGACGCGCGTATTTTTGCGGATCGCCTTGCGCACGGCGTCGGGCTCGATGAAACCTTCGGCGTTGAAGGGCAGATAAGTGGCTTCGGCGCCAAAATCGCGGACGCGGTGGTTGACGGGCCGGATCACGGAATTGTGTTCGAGGTTGGTGGTGATGACGTGGTCGCCCTGGCCGACCAGGCCTGGAATCGCGAGATTGAGCGCATCGGTCACGTTATAGCCGAAGACCAGGCGCTCGGGTGCATCCTCATCGCCGCCAAAGAATTTCGTCAGGCGCTTACGAGTTTTGTCGAGCAGCGAGCCGGCCTCGACCGCTAAATCGTAACCGCTGCGGCCGGGATTCACGCCGTGGGTCCGAAAAAAATTGTCCATGAACTTATACACGCCCTCGGGCTTGGGCCAGACGGTGGCAGCGTTGTCGAAGTAGATCAATCGTTCTTCCATGTTCACTCCGTAAGATGGCTTATAAGTACTCGAACTCAGTGAAATTCCCACTTGATATAAGGCTTCGGTAAGTCGGTCATTGCGTTCACAATCAACTCGATGAGACCTCCGTAGAGGATGCCCGACCGTTGCCAAACTTTGTAGTAGCTGAAGAGGTCGCGAAATTGTCCTTTGCAATTCGAGCAAGGAGCGCATAAATATTTCTTTATCTCCGGCGCGGGACAGTCGGCGAAGGCTTCCAGTATCTGCTTCAGTTTGGTCCGTCCGGCGACCAGAAATCGCCAGTCTTCAAAGTTGAAGGCCGACATGACGGCGAAGCCGGAACCGCCGCCGCAGCAGTAATTTTCCACGCCGTGGGGCGCCATTTCGCGAAACTGTGGACAGATCGCCTTCAGAATGTCGCGCTGCGGCTTCACAATGCCCATCATGCGGACCATATTGCACGGGTCATGCAGCGTGACCGGGAAGTTATTGCGCATGGGATCGAGTTTCAAGCGTCCGCTCAGCACGATGTCGCGCAAAAAGGTCATCGAGCTTTCGCGAAGAATATCGAGGTCCCTCGATAAAAGCCGGTCGGCTGTGACCATAGAGGCCTTATGCGCGTGGCCGCATTCGCCAAGAACAATTTTTTTCACGCCGAGTTTTTTTGCCGCTTGCACCTGGCGAAGGGCGACGCGAGCGAATTGGGCGTCGTCGTACCACAGTCCGTAATTCACGCTGTCGTAGCCGGCAAGATCGCTCGACATCGTCCAACTGATGCCCGCCGCCTCAAGAATGATGGCGAAGGCCATGGGGTTTTCCGGCCAGGCGTTGATTTCTCCGGCGTTGTGGATCAGGAGAACGTCCGCTCCGGGCTTGTCCCACGGCGTATGAATGTCGAGGCCGGTCTGGTCGCGGATTTCTTCGTCGAGAAATTCGATGGTGTCCTTCACCACGCGCGGCTTCAAGCCGGTGCTTGACCCCACGCGAAGTTGCAGCGCCGATCCCCGCTCGTGAAGTTCCTTGGGAGCGATGCCGAGTTCCATGCTGAACAGTTTGCGGATCTCGCGCGTGAGTAGCGCGTTGTCCACGCCCATCGGGCAGGCCTGCGCGCAACGACGGCAAAGGGTGCACCGGTAGGATGATTCCAGCAACCGGAGAATCGTGGTGGCGTTGAGTTCGATGTCTTCGCCCTTCAGCTTCGCCAATAATTTGCCGCCGCGCTTGGCATATTTTTTAGCGTACTTTTTTACTATGCGGCGAAAAATTTCACTGCGAAATGTCGGGCGATACACCTCGTCGCGGCTGCTGGCCGTATAGATGGGGCACGCCTCGACGCAAGTCTGGCAATGGGCGCAGTGGTCGAGCGACATTGTGAGCGGTTGCAGAAATGCCCAGTTGTCATCGGACGAGAGCAGGCGGTCCAGCCCGGCGATGAAGCGTTCGACGAGCTGTTGTTCTTCTTCTTCAGTTTTTGGCCGGGCCATGCCGACGGCGAGGAAGCCGTCGAGCGAGCAGTCGCAGTTGGCCCGCGCTTTCTCTGTGAGTCGCTTTGGCGGCGGCAGCGCGTCCGCTCCATCGTAAGGAGGAGGAAGCGGCAATAGGCTCGCAGGGTCAACTGCGGTGAGACGGTCGGCGGGACGCGCTATGTCTTCGATCTTAATCATGGTCGGTATTTTTCTGCTGCTCGTCCTGTTGGCCGTCCTGCTGTCCGGTGCTGGATGCCACGTCGGCCCACGATTGTTCCGCCGTGCTGTGAATATGGGGAGCCTGCCAGGACACGCGCCGCGCCAGGTTGGCCGCGAGGGCAGCCGATCCGCCTTTGTCGAAGCGGGCCGGCAAGTCGTTCCAGCGCGCGCCATGCCAGGTGAAGTACTTCATATACATGTGCGTCATGTGGGTGAACGGGAAGTAGGCGAGGAAGAACGCGACCAGCGCGAAATGACAAACTATGGCCGACGAGTACGTTCCCGTTACGTGACGCCCAGCCACAACATCGGCGAGGGTTACGAGTAGTCCGCGATTGGGATGGAACAACGCGACCAATCCCGTGGCAAAGATCGCGGCCAGCAGACAAAGATTGAAGACCGTCGCGCGCGTTGTGAAGCCTTTCAACCGGGAATTGAACATCCGCGTGGCCAGCAATCCGAGACTGCCGATCACGCCGAGCGAACATGCGGCAACAAACCCGGCAAAGGCGGCATTCGAGAAAAACGCTCTTTCGAAAACAAGATGATCGCCGAACGCGGAGACGGCAACGGCCGTCGCGGCTGAGGCCATGTAAAGATAGAGCCCCCAGTGCAACGCCAGCGACCATGCCCACAGAGCGCGAAAATTCTCAAATACTCCGCGCAGAAATAAAACTTCCTTCAGCATGAAGGCCGCTTCGCCACCACGGCCGGTGTCGACGGGCTTGGTCCACCACTCCGTCTCCTCGAAATAGGAACCACCGTAGCGTTGCCGGTCGTGCGGACCTTTGGGAATAGGATAAAGGTCCCAACGAAGGTGAACAGGCATGCGCATCGTCTTCACCACCCGGCAGAGGTTGCCGAGCAGGAAGACGGAAATCGTCGCAATCAACGCGATGGTAAGCGGAGGCATGGCGGTTCCTATCTACACGCAACCTGTCGGTTTCGGCAGGCCCGCCACTTTACATGCGCCTTTGGCGGGGCCGGAAGGAAAGAGCTCGAAAATCTGCCGCAGCGTCACTCCGGTTTCCTTGCAAATCCTGCGCACCATGGGCGCGATATCGTTCTCTTTGTAATAGGCCCGAATGTAATCGATGATTTTCCAGTGATCGGGCGTCAGCGCCTCTACGCCATCGGTCGCAGCAAGCGCACATGCCATGTCCTTATTCCAGCGCTCCGGCTCCTGGATGAATCCGTCGTCGTCCACCGGTACTTCGATTCCCTGCCAAACAAATACGTCCATCGGATCTTTCCTCTGAAGGAGTTTGCCTTGGCGTATCCAAGGCACGACGCGTCCCAGCGTCGAACTCATAGTAAGGACGCTCGATACTCGAAATACATAGAGGAGTGACGGATGTTAGCGGAGTTTACGAAACGACATGTCAGTGAGACTTCAGAATGCTTCTAGATCGTCTGGCGCTGCCTGGTTCCTAGCGGAACGCAGGCCGAGCCGCGAGATCCTGAGATGCACTATCGGGTTTAACTATGTTTCCCCACGCCAGGGCGGTCGAGAGGACCATCAAGGTTGTGGTGGCCACGTATGGCATCAACGCATCCAGTAATCGTTCCAGATGAGCAACATTGGAGACGGCTGTCTTGAGCAGAAATGAATCCGCACCGGTGACCCGATGACACTCCAAGACTTCGTGCCGACTGGCGGCGATCTTCATGAAGTGTGTAAGGTTTTCGCCGCTCACCTTCACCGTAATGAACGCCAAGATCGGCAGCCCAGCCTTGGCCGGATCGACCTGTGCGCGATAACCCAGAATGATTCCCGCCTCTTCCATCTTATGAACTCGCTCCGTAACGGCGGGCGTCGATAATCCGACGCGCCGGCCCAATTCGGCAAATGCAATGCGGGCATTCTGCTGCAGCTCGCCCAAAATCTTCCAGCCAATCTCATCGAACAAATACTCGGTTTCGTTTTCTTTCATAGGGGTCACCAAAGTGGCCAGCAGCCGGACGCGATCGGGATGTATTGCTTCAACAAAAAACGCTCCCGCAATTACTCGACCAGGCCAATTGTAGTGCACCTGCCGTGGACAGGCACCTGAGGTGAGCTTTCCGCACTGTCGATGACTTTTTCCGCAGCCATTTAGCCGTTGCAGGCACGTACTCTATACCATAATAAAATTCGCTAAAATTTCCGATGCGGCAGATGTACTTTGGAAACTCGATGGCTTCAGCATTCAGTAAATCATGGAATAGGACCACTTTGATCACCGCTCTTCAGGAATGCAAGAAACTCGTGACTGTCTCGTGTGAGGCCGGCAAAGGTCGCCACCTTTGTTCCGTCTGAACGCAGAATTGCGTAGTAAGGCAGAGCGACCGTTCCGAACTTCTCCTGTTGGAACTTCTGCTGTCTTTCAAAGACCTCACCGACACCGTCGGTGTACAGCCGAAGGCACGTGAATCTGCGCATCTCGTCGGCCACCTCGCTGCGCGAGAACATGTTCGTCTCCATCCAACGGCAATTCGTACAGGTATAACCAGTGAAGTCAACGAATACGAGCATATTTTTGCTTTTGGCCTCGGCGAGTGCGCTGTTGTAGTCGTTCAGGACACAATCGGCGACGGCAGATGAATTGGTGCCCGGAACAGAATTGCTTGCAGAATGAGACACGGACGGACGCAACTCAGGGGGTAGAAAAGATTCCAGTTCTCCCAATTGCTTTCCGAATAAGCCAGGGATGAGCCAGATGGTTGCGGTGAGAAAGACGATGCAGACGCTCAATCGAAGGGCGCCTACGGAACTCAAGGGTGAATCGTGCGGCATGCGAAGGTAACCAAGCACATACAGCACTACGAGCAAACCGATTCCAATCCAGGTTGAAAGTACAACCTGCCGCGTGAAGATTCCCCAATGCCAGACGATGTCTGCATTGGACAGAAATTTCATTGCGGCTGCGATTTCAAGGAATCCCATCACCGCTTTCACGGAATTCATCCATCCGCCAGCTTTGGGCAATCGCGACATCATTTGCGGCGCCAGCGCCAGCACGAAAAATGGGACCGCGAAGACGGTGGAGAACGAAAGCATTCCGGCCAGCGGCCAGCGCCAGTTGCCTTGCGCCGTCATCACCAACAGGGTGCCGACGAACGGAGCCGTGCAGGTGAAGGAGGTAAGGGTGAAGGTAAAGCCCATGAGCAAGGCGCCGATGACCTGGCTGCCCTCTTTGTTGCGGGTGAGGGAATTCAGTTTGTCCATCACGCCCGGCGGGACCTGGATGAAGTACGCTCCGAACAACGAAAAGGCAAAACCGAGGAAAATCGCCGTAATCAGTAAGTTAACCCAAGGGTTTGCTGCCAACTGATTTACGCCCCCCGCGCCAAAGATCACCGCCAGCAACATTCCCAACGCCGTGAACGTCAGAACGATTCCGAGGGCGTAGATGACTGCCGTAGAAATGGCGCTTTTGCGGTTGCCGCTGGCGTGGTTTGTGAAATAAGAGACCGTGATCGGGATCATCGGGAACACGCACGGCGTCAGGAGCGACAGCGCTCCCATGACTGCTGCCAGCCAGATGAACGATCCCAGAGACTGCGAGTGTGGCGTTGTGTTCAGCGAAGCGGCTTTCTTGGCGGGCTCAACCGCGGCGCTCGGCGCAGTCTTCTCCACGGCAACATCCGATTCCACTGGAACATTCGATGGCGCGAGTGCCGTACTCGGTGGCGCAAACGAAGACGGCGGAGACACAACGGCCGCCGCGCCTTCCGGTGTCGCACCCGCCTTTTGCACACTCCCAGCCGCGGCCTTCGCACCTGCCGCGATCTCCACCGGCGCACTTAGATTCACGGTCTTTGGCGGTAGGCAGGTGGATTCATTGCAGACCTGGAAACGAACGTCGATTACAACGTTCTGCGTGCCGGGCGGCGCATTCGCTTCGACTTCGAGCGGAAGACTGAAGGATGCTGTCCCCTCATAGCTCTCGGTTCCCATCTCGAAGTTCGGGTCGTACGCTTTATGCGGGGGAGGACCACCTACGGAACCAGCCAGCTTGAACGGCTGCGTAGGCGCAAGCGTCGCCTGGGACGTAGTTGGTCCGCCGGACGGCTGGGTGAAGGAATACATATGCCAGCCGTCGGCGATCTTCGCGGTCAGCGTGACCGCAAACTTCGCGCCCGGCTTCAGCAACTTCACCGGCCCCTTCGCCGACCACTCGACCCTGTCTTGCGCACCGGCGCCCACCGCTGTCAGCAACAGTGCTGGCAAAATAAAACAGTTCTTTATCTTCTTCATCATCGACCGGCCCTTTGCGGAATGGAGCGATGCGGAGCTTTACCCAGACACACATCTCCTCAACAAGAAAATATTTGTTGTGGCCACTTCGGCAGCGTGCGGCTCCCCGCTCGCCCAACTACTGGACCTTTACCCCCTCGGGCTTGCCCGCCGCCATCTCCATCATCGCCTCTACGCGCCAACTGAATTCTTCGACGACTCGCCTGCTGGATCCGGTCTTCTCGAATACTTTGTTTCCGTCTCGATCCACAAACCAGGTGGTTGGGTATCCACTAATACTCACCTGATTGACGTAGTCGTCCCCCTCCTTCAGCACTGGAAAGGTGTACTTCTTCTCTGCCATAAACTTCTTCACCTGTTCCGTACCCTCCTTGGAATCAATGGTCAGGAAGACGACATTTGGATTGTCCTTGTACTTGTTGTAGAACTTCTGCATTTCGGGCACCTCATAAACGCATGGACCGCACCAGGTCCCCCAGAAGTTGATGACAGCGATCTTCCCCTTTAGTTCCTCTGAAGAGATTGTCTTTCCCTCAATCGTGGTCAGCTTAAAGGGTGGGATCGGCTTTGCTTGCGCGATGCGTTCTTTCAGGATCAGGTTCTTCCGCCGTGTCCGGTCCTTCTCGTAGGCGACCGACATGTATTGATCGAGACCCTGGTCGTTGCCGTACTGCCGGAGATAGAAGTCCTTGTAACCTGCAATGGCAGGATGTTCGTCCGGATAGTAATATTCCACGGACATTGCCCGCCCGAGATACTCCTCCGCCTGAGAGTAATTCCCCTTCGCGGTATTCAGGCGGCCGAGATCCAGCAGCGTGTCCAAGTCCTGGTCAAGCATCGTTCCCGGATCATATTCCGACTCCACGTCGAGCAGCTTCTCGGCTGTAAACAGCTTTGGCTCCGCCTCTTTAATCCGGCCCTGTTGCAGGTAAATCCGGCCCAGCGCGTCTTCCCAGTCCGCAAGCGTCGCCCAAGACTGTTTCACCTCCATCGCCGCATACCTGCCGTCGTAGTGCCAGACGGCGCTCTTGGCTCCGGCCTCCCGAACCTGAGCTTCAATCTGTTCTGAAGCAAGCTCCTCCAGCTCCAGAAGATGCGCTTTGCGATCGGCAAGAGTACGCACAAGATCGAGCTTATGTTCCGGCATGGCCAGTTTTGCCGCCTCGAATAGCCGCTCGCTGCTTATTTCCATGTAGTGTGTGAGTTCGTCAAGATACTCAGTCGCAGACTCATCCGCGCTTTCGCTGGTGCGTCCCGCGCGCTTTAGGAACTCGAACAGTTTGTCGGCAATCTCGCTTCGAACCTCCGCCGACGCCTCTTCGAGTTCATGGTCGCCCAGTTTCGCCAGGGAACGCATCACCATCGCCATCTCGCTGGCTTTGGAATCTGGATAGCGCTTTTCGATCAAATCCGTGATGGCGTCCGCGCGCACCGCCGAGCACTTCCGCAGATCCATCACGAGATACTGCACATCCTGGTCGGTTGGCTCCTGCCGATCGATTAGCGAACGAGCATCGGCCTCCATCCGCTTGGCCTGTCCTTCATCGCCAAGTTCTATCAGGTTGGGCAAAATATCGTGCCAATACATCTGGTGCAGTGAATGCGACTCAATCGGTACCGGAAATTTCTCGTAAACGTCCGCCGCTTCCTTGTATTTTTTCCTGCCCAGCAAATCGTCGACCTTCCCGGCCAGCGCCCGTACATTTCCGGGCTCCAACTTCAGTGCACGTTCGTAAATCTCGGCGGCTTCATCGCTGTACTCCTTGTGTTCCGCAATGCGGTTGAGCTGGCGGAGGACATCCGCCTCCTCAGCAAGCCCCTGGGCGGACGCTTCGAACTTCGCGCGATGGCGGTCCAGAAATTTCCTGAGCAGTTCCGCAGCCGTGGCGCTTTGCTGGCTCATCATGCCTTTCGTACATAGAAATAGGATGTCATCGCGCGAATCCTTCGCTGTCGCCTTCTCGCACAGTGAGATCGCCTGTTCGATGTCAGACGCGAAATACGTACGCGCCGCCAGTGTCCAGGCATCGTCTGGGGCCTCCTTCTTCATGCCATCCACAAGCGTAAGCGCGTTGAAAAGTCCCTTACCGTATTGTTGCTGGCTGACATACCACGCCCGGGTTTCCAGACTCGTGTTCTTCTTGGTCGCGACCGCCTCTCCGTCCCGCTCCATGACATCAGGGTCTCCGAGATAAAACAGCGCACGCAGGCGTTGCTCCGGTGTTGGCTGCGAGGTAGCAGCGATTTGGGCAAACTGCGCGGATGGAACGAGTACGAACGTCAACAACAGCAGAGTCGCAAAGCGCATTTTTCTTGACGATGGCATGATTTCCTCGGTCGGTAGATTACGTCGTCAGTTCTTCGTCCGACGACGGCTGCAAAAATAAGTCTAGAATATCGGCATCCAGGGTTTGTATCGGGGGCCCTTACCCCTATGGTTTTTAATAAACAGCTCTCAGACTCTTGAAGCGCACTCCGGCCCAAAGAGTCTCGAACGTTTTGTGTCCAACTAGAAATTCAGCTTGAGGCTCACTTGTAGTGAGCGAGGCCCTCCTTGCGAATAGAGCGCATTCAACCCTGCTCCATCGCCGGACATTTGCGTGGCCAAAGTAGAATACGACAGTCCAAAGTTTGACTCTCCCAGGTATGAGTCCGGATCGCCAAAATTTGGGTGGTTGAAGATATTAAAGACGTCGACTTTCGACTCCAGATGAAGACATTCGTAAAGTCGGAACTCCCGATGCAGCGAAAAGTCCAACTGATACATGCCAAAACCACGCATAGCATTGCGTGGAAGGTCACCCTGCTCACCGGTTGGAGGCGCCACAAATGCCGCCGGGTTAAAAGCCTTACCGCCTGGGTATTTCGAACCGTAGAGATAAAGAGGCTCTCCCGAAACTACGTCCGCGTATGTTAGAAGATATTTCCCGTTGGGAAGGAGATTCTGGGTGTTGTCGACCACGGACACTGGACGTTGCGACCGGGCCGCAAATATTCCCTCAACCGACCAACCTCCAAGCAAAGCACGAGCATGAGGCACAATCGGATACGGCAGGTCATAGCTTAGCGCGCCGGTGACAGTGTGGCGAATATCGAAATCCGATGGCCCTCGAAGGAGTGCGAGGGAAAACTCATCCGAGATTTCGTCGATGGCATGCGCCCATGAATAGGAGGCAAGAACCTGCAACCCGTTTGAGAGTTTGCGATTAAATTGCAGCTCAAGCGCATCGTAGTCCGAAGTAGCCTCACTGGCGTCTGCCGTCACGATAGCGTCCGGAAAGTCCGTGTAAGAAGCATCCAGGTAAAACTGCCGTTGGTTCAGCAGTCGTCGTCCCGCATTGCCGACATAGGTCACAGAAAAGTTATGTTTTTCGCCAATCGCTTGCTCAATCGCTACATTCCATTGCAGGGTGCGGGGCAGCTCGTAATTGGGGGCAAATGCGGCAAACCACTGATCGGCCGGAAATGGTGGCGCCGTTGCAGTAGGATATGGCGGGACCTGGATATCGGCAGCCGAGAAAGGCAAAGGCGTGTGAACGCCAGTCGCCGTCGTATAGCTTGTTGAGAACGGATAACTGGAAGGATTGAGCGCCGTGGCTGCCACACTGTTACCCAAGTCGTAAAACACCCCAAAACCAGTACGAAGTACGGTCTCCCAATGCGGAGTCTGTATTACCTCAAAGGATCCACCAAGGCGCGGCGCGAACGCGCCGGTTCCGACGTCGTAGAGTGGAGTCCCGCGCGGGGCCGCCACGAGGTTGGAGATATCGGTTCCCTTGAGAAATATGGGGATTAGTCCACTGGCATCTTTCGGCGCCGGGTTGTAGTCCCAGCGCACACCATAAGTTAAAGTCGCCCAGCGGTTCACCTTCCATGTGCCCTGCACAAACAAAGAAGTGTTCGAGTAAACAGGCCGAAACTTCGATTGTTGCAGAGTTGCATCGACAAAGTCCGCTTCACCCTCTTGAATTTCAGCGGTCGTGTTGAATCCGGACACGAAATAACCGGCGCCCTGGGTGGTAGTCGGGAAAAGCCTGCGATAGTCGATTCCAGCCTTGAACTGATGCGTTCCGATCGACTTCGTGATTGAATTCACGAGATTCAGTTGCTTCTGCGAATTGATCGTAGATACACCTGCGGCAAGCATGTTGAAATCGTTGTTATAGCCGAATTGATACTGCGCATAGGCATTGTCTGGCGATAGGCTGGATAACGGTGAAAACAGTTCCCGTGTCAATGGAACTGCGCCACCAAAGGAATCAAGATTGGCGTAATTGGAATAACCGTCCCTGCTATAGTTGAAACGGACTTCGTCCACCAAGGTCGGGGACAACAGAAGCGTCAGTCCAACGGTCAGAGTCTGAACGTTAGACTCAACGTGAGTGAGCGAACTAATGGTGGACTCTGACCGATATGCATAAGAGGATGGCGAATAGCTGTACCGGGCAAATGCGTTCAGCGAGTCGCTAAAGCGATGGTCGATTCGGATCGCACCGGAATCCACACTTGATGCATTCGAAAAGCTCGCAACAAAGGGCTGCCAGCCGTCTGGCGTTGTCGCTCCGGGATTGCGATTCGGTATAGGAAATGCATTGAGGTAGGGCAACACATATTGAGATGTGGTTGGATCGTGTCGAATGGCCAGCGATGGGACGTCAACCTGAATCGTCTGCGGCTGTCGCAAACGCGTTCCCTCGTAAGAGAGGAAAAAGAACGTCCTTTCTTTTTCGTCAGGAGCCCACGGCAACCACAAGGGACCGCCAAAAATGGTGCCGAAGTCATTCTGGCGCTCCGCGGGTTTTGGCAGCCTAAGGTAGTTCACAAACCAGTCCCTGGCATCGAGAACGTCATTTCGAAAGTATTCCGAAGCGGACCCATGAAAATCCTTCGTGCCACTGCGCGTTGTAAGCTGAACCTGCGCTCCCGGAGTACGTCCGTACTCCGGCGCGTAATTTGATGTCTGAATGCGAAACTCATCGAGTTCGTCAACCGACAGCAGGCTAGCCGTAGTGCCATTTGCCGTAAGGCTCGCTTGACCGCCGCTGAGTCCGGATCCGCCAAATCCCTGTTCGCCTTCCTGGACTCCCGCGCCAAAGTTTGCGCTTACGCCGTCGACGGTGTAGTAGTTCGCGCTTGTGCGCTGGCCGTTGACGCTGAATTGCCCCGGTGTAAAGCTGCTCGCAGCCACCGGGACGACTCCTGGCGTTAGTGAAATCAGGTTTTGAAAAGTGCGGCCATTCAGCGGAATGTTGCTCACAAACTGGCGGTCCACCAGGGTGGAGACGGCTGGCGAAATCTCGACCCCAACGGATTCGGCGGAGACCGTGACGGTTTCCGAGGTTGTGCCAACCTTAAGCGTGATATCAATCTGGCGGCGGTCCCCAGTATTGAGAATAATATTGGCCTTCTCAACAGCAGCAAAACCCGGCGACTCGACCCGCAGGTTGTAAGTTCCAGGCTCCAGGCCGGCGAATACGAAACTTCCTTCCTTGTTGGATACCGCCTCGCGACGCACATTTGTAGCGTTGTTCGTAACCCAGATTTTCACGTTGGCCGCCATTGCACCCGATTGATCGGTCACGGTTCCACTGAGAGTCGCGAAGTTGGATTGCGCCAGTAAGACAGGAGTGTTTCCTAGAAAGACACTCAATGCCAGACTCAGCAGCAACACGTGCAACACCCATAAGACATCGGATCGCATTCTTGTTCTCAGACCGAGTTGACCGCTCTGCCGTGTGACTCCAATCGTTAAAGACGAATAACCAGTCGATTCTTGTTAGCGTCGTGTAAAAAAATGTCGAAGAAGCACATTGATAGCGTTTGCGAACCGTTCTTCACTCTTTTTCCCGACTCGGCAAACGGCATGCGTTTCCGCATGATTGTTGGCCTGATGGTGCTGCCGTCGCGTTCGCCTTCAATCTCATCCTCAAGCCACGACTGCTCTTAGCCTTTAGGGCGAGACCGGTAATCTCGACTACGGCAAAGCCCGAGGATTGCGCACGAAGCGAATAAATTCCCGGATCGAGATTGAGCAAAACAAAATGGCCGTCCTTGTCCGTCGTCGATTCATGGCGAAACCCCGTACTGGAGTTAGTGAGCCAAATCCTTGCATTTGTCACGACGCAACCGGATGCATCGCAAACCGAACCAAAAACAGCCGCTTTCTGTTTGCGTGCAAGTGCATAATTCCCACTGCCCAATACGAAGAGCAGCATTGCCGTTAATAACGCTCGCCACGCGAGTCTCACACAACGCTGGCAGACATTGTTCTTTCTTGCAAAATTTACTGGTAGCGGCGGCCCAGTCATTGTTTCTGCCTCTTCGCATCGTTCACGATGGCATATGCCAACTCTTCAGCACGGGAAAACGTATGCCAGAATTTCTCCGTCCCGAGTGAGTTATCATTCACACCAGACGGCGAAATTGCCAGGGACTTTCCAATGTCTTTGTCGATTCCGGCGACTACCTCGGAAAGTTCCGCGGCGGCGCGCGCGACATCTGACGGCTGAGTAGCTGGATGACCAGCGTTCAGCTGAGGCGAGAACGCAGGTTGTAACTCCGACCGCAAATCGACTAACTCGCCAATTACAGTCTCTGCGTGGCGTTCAATTAGACCTGCCCATTTTGCCCGAGCCTCTTCGTTCATTTCCAGAATCTCAGACTCGGTAAACGTGTTGGCTATCTGCTTGACCAGCACAGCATTCACCAATGCTCCGTTGGAGTGATCGAAGATTCTGTAAGTATATGCTTGGAGCTCAGGGTCCAGCTTTTCCCCCGCGAACCCCCGGCTCATAAGGTACCGGCGCAAAGATTCCTGGGCTGGAGTCTGGCGTTGTAAAACGTCGACTGAATCGAGCTTGAGTGGGCCCGCAAGAGCCTGCCGTTCCTCAACCTCGTCAACCGTGCGAATGTCGCTACGGACATTGTGGGCGGAAACCACCGAAGCAAGCACTTGGAACAATTCCGCCCGGCGTTCGGGTGTTTCCACCACACCTTCAATCAGTACTTCCCCATCCCCCGTTCTCGAGACATTGATCTGGTCCTTCAAGAGTGCATCCACCTGGTCCAGTCTCGTTAGAGCATCTAATTCGAGATCGACAGGACTGGGAAGGATGGCGGGCCCGAGAGCCAGCTTCGGTGCTGGCACCGCCGCCAAGGGAAGGTATACCGGATCAAAAACGCCAGGATTTAGTTGACTCAGTTCCACAACGCCGTAGTCCAGTTCGGCAATCTCGACGTTTTGCTTGTCTTTCAGACTCAGTGTCTCAGCTACAGGATGAAAATCGCTATTCCGAAAAGTCATGGCCGCTTCGAGAATGGGCCCCTCAGCCATGATTGCTCGTATTTTGGTGACGCCTCCACTGCGAACTACATCTTCACTACGCGATCGAGCCGACGATCGCCATTCGTCGAAACGTGAGGGTGACAACGGAGCCTGCCAATCAAGTTTGGCTTCTAAAAAGACCTCTTCTACTTGAGTAACTTCATGAGCGGTTTCGACTGTGTAGGGTTGACCTTCCGCTCCCTCGATTCGGTCAACACGCCGGGGCGTTCTCACGTCGCGATAAATCGTTCGCGCAAAGGCGCGGCCTCCAACTTTGATGGCCAACTTCTGATAAATCACCGGCTGCTTCAGTCCCACTAGTTCACTGTGTTCATGGGCTTCCGCTCTGCGGAGCACATCACTGGCAGAAACAGTGGGAATGTTCCAGCGCGCGACGACCGCAAGCACCACGATCACAAGAACACTCGCGCCCAATCCCACACGCACGCTACGCAAATATGGAACCTGAATCATCCGCTGGAGAAACTGCTGGAATTGCCGCCGCAAGTCCGACTGGTCGTGCGCATTGAGCTCTTCAGACATTCTATTTAGCTGAGATTGGAATGACGCCCAATTGGACGGTGGCGGGGTTACGCTGTCCTGAAACTTGCTCTTGTAGAACATGTAGTCGGAGCGCGCCGCATCCCACTGTTCCAGCTTTGTCTTACATTCCCAACACTGGCCCAAGTGTGCCTGCATCCGTTCAGATCTATCGCGCGACAGACTTGCGTCAAAAACAAGAAACAGCTCCTCCTCGGTGAGGTGCTCTTGCGGATTTAACCATCCACGCATAAACCTACTCATGGCGTTCCTTCATAAGCCGTCTGATCCCGCGACGTAGTGCATCCGCCACCGACGACATTCCGATTCCAAGAATTTGAGCGATCTCACGATTCAAGAATCCCTCGCCACGCAGATAGAGGCAGTTACGCTGCATCTCGGTTAGAGATTGCATCGCTTCATGGACTCGAAGCAGCCGCTCGCGATCCATCGCGACCTGTTCCGGATCTGGTCCAGCATTGAGGAATCTCCTCTCCGCCGACTCGCCGGATTCCGGTAGTGGCGAGTCGAGATTGTGGAGACGGCGGCTCTGATCGACCATCAGATTACGGGCAACCCGATAGAGCCAAAACTGTGGATTCTCAATGGTCTTACCCTCGCGCAGTGAGCAGTACAGCCGAAGAAAGGATTCTTGCGTAACTTCCTCCGCTACCGTGGGGCTCCCCCCTGCCGACCGAAGATAACGGTAAAGAGGGTCGCGCCATTGGCGGAACCACTGCGCCACCTGCTCTTCCAGACTCACCCGCTCACCCTTGCTGGAAGCCATCGTGATCGACAGCGATAATGGCCCGCGATGATCTTCCATGTCCGTCAAGTGGCTGCTCGAAACTCAGTTCAGATTCAACCTCTATTGTAATGACGATTGGGGCGTGCCTTTTGGTTAGTTGCAGATGGCGAAATTGCTTTCTTGCCTTGACGCGCCTGCGCCAAGCGGCGCGGCACGAGCCGCCTGGGATGATTTGGCCCGAGATCCCGCTCCGTCAGCCAGCCAACTTCATCGAGCCGGTTAAAACGTCAGCCGCAAAGCGATCTGCAACTCGCGTTCGGTATGCGCTCCGAATTTCCCAATGTCCGTACTAGTGATTTCACCGAAGGTTGGGTCTAAGATACCCGTGTCTGGATTTGCGAACTCAGCGTGGTTGAGCACATTGAATGCCTCCACCCGGAATTCGGAGTTCAAACGTTCGGTAATTCGCGTGCCTTTGGCCACGGCAAGATCGAGATTCGTACGATGCGGACCGCGGAAGAAGTTGCGCGGCAGGCCGTAGGGATCGCTGGGATTGAGAGTATCCGAAGGACTCGTAAACGTCGCCGGGTTAAAATACATGTTGCCATGCGTCTTGGGATTGAGAATTGTAATGTTGTTGTACCCAGGCGCAAAGATAGCGTTCGCAAGGTAGCCGTCACCGGCTCCCGACGGGCCTGGATCCCCAGGATACCAAGTGTAAGATAGATCGCTAAGAACGCTGAGTGGAAAGCCGGTTCGCCAATCAAAGATCGGATACAGACTCCATCCGTTCACCAGCCGCTTCGGTCCGGACGCCCAGATTTTATCGAAAGGCAGGTCCCATCCGCCGCTGAACGTGATTCGATGGGTGAGATCGAAATCGGAGGAACTACGGAAATAGCCGGGCCAGTAGTACGGCACTTGATACGATTTATTTCTATATCCAGATGTATTGTCGATACTGTGTCCGTAAGTGTAGCCCAGAGTAAAATATGTGTTGCCAAAGATCCGGTTTTCGCCGTTCTGTTTGGTCAAGGAAGCTTCCAGACTGTTAAAATTGGCAAATGTAACATTGGAAAATTCTTGCATGTTCATGTAAGGACATTGGTCAGGATTATCGACGAGGGTGACACATTTTGCAGTGATACTGGCGGGCTGGGTCTCGTTCAAAACCCGGTCGCCGGTTTCCACACCATTCACTAACTTCAATGTGCTTAGGTCAAAGGGGTTGGAGTCCCTCATCGAGATAAGGCCCTTCGAGCTGCTGCCCACGAAATTGACCTCGGCAACTAGGCTTCTTGTCAACTCCCGCTGTAAGCTCAGGTTGTACTGGTAGATATAGGGCGTGCGGAGGTGCGGGTTGTCATAAGAGATGCTACTTCCGAAAGGAAGAGAAGATCCATTGGCAAACGCGGTGCTGGCGGTCGGCGGAACCGAGGGGAACGGATTAGAGGCAAAGCCGCCGGTAGTCCACGGCTCGGAGTAATAGGTAAATGGCGGGCCCGATGTTGGTGGTCCGTAATATGCGGTCTGCATGCTGTAAAACGGTGGCGCGCCATTAAAATTCAGGTTGTCTGCGGCATTCAGGATGTCGTAGAAAACACCAATGCCTCCTCGAAGGCTGGTCTTGTTGTTGCCGCCCGGACTCCAGGCAAAACCGATGCGCGGCTCAAAGTTTTTCCTGTCCGGGAAATTGACGCCGCGTGGCGAGCCCTTGTCTCCGGGAAAAACCAGGCCCAGTGGCGCAAGGGGGAACCTAGTGGATTGCTCGCCGGGAATGACCGTAAAGGTTCGACCTTCGGTGTCCAATTTGGGCGTGCTGTATTCGTAACGCCATCCCAAAGTGAGGGTAAGGTTTTTGCTCGCTCTCCACTCGTTCTGCGCGAACCCGTAGGTTGCCTTGGTGCGGATGTTGTTTCGCGCATCGGGCCCTTGCATATAGGTCTCGGGAATCCCCACCAGGAAATTAGCAAGGCTATCGCCGGTGCCGTTTCCACCCGGGCCGACAAAAGTGAAGTAGCCGTTACCATAAAAATTGTAAACGGTATTGTTTTGATAATTGGAAAAGCCCGCGCCGAACTTCCAAGTGTTCCGCCCTTTTACCCAAGTCAGCGTATCGGCATAGGCGTAGGTGACGCTTGTCTCCACGTACGGGCCTTGCGGGTCGGTCCCGAACCCCAAGTCGTTGTCGAAGCTCATATACGGCAAGAAGCCAGTGGGCAAGTCGGTAACGATGCCAAAACCCATCTGGCTCGGAGTTTCCGTTTTTCCGGTCGGGGAGCCACCAGCGTAGTAGCGGCGCTGGGCGGTCGCGCGCAACTCATTCAACAGGCTGGGCGAAAAGGTCCGAGTATAAGCGATATTCAAAGAGTAACTGTTGTTGTGGCTGACCTCCGGGAAGCCCGTAACCGTGGCGCCAAAGGGGTAATCATCGGGGTTGCGGACTCCTCCCATAGTAATCGAGAGTTTGTCCTTCGCAGTGAAATTGAGGTCGAACTTGATGTTGATCTCGTTGTTGTTGTTTACTTCTTTCGCGGCCTGGGTTATCTCAGCCACGCCCGTCGTCGGCGAAATGTTGGTTGAGGTTGGGAACCCTCCCAGATAATTGTTGTAGAAGGCGATGTATTTCGTCGCGATTGGATTGAACTTGGCCGGATCGATAATGGCGTTGTTGGCACTGCCACCCGATGGCACAAAATACGGGTATTCTTGCAGAAAACTCACAATGCTTGCCGCGTCTGGAGCTGCCGAAAAATCTCCGTTCAGCTCGGCTGGCGTGAATGTCCCTACCTGCGGGGAAACGTCGGCTTGTGTCTGGCGCTGGCCTTGGTAGGACACGAAAAAGAAGTAGCGGTCCTTGCCATTCACCAGATGGGGGATTTCAATAGGCCCGCCCAACGTGGCGCCGAACTGATGGCGTTTCAGATCGTTTTTCGGCAAGCCGTCTTGCTTGTTGAAATAACTGTTGGCGTCAAAAGCGGTGTTTCTCGCGTAGTCGTAGGCGCTGCCATGGACTTGGTTGGTGCCCGATTTGGTGACGACGCTGATGACGCCAGCGCCGGTTCGGCCGTATTCCGCCGTGTAGTTACTGGTTAGAATGCGAAACTCCGCGATCGAGTCTGGATTGGGATCGAGGACGGCCGCGTTGCCCAACAGATTGTTGTTAAGGCCGCCATCCAGCAAGAAGGTCACAGAATCGGACCGCCCGCCGCCCACGTTGAAACCCTGACCGCCGCCGTCCTCCGGGTTGGACTCGGTGACGCCAGGCTGTAAAAGAGCGAGATCGAGTACGTCGCGTCCGTTCAATGGCATATTTAAGATGGGGCGGCTGGTAATGGACTGGCCGATCGTCGGGTTCACCGTTTCTACCCCCTCCGCTTGCCCCTCTACCATCATCTCTTCCTTGATCGAGCCCACTTCCAGCTTTAAGTCGGCCCGCACCGACTGGTTGATCTCCAGCGGAGCAGTGGTCATTTCCGCCGGCCGGAAACCTTCGTGGCGGGCAACAATTTTGTAGGCGCCGATCGGCAGACTGAGGGCCTGGTAAAAACCACCCTTGTCGGTGGTGACTTCGGTGGCAACGTTCGTGGCCAAATTGGTGACGGTTACCGTGACGCCCGGCAACACCAGCCCTTGCTGGTCGGTGACCGTGCCGACGATCTTTGCCGTCGCTTGTTGTGCGGTTGCGTCCGTGGCCAACAACAGGGCCACGCATAAAACCATCCCTGCTGTCAGTAGCTGTCCTAGTCTGCCGATTGGGGGTCGCATTGGGGAAACACCTTTCCTTTTGATCATGACTGGTTGTCGCCAACTTTTTGTTGCGGCTTGGGCTTTATAATCCCATCAACGGAATGCACCCAGCAGGCGAGCCGCATCGCCTTCTAGTGCGAAAAGTAGACAGTTTTGCGCCTCAACCCGCCGTCTTGCCAACCCAGATCTTCACGTTGGTCGCCAAAGCGCCCGATTGATCGGTTACGGTGCCACTGAGGGTAGCAAAATTGGATTGCGCCACTGATGCAGGAGTGTTTCCGGGAAAGGCGCTCAATACTAGGCTCAGTAGTAAAAAGTGCAGTACCCATACGGCAACAGATCGCATGTCCTGTCCTCCGGCCGAGTTGACTGCTCTGCCGTTGTAGCTCCACCTATTAAAGACGGATGACCAGTCAACTTTTGTTAGCGTCGTGCAAAAAAAATGTCGAGGGGGTACGCTGGGGCGATTTGGAGTGTTTCATTACTCTGTTTCGCAACCAGGAAATGCGGGGGCAACCTTACGCTATACCGTTGGCAGCGTAGACTCAAGAGCTATTCTTCTGACGATCAAACTCTATTACAGTCAAGGCACATCCCTATGCCTGGTTGAGCGCCAGCACTTCTCTGCGCGGAGCACTCAGTCGCATGGGTATAAGAGTTTTCAACAGATCTTTTGGTATGTTAGTGGCCGAGCGAGGCGTGTCAGGTACAGCGTGCCCGAGAAACTGAAGCACCTTCGGAAGTGAGCGCTCACAGCAGACCCGCAGGGAATAATGTCCGAGCCAGCTGTGGAGCGCGTGTCGGTGAACGAAGCGTTATACAAGAGCGCCTCTGTACTCACAAAATCCTATAAGGGATGGTTATACGTGTAAGACATTTCCTGGTCCAGGTTCCAAGTGTGCGACCGGGCAGCGGTGGCTTGGGAGTTCGATACGCCGCCGAACGTGTTGTTCAAGTCGGCCTGTGTGTCGCTGTGACGTTGCACCGTAAATCCGAGATTGGTCTTGTCAAGCGAAAATCTCCAGGTGGGGATTTTCTCTTGCGCCCAGCTTTCAAGGTCTGATCCTTGTTTCCCATTGGACTTCAAGGAGCGGACCCAGGTCTTCCACCCTTCCTGCCAGGTGTTGCCCGGTAGCTGCGTCGGCCCAGCCACCTCCAGTTCGTCGAAATATCCTTGGCCCTTAAAATCAGGCGAGCATACGATAGAATCTCCCGCGGGCGCCTTCTTCAGTTGATTGCAAACAAGGCTGCTCAGGGATTGCAGCTTTCGCTTGGTATACAGAGGACGGGGAAGGCGGGGCACACTGGAATCGATGAGGTCGGGATAACCGGTATCGCCCAAGGCGATGTAGTCGGTGGTTGCCACAGAATAGACGCGGTTCGGATTTTCACGTGCTTGGCAATAAGTCGGAAAATTATTATGTATCCGTCCAACGGACCGACTGTGCACAATTATGCGTAATATATGGCCGGGACTTGTATGCCGCAGAGGTTTTTGGTTGTATACACCAGCAATCCTGTCTTTGTACCAGCCAGGGAAAAAATATATGTGATCCACGTCATAGCCCCCGAGGAGCTGTTTTGTGGTAACTTTCACAGTAGATAGGCAGTAGCTGAGGATTGGCGTGCCACCTCGGAGGGACCGTCTTGCTCAACCAGTCGTGCGGGCCGACATATCGCCAATTGCAATCGTCGTCAGATGAAGAATTGATGACGCACCTGCGTGGCGGTCATCATGACGCACTTGCGGTGATCGTGGACCGGTATCAGCGGCTGGTGTGGAGTGTCGCTCAGAAGATCGTGCATGACGAGAGCGAAGCGGAAGATGTCGTGCAGATCGTGTTTCTGGAATTTTTTCAGAAAATGGAACTTTTCAACCCCGCCAGAGGAACACTTAAAGTGTGGCTGTTGCAGCTTGCCTACACACGTAGCATTAACCGGAGATACCACCTGCAACGGCGGCAGTTCTATAACCAAGTGGAGGTGGATGAGCAGGACGTTGCCCAGTTCGCGCCCTCTGTGACCTCGGTGTTGAGGCTGAATTCTGGAGAAACGGCGCGTTTAGTGCGTGAGGCTCTAGCGACACTGGGGCCCTCCCAGAAAGCGGCCATCGAGCTAATTGCGTTTGAGGGTTTGACCTTTGATGAGTTGGCGGTTCGTACAGGCGAGACCGTCGCCAACGCGAGGCATCATTATTATCGCGGAATGATGAAACTTCGGGATTGCCTATCGGCTCCCCTTCCTCGACCAGAACCAGAGAAAGCGCGACTTGCAAGCCATTGGGGGGTAAAAGATGCAAGAGCACAGTCGATATGAAGAGCTGTGCGCTTCGGCAGCGGTTGGCCAGATTTCGCCAACGGAGTTGACTGAACTGCAAGCACATCTGCGGGAGTGTGACTTCTGTAAGGAATTGCAGACGGATTTTGTGGACATCAATTCTCTGTGGCTGGCACAAGCACACAAACTTGAGCCCGAAATGTACGACCCGCAGTCCGCGCTTCGACACAGGATCCTCCGCAACTTGCAGAATGCCGGATCGAAATTCTCGAAGCCCGTTCGGAAGGAAATCTTAGAACGGCCAAAGAGGATTGGCGGTTTGGGATTCGGATCTTACCTTTCCCAGTCGCCGGTTTGGGCCGTGGCTTTGCTGGTGGTTGGTAGTGCCGTGGGATTCGGAGTTGGGTCCTTCCGGCACTCTTCAACCACCTCTCAACAAGCCATTGTTGCGAGTACAGTCTCCAGTATTTCCGCCCCTCCTGCCGCTATTGCGAAAAAATTACCCGAGCCCGCTGTTGATGCCTCGGTGTCGTTGGCCGCAAAGCGGGCAGCAACCGAATTGGAGCAGAAGTTGGCTGCCTCGGAACTAGAGAAGGCACAGCTCCAGAATGAACTCAAGGAAGTACGGCAGAAGATTACCGATGTTCAGGATGCGAGGAATCGCGACGCCAACGAGCTCGCGCAGCTAAAAGCTGCCGCCGATGAAAGCCGCAACACCGCGACGGCACTTGAGGCCCAGTTACGCAGCCTGAAGGACGCACAGGCCTCCAAGGACGCCGACTTGGTAGCCACGCAGTTTCATCTTCACGAACTGGAAGGCAAACTGGCCGATCAGACGGCAGCGGTTGAGAGAAATCGTGCACTGATGGCCGTGGCGTCGGGGAGTGAGATGCGCGACGTAATCGGTTCGCGCAATTTGCACATTATCGATGTGGCGGACGTTGAGAACGGCGGAGTGCGCAAGCCCTTTGGCCGCGTGTTTTACACCCAAGGCAAATCCCTGATCTTCTACGCCTACGACCTGTCGAAGACCAAGGGTTCGCAAACTTTCTACGCATGGGGGCACAGGGATGGCGATCCGCAGACGCCCCGCGCCCTCGGTGCGTTGCAGAACGACGATCCGGCGCAGGGCCGTTGGGTCTTCCGGTTCAGCGACACCAAGGTGCTGACGCAGATCGATTCGGTCTATGTAACGCTGGAACCGACCGGAAAGCCGGGTGACAAGCCCAAAGGGAAGAAGCTGTTGAATGCATTTCTGGGAACGCCAGCGAACCATCCATAAAGGCGAGCCAGAGCGGAAAAGTCTGAGGCAGACGACCTGGAGGCAGGAGGGCAACCTTCTGCCTCAACTATTTTCCAAGACAATTTTTGCTTGGGTGGGACGAATTGCCAAACTCCGATGAATACAGAAGCAGGAGAATCTCTATGGCCTTGCCCGGCTGTTTCCCTAAATTCTACGTACTCCTGCTCGCGATGTTCGTTCTGTCCTTCTGCATTCCATCATTCGGCCAGTCTGAAAGCGCCGCCCTATCGGGAACCATCACCGACCCGTCCGGCGCCGTTGTGCCGGGTGCTGAGGTCAAGTTGACCAATGTGAATACCGGGATCACGGTCACCGTGCCTTCGAACAAAGACGGCCTGTACGTTTTCCCGAATATCCATCCTGGGCAATACCGGATGGTTGTGGATAAGGTTGGGTTCCGGCAGGTGGTGTTAACCGATATCACTCTCAATGTGCAGGATGTTCTGAGCCGCAACTTCAAGCTTGAATTGGGTGTAATCGGCGAGTCCGTGACCGTGAGTGCGACCGCTGAGACCCTAAACACTACGTCGGCGACCGTCAGCACTGTTGTAGATTCACAATTTGTCGAGAAAATGCCGCTGAATGGCCGGAGCTTTCAATCGCTCATTCTGCTTACGCCGGGCATTACGGCTGTGCCAAATGCAGGGGTGGGCAATCAGGGTGAATTCAGCGTGAATGGCCAGCGTACCGAAGCCAATTACTACACTGTGGACGGTGTAAGTGCGAATACTGGGTCGTCCGGCAACTGGATGGTCGGCGGCACACCCCAGGAGACGGCGCTGGGAACAACGCAGAGTCTGGTCAGTGTTGATGACTTACAGGAATTTCGTATCAGTACGTCCACGTACTCGGCGGAGTATGGCCGGAACCCCGGTGCACAAATTTCATTGACGACGCGCTCAGGGGCTAATATTTGGCACAGCTCGGCATACGATTATCTGCGGAACGACGCCTTGGATGCAAACAACTGGTTCAATGACAACGCGGGATTGCCAAAAACCGCCGAGCGGCAGAACGACTTCGGGGGAACTTTGGGCGGGCCGGTTCTCATTCCGGAAATTTACAACGGCAAAGACAAGACCTTCTTTTTCTTTTCGTATGAAGGTCTCCGGTTGACCAATCCGCAGCCAGCCTTGACTGTAGATGTTCCCGATATGAGCCTGCGGCAGACCGCGCCTTCTGCCATTCAGCCGCTCCTGAATCAGTTTCCGTTACCAAACGGAACCGACCTCGGCAATGGTGTGGCTCTGTTTACCGGTACTTACTCGGCCCCCAGCAATATCAATGCATACAGTATTCGCATAGACCATACGTTCGGTAACAAACTTTCGCTTTTCGGACGTTACGCTGACACTCCGTCTTATACTCAGGGACGCGGCCCCAATTTTGTTGGAGTTAACAACAGTAACAGCAATATCAAAAGTCTCACGCTTGGGGCGGCAATCTTCTTCTCACCGCGTCTGGCCAATGAGCTTCGCTTTAACTATACGAAGAACAATAGCAGTTCGTTAGCATACGAAGACGACTTTGGTGGAGCAACGCCATTGACGGTCGCTGAAGCGTTCCCCGGAATCACGCCTCCAAAATACTTCGGCTTTGACGCGTATTTCGCGTTCCTTCAAGCACAGCCTGGTCTTTATATTGGTGCGGTACCAAGCAATCAATGGAATATCACTGATAGCCTGAGTTCAACATACGGCGCGCACATGCTGAAGTATGGGATCGACTATCGACGTCAAGGTGCGACCGAATCCTCGTGCGAGTTGTGTAACGATTTCTATTACTTGTCTGTGAACGATGTCATGAAGAACGCCGCTTCCTTTGCAGATGTCTTCTCCGCAGAAAACACGTCTCCAAAGGCCTTCTTTACAAACTTCTCAGCCTTCGTGGAGGATGAATGGGAGGCGACCAACCGGCTGCATCTCTCTCTCGGGCTTCGCTGGGATTTGAACCCGCCGCCCACGAGCAACCACCCCCTTTATGCGCTTGACCAAATTACGGATCTTGCCACGACCAATGTCGCCCCGAAAGGCACTCCTCTCTACCACACGGACTATCGAGGGTTCGCTCCGCGTATCGGCGTAGCCTACCAACTCCGCCAGAAACCGGGACATGAGACCGTGATGCGCGCCGGTGTTGGGCTCTTCTATGACACGGGGAACGCAAACTCCCTATTTGGAGGATTCCAAGGACTATCAACTGGCAATAACTACTCCAGTGCCGCTTTCCCGTTTACTCCGGCGCAGCAGGTGGTTCCTCCGCCGACATTTGAGCCTCCGTACGGGGCGTTTGCGGCTCCTGATCCCTATTTGAGGTTGCCCTACACACTGCAATGGAATGTCGCAGTTCAGCAGCAACTCGGAACGAGCCAGACGTTGACTCTAACTTATGTAGGGTCGGGAGGGAGAAAGCTCTTGAGGAGCAGCGAGGTATATGTTTCTGGGAATCCAAACTTCACTCCCGGGGCTCCGGTGTCCATAGTCACCAACGCCTCAAGTTCTGGTTACAATGCACTCCAGATGCAGTTCCAGCGGATCCTTTCGCACGGACTGGAGGTGCTGGCTTCTTATACTTGGTCGCATTCAATCGACAACCTCTCCTTTAACGGCAATTGGAGCAGCGGGACGGGGACCTACGAAGTTCTGGATCGCGGCAACTCCGATTTCGATGTGCGGCACAATTTTTCTGCAGCGCTGACGTATGATGTCCCGGGCAGCTACGCAAATCCGCTGATCGGAGCAGTATTGAAACATTGGGGCGTTGATCTCCGGCAGACCGCCAGGACCGCCCTCCCAGTGGATGTCAATTATGGATCTGCAACTCTTCCCAATGGCCAGTCTGTAAACACTAGACCGGATATTGTTCCCGGTGTTCCCTTTTATGTAAGCGACCCTACCGCGCCAGGCGGAAGAGTCATCAATTACTACGCCTTTACGGCGCCAGCAGGTCTTCTTGGTGATGCGCCGCGAAACTTCTTGCGCGACTTTACGGCATGGCAAACGGACTTGGCGATCCGTCGCGAGTTCCACATTTTCGAGAGGTTGAAGTTGGAATTCCGCGCTGAGTCCTTCAATCTCTTCAATCATCCGAATTTCGGCCAAGTTGATAGTTATATTCCGGACGGCCCAACTTTGTTCGGTCGCTCGCGGGCTACGCTGAACAATTCGCTCGGTGGTCTAAATTCTCTTTATCAAATGGGCGGCCCGCGTTCGCTTCAGTTGGGGCTAAGACTCAAGTTCTAGGGCTTGCCTAAGGTCCAACATTTGGGGGAGCCGCAAAGCTCCCCCCCTAACATTGTTCTGTCAGCGAGGAACTCATGAGATTGACGAAGATGGCACTTATTGCCCCCCTGCTGGTGCTGGCACTCACTCCAGCCTCGGCCTTTGCCCAAGCCAACACCCCGGCTCCATCCAAGCAGCAAAGCCCGGAGCAGTACTTGCGCGCGCTCTTCTATCGCGAAGACAGGAATGTGATGGAACGCGACGGCGAGGCAATCGTCTCTAAGAAAGACGCGAGCCTGGAGAGTCGCGCGTGGTTCGTGAGCCTGGCACGTTTCGGCAAGACGCCGCTTACCGCGCTCAAGCTGGTTGACGGCATGAGGAAGGAGGCCCCGGACAGCCCCTGGACGTTGACGGTGCGCAGTTTCTTCGCTTCCGACCTGGAGCAGGCGATAACGATGAGTGAGAAGGCTATCGCGAAGGACTCGCGGGATGACATTCTCTTTCTGTGCACTCGGGGCATCGTCGGGCAGCCAATGTCCATGAACGCCAGCGAGCAGGAGAAGCAAGCGCATGCGGAGCAGCTCAAGAAGTTTCTGGAGCGCCATCGCCCGCAGTTTGAAGGCACCGCTCAGGGACTGGCAACGGAAGCAGAGCTCCTTGCGAGGATAGACTTCCTTACCCAAGGCAAGGAGCACAGCGACGAGGCCGCCGCGCTTTACGACCGCGCACTGAAGCTGGAGCCGCGAAATGAGGTTGCCCTTAGTGGAAAGCTGAAAGACCTGATTAGCAGAAAGCAATACAAGGAAGCTGACGATCTCTACGAGAAATTTCCGGCGCCGATTGAGTCACAGGACCTGCACATGACGTATTGGTATGACATCCTGGCGAATATGCCGGAACTGGGCGACGAGGAGCTAGCCAAGCGATACGAGGCTGACGGCCGTGCTCTGTTCGACCATCAGGAACCAACCGAGCAGGTTGTTCAGGATCTCCTTATGATGCTGTGGAGACATTCGGCCGCGCGAGCCGATGCCCTAACGGACCTGATTGAGAAACGCTACCCTAGCTCCAAACTCAGTGAGTCGGCGATGTTGACACGAGCTTGGGCCAAAGTGGATGGAGAGTTCTTCGACTTTGAGAAATTCCCGGCGGATACTAGAAGCGAAATCGCCGACAGGATGCTTGAGTTCCTAAAACGCCCCGGGCGCACCAACGAAAGCACGGATCAAGAGGCCGCTTTTGTTCTCAGTGGGCTGATGCACTACATGGAGATAAGCAGCGACCGCCTGTTTGAGGCGGCAAGACTTGCGAGGCCGGAGAACAGACTGGACCTAATCAATGTTTTGGCCGACCGCAAGGCGCACCTTCCGGAGCTGGAAGCGATGGCCTCAGAACAGATTGAGGCGTTGATACGAGAATTGGGAGCAAGCAGCACCGTCTGGCACTACGACGACCGCTATGCAGAGATGACTTTGGAGTCGTCTTGGGCCACGCTTGCCGACTGGGAGGATGTGCTGGGATGGATCTACATACAGCAGGGCAAGGTGAAGGAAGCTGAGCCAAAGCTGCTGACCGCCGAGAAGCTGCTTGACGCGCAGTCCTACGGCTATGACGATCACATTGACCTGCTGTTGCATGTTGGGCGTCTGAACGTCGCCAAGGGAAATTATGCGAAGGCGGAAGAGTACCTGGGGCGGGCGATGTCCGTGGAATACTTCTTCCCGGACGAGCACCCGGCGATTGCGGCGTACAAGGAACTCTATCTCCGCCAGCACGGCAATGCGGAGGGGCTCGACAAGTACCTGGCGGCCGCCTACGAGACAGATAGGTCGCGGCGCAAGAAGTTGATCCTGAAGGAGCGCATCGCGCAGCCAAAGCCCATCCCGGCATTCAAGCTGACGACCATCGAGGGCAAGACCATCAGCTCGGAGGAGTTGAAGGGGAAGGTTGCCGTCATCAACTTCTGGGGGACCTGGTGCGGCCCCTGTAAGTTCGAGCTGCCCGAAGTGCAGAAGTTCTACGAGAAGTACAAGGACAACCCCAACGTCGTCTTTCTGACCGTGGACGCCAAGGACAGCGTCGAGCAGGTGAAGAAGTTCATGACCGAGAAGAAATACACCTTCCCGGTGATGATGGAAGGCGACTACCTGGATCAAGCAACAGTGAACGGCTTCCCGACCACGTGGTTCATTGATCGTAGTGGCAACAAGGTCTTTGAGAAAAATAGCAGCAGCCGGCGGGTTGTGGAAGAGTTCACATGGCGGGTAGAGGCGCTCTTGGAAAGCCAGGCAAGCAGCACAGGAGCACCGAAGACTCCGTAGAGACCTTTACCCGTTGACGTGGGAGTCGTGCATGGCAGTTTCCCCTGAGAATAGTTCCTGCCCAGGTGAGACTATTTTCCGGGGTTGCGTGCATACATCGAGAGGAGAGCTGCGTAGGGCTGGGGTATGACGGCTCTCCGTTTCAAATGAGGTCGGCAAAGGATGAAAAAAATCTGGTACATCGTTGTGGTGCTGCTCCTGGCGGCGATAACCTCCCGTGCGCAAGACAGGGTCGAGTGGTTGGCGAAAGGGCCGGGAAAGACGCTAAGACCGGGCGAGAAATTCGCTGTCATACTGACCGCAAAGATCGCCGACGGGTGGCACATGTATTCGTTCACCCAGCCACCCGGTGGACCGAGCATGTCGCAGGCGACGCTT
>Ga0326728_10005002_pt1 | contig 38200 bp, 30 predicted proteins | sample MB3enrmetagenome_FD_207602 | JGI IMG/M metagenome (GOLD analysis project Ga0326728, IMG submission 207602) | Lab enriched peat soil microbial communities from McLean, Ithaca, NY, United States - MB31MN | ecosystem: Environmental > Terrestrial > Soil > Wetlands > Peat | place: USA: New York...
AATCGCCACCCGCGCCTTGAACTTGGGACTGTACTGTTTTCGCGTCGTCGTCATCGCCTCTCCTGCGTCCACGACTCCGCCGAAATTTTAGCTTATTGCCTGGTCTGAATTCTGGGGACCACTATAGTCCATGGAGAGTGTGGTCCGCCAGCTGGCTTCTCGATTGGCGTCGCGTGCGACAAGGGATTTGCTGATGAGCCGGTCGGTACGTATGATGGCGTCCACACGGATCTGGCATTTCCGCTCGTCGGGCCTGACCAGGTGAAATCAACCCTGCAGGACGCATACGAATGGGAAATTGACAGGAACCTCATCCGGAAGCACATCAGCCTCAGGTTGGCGACGGCGCATTGTTTTGCGCTTGGCGCCACCAAGGTCCTCCCGCCAATGCGCGACAGTCATTTCAAATTCGTGTTTCCAGGCCGACCACGGCCCTGGACGCTCAGCCGGAACGATGATCCCGTCCCGGTTCGTTATTTGCGCCAACTCAGCGGAATTACTGGATTTCCGTTGGGCGTTGTACGTCACGCACTGCTCACGGGTTCGTTGCCTCGAAAAATGTCGAGATTCAGCCGATATGTCTGCTGAGGCCCTTGTTCGTGAACCCACAGGTCGGCGGAAAATTTCGGAGTCGAGATCCTGAGACGTTACGTCCACTACCACAGGTCAATTGCGGCATGATAAGATCCAAGGCTAGGGCGAAAATGCTTAAGCAAGAATCCGAAGATGAAAAGTCGGCCATCGCTTCGTCGCTCAGCGGACAGGTTTTGGCCGCTCTCATCGCCGTCCCCATGGACAAACACCGGCTGTTTGAGGTTGTGGTCCGTCGTGGTCGGCGCAGACGGTTCCCAATGTCGCCTCGATCAAAGCCAGTGGAGGCGGTGCCTGTAGGTTTTTTTGACAGCCTTGCCATTCTCCAAGCGGACGGATTGATTAGCCGGACCGCACATCCGCTCGAAGACCGTCGTTTGTATTATCTCACCGAGAAAGGGAATGAGTTGGCAAAAGGGGTCATTGCGCCGCACAGGAAGAGCTTGCATGGCCGTATCGAGCGGGTCGGGTCCTAATCAATTCACTTCTGCTAACAACCTAACTAGCTGCCGAGGATGTCCGGCCAAGTAGTGGCACCAGCCCTTCTAACGGGTGATCAAGCCGGTTTCGAAACGCCTCTCTTGACAGCATTCCGGTTCTCTGCGGGCGCATCTTCGTCCACTCGGAAGCTGGCGCGGGCACGGTCATCTGCGCAATGAAGGCGTTAAGGGACATTATCGGAAACTACCTCGGCGGCAGACCCGCCGCACGGCGCTGCAAGTTCACGCGAACTCCGCGACCGTGAGGCCGAGCGCCCGCGCGAACGTCTCCATCAGGCTTTCGTTTTCACCGCGGGAGATCCCGTTGTGCACCAGCCACTCCGAGATCTTCTCTGCGGACGATGGGCCAGGCGGGTGCATCGGAGGCGGCGGAATCGCTTCTGCAGCTTTCGGCCGCCAAGGCGTAGTGCTTGTCTTCAAAATCTTCGACGACGATCGCCACGAGTTCAGCGAATGTCTGTTCCTCGGGGGGCAGATCTTTCCGCTCGTCAAGGGTGGAAAGCAGTTCAATAAGCCGCTCGTTATCGGCTTCGCTCCGCGGCGGAATCGGCAAGGATGCGGCCACGAGCCGCGCGTATTCCTCGGGATCGATCGGCTTTCGCCGTACTCTGGCAGGCATTACTTCCGTTCCCCTCAATAAGCGCAACGACGCTACCACTCGACCGGTTTGCCCGGCTGTAGCTCCCACACCTCCGTACCGGAACTCCCGATCAGGTTCCTCAACTCGGCGGGCGTTCCACTGAGCACCGGGAACGTACCGAAATGCATCGGAATCACCTTGGGGCATTTGAGTAGACGGCAGGCGGCCGCCGCTTCGCGCGGGCCCATGGTGTAATAGTCGCCGATCGGAAGAAACGCAAGCTCTGGACGATAGATCTGCTCGATGAGCTGCATGTCCATGAACACGTTGGTATCGCCGGCAAAGTACAAAGCGCGCCCATCGGCAAACCGCAGAACATAGCCGGCTGCTTCGCCGCCATAGATGATGGCATCGCCGTCCATGATGCCGCAGCTATGGACGGCGTGCGTCATCGTAAACGTCACCTCGCCGACCTTTTGCGAGCCGCCCTTGTTCATGCCGTGGGTATTTTTCACGCCCTTCGATTCCAGCCAGTGGCAGGTTTCGAAAATCCCCACCACTTGCGGCGCGAAGCGCGAGGCCAGCGGCACGACGTCGTGGATGTGATCGAAATGCCCGTGAGTGATGGCAATGGTATCGACGTGGCCGATCGCGTGTCCCTTCGGATAGGCGGGATTGCCATCGGTCCAGGGGTCCATCAAGATAACTTCGCCGGAGGGCAGCCGGAACTGGAAGGTGCCGTGCCCCAGCCAGGTGATTTCCATATCTGGATTATGCCACGCCGAAAGAATGGAAACCGCGTCAGAATCCAACCGATCGCCAAACACACCGTTACGTCAGTCAGTAAGTGGAATAACAACAGGTGACGATAGGTTTCGCAGGCATCCGCGAGCGACGCGGTCAAAAACTCACCGATCCCCATCGCGGCCACTGCGAGTCCCACAAGCACGCTCGCTCGGCGCGTCCTCCCGTTCCACAGCAGCACCACGGCCGTCCCGATCCACACCAGATACCAGACGACGATATGCCAGGGCCAGCGGCGAAACAAACGGGCGCGGAGATTGCTCCAGGAGGCGAAGCGGTCGGTGAGCGCGCCGGGCGGGTGGCCTTGCTCCTTGCGAAAGTTGGAGAGGTTTTCGGGGCGCATGTAGGGCGTGTTTTGCCGCAAGTCGAAGGCCAGTACCCGCAGCGCTGTTCGCGGATGCCGGGCATAATAGCGCAGCACCATCGGGTATCCGGTGCGGCGGCCGAAATCGGCAAGCCATGCGGGATTCGCCACGGGAGACCCCGCCATGAAAGCGTGCGTGCCTATCCAGCGGTAATCGGCCGGACCGAGCCCCAGCGCCCGCACCGTGGCATGCGGGTCGCGCGAGCCGGGAGCCAGCTTAAAGAAGATGAGGTTGAAGAGCGCTTCGTTGCCGTAGCCGGCCGGGGTGACCATAAACATGCCGGCTTCGGCGGCCAGCAGCACCACGCAAATCAGCGCGCCCCAGATCCTCCGCGAACTGAAACGCCAGGTCAGGCCAAGGGCGAACAAGGCTGGAAAGAATCCCCATAATCCGTGCTGCGTTTTGGAGCAAACGAACAGGAGCGCCGAGAGGGCGAAGAGGCACAACGTGATGCGCCGCGGCGGGTCTTGAGCGGACAAGCGCAGGCCGAGCGCGACCATGAGCAGCAGACCCAGAATCCCCGGCGTGTCGGAGAAGAAGGAATTGAAATACGCGACATAGACCACGTCGCCGAAGATCCATAGGGCGAGCAAACCGATGGCCGCCTGGGCGGCGCGTCCCCAGCGCCGCAGATACATCAACAGCGCGTAATAAGCCGCGAGAAACAGAACGGCGTCGAGCGCCCCCAGCCAACGAATATTGAAGGAACGAGCGCCGGCGGCACGCGCGGCGAGTAGTGGAATGCCCGCCAGCGGGATCTCGGATGTGACGAAATCGCTCTTCCAGTAATAGCGGGGAGCGAAGTCGTAATCCGCGACGAAGAAGCGGAAGTTGCTCGCCGCGCCATCGGGCGGCGCGCAGGAAAAGCGGGCGAATACCTTGCCGAAATCGCCGTTATTGGCGATGCCGATGTAGCCGGGCAGGAGAAGTTGGATGGAACAGACGGCGGCGCACAGCGCGAGGAGCAACGCCTCGAGCCACGCCGGTATCGGAGTACGGATGGCTGTCATGGCAAGGGAGTGAGTTCCGGAGGCTGCCGGTCGGGCTCTAAGAGCAGCGCGGTCCGGTCCGGATAATAGGCGCGCAACTGGCGGTCTTCCTCATCGCCCAAGTCGCGCGCCCAAACCACGCGGGAGCCGTCGATATCGGCGCGATTGTACACCCACTCGTCCTGAAAGATGTGGTGCGGGCTGTAGCGGACGAACACTACCAGCTTGCCGGGAATTTTGGCCAGCTCTTCGTTCACCAGAATGCGCCGCTCGGGGTTGCCGGGGTTGATGGCGTCCCAGGTTTCGTAGCGGAGAACCGGGGCCGTGTCGAAAAATGCGTGTAGGCCGTACCAGAACAGGAACTGCGCCACGCACAGGAAAATCAATAAGCGCGCGGCCTCCGGCAGCCATCCGTGGATGCGCTCCAACCCCACCACCGCGATCAACAGGAACAGGCACGTGCCCGCCGCCACGTAATGCAGTTGAAAGGCCGGGAAGAAATTGGCGCCCAATGCCAGCAGGGCCAGCGTGCCGGCCGCCCATGCAAAACGGTAGCGGCGCAGTGTGGTGAGGAACGCGGCCAGGGCCAAGTAGAGCGGCGGCAGGAAATAGAAACGGTAATAGCGCACGCGGAATTCCAGGCGCGTGAGGAAGGTCGCCAGTGTGTCCGTGCGCGGGCCGTGAAACGAAAGTTGCATGCGGTAGTCCATGGCCTGCTCGGGCGTCAACGGATAATGGGGCAGCGGATTCGGTTGAAAGGTGAAAGCCGAGGGAACGCCGTATTGGTACTGGCAGAGCATTTCCGGCATGGTGGTCCAGCTCCCCGTCACCTGTTTGTTCTGCACCAGCAGAAAAGCGATGGCCGCCACCGCCACGAGGCCAGTCATCGGCAGCACTTTCGCCAGAGGTCGCAACTCGGCCGGTTTTCGCCATGCCGGCAAGAAAAACGCCAAGGCCGCCACGAACAGGTAAATGGATTCGTAGGGACGGGCGAGCAGATGGATCGAAAGTCCCACGCCGAGCAGGATGGCATCCCGCCGCCGCGCGTTGGCGGCCAGGCGCGGCAGTGCGCCGAACACCAGGCAGCCGGCTGCGGCCACCAGCGCGCCGCCCCAGTATTCGTTCATCCATCGGTTGAGCGGTCCGAACTCGATGACTGCCAGCAAGCCGCCGGCCAGCGCCCAACCCGCGCTCACCCAGCCGCGCAACATCCAATAGGTCAGCGCGCACAGGGCCGCGCACGCCATCGCCACGCCGGCCCACGGATGCCCGAACAGGGTCCAGCCGATAGCCAGCGATAATCCCTGCCCTGGAGGATAGATCGAGCTGTAAGTGGGCTGTTGCAGCACGAAAAATGTCTCGAAAAACCGGTGCAGCGGATGGGGCGTATTGGCCAGCCGAAAGTGTCGCAGCGTATCGGCTTCCAGCAGATGGCTGAATTCGTCGTAGATGTTGGGCGTGGGAATCGGATGATGCGGCAGTAAGCAGAGCCGCAGCACCACCGGCAGCACGGCCAGCAGAATCATGGACCACGCCATGCTGCGTGCGAGCCTTTGCGCGAGGCCCAGCGCGGGTCCCCGCCACACCAGCGCCAGCGCTACCAGCAGGGCGGCGAGCGCCAGCTCGACCAGCCCGCTCGGCCCCAAACCGGAATCGGAAACAAGCATCGGAAACCTCTATCTTGCCAGAGTGGGCTAGCATAGTCTTTTACCCCTTGAAAGGAGCGTTTCCATGCGGGTCAATCTAACCAGGGAGCGTCTGGCGAAAGGCGAGACCGCCTTCGGGTGTGCTTTGCAGGCTTACCGCTCGGCGGAAATTCCGCGCACCTTCGCCGCCGCTGGTTTCGATTATGTCTTCATCGATATGGAGCACGGCGCCTACGACCTGGAGACGGTGCACGACATGATCCGGTCCTCTCTCGAGACCGGCATCACGCCGATCGTGCGCGTGGGCGAGTTGCTGTATTCGCTGGTGGCGCGGCTGCTCGATGCGGGTGCGCAAGGCATCATTCTGCCGCGCGTGGAAGACCCGAAAGTGCTCGCCGAGGCGCTGAGCTGGCTGCGTTTTCCGCCGCGGGGCAAACGCGGCTACGGCGTGAATCCCACCATGATCGGCTATGAGGCGCGAGGGTTCGCGGAGATCATCGAACACCAGAATCGCAATACGCTGGCCGTGGTCCAGTTTGAGACGGTATCCGCCATCGAGAGAGCCGACGAATTGCTCTCGCTGCCGGGGCTGGATGTCATCATGGTGGGGCCGGCGGACCTTTCGATCGCGCTGGGAATTCCGGGCGAGTTCGATCATCCGAAGCTGGTTTCGACGGTCGAGGCGCTCATCGAAAAGTGCAAGCGGCACGGCGTGGTGCCCGGCATTCAGACGCGCTCCGTGGCCCACGCGAAGTTCTGGGCCGAACGCGGCATGCGGTTCGTGGGAGCCGGCGCCGAGCACGGTCTGCTGCTCGAAAAAGCGCGCGAGGCCGTGAATGCTCTGCGGGCGGTCAAGGCCGCACAACCGGCGTAGAGTCCTGGCCCTCGCGCAGGGCGTAGACGCGTCTACGCCAGCCGGGTTTCACCCATGAGGTACCGGTCGATGCCGCGCGCCGCTTTGCGGCCTTCGGCGATCGCCCAAACCACCAGCGATTGCCCGCGCCGCATGTCTCCCGCGGCGAAAACGCCGGGCACGGAAGACATATGGTCGTCGTTGGTGGCGACATTGCCGCGCGCATCGGTCACCACGCCGAGCTGCTCGATCATGCCGTTCTTCACCGGCCCCAGAAAGCCCATGGCCAGCAGTACCAGTTCGGCGTCCATGGTGAATTCGCTTCCGGGGATGGGATCGAAATGCGGCGCCGGGCCCACGCGTACAGCGTGTAGCTGCTTCACATTGCCCCGGCCATCGCCCGTGAACCGCACGGTGGAGACGGACCAATCGCGCATGCCGCCTTCTTCATGCGAGGTTTCGGTGCGCAGTTGCATGGGCCACTGCGGCCAGGGAGTCGAAGGCGATCGCTCGGCGGGCGGCCGCGGCAGCAGCTCGAATTGGGTGATACAAGCTGCGCCCTGACGATGGCTGGTGCCCAGACAATCGGCGCCGGTATCGCCGCCGCCGATGATGACCACCTGCTTTCCAGCGGCCAGAATGGCTTGCTCCTCGGATACGCTTTCGCCTTCGCAGCGGCGGTTCTGCTGCGGCAGGAATTCCATGGCGAAGTGGATGCCCTTCAACTCGCGGCCGGGTATCTTCAGGTCGCGCGACTGCTCGGCGCCGCCGGCCAGCAGGATGGCGTCGAACTCCTTGCGCAAATCCTCCACCGGCACGTTGCCGCCCACGTGGGAATTGGGCCGGAAAACCACACCTTCGGCCGAGAGCTGCTCCAGGCGCCGATCGATGAGGTGCTTTTCCATTTTGAAATGCGGAATGCCGTAGCGCAGCAGCCCGCCGATGCGGTCGTTCTTTTCAAAAACGGTGACAGCGTGTCCGGCACGCGCCAGTTGCTGCGCGGCCGCCAGGCCGGCGGGTCCGGAACCCACCACGGCAACGCGCTTGCCGGTCTTCACGGGAGCCGGCTGGGGCAGCACGAACCCGAGCCGGAAGCCGTAATCGATAATGGCCTTTTCGATCTGCTTGATGGTCACCGGCGGTTCGTTGATGCCGAGGACGCACGACGCCTCGCAGGGCGCCGGGCACACGCGGCCGGTGAACTCGGGAAAGTTGTTGGTGGAGTGCAACTGGCGCAACGCGTCGCGCCAGCGGCCGCGATAAACGAAATCGTTCCAATCGGGAATGAGATTGGTGAGCGGGCAACCGGTGTGGCAGAAGGGCACGCCGCAATCCATGCAGCGCGCGCCCTGGGTGCGCAGCTTCTCTTCGGCGAGGGGACGGTAGATCTCAAACCAGTCCTTGACGCGCTCGGTGACGGGACGCCGTTCGGCCACTTCCCGCGTATATTCCATGAAGCCGGTGGTTTTTCCCATGTCGTTCTCTTATGCGGCCGCCACGCGCTCGAGGCGCTTGATTCCCAGCACGCGCTTATATTCGTGGGGGAAGACTTTGACGAACTTCGGCAGCATCTGCTCCCAATTCTCCAGCACCCAAGTGCCGCGGGGGCTTTCGGTGGCTTCGGTGTGGCGCGCAATCAGGCCGCGCAACAACGCCACTTCCGTTTCGGGCACGGGTTCCAGATCCACGCCGGCCGTGTTGCAGCGCTTTTCGGCGAAGTCGCCCGTTTCATCCAGCACGAACGCGACTCCGCCGCTCATACCGGCCGCGAAGTTGCGGCCGCACTTGCCCAGCACCACCACGGTGCCGCGCGTCATGTACTCGCAACCGTGATCGCCCAAACCTTCGACCACGGCGGTAGCGCCCGAATTGCGCACGGCGAAGCGCTCGCCGCCCATGCCGTTGAAGAACGCTTCGCCGCTGGTGGCGCCATAGAGAGCCACGTTGCCGATGAGGATGTTCTCTTCCGGCAGGAAGCTCGAGTTGCGCGGCGGATAGACCACCAGGCGCCCTCCGGAAAGGCCCTTGCCGACATAATCGTTGGCGTCCCCTTCCAGTTCCAGCGTCACGCCCCTGGCCAGGAACGCTCCGAAGCTCTGGCCCGCGGATCCGGTGAAGCGGCAGTGTATGGTGTCGTCGGGAAGCCCGGCCGAGCCGTAGCGGCGCGCGATTTCGCCCGAAAGCATGGCGCCCACGGTGCGGTGCACGTTGCGGATGGGTAGCACGATCTCGATGGGGGTGCGGTTCTCGATGGCTTCGCGCGCATGGTCGATCAGCTTGTAATCGAGCGCCTGGTCGAGGCCATGGTCCTGCGCCTGCACGCAGCGGCGCGCCACGCGCGAGGGCACCTGCGGGTAGAACAGAATGGTCGAAAGATCGAGGCCCTTGGCTTTCCAATGGTCGCCGGCGTTGCGGATATCGAGCATGTCCACGCGGCCCACCATCTCATCGAAGGTACGGAAGCCCATCCGCGCCATGTTCTGCCGGACCTGCTCGCCGATAAAGAAGAAGAAGTTGATGACGTTTTCGGGCGTGCCCTGAAATTTAGCGCGCAGCGCCGGGTCCTGCGTGGCGATGCCCACCGGACAGGTGTTCAAGTGGCACTTGCGCATCATGATGCAGCCCATGGCGACCAGGGGCGCGGTGGAGAAGCCGAATTCCTCGGCTCCCAGCAGAGCGGCGATGGTGACGTCGCGGCCGGTTTGCAGCTTGCCATCGGTCTGCACGCGGATGCGGCCGCGCAGATCGTTCAATACCAGCACCTGGTGCGTTTCCGCCAGGCCCAGTTCCCAGGGAAGGCCGGCGTGTTTGATGGAGCTGAGCGGCGAAGCACCGGTACCGCCTGAATCGCCCGAGATCAGCACCACGTCGGCATGCGCTTTGGCCACCCCGGCCGCAACCGTGCCGACGCCCACTTCGGCCACCAGCTTCACCGAAATGCGGGCCTTCGGGTTGACGTTTTTCAAATCGTAAATAAGCTGCGCCAGATCTTCGATGGAGTAGATGTCATGGTGCGGCGGAGGCGAAATCAAGCCCACGCCGGGAATGGAGTGGCGCACGCGCGCGATGGTCTCATCCACTTTGTGGCCGGGAAGCTGGCCGCCCTCGCCGGGCTTGGCCCCCTGCGCCATTTTGATCTGCAATTCCTCGGCATTCACCAGGTAATTCGTCGTAACGCCGAAGCGGCCCGAGGCCACCTGCTTGATGGCCGACCGCCGGTCGTCGCCGAAGCGCTCTTCGTCTTCCCCGCCCTCGCCGGTGTTGGAGCGGCCGCCGATGCGATTCATGGCTTTGGCCAGCGTTTCGTGCGCTTCCTTGGAAATGGAGCCGAACGACATGGCGCCGGTGGCGAACCGCATCACGATCGAGGAAGCCGGCTCCACTTCGTCGAGGGGCACCGGCTCGTCGGAGTTCTTGATATCCAGCAGGCCGCGCAGCGTGCACAGGTTGGCATTCTGGTAATCGATCAGGTCGGTGTATTCCTGGAACGTCTGGAAGCTCTGCTGGCGGACGGCCTGTTGCAGTTTGGCGATGGTCTGGGGGTTGAAAAGGTGATACTCGCCGCGCGCGCGGAATTGATAGCTTCCGCCCACCGCCAGCTCGGTATCCGACTCGGTCACGGGGCGGAACGCGTGGGCGTGTTTGAGGATGGCTTCTTGCGCCAGAACGTCCAGACCCACGCCTTCAATGCGCGAGACCGTGCCGGTGAAGTATTTGTCCACCATGCGCTTCGCCAGGCCGACGGCTTCGAACACCTGCGCGCCGCGGTAGCTCTGCAAGGTGGAGATGCCCATCTTGGAGAACGTCTTCAGCAACCCCTTATTGACGGCCTTGATGTAGTTCCCGACCGACTTGGCGGGGTCGACCCCGGACTCGAGACCCATCCCGACCTGCAGCGTTTCGAGCGCCAAATACGGATTGACGGCGCTGGCGCCATAGCCGATCAGCAGAGCGAAATGCATGATCTCGCGCGGCTCGCCCGATTCGATAATCAACGCCACCTGGGTGCGGGTCTCTTCCCTTACCAGGTGATTGTGCACGGCGGTTAGCGCCAGCAGGCTGGGGATCGGCGCGTAATCCGGATCGACGCCGCGATCGGAAAGAATCAGCAGCGTGTAGCCCGATTGAATGGCCAGCGAAGCGCGGCGCGCCAATTGATCGAGCGCCCGCTCGAGCCCTTTGGCGCCTTCCTCGACGGGGAACAACATGGGCAGCGTGGTCGCCAGGAAATTGCCCTGCGAAACGCGGCGCAGCTTTTCCAGATCGCGGTTGGTGAGGATGGGGTGCGGCAGCCGCAGCGTGTGGCAGTGCTGCGGCGTTTCGTCCAGAATGTTGCGCTCGGTGCCGATGTAGCTGATGAGCGACATGACCATTTCCTCGCGGATGGGATCGATGGGAGGGTTGGTCACCTGGGCGAAGAGCTGCTTGAAATAATGAAACAACGGCTGCGGCTTGTCGGAAAGACAGGCCAGCGGCGTATCCGTGCCCATGGAGCCGATCGGCTCCTGGCCTTGCGCGGCCATGGGCGCCAGGATCATCTTCAGGTCTTCGTCGGTATAGCCGAACGCTCTTTGGCGCATCAGCAAGGTGGCGTGATCGGGCTCGAATTCGCGCGGCGGAGCGGCCAGTTGGTCGAGCGTGACCTGGTTTTCCTTGATCCAAAGCTGGTACGGATTGCGGCCGTATAAACGCTGCTTCAACTCGCGGTCGGCGACAATGCGCCCTTCGACGGTATCGACCAGCAGCATCTTGCCGGGCTGCAGCCGGCCCTTCAGCTTCACGTCCTCGGGCTTGACCGCAAGCACGCCGGTCTCCGAAGACATGATGATGAGATCGTCGTTGGTGACCAGGTATCGCGCGGGGCGCAGACCGTTGCGGTCGAGGGTGGCGCCGATCGAGCGGCCGTCGGTGAACGCGATGGCCGCCGGACCGTCCCACGGCTCCATGAGCGAGGCGTGATATTCGTAGAACGCCCGCTTCTGCGGATTCATGTGCGGATTGCCGGACCAGGCCTCGGGAATCAACATCGCCATGGCGTGCGCGATGCCGCGGCCCGACATCACCAGGAGCTCGAGCGCGTTATCGAAAGACGCCGAATCGCTGCCGCCCGGTTGAATAATGGGGAACAGCTTCTTCATATCGTCCCCGAACAAAGGCGTGGCGAGGATCGACTGGCGCGCGTGCATCCAGTTCACATTGCCGCGCAGCGTATTGATTTCGCCGTTGTGCGCGATGTAGCGGTAGGGGTGCGCCAGTTGCCAGGTGGGAAACGTATTGGTCGAGAAGCGCTGATGCACCAGGCAGAGCGCGCTGATCACCTCGGGATTGCTCAATTCGGGATAGAAATTGGCGATCTGCGGCGCCAGCAGCAGGCCCTTGTAGACGATGGTGCGGGCGGAAAACGAGGGGATGTAAAAGAAGCTCTTTTCCTCGAGATCGGACTTGGCGACGGCGGTCTCCGCGCGCTTGCGCACCACATACAGTTTGCGCTCGAGCTGATCTTCCGTCATGTTCTTGGCGCGGCCCACGAAGATTTGCTGGATATACGGCTGCGTGCTGCGCGCCACGCGGCCGATGGCGGCGCCGTCGATCGGCGTATCGCGCCAGCCCAGCACGCGCAGCCCTTCCTCTTCGACGATGCGCTCCAGGATGCCCTCGCACTGCAAGCGCGCGTGGCGTTCCACGGGCAGGAATGTCATGCCCACACCGTATTCGCCGGGAGAAGGAAGCGTGAAACCCAGCTTGGCGCACTGACCCGCAAAAAACTTGTGCGGGATCTGAATCAACACGCCGGCGCCATCGCCGGTCTCCGGATCGCAGCCGCACGCTCCCCGGTGCGTCAGGTTGATCAGCACCTGGATACCCTTGACGAGGATGTCGTGCGACTTCTGACCCTTGATGTTGGCCACAAAGCCAATACCGCAAGCGTCGTGCTCGCGGGAGGGGTCGTAGAGACCTTGAGGGCCGGGTAGACCGCCGGCAACAATGTTTGGATTCATGGTTTTATCCCGAAAAGTCCGCCGCTTCGGAGGGTACTCCGATCACGACACGGTGCGGAGGCGGTCGCCTTTTGCAGTCAAGTGTAGCAGGGTTCGAAGTATTAGGCAACGGAAAATTATAAGCCTGTTGAAATTAGCCAGGCTTATGATATGCTGGGGTGGTGAGTTTCTGGGAGCTCCAGCTTTTCATAGAGATAGCAACCACCGGCAGCATGAGCAAGGGGGCGGTACACGCGGACATCAGCCAATCGGCCGCTAGCCAGCACGTGCAGGAGGTGGAACGGCGCTTGGGGGTGGTTCTGCTGGATCGATCCAAGCGGCCCCTGGAACTAACCCCGGCCGGGCGCCTCTATGCCGAATTCTGCCGCGAAGTTTTGCGCAAGGACGAAGAATTTCACCTCGCCCTGGAGAAACTGAAGCACGAAGTGGAAGGCACGGTGCGCGTGGCCTCCATTTATTCCATCGGGCTTTCGGAAATGAGCCATCTGCGGGAGGAATTCTCCGCGCGCTATCCCACCGCCGAACTCAAGGTGGACTACATGCGGCCGGACAAGATTTACGAAGGGATCCGCAGCGGCGAGTTCGACCTGGGCCTGGTGAGCTACCCCGAATCCAGCCGCGAGATCGCCGCCATTCCGTGGCGCCGCGAAGATATGCACCTGGCGGCAGCGCCCACGCACCCCCTGGCGGCCCGCGCCATGATGTACGCGGCGGATCTGGACGGCCTCGATTTTATTGCCTTCGACGAAGATCTGGCGATCCGCCACGAGATCGATCGCTTCCTACGCGCGCAGGGCGTCACCGTGAACCTCACCATGCATTTCGACAATATTCAGATGATCAAGGAGGCGGTGGCGCTGGGCTCGGGGGTGAGCATCCTGCCGGCGCGCAGCATGCAGGCGGAAATCGCGCAGGGGAGGTTGCAAGCGGTGTGCCTGGCGCCGCCGGGATTGCAGCGGCCGATCGGCATACTGCACCGGCGCCGCAAAAAATTGAATCGCGCGGCGCGGGCGTTCCTGGAATTGATCGTTCCGCCGGCTGGGGCGGAAAAGGTGGAAGCGCCTGTAATGGCGCGAGCGGAGTAACGCCGGCGTCGCCTCATTCTTCGCGGCGGCCCTGAGGAAGCACAGTCAGCCCCTTGCGAATTTCGCCTATCGTAACCGCGCTGAGAAAGAGCATCGTCGCGGGTTGCGCTTTGAGCCACCGCACGACGCGGGGCTCTGGACGCTCCCGGCTGAATTCTGACGGGACATTGGTGTCGAGCAGATAGCCGGTCACAAATCTACCGGTCGTCCGGTAGACGGGTTACGACTGAAATCCACATTGAGACCCCGCAACGGCGCAAAGAGCTCCACTATGTCCTTGGCGGGCCGCTCGTCGTCGGTTTCGACCCTGGCAGGCGCAGAGGACTGGAGCGCGTGTAAAATCACATCCTCGGCATCCTCATACGCCCCGCTCTGGAGACGCTGATTGATGAGCGCCTCGACTTCGGGCTTATTGATTTGGATGGTCATGGCGGCAGCCCCTCCTTTCGGTTGTCTCCTTCTTTGAGAATACGCCGCAACCGACCGCAAAGCCAGCCGCTTCCAATCGGAACGGTACAGGATTTTGACGGTTCACATTTCCGCGGCCAAAGAGCCCTTCTCCTAAACTTTCGCCGCCTCGAACGACCGCGCTTCCAACTCGCCGATAATCCTTCTGCTCTCGGCCGAAACCGGCACCGCCTCGTTGCGGCTGTAGTCGAGCATCACCAAAGTCGATTTCACTTCCGCCGCAATCGCGTCCAGAGTGCGGCTCACCACGCGGTGTTCCATGGTAAAGCTGCTGTTGCCGATGCGCGTCACGCGCGTCCCCACATCCACCGTATCGGGGAAGTTCAGCGGGCGCCGGTAATCGCAGTGGATACTGGCCAGAATCGGGCCCACTCCCTGGGGCGGCAGCGGCACCCACAGACCGGCGCGCTCCATGTACATCACGCGCGCGGTTTCGCTCCAGCGTAGATACGCCAGGTTGTTGACGTGTCCGAAAGCATCCAGATCGCCCCATAGCAGGGGAATGGTAACGATGACGGGGAACCCGTCGAGTAACTCGTGGCGATCGCCCATGGAAATATGGATTATCCCATGGGGGAGGAACCCTGGTGCAACTCCGGCGTGCTCCGTGGCTGATCCTCCAGGCACTTTTCGAGCGCCGCGAGGCGCCGGTACATCGGCTGGAGCTCCTCTTCGCCCAGCTTTTCGGCGCAACCCTCCACCACCCGTTTGCCCCGTTCGTAGAGCATCCGGCGGATGGCGGAGTCCAGCGTGGTGATGGCGATATCGCGCAGGGCGCGCAGCAGGCGGAGGCTCACCGCCGTATCCGATTTCGAGTACAGGCGTATCTGATCGAACGCCGAGTGCAGGAGCCGCTCGAAATCGATCCAGGGGATCGCGACGCGCACCACGCCGGGTGGGTCGAAGAGCAACCCGGGCATCGGCTCGCGGGAGACGAAACGAATCAGGATGCGGCTCAACTGGTCAACGCAACTGATGGCCGTGGTGGGATCGTTGACCGCCGGCGAGATGGCTTTGAGAGCGATATCTACAATCTGTAGAACCCCAAACTCCACATCCTGTTGCAGGGTGCGCGCCGGTCCGATATCGATGAAGCCGCGGAGCTCTTCGATCGCCTCCAGGGAGAGGCGGTCGCCCTTGCGCACCATCAAAAGAGGCGTGCCGCGCGGAACGAACAGCCCGACCCGCCGGACGACGTGGATTTTCACGCGATGAGCCTTCGCCCGCGCCACCAGCCCTTTGGTATCGATGTACCGGATGTAGCCCGAGGTCTCGCTGATGACGGGCGTTTCCCAGGTCTCCGTCTGTGCCACGTCGGCCTCGGGGATGGAATGGCTGCGGCGCGGCCAGGGCATCGTTTCGTCGATTACGGTTTCGGTTTCCGATGCGATCCGGTCCACAATGTTGCTGACACTGATGGCCCGCGAAATGTGGTGAATGAAGAAGAGCAGCCAACCCACGCACGCGATGGCCAGCAGCATGGCCCCCAGCACCGTGGCCACCGGGGCGAACGGCCGCGGCAGAGAATGCGCCGCGGGAAGGGCCGCCATGCAATACGAGAACGTGCCGAGGAAGATGCCCAACGTCCACTGCGTGACGCGGTCCTTGGCAAAGCTCACGATGATGCGCGGCGAGAATTGCATGGAGGCCAGGGTCAAGGTCATCAGCAGAATGGCGAAGACGATCGAGACCACGGTCATGATGGAGGCCGCGATGCCCGCCAGAATGACCTGCGCCACCTGGGGATCGGCGTGGGAGGGGAACAGCACGGCCGGCACCCAATCGGAGAAGCCCGGCTCGGTCTCCTCCATCCAGGAGAGGCACGCGCCCGCCAGGCCCAGAGTGGCGGCGATGGTGAGCGGGCGCACCAGAAAGCCTCCGCGCAGGTTGTACAGAACCTGGCGGAGCAACAATGGCTGGCGAATGGTCACGCTTACGCCGCCGCTTCAGTCGTATTCATTCTGACGGAAACCAGGCGCGACACTCCCGGCTCCTGCATGGTCACGCCATACAGCGCGCCCGCCGCTTCCATGGTGCGCTTGGAGTGAGTGATCAACACGAACTGCGTTTCGTTGGACATCTCTTTGAGCAGCCGGGTGAGGCGCCCGATATTCGATTCATCGAGCGGCGCGTCCACTTCATCCATCACGCAGAACGGGCTCGGCTGATAACGGAAGATGGCCATGAGGAGCGCGACCGCGGCCAGCGCTTTCTCGCCGCCCGAAAGCAGCAGCACGTTTTGCAGGCGCTTTCCGGGAGGCGAGCAGACGATATCGATTCCCGATTCCGCCAGGTTCTCCTGATCGGTGAGGCGCATTTCACCCGTGCCGCCGCCGAATAGCGTCTGAAACATGCCGCGGAAATTGTTGTTGATAGCTTCGAACGCCTCGGCGAATTTCTGGCGCGAAACCTGGTCGATCTCCTGAATGGCCTTTTCGGTGTCGCGGATGGAATCGATCAGGTCCTGCCGCTGCACGCTGAGGAATTCCTGGCGCTGCTGGGCTTCGAGAAACTCTTCCATGGCGGCGGGGTTCACCGCGCCCAGGCCTTCGATCCGGTTGCGCACATCGATGGCGGCCTGCTCGGCTTCGGCGATCGAATCGGCATCGGGGATCGGATCGTCCGCGGCGGACAACTCTTCCACGGGCAGATTGAGCTCTTTGCGGCTGGTCTCGTCGAGGTACTTCAATTCGGCGCGCTTCTGTACGAGGTCCACTTCAATCTGCGCCCGTTTTTCCTGGCTTTCCTGGATCGAGGACCGCAGCGTCTTGAGCTCTTCTTCGCCGCCGTGCAAGGTCTCGCGCATGGCGGCATCCTGGGCGGCCATCTGGGTGGTGCGCGCCTCGAGCGCCGCGATTTCATCGGCCAGCAGGGCCGCGCGTTTATCGAGCTCGATATTGTCGGCCAGCAGGCGGGCCCGCTGTTCGCCAAGCTGCTCGATTTCGCGCGCCATATCGGTGCGGCGGGCGGTGGTCTCGTGGAACTGCTGTTCGAGCCGGGCCATGGCGTTGCGCTCCGCGCGGTGCCGTTCTTCCAGGGCGGCCAGGCCGGCGCGCGTGGCAGCGTGCTCTTCACCGACGGTCACGGCCTGGGACTCCAACTTTTCCAATTCCTGGCGCTCGCTCTCGAGAGCCTGTTCGCGTTCCGTCCGCAGGCGTTCTTTTTCTTGCACGGCGGCGCGGTTGCGTTGGCGCTGTTCGGCCGATTTTTCGGCATCGCGCCGCAGCCGTTCGAGTTCCAGACGGGCCACGGAAAGGCGGGAATTGGAGCGCGCCAGGTCGTCGCCTAACTTGCGCATCTCGTGATCCAGGGCCACGCGGTCTTTCTCGCGCGCCTGTTGCAGGCCGCGCAGCCGTTCGAGTTCTGCCTCCAGGCCCGAGATCTCGCGGTTGAGCTGTTCCTGGCGGCCCACCTGTTCATCGAGCTGGGCCTGCTGCTGGGCCACGCGGCCCGCCAGTTCGCGCGCCTCGCGTTTCATGGCCAGCGGTCCGGCGCCCGACTTGCGGCCGCCCGTCACCGTGTGGCCGTGATAGCAGACCCCATCGGCCAGCAGGAAGTAGAGATGCGGATAGGCCACCGAAAGCCGTTGCGCGGCGCCGCGGTCCTCCGCCAGGAAGCATAGCGAAACGCGCGGCAGCAGATCCGTGGCGCGGTCGCGGAAGCCGTTGGTCAGGCGCAACGAATCGCTCAGCCGCGCGGCGATTCCGGTTTCCGGTCCGATGGCCGGCTCAGGCAGGTGGTGTTTGCCGTTGCCGTTGGGTTCGGGATGCACCAGGAAAGTGGCGCGCCCCTCCAGTTCGGCGCGGATGAAATCCAGGCCGCGCTCGGCTTGCTGCCAGTTCTCCACCACCACGTATTCCAGCTCTTCGTGCAGAAACTCTTCCGCCGGTTTTTCGAATTGCGGATCCACTTCCACGAAGTCCGCCAGCACGCCCAGCGGTTTCAGGTCAGCGGCTTTGCCCTTTTCGAGCGAAGCGAACAAGCGCTTCACCGATTCGGTGGTGTAGGTGCGGTGCGCCAGCACCTGTTCCAGCGATTCCTTGCGCGCGCGGATGGCGGAAACCTCGGTTTTCGCGTTATCGATCTCGCGCCGCAACTCGGCCGCCGCACTCCGCCGCTCCGCCAGCTCTTCTTCGGTGCGCCGGCGTTCGCCGGAAACCGATTCCAGCTCGAGCTGGCGCTGCGCCACGGTTTCGGAAAGCTTCTTGCGCGCGATTTCGAAGCGCTCGATCTCCGCCAGCGCCACCTGCTCTTCCTTCGACGAGCGCGCGGTTTCGCGATCGATGCCCGCCAGGTATTCGTCGATTTGCGCAAGCTGGTTTTTCAGCGTGGAAGCCTCGCCCAAGAGGCGCAGAATCACTTGCCGGCCGCTCTCCAGCGCCTTTTCCCGCTCGCGCACCTTGGTCTGCAACGCCTCCCGCTGCCGATTGATTTCGAGCATGCGGCCGCGCGCCTGGGCGATCTCCTGTTCGAACGCCGTCACGTTCTTCTGCAGGACGGCGATCTCGCCATCCAGCCGGTCGAGACGGGCGCCCAACTCCTGCGACTCCTTTTCCGCCTGCGCAATGCGCTGCTCGATGGTGCCGCTTTCCTTCACTTGCGCCGCCAGGCGGCCGCGCGTTCTCTCGGCCTCCACATTCCACTCCGAGAGCTGCCCGCGCGCTTCGGTGAGCCGCTGCTCCAGCTCGTAACACGCCGCCTGGGCGCTTTCGTGGGCCTGTTCCTTGGCGGCCACCTGCTCGCCCAAACTCTTGAACTCGGCCGCCGCCAGGTTGAGCTCGATGGCCGTCTTGGCCGCATCGCGCTCGAGCAGCCGGTACTTGCCGGAGAGCACAATCCGCAGACCGGCGGCGAGCTCGGCTTGCAGCTCGGCATAGCGCCGCGCCTTCGAGGCCTGCCGCTTGAGCGAGTTTACCTGGCGGTTGACTTCTTCCAGAATGTCGTACACGCGCGCCAGGTTCTGTTTCGCGCCTTCCAGCTTGGCTTCCGCCAGCCGCTTGCGCGTCTTGAACTTGGTAATGCCAGCCGCTTCTTCGATGACCCCGCGGCGATCCTGCGGCTTCGAGCTGAGAATCTGGCCGATGCGGCCTTGTTCGATGATGGCGTAGCTCTCCGGCCCCAAGCCGGTGCCCATGAAGATGTCCTGGATGTCCCGCAGCCGGGCGGGACGGCCGTCGATCAGGTATTCGCTTTCGCCGGAACGGTAGAGCCGCCGCGTGATGGTAACTTCGCCGTGCGCTTTCCCCTGCCCTTCCTCCACCGGCTGCAGCTTGTGATGGCCGGTGCCGTGGTAAACCTGCGGATCGACGAGGCTCATGGTGACGTAGGCCATACCCAGTGGCTTACGATCTCGCGTGCCGGCGAAAATCACGTCTTCCATACGCGTGCCGCGCAGACTTTTGGCCGATTGTTCCCCCAGCACCCAAGAGATGGCATCGCTCAGGTTCGATTTGCCGCAGCCGTTGGGCCCGACAATCGCCGCCATGCCTTCCCCGTTGAAGCGGAGTTCGGTGCGCTCGCAAAAGGATTTGAATCCTTGCAGTTCAACGCGCTTTAGTCTCAGCAAAGCATTAACCTCGCCTGCTTTCGGGGGAGTTGTAACTATACTAAACGCGCAGTGCGGAAAAGTAAAGCACCCCTGCTACAACATATGGCGTTGTCCAATAGAACAACGCTATTTATAGTATACGTTCTCCCGGATATGCGTTTCTCTCCTCGCGCGACGGCCATTCCGGTTTCCGTTTCTCGCGGAAGGCGCGGATCCCCTCGCAGAAGTCCGCGCTGCGGAAGATCTCATCCCGTACGCGCCGGGCGATGGTCCCGGCCATGTTCCAGTCCTTGCCGCGGACCTCCTGAACGAAGCTTAACCCACAACGGACGGCGGTTGGGCTGGCATCGCCCAGCATCTCCGCCATGTCCATGGCGCGCTGCTCGATTTCGGGGGCAATCTGCTGCACCAAGCCCATTTCCTTGGCCTCCTGCGCATCGAAAATGCGACCGGTCAGCGCCAGCTCGACGGCGTGCCGTTCCCCCACGGCCGTCGACATCGCCCGGAACACCAGGAACGGCCACAATCCGAGACGGATTTCGGTCAGGCCGAACTTGGCTTTCTCCGAAGCGATGGCGATGTGGCAGTTGGCCACCAGCCCGAGGCCTCCGCCCAATGCCGGCCCATCCACTTCGGCCACCAGCGGCTTGATCATGCGCGTCGAGAGCGTGAACAATTGCTCGTGCACGTTGTTGATTTGATCGGGGCGAGTGTGGCCCGCTTCTTCCAAATCCATGCCGGCGCAAAAGGTCGGTCCGTTGCCGGCCAGGATGATGGCGCCGACCTGCGGGTCGCGGTTGGCGCGCGCCACGGCGTCCACCAATTCCCGGCACAACGTGCCATTGAGGGCGTTGCGTTTCTCGGGACGGTTCATGCTCACCCGCACGACGCGTCCGTGTTGCTGGACCTGCAAGATGTCGTTCATCGAAAGCGCTCCATCATCCCTGCGAAGATCTTACACCGGGATGCGGTGCGAGGGTTCACTATTCTTGGGTCAAACCGCCAATGCGCCTCGGTAGGACATTTCGCTCAGGAGAAACGTGGCCTTCACTTCGAAGCTGGCGAGATTCGCGGTGAACACGATTTCATGCTCCGCTTTGCCGAGCGGCAGGGTGCGCTTGGAAAAACCAAACAGCACGGTTTGGGAAGCGAGCTTCCATTCCACCAGGTCCGGATTCACCCGATCGCGGCCCTTTGCACCGAGCAAAGTGGATCCCTTCGGGTCTCCGCGCTGGCGCTCGGAATAGTCCGCCAGAGGGAGCCCCACCACGGCCAGCGCGTAGTGGTCGGCGAAGCTGTCCGGAAGCGCCGATCTCGTAGCGGCCACAATGGGCGCGGCGCTAGCCCAGCGCACCGTGGCCAGCACCCCGTGCCACCGCGTCCTCGTTCTTTTCCGCGGTATCCCCATGCCAGGAGGCACGCCCTCTGGCGGCGATTCACTCCAAGGCCGATGATCGTGTTCTGACGGAAGCCCCCCTGTGACCCATACCTGCGGTTTTCTCGCCCACGGCGAATCCGAGAGCAGCAAATCGATCTCTTGCGGTGTCCAATTCGCGGGATCCTTGCTGTTCCAAAACCGGCCGCTGTTGCCGGCCAGCAGTTTGCCGCAAAACGCCAATCCCGTCAGGGCGATGGCATCGCGCCGGTTGAGCATCATCTGGTTTCCCGCACGCGATAGACGGAAGCAGCCGCCGTCTAGGTTGCATGAAACCGCAGCATCTTCCGCATCAGTACCCCGTTTTCGCCATCCTCGTAGTAACCGGGCAGCTTCCGCAACTTTGCGAATCCATATCGTTCATAAAACTTGCGGGCTCGCCGGTTGCTGTCGCGGACGGTGAGGGTGAAACGCCCCACTCCGCGCCGCCGCAAGCGCCGTAAGGTGCTGTTCATTAAGGCCGAACCGATCCCCCGGGCCCGCTCCACCGGGTCCACCGCCACCGAAACCAACTCCGCGCGCGCGGGCGGTTGCTGGAAGCCAGTGCAGGTAACCATATACCCCAGTACGCGTTTTCCCCCAACCGCAACCAGAAACAACCCCCCGCAAGTGTGGAAGAATTCTGCAAATAGTTTGCGATCGTATGCGTCTCGACCGAAGCTGCGGCGTTCGATCTCCAGAATACGCTCCATATCATGGAGCTGGAACAGGCGGATGGCGACTGGCGGTGGCATTCTGTTATCCTTCATTCTGTACTACTTGGAGGCCCCCGGAAACCGTTGGCTGCGAAAAAACGCAGAAAAAACCTGCGTCCTATTGACAAGAATTTCAGACTTTCGCATACTGGAATTGAGATGCAACTCAGTGTCAATAGCCGATTGCCGGAGACGTTGCCCGCGACCCTGGGGGACTTGCGCCGGGGCGATGCGGCGATCCTGGAACGGATCGATCTGCCCGGCGAAGATGCCCGCCGCCTGATGGAGCTCGGTTTTCTCCCCGGAACCCGTATCACCGCCGGAATGAGCGCTCCGGGCGGCGATCCCCGTGTTTTTCAAGTGGATGGCTCGGAGATCGCTTTGCGCCGCGAAACCGCGCGGGGCCTCAAGGTCCGCCGCGTTAGAACGAGGCCGAAGCATCCATGAGCGAGTGCGGCAGCTGCCCGGGCTGCGGGCCTACCGCAGTAATTCCTTTCCCCCTGGATGCCACCGCTCCCAAAGCCGTGGCGGTCATTGGGCCGCCCAACTCCGGCAAAACCACGCTGTTCAACCGCCTCACCGGCTTGCGTCAAAAAGTAGCCAATTTCCCCGGCGTCACCGTGGAGCAGCACACGGGCGTGGCCGAGCTGCCCGATGGCCGCCTACTGCAACTGATTGATCTGCCAGGTGTTTATAGCCTTTCCCCACGCTCGGAAGACGAGCAGGTAGCCTACGATGTGCTAACCGGCCAGCGCGAAGACACCGCCAAGCCCGAAGCTATCCTGCTGGTGCTCGATTCCACCAATCTGGCCCGCCATCTGATGTTGGCCGCGCCTATTCTGGCGCTGGGCCTTCCCACCCTGATTATCCTCAACATGGCGGACGATCTCCGCAGCCGGGGCGGCAAACTCGATCCTGAGGCACTCGCGGCGGAACTGGGCGCACCGGTGGCGCTGGTCAGCGCGCGTCAAGGCGAGGGGCTCGACCAGGTATACGATTTCCTCAGCGGCGCCATGCTCAAACCGGCGCCCAGGCAACTGCCGGTTTTGCAAGATGTTCCGAAATGCCGCGAATGGGCGGGCCGGATGGGCAGCGAAGCCAGCTACCGCGCGCCCATCCCGCCGGCGTGGACCCGCCGCCTGGACCGGCTGTTCCTCCATCCCGTCGCCGGGCCGCTGATTTTCCTGGCGGTGGTGCTGCTGGTGTTCCAGGCGATCTTCAGTTATGTGCAGCCGCTGATGGACGGCGTCAAGTGGTTGTTCGAGGTCTCCGGCAACTGGGTTGCAACTGCGCTACCGCCGACGCTGGCTCGCTCGCTGCTCATCGACGGCGTTTGGAAGGGTGTCGGCTCGGTGATCGTCTTCCTGCCGCAGGTGCTGCTGCTATTCCTTTTCATTGGAATTCTGGAAGACTCGGGCTACCTGGCGCGCGCCGCGCTGATTGCCGATCGCACCATGGCGCGCGTAGGGCTGCAAGGCAAATCGTTTATCCCGCTGCTTTCCGCGTACGCCTGCGCGGTGCCGGCCATCCTGGCCACCCGCACAATTGAAAACAAACGCGACCGCATCGCTACCATTCTGATTGCGCCGTTCATGACTTGCTCGGCCCGCTTCCCGGTTTACACCTTGGTGATCGCGGCGTTTCTTCCCAACACGCCGATTCTGGGCCACTTTGTGAGCAGCCGCACACTGGCCATGATCGGTCTCTACGCTCTCGGGTTCCTCGTGGCGGTCATTACGGCGCGGGTGCTGAAGTCTTCCATCCTGAAGAGCGGGCGCACTCCGTTTCTGCTGGAAATGCCGGCCTACCGATGGCCCACGTTTCAATCTCTTGGGTTGCGGCTGCTCGACCGCTCGAAGGTGTTCCTCCGCCGGGCAGGCACGGTGATCCTGCTGGTCACGGTGTTGTTATGGTGCGCCGCCCATGTCCCCTTCCAAAACGGCCATCCGCCGGCCATCGCCAATAGCCTGGCCGGCACCTTGGGCCGCACCATCGAACCGGCCATCAAGCCGCTCGGCTTCAACTGGAAAATCGGGATCGGCCTGATCACGTCGTTTGCCGCGCGCGAGACCATCATCGCCACCATGGGCGCGATCTACGGCATGGATCACCCCGATGAAGGCAGCCTCGATTTGCAGAAGGCCATCCATCAGGATTTGACGCCCGGGGGCGCGGTCGCTCTGCTCATCTTCTTCGCTTTCGCCATGCAGTGCATCTCGACCATCGCCGTGGTGCGCCGCGAAACCGGCGGCTGGAAGTGGCCGCTGTTTCAATTTACGTACATGAGCATCCTGGCCTATAGCGGGGCGTTCATAGCCGCCCATTTGATCCGCTAAGCATCCCTCAATCTCACCAACTTTTCCGCGCCAACGTTTCACCAGTCTGTAACAGGCGTCTGATAGACTCGCAAAAACCCCACCCGGGTAACACAATAGAGGTGATGAATGGCTGCCGCGCCTGCTAGCGCAATCAACGAAAAACTTTCCCGTAAGCCCGCGAAAATCGGAATCGCCATTTTCGGAGTGGCGCTCCTCGTTGGGTTCGTCTATGTGGCGACCAGCCTGGCGGGCGACCTTTCCACGGTCCGTTCGTCTTCGCTCACTCCATTTCTCTTATTGGGCGTGGCGTTGCTCATCGCCCTGGGCTTCGAGTTCGTGAACGGCTTTCACGATACAGCCAATGCCGTTGCCACGGTCATTTACACACATTCGCTCGAACCGCACATCGCGGTGGTGTGGTCGGGGATGTGGAATTTCATCGGTGTCCTGACTTCCACGGGCACGGTGGCGTTCGCCATCGTATCGCTGCTGCCCGTGGAATTGATCCTGCAAGTGGGATCGGGCGCCGGCTTCGCCATGGTGTTCGCGCTTCTGACCGCCGCCATCATCTGGAATTTGGGCACGTGGTATTTCGGTCTGCCCTCTTCCAGTTCCCACACCATGGTCGGTTCCATCATCGGCGTCGGCCTGGCCAACCAATTGATGGCCGTCAAGACGGGCACCAGCGGCGTGGATTGGACGCAAGCCGCGAACGTCGGGAAAACGCTGTTGCTATCGCCCGTGGTGGGTTTTGTGTGCGCGGCGCTGCTTTTGCTCATCGGCCGCGTGTTCGTCAAGAATCGGGCGCTCTACGAATCGCCCAAAGGCGAGGCACCGCCACCGTTCTGGATTCGCGGCCTGCTGCTGCTCACCTGCACGGGAGTGAGTTTCGCCCACGGCTCGAACGACGGACAAAAGGGCATGGGGCTGATCATGCTGATCCTCATCGGCACGGTGCCCACGGCTTATGCCCTGAATCACGCCATCAGCGCTTCCCAGACCGGCGATTTCGTGGCTTCTTCGCACGCCGCAGTCGAAGTGCTGCGTAGCTACGTCCCCAGCACCGCCGTCACGGGCGAACCCAGAAGCGAACTGACCGACTACGTCCGCACCAAGGAATTCAAGCCGAGCACCATCCTGGCGCTCGAGGAAGTGGTCAACGACCTGAGCAACGAGCTGGCGATTTACAAACAATTGAAATCCGTGCCCGACACCCAGACCCCCAACTTCCGCAACAATATGTATCTCGCCAGCGAGGCCCTGCGGCTGATGAAGAAGACGGGCACTCCGGCGTTTACGAAGGCCGAGTGGGCGACGCTCGATAATTACAAAAAGCACATCGATGCCGCCACGAAATTCATTCCTACTTGGGTGAAGGTGGCGGTCGCGCTGGCGCTGGGCCTGGGAACCATGATCGGCTGGAAGCGCATTGTGGTGACCGTGGGCGAAAAGATCGGCAAGCAGCATCTGACCTACGCGCAGGGCGCGGCGGCCGAAATCACGGCCATGATCACCATCGAAGCCGCCGACCATCTGGGCATGCCGGTCTCGACCACGCACGTGCTCTCTTCCGGCATCGCCGGCACCATGGCGGCCAATCACTCCGGCCTGCAATGGGGTACGGTGCGGAATCTGCTGATGGCCTGGGTACTGACGCTGCCCGCGTCGATTATGCTAGCGGCGTCCCTGTTTTGGGCGTTCCGGCGGATGTCGGGAACGTAAGAAGGCGCGCGCTTCTCCCGACGCGGGAAACTGGATAACGTTCCGTCTGTCCCCGTGTTAAGGAGTGGCCACGCCGGCGCCCGTGCTGGCTTCCTCAAATACGGACGTGAAGAAATCGCGCGACGTGGGAGAGCAGCCGACGTGCAGAGTGCCGTGGCCCTCTTCCACGAATCCCAGGTATCCGTCCCACTCCATATCGTCCAGCACGAATCGCAAGCACTCGATTTCTCCGGGGGGAAGTCCGCCGTAGGAGATGTCGAACACCTGTCCCGACGAGTGCGCCAGCCCCTCGCGCCCGGCTTCCTCGGCCGCGAATTGTTCCGGCTTGACCAGCGCGGTGACCGGCAGCGGCTGAAACGGCGGCTGGCTTTGCGGGATCATCTGTTCGTATAACCGCCGCGTCTCGAAAGCAAGGTAAGCCAGGGTGCCGATGGCGGCCGGCGAGGCTTGGGAGAAATACTCGACGTTGGCCGGCAGATCGGGCGCCAGCCTCAATTCATAACCGAAATAGTCCGGCCGGTCGAAGGCCCGCGCCAGCCGTTTGCCGACGTCCATGCGAATGTCGTCGCTCGTATGGAACACCATGTCTTCCGGCTTCAGCCAGACAGACAGCCGATAGGGCGCGCGCGCGGTGGCACCGAAGCGGCTGCGGTACTCGTTATAAAGAGCCGTAAAAGCGTCGGGATCGTTGCGGTACAGGGTCAGCAATTGTTCGGCGCACAACACACGGAAGTAATAAGTGGGAGAATAATCGCGCCACATCTGTTGCTGGATGGCCAGGTACAACTCGCGATTGCGCGCCGGGCTGGCCGCGAAGAACATGCGCGGAACGGTCGGTTGACCGGCGGCCGAACCGAGGGCGCGCCGCGCGAGTTCCTGCATTTCGCCCACGCAGCCCTGTCCGCAGTGGTAGGCGAAGATGGCCCAATCGCGGCCTCCGAATTTCTGTTCCATGCCGGCCAGGTAGACAGCAGCGGCGGGCACCGCGCGCTCCGGCACCAGGCGGTCGTCACGCCCCGTCACTTTATACGGTACGCGGTGCGTCACGGTTTTGTATTTGGGCTTGGGGCTGCTCTTGACCAGCACTTTTTCCTTCGTCACTCGATAGCGCGTGGTCTGGACCACCTTTAAACCCATGTCGCGCGCGGTGGCCTGCGAAATCTGCATGATGCCTTTGGGGCTGCCCGCCCAACTCTCCGCCCGGGCTTCGCCCCAGCTCTCCAGATAGGCGATCGCCTCCAGCGTACTTTTCGGCAGGCCACTGCGGGCCGCGGCCGAGCGAAAAACGGCTTGCAGTTTGGCATCGGACGTGACGCGTTTCGCCCCAGCCAGCGCACCCACCTCGCGCAGAATGATGAACGTCTGTGCCTCGACCATGCGATCGGTGCGAACCGCCAGCAGATCGTCGGTAATGCCCTCGCGCGCCGCTCCAATACCGGAAATTCTGTGTTCGGGAATGAAATAGCCGGGGGAGCCCGCCTGACCCAGTGGCACAAGGCCCAGGAAAACAAGAAGCGCGAACTTCATTCTGATCCCTAGTGTAACGAATACGGCGGCCGTGCTTCAGGCGTTGTGCCGCGTCGCCAGCAGGTCCCGGATTCTCTGGGCAAGCTGGTTGGCCGTGAATGGCTTCTGAATGAATGCCGCCCCGTACTCCAACTCCAGTGGGACGGTGCGATCGGTGTAACCCGACATGAAAAGGACTTTCAATTTGGGGTAAAGCTCCCGCAGCCGGGTGACCATCTCCGGTCCGCTGGTCTTGGGCATCACGACATCTGTCAGGACCAGGTCGATCTGGGTCCCCAGGCGCTGGACAGCCGACAGGGCTTCGTCGCCATCTTTGGCTTCCACTACCGAATACCCGCGCGCCCGCAGCACCGCGCTCACAAATTCCCGCACCGGCTGCTCGTCCTCAACCAGCAGAACCGATTCTTCGCCGCCCGGCGCCTCCTGCTGCGTGGCGGGCTGTTCGTCCCCACCGATGGCGGCGAGCCGGGGAAGGATTATTTTGAAGGTGGTGCCGTGGCCCACTTCGCTGTAGACGAAAATCGAGCCGCGGGCGCGCTTCACAATGCTATACACCGTGGCCAAGCCGAGACCGGTGCCTTTCCCTTGGTCCTTGGTGGTGAAAAAAGGCTCGAAAATGTGGGACTGCACCTCGGGCGTCATGCCCGTACCGGTGTCGGTGATGGCCAGCATGACATGCGGGCCGGGTTCCACCGCGAGATGCGCCCGGGCATAGTTCCGATCCACCTCCAGGGCAGCCGTTTCGATGAGAATGCGTCCGCCGTTGGGCATGGCATCGCGTGCATTCACCACCAGGTTGATGATGACCTGATCGATCTGGCCGGGGTCCGCCAGCACCTCGCCCAGGTTGTCCTCGGTGGCGATTTCGAGCTCGATATCCTCGCCAATCAAGCGCCGGAGGATGCCGTGCACCTGCGCCACGCGCTCGTTCAGGTTGAGGCGCTTGGGCTGCACCGGCTGCTTGCGGCCGAAAGCCAGCAACTGTCCGGTCAAGACGGCCGCGCGGTCCGATGCGTTGGCGATTTCCTCGAGGGATTCCCGCAGCCGCCTGTCGTCCGGCGAAAGGCTCTCGAGCGCCACGTGGCTGTAACCGGAAATGACGGTGAGCAGGTTGTTGAAATCGTGCGCCACGCCGCCGGCCAGTTGCCCGATCGCTTCCATTTTTTGCGATTGCCGCAATTGTTGTTCGAGCCGCGTCCGCTCCGTAATATCGGTGATGAAGCTGATGGCCAGCGCGTCCTCGCCGCCGTTGACGTGATTCAAGCTGATCTCGACGGGAAATTCCTTGCCGCTCTTGCGCCGCCCGCGCAGCTCCATGCCTATGCCCATGGGCCGGGGGCGCGGCTCCTCAAAGTATGCCTGGCGATGCGCCACGTGCTTTTCCCGCAGAGCATCGGGAAGCAGAAGCTCCATCGCCTGGCCGAGGAGTTCCTCCCGCGTGAAGCCGAACATCTCTTCGGCCTGGCGGTTCACCATCTGGATGATGCCGCAAGCGTCCACTCCCAGGATGGCTTGGGAAGCCGATTCCATCAGGGTGCGCAGACGCGCTTCGCTGCGTTGCAACGATTCCGTGGTTTCCCGGCTGCGGACCAATTCCAGTTGCAGCGCCAACTCGTCCATGGCCATGGCGGCCATATCCTGAAGCATGCCGGATTCCTCGGGAGTCAACCCGGCTCGCGGCCGCGTATCGCGAATCGAGAGCGAACCGATGCGATACCCCTCGGGGGTGATGAGTGCGGCGCCCGCGTAGAAACCCACGCGCATCCCCCCGAACGACGGTGCCCGGAACTGGCAGCGCGGATCGTGGCGAACGTCGGGGATAACGACGATATCAGCGTCGGACTCGATGACCAGGGTGGAGAGCGCCGTATCGCGATCGATTTCCTGAATATCGACCCCGAAATGGGATTTGAACCAGACCCGTTTTTCGTCAATCAGCCCGATAGTTGCCGCCGGAACGCGGAATATCCGCGATGCCAGATCCGTGATGCGATCGAATCCCGCATCCGGCTCCGTCTCCAGCACGCGATAGGCTCGCAGCGCATCGAGTCTGCGCTGTTCCAGTTCCTGTTCCCGCCCCTCGATCACCATTCCCCCAAGTCCTAACCATAACGTGCAAGGCGGGGATATTGCAACATGGCTGTAGCAAATAACGGCGATTTGAAATCGAACTCGCAATTTTGCCGTTGTATTATTCCGCGAAGCCGCCCGCTCTTCACTTCGCTTGCAGGGCCGCCGGGAGAACGATGACGACGATTGCGTCCATGATGGCATGCATCAACATGCAACTCGGGAGGTTGCGCCGCCACAGATACAACCCCGTCAAAACCGCACCCACGAGACCTGGGATGATCAGTGCGGCGGATAGGCCGTAAAGTCCCGCATGACTGACGGTGAACAAAACCAGCGAGAGCAGGGCTGCCAACCAACGCTTGCCCGTCAGGAAAGCCAGCTCTTCAATTCCGAATCCCCGGTAAAGGAACTCTTCGCAGATGGCTGCCGTAAGCACCAACAAGACCCGCAATTCCAGTGGAACGGCGGCCAGTTTTTGCAATGACACAGAAGAAGGCATGACCACGAAGCGGCTGGCGGCGCCGCTCAGGGCAAATGCGACGATAACGCCGGCGAGCGACGACAGGATGTCGCGCCATCCCGGCCATCGGATGCCGAGTTCCGCGGGTTTCCATCGTTGGACCGCGAACGCGATCATGCAGAGGACAGATATAACCAGCCACTTAGCGCACACGTTGACGACGTCATTATGGACATCCGTGATTTGGTGCGTCGACAGGCCTGGGATAAAGGGCCATGCGAAAGCAATCGCAAGCCCCGCGAGAGCAAACACCCTCGCCGAAGAGCCCGACTTCACTGCCATGGCGGAATCATCTCCCACCTGTGAAGACGTCGTCTCCGCGCATTACTAAGTTGTGAACTCAGATGTTCCAGAGGTGTTTGCTACGAAATGCCTTTAGCGAAGCCAGTCGAGCGAAGAGGCATGCCGGACAGGCCGCGGATCGTAGTAGTACGGGTCAGCGAACTTCTCGTTGAAGATGCGCTCCCAGCGCGCATTGTCCAAACATTGGCGGCACTGCCCGCAGCGGCACCGGCCGGCCTTGCGGGCCGGACGCTTGCCGATGGACTCAATCTTGTCCCGCCCCGGCATATACGCCCGCGCCCGCCGCCCCGGCTCGGGTGTCTTCTGGAAGGCCAAGAGTTGTGCGATTACTTCCGGGCTCGATAGTTCCATAGCCACCTCCCAAAATGGGAGACTCCCTCGGCCAGCGGGGCTCTGGTTCCCTGCCGGCTAATTATCTTATCGGCAAAATTCGGTTCCTTTTCGAGGATAATCGCCACACCGCGGGGCCCACGCGATCGGTCCTTACACGAAATCCACCTTGCGGACGGGGCCCACGCCCAACAGATACATAAATGCCCCGGCCAGGGCGAATCCCGCGGCCACCGCAAAAGCCCAGTAAAATTGCCCGGTTCGCTCAACCACCCAGCCCGTGAACCAGGGCGCGGCCACGCCCGCCAGATTGCCGAAGCCGTTTTGCAGCCCCGTCCAGTTGCCCGCCGCCCGCGGGCCGGCCAGCGTCTGCGTCATGGCATAGACGTTCGAGCTGTAAAGGCCGTAGCACAGGCAGGTCAACATCAGCAGCGCCATGGCCAACTGGTCGCTGCGCGCGATGGCCACCGGAACGATCAGGGTGGAAAGCGTCAGCCCGGCGCCGACGAATGTTTTGCGCACCCGGTTGGGCGTGCCGCCGCGCGCGATCAGGATATCGGAAACGCGCCCCGCCACCACCGCCGATAAGGCAATCAGGAAATAGGCCAACGCTCCATAAAGCGCCATTCTGGTTTTGGAAAAATGCCGCGCCTGGATCAGGTACGGCGGCAGCCAGGTGAGCAGGAAGTACCAGAAATAGTTGGAACAAAACATGCCAAAGGCGGTGAAGATGACCGGGCGCCGCCAGCAGAGTTGCCATGCCGGTACCGGCGAGCCTTCGTGCCCGGAGGCCAGACCGGGGCCGCGCGGCATCCACTTCAACCATGGAACCAGCCAAAGCAAGCTGGCGAGGCCCAGTGCCACGAAAAATGCGCGCCACCCGTACCGCGCCATCAGCAAACCGCCGAGCAACGTGCCCAGCGCCGGGCCGCTTTTCGTGCCGGCATCGATCAGGGCGTTCGCCAAACCCCGGTGATGCTCGGGATAGTGTTTTGCCAGGATGCACGAATACGCCGGATAGGCGATCGATTCTCCCATCCCCAGCACCAGCCGCAATGCGAACATGCTCACGAACCAATAGGTCAGCCCGGTGAACGCCGTGGCGCCGGACCACAAGAAAAACCCGACCGCCAGGATCCAGCCAGCGTCGAAGCGGTGGACCAGCCATCCGGACAAGCCCAAGAGCTGGCAGGCGGCATAGGTCCAGAAGAACGCCGAAAGCATCAGACCGAGACGATAGTTCGAGAGCCCCAGATCGCGCGCGATATCGGTGGCGCCCACCGAGAGGTTGGACCGGTCGAAGTAATTGAGGAGCCCCGAAATCACGAGCAATGCCAGGATGCGCCACTCCGATGCGGACAGCCTCGTGCGATCGCGGGCGGGAGCCAGAGTCACCAGCGGCTATTCTATCCGATTGCGAAGAGCGGTTACCGGCGCCCTCAGCGGAACAGCATATCTTTGGGCTCGACGCCCCGCTCCCGGCACCAGTCCAGATACAATCGCCCGTAGCTGGCGGTAATGTAATCCGGCTCGCCGAATCCCAGGCGGCGGGCGGTTCGATCGATCCAGCGCGGACTGCCCTCCAGCTCCAGATAGACGCCGATGGGCGTCTCATCCAGGACGGCTTCCCCGCTGACACCGGGCTCGCCATAGGTCGTCCGGTATTTCTCGTAGCGAAACGTCGGACGATAGCCCAGGCGGTCCAGAATGGCGGCGAACAAGCGCGCGTCTTCTATGGAAAGTTCCAATTCCTCCCGGCTCTTGTGCCGGGAAATCAGCGGCGTTCCCTTAAACGTGAGTTTGGTTTTTCCGCCGGTCTCGCGAACGCGCAAGAGCCGGCGGGCGTTCCGCAAAGTCAGGCGGGCGGTGTCGAAGAGCGTGTTGGATTCGAACAAGCGGCGCTTGACCACGCGGAAGCCGGCCTGGCGCAACAGACGCCGCCCTTCGCGCACCCCGGAAACCGCCAGCTTGATCTCGGTTTCGTGTGAGCCGCTCGCCATGGTTACCTTCTCCTCACTGCGGAGGATCGCCTTTGTGGTGATCGCGGAAATCCTGGTCGATGGCTTTGCGCCCGCGGAAGCCCTCGTCCACGCCGTGCCAGAACGCGATCGCCGTTTCGCCCATCCGCCAGCAGAGATACACTTCCGTGCCGCGAAACAGCGTGGGAAAATCGATCAGCCCCGTATCGAGGTCTTTTACCAGGCAGCCGGTCTCGACAATCTCTTCGATCACGGCGCGCAAACGCCCGGCCGCGGCATCCCGCCGCCCTCGGGCATCCGTAACCTGTTCGCGGTCGAGCAGCACGCCGCCCATGCGAGCGGCGCGCGCGCGGAATTCGTTGAGTTCGCCCTCCGCCTGCGCGTACGCGGGTTTTAGCTCGATGGCGCTCCGCAGTAAAGGCTCTACCCGCCGGACGAGCTGTTCGGCCTCGGCGAGTGTGAAGTGTTTAGACATGGCCGCTAGACCGGATGGGCGCCGTTGGTGGCTGCGTAATGGGAAGTCACGTAATCGTTCAGAATATCAATGAACTCGGCTACGATACGATCGCCGCGCAGGGTGGTCATGAGGCGGCCATCCACGTAAACCGGCGCCTTGGGTTCCTCGAAGGTGCCCGGCAGCGAGATGCCGATATGAGAGTGCTTGGATTCGCCGGGCCCGTTCACCACACACCCCATCACCGCCACTTTCATGGTCTCCACTCCGGGATATCCTTCCTTCCAGCGCGGCATCTGCTCGCGGAGATAGGTCTGGATCTGGTCCGCCATTTCCTGAAAGAACGTGCTGGTGGTGCGCCCGCAGCCGGGGCAAGCCGTCACCTGCGGAGTGAAGCTGCGAATGCCGAGCGATTGCAGAATCTGCTGCGACACGGTGACTTCCTCGGTGCGATCGCCGTTGGGCAACGGCGTCAGCGAGGTGCGGATGGTATCGCCGATTCCCTCGAGCAGCAGCGGCGCCAGCGCGGCGGTGGTCGCCACGATCCCTTTGCTGCCGAGGCCGGCCTCCGTGAGCCCCAGGTGCAAGGGATAATCGCACGCCGCGGCGAGCGCCCGGTAGACATCGATGAGATCCTCGACGCCGCTCACTTTGGCGCTGAGAACGATCCGGTCGTGCGGTAAGCCGTAGCGCTCGGCCGCCCGCGCCGACTCGACCGCGCTCACTACCATCGCGTCCAACGTGACGGCGCGCGCGTCTTTCGGCGCCGCGGCCCGCGAGTTCTCGTCCATCATCCGGGTAAGCAACTGGGAATCGAGGGAGCCCCAATTCACGCCGATGCGCACCGGTTTGCGGTTCTCGACAGCCACCTCGATCATGGTGCGGAAATTGTCGTCCGTCTGGCGGCCGATATCGGAATTGCCGGGGTTGATGCGATACTTGGCCAGCGCGCGGGCGCACTCCGGGTATTTCTTGAGAAGAATGTGCCCGTTGTAATGGAAGTCGCCGATGAGGGGCACGCGCACGCCGAACTGCGCCAAGGTATCGGCGATTTTCGGCACGGCGGCGGCGGCCCGTTCGGTGTTCACGGTCACCCGCACCAGCTCCGATCCGGCCCGCGCCAGCGCCATCGCCTGGTTCACCGTGGCCGTCACATCGGCGGTATCGGTGTTGGTCATGGACTGCACGACGATGGGCCGGCCGCCGCCGACTTCCACACCTCCAACGTCCACCACAACCGCCTTGCGGCGGGGTCTGACAGCCATCGAATCTCCTCCCGGCCTGGATACTATATTTTATCGCAGGCGGGAGTTTGTTCCCGGGTGTAGCTTTCCACTTATCGCCTGGCGGAGCAAAGCTCCGTCAACCTTGAGACGACATGCATGAGGCTTTGCGATTGCGAATGCAGTTCTTCGCCGGCACTGGCGCTCTCTTCGGCATTGGCCGCGGCGGACTGCGTGGCGCGCTCCATCTCCGCGATCGAGCCCGCTATCTGCCCGGTATCGCTAGCTTGCGCTTCGACGCCGCGCCGCACCTCCGCCATCACCGCGCGAGCGTTAGCGGCCCCCTCCGTCACGGACCGGACGGCGGCGTTGACGCTCTCGACCTGGGCTTTACCGAACCGGGTCTTCTCGATGGATTCTTCGATCAGGGCGGTAGTCTCCGTGGCGGCTTGGGCGCAGCGTTGCGCCAATTTTCGCACTTCATCGGCCACCACCGCGAATCCTCTTCCCGACTCGCCCGCGCGCGCCGCTTCCACGGCGGCGTTCAGGGCCAGAAGGTTGGTTTGGAACGCGATTTCCTGGATGACCTTGATGATCCGCGAAATCTGCTGGCTGGAGCAGTCGATGGCGTCGATGGCGGCAACCATTCCGCTCAAGGTCTCGTTGGCTCTGCCGACGTCGTGGCCCATGGTCTCGGTGAGCAGTTCGGCGCGCTTCGAGTTTTCTACGTTGGTCTGGGCCGAAGACTGGACGTGTCCACCGAGTGTATTCGCCTCCTCGATCGAACTGGCGTGGCGCGACGCGCCCTCGGCCACCGATTGGCTGGCCGCCGAAACCTGGCTGGAAGCGCGCGCAATCTGTTCGGCTCCCTCCTTCAACTCGCACGTCACCTCGCGCAGAACTCTAATGGTGTGCCGCACCACCAGCAGCACTCCGATCGAGATCGCCAGGCTTAGACCCACCACCAAAAACGCAGCCCATCGGCCCGTGGAGACAGTTCTCCGGGCTCCGCTATCGGCCGCCTCCAGGGACATATTTTCCTGTCCCGCCAGGGCAACGGTATTCAGTTGGACATCGGCCAGAATCGGGTACATCTTATCCGTGACAATCTGGTGCGCCGCCTCGAAATGCCCCGATCCCGCCTGCTCGAGATACTCATGGTAATGTTGGGACCACGCGCCAGCGGCCCGTTCCAGGTTTCCCAAGGCATTCCGTTCGTCCGCCGCGTCCACTAGCGGCCGGAGGGCCGCAAACTGGGTTTGCAGCGTGGCCAGAGCGGTCTCAAATCCGCGCCGGTTCTTATCGAGCTTTTCCTCGTCGTGACAGGCGCCGCAGGTGGAATCCTTTCTGCCTCGTTCTAACTCCCGGATCACGTAGTTGAGATGCGTGGCGCGGGTGTAAGCCGATACCTCCTGAAATCCAGCGCGGATGCTGCCGGCGGCGGCCAACTTCTTGGCGGTGGAATTGACCGCGACGTTCAAAGCTCCTCCCAGACTGCGTAGGAGAGTTACAACGACGCCGCTCGACACCAATACCAATGCCAGCATGGCTACAAAGTTCAGAGTTAGCTTTTTGCCTATCGTCATCTGAGCTCAAACCTCGCGAATGTTCGGCGAACAAAAGGCCTTCGGATGCCATGTCCCGGGATCGCGGTACCTACATAAATACGCGCTTACTACGCACATCGTCAAAAGTGGCAATAGTCTCTCGCCAATTTCTTAGTAATTAACTAAAGAAAACAATTGAATACACCAGTTGGTGGGTGGGGAGCATTGACGGGCAAATGCCTCGATCGGCAAGCTCCACATCCAGATCCCGAAGGTCCTATTTGGTGCCCGTTATTGTAAGTACTGTGATTGCTGGAGTCGTCCCCGCTGGAACATTTACCGCTGTTCCCAGCGCGGCGAACGGCTGCCCCGATTGATCGCTGACAGTGAGATGAGCGGTCAAAACACGCAGGCTTACCGCCGTCCCGAACGGAACTGTGATTGCGTGGCTTCGTCCCGTTGCGTTGCTCGACTGAATCGGGGCGCTATAGTGGATCCCTTTGCCGGTGACAACGTGAATCTCGAAATTCAGGTCCACCGGTCCGGTGACAGGCTTCAAGAGCTGCTGTGGGTCGTTCACCTGAACCCAAAGCACCGGCCCCTTCGCCATCACGATCTTCACACCGGCGGTAGTCTGTCCCGCGCTTACGGTGAAACTCGAAGCGGAGGTTGACCAATGGCAGGGATCGAGAAACCCCGAAGCCGTTGTTTCAGCGCAGGCAATATAGTCGCCGGGCGGGAGATTAGCGACGCGGAAAGAACCGCTGGAGTCCGGCACGACTGTAGCCGCCAGCGGCCCGGTGATCACCGGCGGCGCGGGGAAGGGAGGCTTGATGGACGGGGCGTAATTAATCAGCACGCGAGCACCGGGGACAGGATTTCCGCTATCGTCCACGACGGAGCCGGTTAAGTTGCCGGTGCCGCTCGCCGCCAGCAGGCAATGTGCGCTGAGAACTCCGAGCGCAAGCACGTGAAACCCTTGAAAGCGCTGTCGGCGGAGCATGATCGAGTGTCCAGAATTCTCCGGGCTGTCGAAATTGAACAAGAAAGGCAAAATACACCTCGTTTCTTCTCGCGGCGGTGAGAAAGGCGGCCCCCAGTTTGACCGTCTGGTAGTTAGCCGGATCATTTTCTCTTGTCCTGGACAGAAGGTCTTTTTTGTACCGGCCGGTAGAACTCGACTTCCGGTGGGTTGAAGTCTTGCGGATGGAGGAAAAGCGTCGGGCACCCGTCGCGGAACGTTACCTGTACCTCCACGCCTGGGGAGCCCTGGCCAACGTCGAAGTACGCTCGGTCTATCAAGGTGCTGCAGGCACCTTTGCCGGGCCGGTAGACGTACGTCGTCGGGCCCGTGGATCCGATCCGGGCGAGTACAACGGTGGCCCCCTTCTCGGTGCTATCGGTAAACATGAGCGACTTGCTGTCCGGGGCCCAGTGGAAAGCTCCTCCTTCGAATCTATGCACCGCCTCGGGTGAGGGCGGAGTCCGGCTGTCTGGTATCTGGCGCCGGATGAGGTAGATTGCGTAGCCTAGTGGGTACCTATCGCCGTAGTCCGTGCCTGGAATCTTGTTACCGGCGCGGTCCTTTGTCAGGTCGCAGAGCCAATAGGACTCCGATTGATCGATATCTGATTGGGCTGGATAGAACGCGCGAACGGCGAGCCAGCGCTGGTCGGGCGACATGGTTGGGCTTCGCACCCATAATGAGTCGAGGTCCTTACCCGTGGCCGCGTCGATGAGCTCGATACCGTATGCGCTTCGGTCATTCAATGGCCCGAATACAAGTAGGCGGTTCCCAGGCAGTGGGCAGACTTGTTGTACCTCGTCTGCACCGCGCACCTCGATGGCCACGGTGGAACTCGGAAGGCGCACAGTGAACGTGGCGGTGTAGTCAGCTACCGAAGCCCAGACGTTTGCCGGGAGCGGGACGCTGCCGCCAGGCCGCGCGCACAGTTCAGGATGGTCCTGTGCGATCTGAGCGCCTATCGGGGCCGCGAGCACGCACCCCAGCACGCACACTAACAAGGGCGCACGCCGGCGATTTCTTCCCGGTAAGAAATAGTTGTTCATCGTAGCCTCACAGCGTAAGAACTTGGCAGGTCCTGGATCGTTGGATCCTTCGCCAGACACCCTGGCGAAGACGAATATGTGTCAATGTGACTGGCATTTCCGCGAAGGTCTCCCTCGCAGGCCGGACAGGCGTCCTGGACAATCTTGGTTGCGATATTACTGTTGTCGCTACCGAAGAGGAGGACTTGGTCGTTATAGGCTGGCGTCGTTCTACAGAGCCAGCCGGCGTTGGCATGCGGGCTGGGGTAAACCGCCAGGCTAGTTCCGCTGGCCAGTTGTGAATTGCACGTCCCAGTGACACTCTTGACGGCGACGAAGACATTGTTATCGTCAGTCGTAACTGCGTTCGCAGTCAGCGTGCTGCCATCCGGCAGCTTGACCTGCGGCAGCCCACACTGGAATGCACCCCCGTAGCTGAGCGAAGTAGCGAACCAGGGCTTTAGAATGTTGGCTCTGAGCAGAAATTCGACGGGACCCGCATTTTAGGCTGCTTTCCTGAAGACCATGAATTCGGTCCTGGTGGCCGCCATGCGCTGCGCCTTCAACAGTAGATAGCGTAGGTTCTTGTACCCACGG
>Ga0326728_10005004_pt1 | contig 38195 bp, 30 predicted proteins | sample MB3enrmetagenome_FD_207602 | JGI IMG/M metagenome (GOLD analysis project Ga0326728, IMG submission 207602) | Lab enriched peat soil microbial communities from McLean, Ithaca, NY, United States - MB31MN | ecosystem: Environmental > Terrestrial > Soil > Wetlands > Peat | place: USA: New York...
GCTGTGCGCGAACTTTGCACCGATTGCAGTGACATGGGCGCTGCGCTGAACAAGTCGACCAACGTTTTTTATAACGGCCACTCCAGCGACAATACCGATGTGCGCGGATACACCTGGACGATGCTGTCGCTTAACAACATCGACATCGCGACGGGACGCGGGTTTACTCCGTCCGACGAAGAGCACGGCACGCACGATGCGATCGTGGGCTACGACATTGTGGACAACATTCTGGGCCCGGGCGATCCCGTCGGCAAAGAGATTCGCGTGGACGGGATTCCCTACACCATTGTTGGCGTAGGCGAGCGGCAGGGCAAAACCCTCGGCCAGTCGCAGGACAACTGGGTGGCCGTGCCCATCAGCACCTACCAGCAGATCTACGGCTACAACGATTCGGTGGACATTTTCGCGCGTGTGGCGGGCGGCGCGCAGGTGATGGAGCGGGCCGAGGACCAGGTGCGCGTGTTGATGCGGACACGTCGCCACGATGCGCCGGGAACGCCCGACGATTTTGAAATCCAGACAAACGATACCTTCCTCGACATCTGGAAGCAGATCAGCTCGCTGTTCGCCAGCGTGGTGCTGGGGCTGGCATCGATCGCGCTCGTAGTAGGCGGCGTGGTGATCATGAACATCATGCTGGTGAGCGTGACGGAGCGAACGCGCGAGATTGGCGTGCGCAAGGCGCTGGGCGCCAAGCAGCGCGATGTGCTGATGCAATTTCTCATCGAGAGCGGCTTGATGGCGACGCTCGGTGGAGCGATCGGTGTGCTGTGCGGAATTCTTGTGGGCAAGCTGATCACGATTGTCATCGGCTTTCCGACCAGCGTCCCGCTATGGGCGGTTTTTCTGGGCCTGTTCCTGGCCGGCTCGGTAGGCATCTTCTTCGGCGTTTATCCGGCCAGCAAGGCTGCCAAGCTCGATCCGGTGGTGGCATTGCGCGCAGAGTTGTGAGACTGAACAATGGCATCGACAGGACAAACTGGCGAATCCGTCAAGATGGCATTGGATACGCTGCGCGCGAACAAGATGCGCTCTGGGCTGACAATTCTGGGCATCGTGATCGGTGTCGCCACCGTGATCTCCATTTCTTCAGTGATCAGCGGGCTCAACAACCGCGTGTCGGAGTGGGTAAGCTCGCTGGGATCGAATGTGATCTGGGTGTTCCAGATTCCGGTGATCGGAGTGCGGCCTACCGCCGAAATGCTGGCGCGCAAGAAGATGACGCTCGAGGATGTGCTGGCGATGCGCCATCTGCCGCACGTAATAGCGGCAGACGGAGGAATACAGCACGTGAAGTCGCAGTTCCGCGTGGGCGACGTTGACGTGAAGTACAACGGGAAAAAAGTTGCTGGGACCATTCTGTCGGGAGACACGGCTGAAGTGTCGGATGTCAACGATTTGACGATGCTCGAAGGGCGCGTTTGGACCGACGAGGAAGATGCGCGCGCAGCGCACGTGGTGGTGCTGGGTCACGATACCTGGGAAGAGCTTTTCGGCGACCAGCCGGCGGTGGGCAAAGAAGTGGCCATCGAATCGGGACTCTACACCGTGATTGGGGTACTGGACAAGCGCAAGCAGCCTTTCGGCGGCGGCAAAAACCCCAATGACAACATGGCCGCTTTCCCGCTGGGCACGTTCCACAACCTCCATCCTGAAGATAAGGACATGTGGGTGAGCGTGAAGTACGACGACCCCAAGAACAAGACACTGGTGCAGGAAGAGATTCGCGAGTTGCTCAGAATCCGCCGCAAGGTGCGTGTGGACAAACCCGATGACTTCGAGATCTTCGGACCGGATTCGCTCAGCCGGCTTTGGGATCAAGTGACCGGCGGGCTGGTTATGTTCATGATCGCTGTGTCCAGCGTAGGGCTGATGGTAGGCGGCGTGGGCGTAATGAACATCATGCTGGTGAGCGTGACCGAAAGGACGCGTGAGATCGGCGTCCGCAAGGCGATCGGCGCGACCAAACGCACCATCCTTACGCAATTCACGACGGAAGCAGTGACGCTGTGCGCGCTTGGCGGCATCGTGGGAATTCTGTTTGGCGCCATCGTCACCTGGATTGTGTATTTTCTTCCCATCGGGTTGCCGGCCACGCTTTCAACCACATGGGTTCTGATCGGCCTCGGCGCTTCCTGTGCGATCGGGTTGCTGTTCGGCATTTATCCCGCCTGGAAGGCGGCAAATCTCGATCCGATTGAGGCGCTGCGATACGAGTAAACGCAGGTGTCAGGTTTCGGGTGTCAGTTGTCCAAATGAATCCCGAGCAACCAGAGTCTGAACCCTGAAACCTGGCACGTGTAAACTCATTGGGGCTCCTCAATGGCAAGAACCGGCCAAACCAGCGAATCCGTCAAGATGGCGCTGGATACATTACGAACCAATAAGCTGCGCTCGGGGCTCACGATTCTAGGCATCGTCATCGGAGTCTCCACCGTCATCACGATTTCGTCACTCGTCAATGGAATCGATAATCGCGTGTCGGGTTTTATCAACTCGCTGGGATCAAACGTCTTTTGGATCGGCCGTTTGCCGATCATCAGCGTGCGGCCGACCGCGGAGATGCTCGCACGCCGTATGCTGACCGCCGATGACGCGAGGGCGCTGCGCACGCTGCCTCACGTAATCACGACCGACGCCGAGGGAGCTTACATCAAGAGCTTCCAGGTAGGAGATGTCAGCGCAAGATACGGAGGCAAGAAAGTTGCCGGGTCGATCCTTGCAGGAGACTTCCCTGAAGTAATGGACGTGACCGAGTTGACCATGCGGGAGGGCCGCATGTTTACCGACGCCGAGGACCAACGCGCCGCGCATGTCGTCGTGCTCGGCATCGATACCGCACAGGAGCTCTTCGGCGACCAGCCGGCGGTGGGCAAGGAGATCGCGATCGAGTCGGGGCTCTACACCGTGATTGGAGTGCTGGATAAACGCAAGCAGCCCTTCGGAAGCGGGAAGAATCCGCGCGACAACATCATTCTGTTTCCGTTCGGAACCTTTCACAACCTGCACCCCGAGATCACGGACCTGACGCTGATCGTGAAGTACGACAGCCCGCAGAACAAGGATCTTGTCCAGGAAGAGATTCGCGAATTGCTGCGCATCCGCCGCAAGGTGCGAGTCGACAAGGGTGACGACTTTGAAATTTTCGGGCCAGATTCCCTCACCAAGCTGTGGGGTCAACTCACCGATGGGCTGGTCATGTTCATGATCGCCGTCTCCAGCGTGGGGCTGATGGTGGGCGGAGTGGGAGTGATGAACATCATGCTTGTCAGCGTGACCGAGCGAACACGCGAGATCGGCGTGCGCAAGGCGATTGGCGCGACAAAGCACACCATCCTCACGCAATTCACTGTGGAAGCGGTGACATTGTGCTCGGTGGGCGGGATTTTGGGCATTATGCTCGGCGCGATTATTACCTGGATTGTTTATTTTCTTCCCATCGGCTTGCCGGCAACGCTTTCGACGATGTGGGTCCTGATCGGCTTCGGCGCATCCTGTGCGATCGGGCTGTTATTTGGCATCTATCCCGCATGGAAAGCCGCGAACCTCGACCCGATTGAAGCGCTTCGGTACGAATGAAAGCACTGACCACCGACCGCTGTTCACTGTAAACTTCTCTTCGTGATGCCGCACGCACTGGCGCAGGCCGTGGAGATCGCGACGACGGTTCTCGCCGTGGCCGGGATGGCATACTTTCTGGCATCGATCGTGGCGGCGCGCGTGTTTCTCCACGAGCGGAAAGCGCCACAACCTGAGTTCGCGCCCGGCGTGAGCATCCTTAAATCTCTCAAGGGCCTCGATCCCGGCATGTTGGACGCCTTTCGCAGCCACTGCCGTCAGATCTACACGGGTGAGTTCGAACTGCTCTTTGGCGTCGCAACGCTCAGTGATCCGGCAGCCGCGGCGGTGACGGAATTGCAAGCCGAATTTCCGGAGCGCACAATCCGCCTGATAGAGTGCCCGCGCCAGCTAGGCACGAATGGCAAAGTCAGCACGCTCGCGCAGCTCGCCACGCTCTCGCAACATGACTTTCTGCTCATCAACGACTCCGACATTACAGTGAGCCCGCATTATCTCGAGCGCGTAATGTGCCGCTTCGCGCCGGCTTCGCGCGATGCGAACAAACCAACGGTGGGGATGGTGACAGCCCTCTATCGCGGAAAGGCGCACAGCACGCTTCCTTCGCGGCTTGAGGCGTTGGGAATTGCAACAGAGTTTATGCCCGGCGTGCTGCTCTCGAAGATGATCGAGGGAGGTTTGCATTACGGGCTCGGCTCGACCCTCGCGATGCGGCGCGAAGCCTTGGAAAAAGCCGGAGGCTTGCTTTCCATCGTCGATCACCTGGCCGACGATTACGAATTGGGCGCGCGCATGGCACAAGCAGGCTATCTCATTGAAGTGAGCTCCGAAGTCGTCGAGACCTCAGTCCCGGCATACGGTTGGAGCAGATTCTTCGATCATCAACTGCGCTGGCTGCGCACGGTGCGCTGCTCGCGTCCGGCTGGCTATGTGGGCCTGATTTTCACCCATGGCCTCGGCTGGGCGCTTGTGAACGTGCTGGCCAGTGGATTGAGCCCCGTGAGTTTCTGGATGTTGGGGCTGAGTTTCTTCCTGCGCCTGTCGCAGGCCATGACGGTTGGCGCCGCGGTACTGGGCGATCATGAGGTGCTCGCGAATCTCTGGCTGCTGCCGCTCCGTGACGCTATCGCGATGGGCTTGTGGGTGATGGGCTTTGCCGGGGAGACCATCCTGTGGCGCGGCGAGCGGTTCGCGTTGAGGGACGGAAAACTGCACAAAACCGCCCATCAAAGCAACTAGTCACGCTTTTACTGGAACCTTTTCACACATTGGGCGTATTTTGCACTGTACACTCGCGGAACAATCGGATTCGTGGGACGGGACCCTGCAATCGCTGTTCGCCATTGCCGCATTTCCCTTCGCTCCCCTTTGGCGTGCCCGAGGTCAAGCTTTCACGAGGCCGAATTTTCGTCGGGTCTGGAAAGGAACCGATGATTGACCGGTCGCAACGTGTCGCCGCCAGAATCTTCGCCATCACATACCTGCTCACATTCGGGATCATTGGTGTCGCGTTCTCTCGTTTTTATGCTCCATTTCTCGTCTGGGGCAATGACGCCGAGACTGCCCGCAACCTCATTGCGCACGAACAAGCCTTTCGCCTCTACATTACTTGCGCCTTCTTCTACGGCGTGGGGCTTCTGGTCGCTCTGACTTCGCTCTACGTCCTTTTCAGGCCAATCCGCCGGGGCATGGCTTTATTCGCGGCATTCTCCTGCCTGCTGTATGCCGTCATGTGGTTCACCATCTTGCTCGATGATTTTGGTGCTCTGCGTGTGATGAGCGGCCAGGGATCCCTGCGGGTCTTTGAGGCGGATCGTTTGCAGGCATTAGCGGGCCTGCAACTCGCCTCCGGTTGGGACGCATATTACATCGGATTAACGTTTTACTCACTCGGAACTCTTCTCTTTAGCGTTTTGTTCTTCCAATCTCGCTATATCCCGCGGACTCTGGCGGGACTGGCTGTCCTGGCGTCCTTCTTCCAAGGCTTTTGCGGCTTCGCTTATCTCATCGATCGCAGTTTCGGGTCCATCGTGTCCGTGAATTGGTACGAGATTCCAGTCGGCCTTCTTGAGGTCGCAGTCAGCGTTTGGATTTTGATCAGAGGCTTTCGGCCGCCTGGCGCGGCGAACACGATCCCGGCGAGCAGCAAAAACAGCCGGACCCATGGTGGGTAGGAACTCTCGCGAATGCCTCTAGTCCGCCGCCGCGAGCGCGTCGGATTCCTCGCCGGCGCGCATGGCTATCGTGTCAAAGGTAAGGCACGCGCCGAGTTCGTTGAAGTCCTTCTCCCAGCGCGGACTATCGTCAGCGGGAAGTGCTGTGAGCGCGTAGCTTGAAGTGCGCAGAATCTCGTACCAGATGTTCTGCGCCTGCCAGAGATTCAATTCGAAAGGCAGCTCAGTAAGCGCGCGCGCAAGCCCGAGCGCGCGGTCGAGCTTCTCCAATGATCCCGACGACATTTGCAGCTCGACCATGGCGCGCTTCATGCGCCGGTCGGCGTTGTAGGAGAGAGTTGCAGTTTCAAGCTGAACCTGGTCCGCCTTGGCCAGCGAGAGGAAAGATCGCATTTGCGCCACATCGATGGGTTCGCCCTCGAGCGTGCGGCGCAATCCGGCGTTGATGGCGAATCCCGCGGCCAGAGCAAGCGCGGGCGGCTTGGGCAGGCCCGCCTGCGAAAGATAATGCAGCAGGCTGGCGTGGTCCTGATAAATGGTTGTGAGCAAACTCTCAATGTCAGAGAGCGTGGAGTTGAGGATGAGCCCGATGATGCGGCGCTGCTCATCACTGAAGAGAGAAGTCAGCGAATAGTCGGCGTGGCCGTAGAAGCGGTCGATCAGCCGAATGACCTCTGGAAAATCGGCGCGCTGCACATGGCGGGCGGCATCGGCCGCGAAGGCCTCAAAGTCCGCGGCGCCTGACTCGTCATAGGGTTTTACGGCGGCGGTAATGTTCTGGTCGCCAAAGTGGAGAACGGCGAACGAAAAACTCTGCGCATGGCCGGTAATGGCGCTGGCCACATGCGCCCGCCCGAGCGAGAGTCGGCCGCGGCCGGAGGTGTAGATCTCATTGGAGATGCGGTTGATCCGATAGCAAAACAGTTCAGTCTCATCGGCGAACGACGAGAACACCGAGCTGATGGCATAGTGCGCGGCCACCTGCTCCAGGTGCAGTTCCATGGTCGCAACACTCTTTTTGTAGATCTGGGCCCCATCGCCGACTTCCGGCGCGTTGGAGTGGGCTTCGGCGAGGCGGGCGAGAAAGGCAGGCTCCAGCGGCGCTGCTTGTTGGCCAAAGACTTGCTGCGCAAGCTGCAGCACGCGCGCGGCGTACGCGATAATCTGCACGGTTTCGATTCCAGAGATATCGTCGAAGAACCAGCCGCAACTGGTGTACATCAACTGGGCGTGGCGCTGCATCTCCATCAGCTCCAGAGCGCGGACACGCTCCGATTCGGTGAGCGCGTGCTCCTGCTGCGCGGCAAAGAAGCGATCCGTTGACTCGGTGCCGCGGTCGAGCACCACTTGAATGTATGCGTCGCGCGCGGCCCATACATCCTTGAAGAGCTTGTCGCCCTCGCGCTCCGTGAGCGGGATCAGTGCATCGCGCAACTCATCGAGTGCCTGGCGCAGGGGCGCGCGCCAAGCCTGGTTGTAGCCCGGCTTGCCGCCGTTGCAGCCGCAATTGGAGCGCCAGCGCTCAACACCGTGCGGGCAGCTCCAGGAAGTGTTCTCGACAATCTCGCACTCGAAATCGGGCGGGAATTTCTCGAGGAAGCTGGCGTAATTCGTCAGCTTGACCGTCTTGTCCTGTTCGAGCAGGCGCAACGCATACGCCAACGCCATCTCGCCGTACTTGTGGTGATGGCCATAGGACTCGCCGTCGGTGGCAACGTGAACCAGCTGCGGCTGGGGTGAATCTTTGAAGGCCGCCTTGAGGCGCGCGACGAGATTGTCGCCCGAGTCGAGCAGCCCCTCAAAAGCGATGGCGCGCGAATCCGGGCCATCGTAGAAAAAGACGGCAATCGATGCGCCCGAGGCGAAGCGCACAAGATACGGGTGCGTGGTGTCCACGCTTGCGTTCGGCGTGTCGGTCCACTGGGCTTCGCCGGTCTCGGCCACGACCTTCAGGGGTCGAATGCGCTTGCACTGATGCGGCGCGAGCACTGTGAACTTGATGCCATTCAAGGCGAGTGCTTCGAGAGTTGCCGTGTCGGCCGCCGTCTCAGGCAGCCACATGCCTTGGGGCACGGCGCCAAAGTTGCTTTGGTAGTCGGCGATGCCCCACCGGATCTGCGTGTTGCGATCGCGCGCATTGGCCAGCGGCAAAATCATGTGGTTGTAGCCCTGAGCCATGGCCGAGCTGTGGCCGTGGTAACGCTGGCGGCTACGGCTCTCACCGTCCAGAATCATGCGGAACGTCCGCGGAGCATTCTCCTTGAGCCAACTCAGCAGCGTGGGGCCGAAGTTGAAGCTCATGCGCGCGTAGTTGTTCACGATGCGCGTGATCTGGTTTTTGACATTAACCACGCGTGCGGCGCCATTGGGGGCGTAGCATTCGGCGCAGATGCGCTCGTTCCAGTCGTGGTAGGGCGCAGCCGAGTCCTGAGTCTCGACCGTCTCCAGCCAGGGATTCTCGCGTGGCGGCTGGTAAAAGTGGCCGTGAATGCAAACGAAGCGCTTTCCAACAGGCATGAATGATCCGATACGTTCCGAGCGCTCTCTGCCGCCCGCTCAAACCATTTTACGGCGGCGGTGTTCACGCTATCGCGCCGAGCGCCCCGTTGGAGCGATTTTCTTTTGCAAGTCGCAGGCGCGCCAAAGATACCAGCTTGCAATGGAACGGTAGGGCGCCCAGCGTTTGCCGCGGCGCAGGAGCACGTCGGCTTTGGGGAGATCCGCCGCTTCGAGCGCGCGGGATTTGGGTATGCGCTGAAAAGTCAGCGCAAAACCCTTGCGCACGCCGTAGTCAGTTACAGGCAGCACGTCCGGCCGGCCAAGCCGGAAGATGAGCAGCATTTCCGCCGTCCACCTGCCAATGCCGCGCACCGCCGTGAGGCGTTCGATGATCTCCGCGTCAGACATCTTGCGAATCGCGGAATGCGCCGGCACAGTGCCATCAAGCGTTCGCGCAGCCAGGTCGCGCAGCGCCTTGATCTTGTTGCCTGACACTCCGGCCGCGCGCAGCGGCTCATCGGGGGTATCGAGCAGGAGCTGCGGCGTGGGATCGCCCCCGAAATACTCGCGCACGCGCCGGTGAATGGTGGCCGCGGCTTTGCCGTGCAACTGCTGGTACAGAATGGATTCGAGCAGGGACTCGAAGAGTGAGGCTGTGTGGTCAAGCCGGAGAGTGAAGGGGCCTGCGCAGTCGATCAGCACAGCGAGTTTCGGATCGATCGCGCGCAAATGCTTGACCGCCGCGACCGGATCGAAAGGAAGCTTTCGGCTGCGTCCATTGTGAATCATGGAAGGAGTTTACCGCAGGCGCTCGTCCCGGTGCGCGAGCAGCAAGGAGCGGCGCGCGAAGCAGGAGGCGCTCCCGCATGCTTCTTACAATGCGTGAGGCCTCCTGCCTGGTGGCGGCGCTAATTCTACGAAGTGCCGGTCGTGTGCACGATGGTAATTTGCGTCTCGCCGTTGTTTTCGCTTGCCGATTGGTTGACCGTCACTGTGACGGAACTAGATCCACTCTGCATCGTGATCATTCCGCCGGTCCCGGTCGACATGATCTGTGCATTGGGGCCGGCCACGCCTTGGTAGAAGGTCATGACTTTGGCCGCCGGGTCGGGCGTGAGGAAGTTTGCGGTGACCATGGATTTGCCCGCAATGGTCATGCGCAAGCTGCCCTTTCCCTGCGTGGCGCCGGGATAGATGGCAATTCCAAGATCGCTCGCCGTCATCGTTTCGTTGGGGTTTTCGGTGATGGCGCCCTTGGGCGTATTGATCGTGATTTGGCCGTTGGCATCCTTGTGGATGGAATGGGCAACACGATAAACCCCGTAGCCGATGATGCCGGCTCCAATGATGCCCAGGCCGGCAAAGATCGCCACGATGATGAGAATGATCTTGAGGGCGCTGGAACCCGATTTGGGCGGAGGCGCTGCAACCGGCGGCGGGACGGGCTGAAACGAACCCGGCTGAGGAACAGGCTGCGGAACTTGACTGTTAGTGGAATCGGACATAGTCACATCCTTTTCATCTGGCGTTGTGATTGTGAGTTTTGGCCCGGGGGAGAGATGGAATCGCTCCACTATACCTGATCCACCGCTCATCCGGTAACCAGTTTTTTGTCGCCGCGGCTCGCCTCTCCGAGTCTTAACCCGGAATTCATTCCCGATTCGCGATTCGGCGCGCGGACTGCGCGAAGCTTCAACGGACAGCGCGGGCCCATCCGCTTTACCATCAGAACGTATATCTAGGAGTTCCACCATGAAGATGCGGCCGGGAGAGCAAACCGGTTTTCTGTTGTGCGGCAAGGAATGGACGGACGGAGAGGCGCTGGAGGTCCGCTCACCGTGGGATCAGGGGCTTGTGGGCCGGGTCACCGTGGCTACGCGAGCGGATGCGCGCCAGGCTTTGAATCATGCCGCTACCAGCCTGCGCCGCACACGCGCTTTGCCGCGCTGGAAGCGCCGCGAGATTCTGGAGGATGTGGCTGCCGCACTCATTGAACAAAAAGAGCGGTTTGCGCAGTTGATCGTCGCCGAGGCCGGCAAGCCGCTGCGCATGGCGCGGACGGAAGTCGATCGCGCCGTGCTCACCTTCAAGACCGCTGCAGAAGAATCCGTGAGAGTGGGCGGGGAGAGCATCCCGCTGGATTTGACTGAAGGCAACGAGGGGCGCTGGGGGCTGGTGCAACGGTTTGGCATCGGTCCAATTCTGGCGATTACGCCTTTCAATTTTCCGTTGAACCTGGTGGCGCACAAGGTTGCGCCGGCCATTGCCGCGGGCTGTCCGGTGATTGTGAAACCCGCGCCGCAGACGCCGTTTACAGCGTTGGCGCTGGGCGAGGTGATTCTGAAGGCCGGCTGGCCTGAGGAGGCGCTGGCCGTGTTGACGCTGGCCGACGCTGACACCGCATGGCTCGCGGAAAAAGAAGATCGCATCAAGCTGGTCAGCTTTACCGGTTCGGCCAAGGTGGGCTGGGAGCTGAAAGCGCACTCGGGGCGCAAGCGCGTACTGCTTGAGCTTGGCGGGAACGCCGCGCTCGTAGTGCACAGCGATTGGAAAAATCTGGACGATGCGGCGTTGCGCACTGCACATGGGGCGTTCGGTTTTGCGGGCCAGTCGTGCGTCAGTGTGCAGCGCGTTTTTGTGGAGCGAAGCATCTTCCAAACCTTCGTTTGGAAGGTGGTGGACGTTGCGGAAAAGATGGTCATCGGCGATCCGTCGAATGAAGCCACCGAAGTGGGGCCGATGATCCGCCAGAGCGAAGCGGAGCGCGTTGAAAGCTGGGTCAAGGAGGCCTTGGAGGGCGGCGCCAAGCTTGTGGCGGGCGGCGAGCGCAAGGCATCCATGATCACGCCGGTCATACTTACCGCAACCAAGCCCGGCATGAAAGTTCGCGACGAGGAGATCTTTGGGCCGGTCCTGCTCATCGAGCCATACGACGACTTCGACGACGCGCTGGCGCAGGTGAATCACTCGAAGTACGGATTGCAGGCAGGCCTGCTCACGCGCGACTCCGGGCGCATCCTCGCCGCGTATCGCGAGCTGGAGGTGGGTGCGCTGATCGTGGGCGACACGCCAAACTGGCGCCTGGATCCGATGCCTTACGGCGGAGTGAAGGAGTCAGGCCTGGGTCGCGAGGGAATCCGGTGGGCCATCGAGGAGATGACCGAGCCGCGCATGCTGGTGATGGCGGCGCTGGGTTAGAGCGCAACCGCGCAGCTTCACCAGGCACCTCCGTCGGCACAATGCTCCCGCTTCGATCGACTATCCCTTTTTGGCCTTGGCTCGGACTGCGGCCCAGCGCTTGCGCTGCGCATCGGCAATCCGCTTGCGCGCGTCAGCACTTAGAAAACGCTTCTTCCGGGGTTTGCCTTTGGAACGCGCCTTCGCTGCTTTGCGTCCGGATGGTGTGGCTGCGGTCCCGATGTTGGCCAGCAATGCACGAGCCTGCTTGAGCCTCGAGATTTCGGAGTCTATTTGGGCAAGAATATTTTCAATCGCCATATTGTCAGAATAACTCAGAGAATTCGCGTCCGCATAGCTTCATGCAAGAGAATCTTTCCTTCAGTTAGAAGAATGATTGGATCGGTCAACGTCTCGTTGAGCTGAGTTACGACCTGCGAAGTGGCTTACCAAGGCTTGGCCCCATTGACCCAGATGGCTTGAAAGCAAGTTAAGTTGCATCGATCGGCCAAAGAAAGGTCTCATTGACCCGCGCGAAAACTCCCAAAGATAGTGCGGCGGGACAGGCTATCAACCCATCCCGCCGAGTTACTTTCCCATTCCACGATCTCAAGACATCAGCAACAAACTTAGGTGCCCAAATACAGGCCGTGCACATAGGTGCTGAGGCCTGCCCTAAGCAGTAACTGCCACCGGCGCCCGCCGCCATGCGTAAAGCGGGAACTGGTTGGCTAACTCCGCGACCTCGCCGCGAATGCGCTCTAACGCCGCGTCGTCGTTTCGCGCGTTGAGAGCCTTTGTAATCCACGCGGCAATCGTTCGCATCTCCGGCTCCTTCATGCCGCGAGTGGTAAGAGCGGGCGTGCCCACCCGGATGCCGGAGGGCTTGAGTGGCGGATTTGTGTCCCAGGGGATGGAGTTTTTGTTGACCGTAATACCCGCCTTGCCCAGCGCCAGCTCAGCTTCGGAGCCCAGAATCCCTTTTTCGAAGACATCGACAAGAAGGAGATGGTTGTCGGTTCCACCGGAAACCAATCGGTAGCCCGCCGCACTCAATGCTTCTCCAAGAACCTTGGCGTTGGAGACGATTTGCGCAGCGTAGTCGCGGAAGTCGGGGCGTAGAGCCTCGGCAAGCGCAACCGCCTTGGCCGCCACGATGTGCATGAGCGGCCCACCCTGCTGGCCGGGGAATACCGATTTATCGATGGCAGTGGCCAGATCCTGGTTGCTGATGATCAGCCCTGCGCGCGGACCGCGCAGAGTTTTGTGCGTGGTGGTGGTGGTGATCTGCGCATGTGGAACAGGCGAAGGATGCACGCCGCCGGCGACGAGCCCGGCGATATGCGCCATGTCGAACATATAAATCGCCCCCACTTTGTCGGCGATCGCACGCATGCGCGCAAAATCCCACAGGCGAGGATAGGCGCTGGCGCCACCGATGATGACCTTCGGTTTTTCCTGCGTGGCCACCGCTTCCATCTCGTCGTAGTCGATGGTTTCGGTGTCGCGGCGAACGTGATAGAAGGTGGTGCGATAAAGCTTGCCGCTGAAGCTCAGGCGATGTCCGTGAGTCAGGTGGCCGCCATGCGAGAGGTCGAGGCCGAGAATCGTGTCGCCCGGCTGCAGGACCGCCGCGTAGGCCGAGGCGTTGGCCTGCGAGCCCGAGTGCGGCTGCACATTGATGTGCTCGCCGCCAAAGAGCTGGCGCGCGCGGTCGCGGGCGAGATTCTCAACGACGTCCGCATACTCGCAGCCGCCGTAGTAGCGGCGCCCTGGGTAGCCCTCTGCGTATTTATTGGTGAAGATCGAGCCAGCCGCCTCTAAGACGGCTTCAGACACAAAATTCTCGCTGGCGATCATCTCCAGCCCCTCGTGCTGGCGGAGAGTTTCATGGTCAAGGGCAGCGGCGACCTCGGGGTCAACCTGGGCGAGGGAAAGAGACATGCGGTCCGTCATACTTGGAATTTTAGCCTGTTCTCCCCTGTGGAAACAGGCCGATCAACTTCTTCCAAAGCGCAAATCCCTTACACTGAAATCGGCGTCAACCTTCATCGCCGATCGAGGACCCTATGAATAGCCGAAACAGGCAGTTTGGTTGGATCCAACTTACCTTGATCTGCGCCTTCGTATCGCATCTTGTAATGGCCCAGACGCCGAAGCCGGTGCCAGCCCCCTCCTCAAATCCCGCGTCAGCGTCGTCGTTGAATATTGACCCGAGCCTCTTGGCCAAAGCAAATGCCGGCGATGCAGCTGCACAAGTGCAGGTGGGTGAGCAATATGCGCACGCTGGCGCCACCGAGTACTTCCGCACCGTTGCCGCCCAGGATTATCAGCAGGCTACTGCGTGGTACTTAAAAGCTGCCAACCAGAAATTCGTTGACGGTGAGCTTCATCTGGCGGCCCTCTACCGCGATGGTGGAAACGGCTTTCCGCGCGACATGGAGCAGGCCGCGGCCTGGTACTTGAAGGCTTCCAATCAGGGAGATGTGACCGCGCAGGGAACGCTTGCGGTCTTGTATTCGATGGGCCAGGGCGTGCCCCACGACGACGCGGAGGCCTACTTCTGGTTCGACATTGCGGCTTCAGTCAAAGGGCCTAACCAGGAGAAATACGCCGCGAACCGGCAGATGATCGGGGAACGAATCACTGCCGATGAACTGGCCGACGTCCAGGATCGCGTGGCAGCATGGAAGGCCGCGCACCCTCAGCCCGATTCCTCTAAATAAAGAAGTCAGCTGTCGAACACATGCTTGCAACGAAAGTTGCAGAGCTGCCGGAAAATCTTTAGGGAAAGCCGTGTGTGACGTTCGAGACGGCACTTTGGATGCAACAGATTTGAAAAAAGCACAACTACTTTTTTGAACCTGTGTCTGGTGGTGACATGGGCCGGCAATCAAAATCAAAGGCCCGTGGAGAAAACCCATGAAGCGCACATTCTTTACGCTTGCCGTGGCCACCCTCATTGCTTCGGGTTCGGCCTTTGCTCAACAGAGCCAACCATCGACGCAGCCCAATCAGCCCGCGCCTACCGTGAATGACCGCCGCGAGAATCAGCAGGACCGCATCGCCAACGGCGTTGACTCCGGCCAGCTGACCGCCGGTGAAACCAAAAACCTCGAGTCGCGTGAAGCCAATTTGAACCGCGAGGTCCGCGACGATCGCTCCGCCGACGGCGGCAAGCTGACATCGCAGGAGCGGCAGCAGATCAACCGCCAACAGAACAATCTGAGCCATTCCATTTACCAGGACAAGCACAATGCCGACACCGCGCATTACGGCAACAACGAGGTCGGCCAGCGCCGCGAAAACCAGCAGGACCGCATCGCCAACGGAATCCGCAACGGCTCAATGACCGCCGGCGAAGCTGCCCGCACTGAGAATCGCGAGCAGGGCATCAACGAGCAGATTCACGCTGACCGCCAGGCCAACGGCGGAAAGCTGACCGGGCAGGAACATCGGCAGATCAATCGCGAGCAGAATGGCGCCAGCCGCCAGATCTATCGCCAAAAGCACAACGGAAAATAACGCGCTTCATCAAGTGGACGAACTTCTCTCCTGAACACTCCGCGGGATGCCGCCCGGTATGCTGATTGCATGACCCGAGCGCGCATTCCGCGGTTTGCATTTTGGCTGGTTCTTGCGGCAGCCATTTCGCCGCAACGCGGCGGAGCGCAAGCACAGTCACAGGTAACAATTACCCCGGCACCGGTCGTCGCGGGATCGCCCGAGTTGATCTGCGTCACTCTTCCGGCGGTCGCGAAATCGGACGGCGAGCGCCCCGAAGGCACTTGGCTGGGCCAAAAGCTCCAGTTTTTTCGCGGACGCGACGGAAGCGCCTGGTATGCGCTGGCCGGAGTCGACGTGCAAGTGCAGGTCGGCTCTTCCAATTTGCAAATCTCAGCGCCAACAGCCGGGGGCGCAACAACCGACTTGAGCCGCACGGTTCGTATTCTTCCTGCGCACTATCGCACAAGCACTCTGACCGTCGCTCCGAAGTTTGTTGAGCCGGGGCCCGAGGAGATGACGCGAATCAAGGCCGAGCGAGCGCTCAAGGACAAAGTGTTCGCGTCGAGCGCGGCGGAGCCATTGTGGTCCGGTAATTTTCGCGCCCCGGTTCGCGCCGCGCCGACTGACAGTTTTGGCACGAGGCGCACATTCAACGGAAAGCTGGCCAGCATTCACCAGGGGATGGATTTCCGCGCGGCGCCGGGCACGCCGGTGCGCGCCGGCAATAGCGGCGTAGTAGTGCTGGCGCGGCCGCTCTACTACGAAGGCAACTGCGTCGTCATCGACCACGGCCTCGGGCTGTTCACGATCTCGATGCACCTGAGCCGCATCGACGTTCACGACGGCGACCACGTCAACACTGGCCAACTCCTCGGCTTGAGCGGAGCCACGGGCCGCGTCACAGGCCCGCACCTGCACTGGGCTGTGCGCTGGCAAAGCGCCTATCTCGATCCCGCGAAACTGCTGCGCATGGATCTGAGCAACGTGCGTTAACTTGTAAGTCCTCGTCGCCGATCCAGAGAAAGCGGTGCGGAGCTCGATCATTGTTCGCTCATGGAACTCATCTTGACACCGCGTCGGCGATGGTCTGTACTGTTGCGCATGCAAACATTCAGGGCTGTGCTGCTTCCTGTCATTCTGGCTGCAGTTGTCACCGTTTGCGCGCGAGCTCAGAATTCGGCTCCGGCAACGGCAGGCCCTGCTTCAGCGCAGGCGCCCGCTCAACTACCCTCGCGCATGTTGGCAAAGGAGATGTGGATCCGCATGTCCGAGGCCTTCCCCAACGGACTCGATGCGCTTGAAGTGCGTATGGATCTGCCGGGACGGCATCCGCTCGTGGTGCTGACGCACGGCACGTCAAATGAACCCGACGCTCGCGCGCATGCCACTCCCTGGGGAGAGTTTTCTCAGGCAGAGTGGTTCGCAGAGCGCGGATATGTCGCCATCGTTGTAGTGCGCAGAGGGTATGGGCGCTCGGGTGGGCAGCAGGATTCCACCAATGGCGGTTGTGGCGCCAGGCTCGGCAGCTTCTATCAAACCGGCGAGGCAAGCGCCGACGATCTGCGCGCCGTGATGGACTTTGCGCGCAGTCTCCCTGAAGTGGATGCGGATACGATCGTAAGCGCGGGAGTCTCCACCGGAGGCTTTGCGCAGGTGGCCCTCTCGGCCGACCCGCCGAAGGGGCTGAAGGCTGCGATCAGCTTCGCCGGCGGACGCGGCGGCGACGGGCATGAGCATAATTGCAATCTGAGCGGAGTGATCGACGCATTTCATGACTTCGGCAAGCAAGCGCAAAAGCATGGCGATCTGCCCATGCTGTGGATTTATTCCGAAAACGATCATTGGTTTCCGCCGGCGATGGCCCAGCAGTTCGATGCGGCCTACAAAAAGGGCGGCGGCAACAACCAGTTTGTGATGGCTCCGCCGGACGGGGACGATGGGCACCATTTATTTGGGCATGTCGCGGCCTGGTCCGATACGGTGAACGCTTTCCTGAAAGCGCAGAATCTTTTGCCGCTCGGCGACACAGTGCTGCCCGCGCCTGCACCGCCCAATGTTCCCATGCCGGACGCGCTGGCAAGTAAGGACCCACAAAAAGATAAAGACACGTGGAGACGCTTTTTGCTCGCCCCGCCGTATAAAACCTTGGCCGTGAATGAAAACGGTGAAACGTTTCTCACTGCAGCCGGATTCGATCAATCGCTGGCCGACGAGGGCGCCATCGATCGATGCAAAAAGGCGCCCGGCAACAGCAAACATTGCACGATTATCGCCAGGACGCCCGGCACGAAATAGTTTGGGTGTGCCGCCCACCGATCTGCGCGCTACCGCGACTGCACTTCCTCTTCCAGTAGATTGGTCGCGCTCGGCACCGCCGCTTTTTCATCCCTCAGAGCCTTGAAGGCGCGGTAGACGAACCAACCCATGTACCATCCGTCGATGAATTTGTAGGGCGTCTCGCCTGTGGTGTAGTGGCCGCACGGCAGCACGCGCACTTCATAATTCAATCCAGAGTGTCGCGCCGCTTCAACCACTTTGAGCGAGTACTCCAGGGGAAACGTGAGGTCGTAGTTTGCGTAGACGAGCAGAACGCGTTTTTGCGGACCGCCGGCTTCGAGGCTGGCAAACCTTGTGTAGTAGCTGATGGGACTGACGGTGGCCCACAGCGCCCGCAGCCGATCCTGCGTGAGCCCCGCCGCTTCCACACCCGCGCGGATGTGACGCGTGCTTTGCCCCGCCCACACCACGTCCCCAAACGCAGTCGACGCGTGGTTGAAGGCATTCACCCTCAGCCGTGGATCGTGCGCGCTGGCCAAGAATCCGTAGCAGGACCCGAGGCTCGTTCCCAGCACGCCGAAATGCTCATAGCCCTGTTCCTCGAGCCAGTCGAGGCAGCAGCGAATATCGACCACCGCCTGGCGGCAGGCGGAGATGGTTCGCCCGACGTTGGCGCTCACTGCATAGTCCGATCGCTCCAGCTCCGCGGGCCGGCGAATGTCGTGATAAGGCTTGGAGAGGCGCAGCGCGGACACGCCCATGCGATTGAAGAGCGTGCACAACGAGTTGTGGCTGAATCCGTCAGCGTTCCACTGCGGCATTACCACAATGGCCTGCTTGGGCCGCGCGGGATCTTTGTGTGCGGGCGCCGGAAACCAGCGTGCGTTCACCAGGTCGTTCTCCGGGTAGGGCGTGCGCTCAGGCGAAGTAAAGCGCAGATACTGCGCCTTGGGCAGCTTGCCGTCGACGGCTTGTTGCTTGAGTTCCGCAGCCTTCGCAAGCGTTTCAGGACGCACGTTGGTGGGGAACAATTCCGGGTGGCGCTCTTCCAGACGGAAATCCGTCGGGCGCTCGTAGCCAAAAAAGACGTCGCTACGGCTGATGAGAAGCTCGTTGATGCGAAGCATGGCGGCTTCAGCAGCCGCGGGATCGTGAACGATATCGGGATCGGGAACAGCGGCGCCAAAGCCGTGCGTCTCGAGGAACGGAACCACCCATTCGAAACCCCACTCCAATGGGCGTACCACGCGATTTTCGTCGCGCGTGCTTAGCCGCGTCTCCCACGCGTACATCTTGCGTGCATACCAGCCAGTCAACATGAATCTGATTCAATTTTATCAGCGCGAACAGCGCGGGGAGCTTGGGAGCCGGAAAGCGCAGCGCATCGAATCCGGCACTAACGGCCAAACGCTGCGCGCTCGGCGCCCACGCTTCTGGCTGACCTCTTGAGCGCGAGATACTCGACTGCAAACCAACCGATGCTGAGCAGCAGAATGAGGCTGATGATGGCCTGCGAGATCGCGCAATACAGGCACCACACGCCGAGGCCATATTGCTCAATCATGGAAAGACGGAAGGCGAAGAGAAATCCCAGAAAAGCTGCCAGGAAAGTGGCGAAGCGCAGGCGCGCGAAGCCGAGACACGCAAGCACCAGGTACCCGGCGATACCGATGGCCGCGACAGGGACTTTGGCAACCTCGGAAAAGGAGCTGTGATTCACGATGCCGCAATCCCAGCGCGCGTTAATGTCGCATGGCGCTGTGCCGGTAGAGTAATGCACCTGGAGTGCGAGCGAAGAGACGACAACTCCGGCAACGGCGAGAATCAAAATGATATATCGCATAGGAAGTTGGGTAAACGAGCTGCTTTGCTTCTTCCCGATTTTAGCTGACGGACCGCCGGAACCGTGCCTCGGACGGGCCGGCTGAGGCACACTGTACGATGAAGCCATGAATCAGATCGCGGGAAGAAGCGCTCCGGGCAACGAGGAACTAGCTTGGCAGCATGCCATGCGCATCGCCTTCTTCGGCGGAAGTTTCGACCCTCCGCATCTGGGCCATCTGGCCATTGCGCGTGCCGCCCGCGATGCCTTCCATCTGAATGCCGTTTTGTTTGCGCCGGTCGGCGCACAGCCGCTCAAGCCCGAGGGATCGGCGGCAGGCTTTGAAGACCGGCTGGCGATGACCCGGCTAGCCATTAAAGGCGAGCCTGGGTTTGCCGTTTCGCTTGCCGATGCGCCAAAACACCCGGGCAGAGGATCGCCGCAGAAAACACCGAATTACACGCTCGAAACACTCGATGGCCTGCGCGCGGAATTCAAGCCGGAGACAGCGCTTTATTGCCTGATGGGCGCAGACTCCTTCTTTGGACTGCGTCACTGGCATCGCGCAGCGGAGATTCCCTATGCGGCGGCGCTCATCGTCGCCTCGCGGCCCGGGCAGCCGCTTGACGGGTTGAAGGCGGCCCTGCCCGACGGCCTTACGCTTGAGCCCTCTCCGGCTGGCGATCGAAGGGCGGCCGGAATCGAGGTCCACGCTTTCCAGGTCGTGAATCCCGCGGGAGAACATGCACCGTTTTATCTATTGCCGGGGCTGGATGTGGAGATTAGCGCGACGGAGGTCCGCGAAGCAATCCGCGAGGCCGCCCACCCCGGGCCAAACGGCGCTCAGCCCGGTGCCATCACAATCCAGGCAATGCTCCCTGCCGCCGTTGCGGAGTACATCCGGGCGCATGGCCTCTATCGCTGACCGGTCTCCAAGCGAGTCGTTCTTACTCCCTACTGGCTACTTCCTATTCCCTTCTTCCCGGTCCCTGCTCTACCATGAGCTTGGAGACGCCACCCATCGAATGAACACATCGCCGGCGCAGAAACAGACGCGCATCCTGGTGCAAGCCGCTGCCGCGGTTTGTGAAGAAAAGAAAGGCCAGCACACACGTATTCTCGAGCTCGATCCTATCGACTCTGGCCTTTCGGACTTTTTCCTCGTCACCTCAGCCACCAACCAGCGGCAGGCCGTCGCCATTGCCGATGAGATCGAGTTGCGCCTGAAACACAACTTCGGCGCCTACCCAAACTCAGTAGAGGGCCGCCGCAACGGCGAGTGGATTCTGCTCGACTACGTGGATTTTGTGATTCACGTCTTTCTCTCGGAGAAGCGTGCCTTCTATGACATTGAAAGGCTGCGCAAATCGGCCAGGCCCCTCTCGCCCGCCGAGTTCGACGCCGAGTTGACGACAGCGCTCAAAGAAAAGACGCACGCTGTGCGCGGAAAAAAGACAGCAAAGGCTCTGGCGAAGAAACCCGCAGCCGCTAAGAAGACGCAGCTCGCAAAAGCCCGAAAGGCTCCGGCCCCAAAACCTCGCGCCCGAAAGGCCGCCCCTAAAGCACGAGCCCGGAAGAGGCACTAATTCCCCATAGAGCCATCGATCATCAACACAAAGGGCGCCTCTGAAAGGCGCCCTCAGTGTTTCTGCTTGTGCGTAACGCGTTAGAAGGTGATCTTCAGCGCGAACTGCCCGAAGCGGCGCTGGTCGTGGTTGCCGTTGGTAGCTAGCGAACCGAGACCGCCCTTCTCTTCTTCCACATAAAGCGCCGCGCCGCTTGGATAATCCAGCGTCGTGGTGTTTACGAAATAGTCGTGGCGATTGAGAAAGTCGAAACCCTCGGCGCGGAACTGCAAGCCGACTCGCTCCGTGATCGGAAAGTCCTTCTGCACCGCCGCGTCTGCATTCCATCCGCCGGGTCCGCGAAGCTCGTTTCGGTGCATCATGTTGGCCGGGAAGGGCCCGAAGTCCGAAATACCCAGTTCCGGGCTCACAGCAGCATTGGGCACGGGAAGCGGAATGTTCAAGCCATTGAATAGGTTGGGGCCCACCACCGTGGGACTCTTGCTGACGTTGTGGCTGGAGAAAGGTGTGGCAGGCGTCAGGCGAGGCACCGTGTAGTAAGTTTCGTCATTGCTGTAGTCAAAGACCGAAAACGGGACGCCGCTGCGTGCGGTATAGATGCCGGAAATGTTCCAGCCTCCAAAGGCCTCGCGTTCGATGCCGGTGCCATGCTTGAACCACGGGGTCTCCCAGATCGGCGCCAGCGCGATGCGTTGTGGCTGATCGAAGTCGGAGGGACCCCAATCGAGGTGTGGATCGGCCAAAGAGGTGTAACCCAAAGAACCGATGTAGCCGGAGCCGCCCTGCAGGCTGTCGCCGAACGTCGAGCTCAGGTCGTCGTAAGAACGCGACCAGGTGTAGTTCCCGACAATGCTCAGGCCGGTGCCGCGGAGGTTTTGCGTCTGGAACTTGACGTTCAGGGCGCTGTATTTGCTGCCTGCGAAGCTGCCGCGCATGTTGATGTTGGTGTATTGCTGGGTCGGGCGAGTCAGGCACTCTGAAGCATCAAGCCCGGCCTGCATCGCAGTCTCCCCTGCGGCTACATACTGATTGTATAAAGTGTTGTTCACGTAGCCGGAATTTGAGCAGGCATCGCCTATGACGAGCGGTTGGCCGAGGTAAACCTGAGCAGCTCCGGCCTGATTCACGTTAGCCAGATCGTACAGGTGGTCTCCCTTGGCGCCGCCGTAGCTCACCTCAACCACTGTGCCGTGCGTGAGCTGGTGCTCGAATGCGAGGCTCCAGAACTGGGTTTGCGATACCTCGATATTCTGGTCAAGATGGCGAAGCTCAACCGGGGGCATGGCGGCTGCCGGGCCGGCAACGCCCAGGGGCCCGAGATCCTGGTTGGTCACGGCGTAGGCGCAGCTTGCATCCTGGGCTGAGCACACATCGCTGATCACGGCGCTGGCCGGCGGGTTGAAGCTGGCGTTAAAGGTCACGTTGCCGAAGTTGCGCTCGTAGCTGATGCCGTAGCCGCCGCGAAGGCTGTCGCGTCCGTTGCCGAAGACGTCATAGGCAAAGCCGACGCGTGGCGCAAGGGTGCCCCAGCGCGGTTTCCAGAACTCGCCGATGGGGCTGTTTTTTGTGGTGAAGACGCCTCCGCTGGCAACCTGCTGCTCGACCCCATTACCGCTGCCAAAGTAGAAGTTCGAGTCCAGAGCCTGATTGTCGTTGTGCTGCACGCCGTAGTGTTCGTAACGCAAGCCGAAATCGAGATTCAGCTTGGGTGTGACCTTGTAGCTATCCTGCCCATAGGTTGCCCAATCTTTGTAACGGTAGCTGCGGGCGTATGAAGCAGATTGAAGCGGCGGCTGAACCAGGCAGGAAGAGGGAACAGGGTTGGGTTCGTTCCCGTAGATATCGAGGGCGCACGGGAGTTTGCCCTGGGGATTGACGCGCGCCTGGAAGCTGACCAACTGTGCGCCGTTCACGTTGCCGGTGGAGTTAACCATGTCACTCATACTGTCGACAAAGTCGGCTCCAAGCTGCTCCACGGCCTGCGCGTAGGCGCCATACGCCACATTCATCTGGATGTACGTACCCAGCCAGCCAAAGCGCATGGAGTGCTTGCCCTTGGTCCAGGAAACGTCGGGCTCGTATTGAATGGTGTTCTGGGGTCCGCCGTAGGGCAGTCCACCCTCGCCGGGCTCGCTGAAGTTCTCCAATCCAGGCATCTGAATCACGTTGCCGGTTACCGGGTCGGTCGGCGAAACGAACATCAGGTTCGGCGTGTCCGTCAGCGCCGTGTCGAACGAATTCACATCGCTGAAACGGGTGTAGCTCGCCTTCGCGGAGAGAAACAGGGCCGGGCTGAAGGTGTGAGACAGCGAATAAAGGTAACTCTGATTCGCGAAGGCCGTCCCCGAGTCGTATTGCGGGTACGCAGAGTAGCTGTTCGAGCCGACGAATTGGTTTTCGTTTTCGCGGGCGCCACGGAAGAACATCTGCGTCTTATCGGTGAAGTTAAAGTCGACGCGGCCGACCAGATCGTATGCGCTTTCCGGGATGCCGCCGCCCGCATCGAAGGGGGCCTTGAAGTTTACGGTGTCGAAGACCGCTTGCGTTGTCGGAATCGCCGTCGTGCCATTGACTAAGGGGAACGGAGTCGGGTTCGCACAGGCTGTCATGGAACTCGAACCGAATGTGCACTGGTTTACGATGTCTCCCACGGTTGCGGCTGTCCCGGCAGACTTGAGTGTCGTTTGGCCGTAGCTCTTGTAGTAATTCTGGATATTCGTGGGCAAATATGCAATGAAGCCGGGATCGAAGATTTCCTCGCTCTCAGTGGCCGCCGAACGAACGCGTGTCCACTCCGTGCTCTCAAAGATAAAGACCTTGTTCTTGATGATCGGGCCGCCGGCCGCGTAGCCAAACTGGTTGCGGGTGTAAATGCCTTTGGGGTCGGGGCACGGGTTAGCGCTGGAGGGACCCCCGCAAGGGCCTGCGGCCCAGTTGGCCGCGTCATTGGCATAGGTGTTCGCGGTGTAAGCGGAGAGGCGGTTGTAACCCCACGCGGAGCCGTGGATGCTATTAGTGCCGGCTTTCGTGGTTACGTTCACAACTCCGCCGGAAGCGCGGCCGTATTCCGCCGAATAGTTGTTGGTCAGGACGCTGTATTCCTGCACCGAGTCCATGGGGATGTCTTCACCCACGGCGACGCTGAAGATGGAGACATTCTCGGCGCCATCCAGCAGAATCTCCGTTCCGGACTCGCGCTGGCCGTTGATGGCGTAGCCGACGCCGCGGTTGGTCAGGTTCTGGCCGCTATTGGAGCTGTTGGTCGTGTTGTCGCCGCTCGAAACGTTGCCGGAGATCGAGACGAAGTCGTATGGATTGCGGGTCAGGCTGGGCAGGGCAGCGAGTTGCTCAGTATCGACAACCTGCGACAGCTCCTGGGTCTGCGTGTTGACTTGGGCGCCGCCTTCGCCAACCACCTGCACTTCAGTCACGGTGGCGCTGACGGAGAGCTTCGCGTCAACGGTTGCATGCCCGCCGACGGTCACTTCGACGGTCGCATTGTAAGGCTTGAAGCTCGCGGCGGTAACCGTGACCTGGTAGATGGCCGGTTCCAGTCCGGAGACCTCGTAAGCGCCCGCGGGCGAGGAAACGGTATTGCGCACGGAGTTCGTGCCAAGGTTCTTAACCGCTACGGCGGCTCCCGGGACAGCGGCTCCCGTCTGGTCCAGGACGGTCCCGGAGATCTGGCCGGTTTCAAGCTGCGCCGAGGCAACGGTGCCGCTGATGAACAAAACGGCAAAAAGGCCCAGAACAGCCAGCGTAAAGGCTGCTAAACGACTACAAATCCCGTGCGATGCAACAGCCTTGGGATTCGACTCGGGCTGCAATAAAGACGACGTCATAAGAACTCCTCCAAAGTCGTTCTGAAATGCGAAACCTCAGCAAGAAAGCTTCAACATCCAGGTTGGGCGCTTTCGGTGGCTCGGTGGGGAGGGCAAGTCCGATCCCGCAAATCAATGACAAGAAATTAAAAGAATTCCGCGCTTTCCAGAAAATTTGCGCACAACACCTGACCGCGCAGGCTCACGCCTGCTGCATCCAGCTCCAGTAACGAGGAATTAACTTTGTGTTTCTTAAGGCAATTCAGGTGCCATTTGGACGGGCCCGGCCAATCACGCTCAAGAAGTTGAAAACAAATGACATTCTCGCCTACAACCTCCGTTGTATCTAACTACACAATATGGGAATCCGTAGCCTGCGTCGCCATTCTTGCAAAAACAATACATTCAGGTGCGGACAACTGTCTGCTGTCGTCTGATCATTCCCGCCCGGTGAAGGCGTCGCCGCCGTGTTTTCCTCACCAGCGTCAACCTTCTTCGGCCACCGCTATCAGCCTTGGAAGCTCTTTGCCGCACTAGATGGCAAGAAGAAAGGGCGCCCCTCGCGGGACGCCCTGTTCTGATTCGGTATGAAAAGCCAGCCGGCTCTCAGAAGCGGACTCTGGCTACAAGCTGCACGGTGCGGCCGCCTCTCGGGTCACCGTTGTAATCTGCCGACGACCTTACCGCGGTAACGGTTCCAAAGTAGGGTCCGTCGGTATAGTTACCGTCAGGATTGGCAAAGTTGGCATGGTTGAACGCATTTGCAGCCTGCATCATGATCTGAATCGAGCGCGTCCCCTCGCCGCCGAGCGGGAAGAACTTATACAAGCTGAGATCGGAGTAGTTGAAGCCGGGTCCGTGGATGAGGCCGCGGCCCACGTTGCCGAAGCCGCCGAGCGGTTCCTGCGAGAACGAGCTGTTGTCGAAGTAGGTCGCGGTACCGGTGCTCTGGTAGGTCGAGCGGATGTTCTCCTTGGGGATGTTGAACGTGGATGTGGACGGAACATCCGGGCAGGCGTAATAGCTGAACTCGTCGCAGTAGCCCGACTCGTAGGCGCCGAAGTCAGTAATGTCGACTGGAAAACCGGACTGGAGGACCGTAAAGCCGGCGAAATGCCAACTGCCCAGCGCTTCCTTAACAATTGCCTGGCGATTCATCGAAGCGAACAGCGGAATTCCGTAGTCGTAAGAGGCTACGAGGCGCTGGCGCGCATCAAAGTCGGAGCTGCCGTAGCTCAGGTGGTGGTATCCAGGAAAGTAATTGGTTCCGGGACCGTTAAAGCCTGAGCTCTCCAGGCCGGACGCGTCGTCGAGGGCGTGGCTGTACGTGTAGGCAAAGGTAAAGTACAGGCCGTGCCACAGATTGTTGTTCAGGCTGACCTGCAGGGCGTTGTAATTCGAGCCTCCGTCGGTACCCAGCGTTCCCATGCTCAGGTATGCCGGGGCACCTGCAAAGGTTACCGGCTCCGCCGTGTATTGCGGGAAGAACAGGTGAACTGCTGAAATGCGGGCGACGCAAGCGGGGTTGGCAAGGCACGATGCATGACCCGCCGTGGTGACCGGATCGCTTTCGTAGGCCACTGCGAGTTTATGCCCCAGCGAGCCCACGTAACCGATCTGCAAGATCATGGCGCTGGTGATTTGGCGCTGAATGTTCAGGTTGAAGTTGTAGTTGTACGGCACGGTGTAGTTCTTCGCGATCGAGCTCGTGTCTTGCTCCACATACTGCGCCCAGTCGAGGGCAGCGCCGGCCGCCGGCGGTGTGTAAGGGAACGGACTCGGCTCGGAGCAACCAGAGCAGCCGGTCACGTCAGCAAAGGGATTAATGAAACCCGGGCTGCCGCCAAAGTCCGCCGCTCCAAAGGAGTTGAGGAAGTTCGGCGTATCGCCCAGATTCTGTAGCTGGCCTTCTTCCGCGTCGCGATTGAAGTACATTCCAAAGCCGGCGCGCACTGAGAATTTGTGCTCGCCCTGCGTGCCGACGAGCGCCTCGGGGCCGCTGCTCGGAGACCAGGCGAAGCCCAGGCGCGGTCCAAAGTGGTCGTATTTCGTAGTGGCCCCGCCTGCCGTGTTGCAACCGGGGTCACCCGGGAACAGGAGACCCGGAAATCCGCCGGGAAAGATTTTGGACGTGGGACCGCCTACTTGGAAGCAGGTAATCCCTTCGCCTTTGAACTGCTCGTTCTTGTTGGGCGTCTCCACATCCCATGCAACCCCGTAGTTGACGGTTAGATCGCTGGTTGCCTTCCAACTATCCTGGGCAAAGGCATACTCCTCGTAGGCAAGAGTGTCGGTGAATCCGCCGGAGGTTTGCTGGTAGGTATCGGGGATGCCGAGAAGGAAGTCGATGCCCGGGTCGCCCGAGCTGTATGTTCCAGCGCCCGAGAAGCCGAAGGAGCCCGCGTTGTCGGCCGAGTAAGGATTGTTCACGCGGAACTGTTCCAACGAGGCGCCGAACTTCAGAGTGTGGTTGTGAAAGACGCTCGTGAAGGCATCGCCAAAGGTCATGTTGGTATCTTTGCGGGGCTGGGGGCCCTCACGAGTAAAGCCCAGGCTGAACAAGCCCGTGAGATTCATGTACGGTAAGCCGGATAGGGGGTTATTCGGATAGATGTCAAAGCCAGCGCTGCTGGGCGCGACCACCTTGGCCGGGAAAACAGCCGCGAAGTTGAAGCGGAAATAACCGGCGCGCAGTTCGTTCAGGTTGTTGGCATTGAAAGTGTGGGTTTCAGTGCCGGAGAACAGCTTGAAGTGCTCCGCCTGAATGGTGCCGAAGCCTGGTAGATCGGAGCCGCCAAAGCCCAGCGAGGCGGTCGACGGGCTGGACTGGAAGACGCCCGTGCCATAAAGCGCATCCTTGCTGCCCAGGTGGTAGTCCGCGCGAAGGACACCCTGATCCTCCGCGCCGGTATTGGCAGTGTTGAAGTTGTATAACGGCGCCAAGGCGGTGCCTGCATTGCCCGGTGGAACATACTTTTGCGCGAGCGCCAAGGCAACACTGTTGAAGCTGCTGGTCTTGATCGTAACGGCTGATCCTGCTTGAAAACATCCTGGCAGAGCTGGTGTGCTTTTAGTAGCGGGCACCGGGCCCCAGGTTGTGAATCCCGTTCCCGGACCGCAGACTGTCCCAGAGCCGGTTGTAATGTCAAACGGGATGGTATTTTCCGTCAATCCAGCGTTTTCGTTGGTATCGCCGTTGGCCGCGTTGTACTCATTGCTGAAGTTCCCGCCCGGATTGGATCCGCTGGGAAGGATGCCGTTCTGGAAAACCGCAGTCTGTGTGGTGGCTCCGGTGCGATTGCGTAAGCCCTCATAGGCCATGAAGAGGAAAAGCTTGTTTTTGAAGATGGGGCCGCCGAGAGTGCCGCCATAGACATTTTGGTGGAAGGGCGGACGCGACGTTGAAAAGTAGTTCCCATTGTTCAGGAAGGTGTCGCGATAGTACTCAAATCCGCTTCCGTGGAGCTGATTGGTGCCTGACTTGATGACCTGATTGACGACCGCGCCGCCATTGCGCGCGAATTCAGGATTCAGCGTGCTGGTGATGATGTTTTCCTCGGCCAGCGCGTCGGGAGTGATGACGAGGCCTTCATCCTGAAGCGGGCCGTCGTTGTTGTCGATGCCGTCGAGCAGGTAGGAATTGTTTGTCGTCTGGCTTCCGTTGGCGGAGTAGGAACCGAACCGGTCTGAGGATTCCACGACCCCTGGAGCCAGCCTCTCGAGCGAAGCTGCGTCGCCGCCCAGCATGGGAAGGTTCTCGATCTGAGTATCCGGGACCGTCTGTTCCAATTGGGTGTTGGCCGTCTCGACTTGCATCTCCGTTGCTGTCACCTGGACGGTTTGCGCTGTTCCACCGACCTTCATCGTCGCCAGCACTTCGCGGTTGTCGTTCGCGTTCAGTGTCAGTCCTGTCGCGACGAAGTTCTCAAAGCCTGCCGCCGAAACAGTGATGGTGTACGGACCACCCGATTGGAGCTCGGGAAAAATGTAGTACCCGCTCTTGTTCGTGGTTGTCTCCGTCGAAATCCCCGTCGAGGTATTGAGCGCCGTGACTTTCGCATCGGGAAGCACGGCTCCGCTCGGATCGCTGACCGTCCCGTGAACCGCGGCGTTGGCGTTGGCGACCTGCGCCGAAGCAGCCGGGGCATCGACGAACGCGAGAGAACCAACGAGCACAATTAAACTGAGCGCCAAAATCGCAGACTGAAAACGGAAACTACGCATTTCGAATCCTCCAGAGTGAGCCGGTACGGTTTGTACTTAGACCGGAAGCCCCAAGCTCTTGGCTTCCTCGGTTTCTTTCAGAACGGACACTCCATTTACCGAATGTCTGAATCGACATCATGTGTGTTGGAAAGCGGAACAAAGATCTAAATCGTTCCCAAGGCCTCGAATCCCGGGTTAGAGCCTGACCATGCAAACCAGGAACAATTCCTCGGGCTTTATAGTGCACGCAGTGGGCCATTCCATGGTTTGGACTCCCTTAACAGCTTATTAACAGAAAACAAAAGGGTTGTCCATCACCTGTTGGTGTCACCAAGAAATCCCAGCCCAGTGATCTTGGATCCGAGAGTATGAATTTTCATAGAATATTGGGTCCGTTACTCGAAAATTGAATATAAGTTCCAGATTCCGGGAGAGATGGGCGTGCTTGCCAAATGCCGTCGAAGGGCTTTTTGAAGTATCCTCCACTCCATGCAAATCACGCTCGCGCAGATCGGTTCCCCGCCTCGATCTCAGGACGCATATGAAGGATTGGTTCGCGACTATCTGAAGCGTTGTGTTGGAGTTGCGCATTGTGGAACCGAGGCCTTCCGGAACGAAGCTGCGTTCTTTGACTGGATCGGCCGCCAAAAGGCCCGAACGGAACCAGTCGTCATGTTGCTCGACGGGCGCGGGCGGCAAATGAGTTCCGAGGCGCTCGCCGATTGGCTCGGTGCATGCCGAAATGAGGGAACACAACATATTGTCTTCGCCATCGGCCCGGCGGATGGATGGTCAGAGAATGCGCGAAACGAGGTCAAACGCCGCGGCCGACTCCTCTCGCTCGGACCCATGACCCTCGCGCACCAGCTTGCCCGCCTCGTGATGGCAGAGCAGATCTATCGCGCATGTACAATTCTCACGGGTCATCCGTATCACAAGGGACATTAGGAAGGCAGTTCACAGTTCTCGGTTCACAGTTCTCAGGGCACGACAGAACTCTGGCTGTGAATCGTCGGCTCCGGCAACTGTGAACTACGAACTGTGAACTATGAACTCCGAATCTTCTTCGCGCAAAGGACTCATCCTCATCAACACTGGCCCCGGCAAAGGCAAAACCACAGCCGCGCTGGGCACAGCGCTGCGCGCCGTCGGATGCGGCATGAAGGTGCTCGTGCTGCAGTTCATCAAGGGCTCGTGGCACTACGGCGAGCTGGATGCAGCGGATGCCTTCGGACCAAACTTCGCAGGCAACTTTGTGATTCGGCAAATGGGCCGCGGGTTTGTGAAGATCGGTGGCGCGCAGGCCGACCCTGAAGACATTCGCCTGGTGCAGGCGGCGTGGGAGGAAGCGCGCGCGGCGATCAACTCCGGCGAGTGGGATCTTGTTGTGCTCGACGAGATCAACTACGCCATCAGTTACGGGATGCTCGATCCGGAAGTCGTGGCGGAGACTCTGAGGGGTAAGCCGGAGATGGTGCACGTGATCCTGACCGGGCGCAACGCCCATCCGTCGCTGGTTGAGCTGGCCGATACTGTGACGGAGATGCGCGAAGTGAAACACGCCTATCAGAAGGGCATCCTCGCCCAGCGCGGAATTGAATATTGACCAGAGCGGCATCGAATACTGAGGAGGATTTGTGCCCGAAGCTAAGCACTATCGCTGGGCCGATATTGACCCGGAGCCTCTGAATCCCCTGATCACGCGGCAATATATTGTCGGCGCCAACACCATGCTTGCCCGCATCGTTCTCAAGAAGGGCGCTCGCGTCCCCGTGCATCAGCACTTTCAGGAGCAGATCAGTCATGTTGTTGAGGGTGCTTTGATTTTTCTCGCCGACGGCAAGGAAGTTGCCGTGCGCGCCGGAGACATTCTCACGATCCCGCCGGACGTGCCACACGAAGTTGTCGCGCTTGAAGATTCGGTCGCGCTCGACATCTTCAATCCACCTCGCCAGGACTGGATCGACGGCGACGACGCTTATCTCCGCGGAGGCGGCCAAACATCGCCTGACACTTGAAACCTGTTCCCCCATATACAATTGGGTTCGGTATGTCGTGGTTTAAGCGCGAAGAGAGCGAGTATTCCTCCGGACCGGGCGGTCCCGGGGCAGAGAACGGCCCCGAGTCCGGTGCCAGAAACGTGCGCACCGAGGGCCTCTGGGTCAAATGCCCAGGCTGCCGGCAACCCATTTACAGACAGGATCTTGAAGCTAATCTGCTGGTCTGTCCCAAGTGCCAGCACCACTTCAAGCTCAGCGCTCGCGAACGCATTGACACGCTCCTCGAACCGGGCTACACGCTGGTTGACACCGGCCTGCGCTCCACCGATCCGCTGAACTTCACCGACGTGAAGCCCTACAAGCAGCGCTTGCGTAAGGCGCGCGAGGACACGGGCCTCGACGACGCCGTCCTGAATGCACTTGGATCGATCGGCCCTCATGAAGTGGTGATGAGCGCCATGGAGTATGCGTTCATTGGCGGATCGATGGGCGCTGTGGTGGGCGAAACCATCGCGCGCGCGGTCGATCGTGCGAGAGAAACCGAAAAGCCTCTGATAGTGGTGACTGCTTCAGGCGGCGCCCGCATGATGGAAGGCGTCGTCAGCCTGATGCAAATGGCCAAGATCTCCACCGCGCTGGCCCAACTCGACGACGCGCGCGTGCCCTACATCTGCGTGCTCACTGACCCAACCACCGGAGGCGTAACGGCCAGCTTCGCCATGTTGGGCGACCTGAATATCGCCGAGCCTGGAGCCCTGATCGGATTCGCGGGCCCGCGTGTCATCGAGCAGACCATCCGGCAAAAGCTGCCCGAAGGATTTCAGCGCTCCGAGTTCCTGCTCGAAAAAGGCTTTCTCGATGCCGTCGTGCATCGCCACGCGCTCAAGGCCTACCTGATCCGCGCCCTGCACTTCCTCCAGACGCCCGCCGCGGTTTAGCCGGCCGCTTCGACTTCTTAAACTGAATTGCTTTTTTCTTCGATCGCCTCGGTCGCGCGCGCCTGAGCTCTAAAAACTCCACACCAACCCGGTCGAGATGCGTGCGAATTTGTCAGGCAGGCCCGGGGTTTGGATCGGGATGATGTTATTCACGTTGTTGATCAGCTGGAAATTCGACCACTGGTAGCCGCCACTCACTCGGAATGCAAGTCTGCGTGCGATAGGCGTGTCCAGTCCGCCGCCCACCACCGTTGCGAACGACGCCGTTTCACCTGGACTGGCCTGCGGTCCCCAATATCTGTTAATGCCGCCATCCCCGATGAGCGCCTCGCCAAAAACTGTCTCTCTGCCAAAGCGCCGTGTAAATTGCGGACCGCCCAGGATGTAGTACACGTCTTCCTGCGCGCCCAGGTTGGTGCCGCGGTAGCTCGATACATCGACTTTGAATCGGATGAATCGCCAAAGTGGGGTACCGAGCGACGCATTCCAACCGTTCATGGGCTGGTGCTCCCCCGGAAGGCCGTTCGGTGAATTGCTCACGAAAGCGTAGCCGCCGTAAAGCTGAAAGCGCGCGGGCTTCTGCGCTGTCGCCTCGTTCTGCGCGTGAACGGCTACGGCCATCGGCAACAGCACAAACAGCAAGGAGATGCGAAAGGTCATGAAGAGCCTTAAGGGAGGCGCTCCTGTAAATGAATCCGATCAGATGCGCATAGGCATGAGCACGTAGCGGTACTTGAACTCGGCGTCTGGATCTTCGGGCCGCATCTGGCCCGCCGACTGCGCGTCCTTGAACTCCAGCCGCACCTCGCCCGCATTGTCGAGGGCCTTGAGGAAGTCGAGAATGTAACCTGAATTAAAGCCGACCGTGATGGCCTCTGACGAGTATGGAGTGTCGATGGTGTCTTCGCTCTCGCCGGACTCCGTCGAGTTCGCGCTCACTTTCAGCTCGTTGTCTTCGAGCCGCATCCGAATCGCTCCCGACCGCTCATCGGCGAATTGCGCCACGCGCTGAATGGCCGCGGACAGTTCGCTCGAACGCACGACCGCGAATTTCGTGTTGTCACGCGGCATCACCGCTTCAAAGTTCGGGAACTGCCCCGTTAGCTTGCGGCTCGACAGCGTGCGATGGCCCACGCGGAAGAACAGTGTGTGCTCGTCGTCGGCAAACTCCACTCTCTCCGCTTCGGAGTTCGCGAGCAAACTTTGCAGCTCCTGGAGCGCCTTGCGCGGAATCAGCACGCGCTTCTCGCCGCTGATGCCTTCCAGCGTCTCGCCCGGCTTCTCAACAAACGACAACCGGTGACCGTCTGTCGCCACCATGGCCATCGACTCGGCCTTCAGCACCAGCAAAGCCCCGTTGAGCGTGTAACGCGACTCCTCGTTCGAGATCGCGAAAATGGTCCGCGCGATCAGCGTGCGCAGTGACGCAAGCGAAATACTTGTCGCCGCGACCGTCGGAAACTCAGGCACCTGCGGATAGTTGGCGCGCGCCATGCCCACCATCTTCGTATTCGATCGGCCGCTCCTGATTTGCACCCAGTGATTCTCGAGCAGCTTGATGGAAATATCGCCGTCCGGCAGCAGCTTGATGTAGTCGTAAAGCTTTCGTGCGGGGATCGTACACGAGCCGGGCTTTTTCACTTTTACAACGGCACTGGTGCGGATCGCCTGATCCAGGTCGGTGGCCGTAATGTTCAGCCGATCTTCGTCCGCCTCAAGGAGAAAGTTGGAGAGAATCGGGATCGTCGTTTTCCGCTCGACCACGCTCTGCGTCGCTGTAAGTTCCTTCACCAGATCCTGGCGGCTTACGCTAATCTCCATCGCTGCCCCCTCGACTGCTGATCGCCCGGACGGCTGTTCAATTTCGGCTTCGGCACTCGGCATACACTCACCCCTGCTCGCAGAGCCGCGCCCTATGCCCCAACTTTATAACAGCTTGCGAGACATCGGAAGCGGCAGTTTTTCTTCCTCCCGATTGTAGTCACCCTTCGAATGCTATGCGCGTGGAAAACCGGGCTCATTCTGTGAATTCTGCCTCTTCGGCCATTTCTGGGAAGGGGACCAACCGATTCTTTGATTCTCCGCGCTTGAACCAGTGCCCTTTTCGTGATTCGTGGCCCTCGTTCCGGACGGGCGTTTAGGGTAAGAGAAGGAATAGATATGAACCCGTAGTACCCGTAGTTGTACTCGGAAAAGTGGGAATCCGCGCAATGTCGCTTAGAGGAAGCGGGTTGGGTTGTGGGTGAGTTTCCTAAAACCTGACGCGGCAATTCGAACAAGCCGGAAAACGAGATACATTTGTTTCAATTGAGATTCTCTTACCCACTTCTCCCACACCCCCATCCAAATCGCTTGTGGATCGTGCCGACGTTGTGTGAATACCGCGACGAATGCCAAATGGAGCAGCGAGTTGCAGCAGTTGCGTCTTGCACAATTGCTTCGACCTGAGCAAGTGCCGGTCGATTGCGAGACGGGCCTTCCGCGTGGCTCTTATACTTAACCTTTCATGCCTTGCGCAGCAGCCATGTCCTACACAGAAGCCATCGCCCAACTTAATTCTCTGGTGCCAGAGCTCTACACGAGTACAGGGCAGCCGCAACGCCGATTCTCCGTCAATGAAGTTCGAATCCTTCTGGATGTGGTCGGGAACCCGCAGCAGCATTTTCAGTCGGTGCTCATTGCCGGGACCAACGGGAAAGGCTCGACAGCATCCACCCTGGTATCGATCTTGAGCGAGGCAGGCCTGCGTACAGGACTCTATACCTCGCCGCACCTGGAGCGGCCCAATGAGCGCATCCGGCTTGGACCCGAAGAAATCGCTGACGAGGACTTTGCGCGCCTCTACTTCCGTGTCCACGATGCCGGCCAGCAGTTGCTGCTTTCCGGGCGACTCGCGCAATTGCCCAGCTACTTTGAGATCCTCACCGCCCTGGCCTTTCTCAATTTTGCCGAAAACCAGGTGGATGTGGCTGTGCTTGAGGTGGGTATGGGTGGTCGCCTTGACGCGACCAACGTTGTCGACCCGCTGCTCTCGATCGTCACTGACATCTCACTCGACCACATGGAATGGCTGGGCCCAACCATCTCTGCCATCGCGCGTGAAAAGGCCGGAATCCTTCGCCCCGCCGGAACCATGATTACGCTGCCACAGCATCCTGAGGCCAACCAGGTTCTTGGCGAAGTAGCCACGGAGCTGGGAGTGCGTGGCGTAAGCGCAAGTCGCTTTGTGCCGGCAACTGGAATCAGCGGTCCCTATACAGTGGACGCGTTGGGCTCCGCCATTAAAGTCGATTCGCCGCTTAAAGGAGCGCACCAGCAGCGAAATATTGCCCTCGCGATCGCCGCGGCAGTCGAGCTTGCGGAGCACCACGCATTTCCCGTGACGCCCGCCGCAATCGAGAATGGGATTCGTCTTACCCGTTGGCCGGGACGCCTGGAACGCATCGTGAAAAACGGGACAGAATGGATCCTCGACGTCGCGCACAATCCTGCCGGCGCCTGGGCGCTGCGCGCCGCCGTACGCGGAATTCTCGAATCTCATCAGCCACGGTTGCTCATCTTCAGTTGCCTGCGCGACAAGCCGCTCGGCGAAATGGCGCAGATTCTCTTTCCTCTTTTCGACGAGGTCATCGTCGCGCCAATTCAAAGCGCGCGTGCCGCGTCTCTTGACGATCTGCTGGCTGCGGCCGCGGCCACAGGAACGCCGGCGACGTCAGCCGATTCTGTGGGCAATGCTCTGCGCATGGCCCAGCAGCGTGCAGCTGGAGGCGTCGTGGTCGTCTCAGGATCGGTCTATCTCGTCGGCGAGGCGCGCACATTGCTTATGTCGGGGAAAAGCGAGCAGCCATGAGCAGGTTCTCCAAATCAGCCACGAGCACGCGCCCCAACCCGTTGCCCCGATTCTATGTCTGGCTCACCTACGGATTGATGGGCCCGCTTATGCTGGTGCTCACCGCGGTGTGCGCATCCACCGCGCTTCTCGTCTCAGTTTTCGACAAGAAGGGCCGGGTGCAGCATTGCATCGCGCATTTCTGGGGGCGCACCTTTGTGCGACTATCCCTTTCCAGGCTCAAAATCGAAGGCGAAGAAAACTTCCGCAAAGCTCCCGTCGCCGTCTACGCCTCCAACCACACTTCATACATGGACACGCCCGTTATCTTCGGCTCCATTCCCTTCCAGTTCCGCATTCTCGCAAAAAAAGATCTCTGGCAATGGCCCATGATCGGTTGGTACCTGGGCCGCTCCGGCCAAATGCCCATCGACCTCGAAAATCCGCACGCCACACTCTCCTCGCTCGGCGGCGCAGTCAAGGCGTTGCGCGCCGGTATGCCTCTGTTTGTCTTTCCCGAAGGCGGCCGCACTTCAGACGGCGAGCTGCGGCCGTTTCTTGCCGGAGCTGCGTATCTCGCCATCCGCGCGCAAGTTCCGCTCGTTCCCATCGCGCTCAGCGGCGTTTACGATCTCTTGCCCATCCACACCAAGCATTTTTATCCCTGCCAGCTCACCGTGCGCGTCGGCGAGCCGATTGAGACCAAAGGGATGCACGTGCGCCAGAACGGCGAATTGACTGAGCGCCTGCGCAACGCAATCGAAGAAATGCGGATCCCGCCCCAGCACTCTCACGCAGAATCGCCTGCACCCGTCGCGTGAGGCTGCGTGTTCAACCATACCCGCGTCCCGTAGGGATGCATCGAAAATAGCCCAGGCCGGAACGTAGCGACGTCCTGGGGTCGCATTACCTTCGCATGCGTGCCCCGTAGGGCCGCCCGAATTCCGCCTGCGCTTTACACTGGGTCCATGGCCCCGCGCATCGCCATCCCCGAGCCCACAAGCGACGATCCAGAGTACAACCAGCGCGCATTGCCGCAATATGTTGCCGCCGTTAAAGCTGCGGGCGCGGAGCCGGTTGTAATTCCACTCGGTGAGACTCAGGAGCGCGTCGCCCAACTGCTCGCGTCAGCGCAGGGAGTTCTGTTGCCCGGCAGCGGCCACGACGTCGATCCCGCGCGCTACGGTGAAACGCGAGCGCCAGAATGCGCCGACAATGATCCCGCGCGCGCCGTCGCCGACGAGCTACTTTTGCAAGACGCATTCGACCATCGCAAGCCAATCCTCGCAATCTGCCACGGGACGCAGACGCTGAATGTCTGGCGCGGCGGATCGCTCATTCAGGATTTGAAAACACCCGTGAATCACAAGCCCGGACGCGATGTTGTCGAAGCACATCCAGTGAAAATCGCCGAAGGATCGCGATTAACAGAAATCCTCTCTCTCGCCGGTGAATCCGATGCGCAAGTGAATTCGAGTCACCATCAGGCAATTCGCAAGGTCGGAAACAATCTGCGCGTAACCGCATTTTCTCCAAACGACAGCGTCGTCGAAGCCGTTGAGCTCGACAGCCCGGATCATTTTGTCGTGGGCGTGCAGTGGCATCCGGAGCGCACCTACGAGCAAAGCGAGTTTTCGCGCGCGATCTTCTCTGCGTTCATCGGGGCGGCAGAGGAGTGGCAGAACAAAGAAAAATCCGCGTTCGTTCAGGCTGCCGGCGAGTGGAGCGCGCCAGCGGAAGCTGGTAGGAAGCGATGAACACGGCAGGCACAGCCGCCCGACTCAACGACCTTCTGCAAAAGGCCGGTCTTGACCCGCTGGACGATCCGACGACCGCCAAGTTCTCGTCCTTCCTTTCGCTCTTTATTCGCTGGAATGCAAAACTCAATCTCAGTTCAGTCCGCGATGAAGAGGGGATTATTTCGCGGCATATCATTGAATCAATTGCAGTTGCGCGATCCATTCCCCGCCAGGCCACTTCGCTGCTTGATTTTGGCTCAGGTGGCGGCCTGCCTGGGATCCCCATCGCGCTCTACCGGCCCCAGATCGCTGTCACCCTGGCCGAGTCGCAGGGCAAGAAGGCCGCGTTTCTTCAGGAGGCTGTGCGCGTTCTCGGAATTGCAACGAAAGTCCACGCGGACCGGGCCGAGAACCTCCAGACCAAATTCGACTGCGTGATTTTGAGAGCCGTCGAAAAAATGCCGAAGGCCGTCTCGGCCGCAGCAAAACTTGTCTCGCAGAATGGCTGGCTCGCGCTGATGACGACAGAGGCCGCACTCGAACACCTTCAGACAGCAGCCGGGCCGCGGTTCCAATGGAAGGCGCCGATTCGCCTGCCAGGCAGTGAATCTCGCATTCTCGCGTTAGGCCTCAAAATCAATTTGCCAACTTGATTTCAACGAGCTTGCGCACAGACGCGAGGTCTCCAGGCTTCCGAACCATGAGCCGAACGGCCGTCCCCTCGGCGTAGCGCTTGGCTTCCGAAATCTCTTTCAGGAGGATCTTTGGCAAACCGCCGGTTCGGGCCGCCGCAACTGCCTTATCGCCAAGTACAAAACTGACGCGGAAGCAGCCATCACACGGTCCCAAATAGAGAATCGTGCGCTTCTTCAGTACCGGGCGGAGACCCCAACCGTATTTCTTTGGAGAGACTGACTTCCAATCCCCATCGGCGATTCCCTTTTCGTCGAGCCAGGAAAGCAGCTCATTCCAGGTCGCCAAAGCTGGCCCGAGCTTAGCTTCTATATCTTTTTCGGACGGAGGGTTGCTCTGGCCGAT
>Ga0326728_10005006_pt1 | contig 38184 bp, 38 predicted proteins | sample MB3enrmetagenome_FD_207602 | JGI IMG/M metagenome (GOLD analysis project Ga0326728, IMG submission 207602) | Lab enriched peat soil microbial communities from McLean, Ithaca, NY, United States - MB31MN | ecosystem: Environmental > Terrestrial > Soil > Wetlands > Peat | place: USA: New York...
CTCATCTTCCTATCACGCTTCGACCCTTCCCCCTTGTAAGACCCGCGCGTACGCAGGACTCAGGAGAAGATTTCAATCCCACTACCCATAGACGCTACTATAGCCGTACAAAATGTGTCAAAAAAAGGGGAATTACATACTTAACTCCCTGCGGGAAAGTTGGTCATGCTAACCCCACTACGGCAAGCCAACCCCACGCGAAAGCTAGCAGCAGGGGACGGGTACGAGCAGCTTTACTGGCCGCTGCCAACGTCGCAAACCCGGAGTCGCCCGCTTGGGATTGGCCATCCATGCAGGCGTACCGCAGGGAGTTAAGTATGTAATTCCCAAAAAAAGTTACCGAAGTTTCGTCTATGCGTCAAATGAGCGGGCGCCCCATCCTTGCGCTTGAAAAAAGCGCGAGGATGGGAAGCTACGAAGCTCATGCGAGCGAATAGTGAGGTAGCTACGGGGACTAGCCGTCCAGGCGGCGGCCTTCGGGCACCTGCGGTGCGGCAGCCGCCTTCGGCTCGGGGAACGAACGGTGATGGTTTCCCACCCTTCGCCAGAAAAAAGGCGAAGGATGGGGCACCCGGCTACTTGGTTCCCTCACTCATAATCTTGTCGAACATTACTTTCGTCGACATCCTGTTCGCGCTCTTGAGATGCCTTGTGACCTTCTTGCTGATTTCAACTGCGCCTGCTCGACCCCCGAGTCCTTTGAAGTCTCCTGTCTTGCCCCAATCCCAATCTCTACCGGACTCGAGGATTCTAAGCAATTGTTGGGTCTTGAACTCATCCTGTAGCAACGCGAGATCAATTACCTGTGCGCCTATAAAGCAGATTGCCCACAGACCCGACCCGCGGAGCATAATGTATTCCTTCGGTGAGCCCCATGCCTTTGGTTGCCATTTCTTAACTGCCTCAAAATAATTTCTGATGACCTTATATTGTGCCTCCGCGTCCTCCAAGTGCAGTAGCTGTGTCGATCTGCTGAGCATGTATTCAATTCCCGTCTTGATCCCACGCAGTGGAATCTCGGCCCCTGCAGGCTTCTTGCCCCCCTCGAAAACCCTCCCGTGCAGGGGACTCGATTCATCTCTACTCAGTCTCTGTGCGATGTAGAGTTCTGGGCTTCGGCGCTTCAGTTCCTCTTCCGGCGTGAGTCGAACTTGAATCCCATCGAGATGGCTCGTGCTCATTCTTTTCTGGTTGTCGTTAATGTCCTTGAAGAGCCGAATCTCCTCTTCGCTAGTCAGGTCAAATGCGAGGCAAAACGAAACGAGCTTCTCGATTCTCGAATACCCGGGCTGCGTTCCGTCGCCGTAGTGCAGTCGGTGGTTGCCGTCTACACGCGAGATGGCAATCGATTTGCTCTCCGAGGCTTTTCTGCGGTCGATCTCCAGCATCCCAATATCAGGCGAGTCAGGGGACAACGGGTAGAAGGTCAGAATGTCTTTCCTACGAGCACAAAGAAATACTTCCGGCCAAAACCCGATTTCCCTGTTCTTTACATATTCATAAGCGTCCCGTGCGTGGGCGTGATTCAAGTCCCGCTGGGTACCTGTAGGATTGCTGACTTGGTCGTAAATGTCGGCCTTGGAGATCTCCGCGAGGTCTGCCAGAGGGGCGAACCCGCGATAAACCTTGACGCCACAAACCGTCGCTCTGACCGCTGGAGATCTCAGGACTTCTGCGTTCTTCTTCTTTGGCATTTTTCCCCTTTCTAACCAGCCGAGATGCACATCGCTCCCTTGTTGCCAGACGTCTGTTTGACCTTCTCTCTGATGGCCTCGAGCAATGCGCAGACCGTGAGTAGGAGGCATTGCCACTCCTCAATTCTGTTGAGGGTGGCTTCTTCAAAGTAGCGTTCTTTAATCAGCTTGTATGAATTGCGGCTTTCCATGGACTTTCTGAATTCTGCGAAGTGTTCGCGGACGGGTGATTTCGCATCGTCGAACAGCAATGAGTGAGCGCTTGCATTGCGGAGCGCCCTCAGTTTTTCGAGCGCGAAATGAAGTGTCGGGTCGATGAGCCCGAGCCTGCGGCAAATCTTGATTCGGGAGCTGAAGGTGCCCAGCGGGCCAGGATCCCGTTCAAGAAGCTCGTCTTGTTCCTTTGGGCCACTAGTCTTTGGTAGAAGAAAGCCTCGAAGGACTTCCAGTAGCAGGGTGTCGATCTTAGAGGCGCCGATTATAACCAGCGGCCTAACGGCACGCTCCGTCAGAAGCTCTTCAGCAAACGCGTCGAATAGTTCCCGGTTCTTTGCCATAGACACCGTCGATTGCTCTTTGTCGATAAAGCATAACACTAAACTCAAGGCAACTAAGCCCGTGCGAGCGAAGCGAGCGTCCGCCTGGACGGCGAGTCCTCACCAGCCGCGGGTCTGGAGCTGGTCCTTCTCTTCGATGGCGGCGGCGGCCAGGCCCTTCATGGTTCCGGTGACCTGCTCGCTGACCTCGGCCAGAATCTTGGGGTCGTTGAAGTGGGTGGTGGCGGCCACGATGGCCTTGGCGCGGCTGACGGCCTCCTCGCGCTCCTCGGGGTTGCGGGGAGCGCCCACTTCGTCGGCCTTGCAGAAGCCGATCTCAACGTCCTTCTGGGTCCAGTTCTCGACCTCGAGCGGCGTGGCGCGCTCCTTCATGAAGATTCCCGAGCCGACAAAGACGGCCTCGGCGCCCAGTTGCATCATCAGCGCGGCGTCGGCCGGGGTGGCGATGCCGCCGGCGGAGAAGTTGGGCACCGGGAGCTTGCCCGCGCGGGCGACCATGCGCACCAGCTCGTAGGGCGCCTGAAGGTCTTTCGCGGCAGCGTAAAGCTCCTGTTCGCTCAAGGTCGTGAGGGCGCGCATCTCGCGCGTAATCTGGCGCATGTGCTTGACGGCGTGAACCACGTCGCCGGTGCCCGCCTCGCCCTTGGTGCGGATCATGGCCGCGCCCTCGGCAATGCGGCGGAGAGCCTCGCCCAGGTTGCGCGCGCCGCAGACAAAGGGGGTGGTAAAGGCGTGCTTGTCGATGTGATGGGCCTCGTCGGCGGGGGTAAGAACCTCGCTCTCGTCGATGAAGTCCACGCCCAGTTCCTGCAGAATCTGGGCCTCGGCGAAGTGGCCGATGCGGGCCTTGGCCATGACCGGGATGGAGACCGCCTGGATGATCTGCCGGATGAGGCTGGGCCGCGCCATGCGGGCCACGCCGCCCTCGGCGCGGATCATGGCCGGCACGCGCTCCAGCGCCATCACCGACGCGGCGCCGGCCTGCTCGGCGATGAGCGCCTGCTCGACGCTCATCACATCCATGATGACGCCGCCCTTGAGCATCTCGGCCAGGCCCACTTTGAGGCGCAGACTGGTTCCTGTAAAGCTCTTGTTTTCCTTTTCTTCCAGCATTGTCTTGGACCTCGATTCAAAACCCTGTCCAGGCTCGGCGAGCCGGCAAATCCACGCTTGTCTGTTCCTTTCAGTGTAGCAGCGATGGGCATTTTGGGTTGGGGGGGAAAGCGGCCGGGTTGTATGCATCTCTAGGGGATATCCGAACAGATTCTTCCCGAAAGGCCAGCATTCCCTCGGGGGCTGAAGCCCCGTCAGTTTTGCGGCGTTTGCGGCACGGCTAAAGCCATGCCCTGACACAATCCCGATTTGCTCAGAGCGTCCCTGAGTCCTTTCCAATCCTTCTGTGCCGTATCTGGTCACCTTTCTGCTTGCTTCCTAATCGCATGGCCACTGCGCAACCACCGCCGGCGCCGGCAGGCAAGCTGCCCCAGGAGACCGAGAAACCGGGCGCGGCTGAGATTGCCGCCGAACTGGCGCTGGTGCCTTCCCCTCAGGGGAGCGAGGAGGGCGGTCTCATTGGGCGCGGCGGTCCGGTAGCGCGGCTGCCGGTGGAGTTGGATGTGGCCGTCCCGGTGCGGGAGTTTCGGGTGCGCAACCTGCTGGCTCTGGAACCGGGGCAGGTGATCGAGACCCAGTGGGTCCAGGGGTCGGATATGCCGCTGGCCGCCGGCGATGTGCAACTGGCCTGGAGCGAGTTCGAGGTTGTCGATTCGCAGTTGGCGGTGCGGGTAACCCGGCTGGCCTGAGCACCTGGGAAGTTGCTGTGGAACGAGCGGGAGAGAGGCCGGGGAGATGAAGCAGGCGGGGGACGGAAGACAAGGATTGACCATGGCGCCGGGCGCCGGGCTGGCCGGATGGCTGCTTGACAGGCTGCGCGGCTCGCGCCGCCCGCGTCCGCGGCTCGAGCTTGTGGAGCGCATCGCGCTGGCTCCGCGGCAGTCGCTGGCCCTGATCGAGGCCGATGGCAGACGGTTCCTGGTGGCCACCTCGCCGGAAGGCGCGCCGGCGTTCTATCCGCTCGACGGTGAGTTGCGGCCGGCCCAGACAAGAATCGCAGCCGGGCAATTACGCCAGCTGCCGCATGCGGTTGCGCGTCCGGCGGTGGATAAATCCGACAAGTTTGCCTGGTCAGCACAGTCAGCGAGGGTCTCATGGTAGTTCTGTGGACCGCCGCGCGCGTAGCCTCCGCCGCGCCCGCGCCCCTGCTGCCCGACCTCAGCCAGCGCCTCCACGCCTCGGATTCGACCCCCTGGACGATCCTCTTCGTTTTGACCCTGATCACTCTGGTGCCCGCGATCCTGATGGCCATGACGCCCATGGTGCGCCTGCTGGTGGTCTTCCACTTTCTGCGCCAGGCGCTGGGTACGCAGACCGCGCCCTCGAATCCCACCCTGATGGGGCTGGCGCTGATGATGACCTGGTTCCTGATGACCCCGGTGCTCAACCAGGTGGACCGGGAGGCTGTGGAGCCCTACCGCGCCGGGCAGATGACGGGCTGGGAGGCCATCGACCGGGGCGCCCAGCCGGTGAAGCGCTTCCTGCTGCGCTACGCGCGCGAAAAGGATCTGGCGCTGTTTACCGCCGCCGGCCAGATTCCGCGCCCCGATAAGGCCGACGACTTGCCCATGCGGGTGGTGGTTCCGGCCTATATCCTCTCCGAGCTGAAGGCCGGATTCTCGATCGGCGCGGTGCTGTTTCTCCCCTTTCTGCTGATCGATATGGTTACGGCCTCGATTACCACCTCGATCGGCATGTTCCAGCTGCCGCCGGTGGTGATCTCGACGCCGCTGAAGATTCTGCTGTTTGTGATGGTGGATGGCTGGAACCTGCTGGCCAACTCGCTGTTGAAGAGCTTTTAGGAGACGCGATGACGCCCGACCTGGTTGCCGAACTGCTGCGCCAACTGATGAAGGAGGCCATCATTCTGGCCGCGCCCTTGCTGATCGCCACGGTTCTGCTGAGCTTTTTCTTGAGCCTGGTCCAGACCCTGACCAGCCTGCAGGAGCAGTCGCTGACCAGCGTCCCGCGGCTGGCCGCGATCGCCATGATTCTGCTGGCCGGGATGCCCTGGTTTCTGGGCCGGATGGCGGCCTATACCCGGCTGCTGCTGGTGGATTTGCACCGCTACCTGGGCTAGAGGAGGAGGACGGCCATGCCGGAGTGGACGAGCTTTCTGAGCGCGATGACCCTGGTCCTGGCGCGGGTGAGCGGCATGGTGGCCTTTGCCCCCTTCTTTTCCTCGACCGCGCTCACCCTGCGCACCAAAGCGATCTTTGTGGGAGCCCTGGCGTATCTGCTGGCTCCTCTGGTGGCCACGCTTCCGCAAGCCCAGGTGAGCCTGGGCTTTTCCGCGCTCCTGGGCGAACTGGCCGTCGGCCTGGTCTACGGGCTGACCCTCACGCTGCTGAATGAGATACTGCTGTTCGCCGGCCAGATCGCCGGGGTGCAGTTCAGCTTCTCGATGGTCAATCTGCTCGACCCGACCTCGTCAATCCAGACCCCGCTGATGGGCGATCTGTTTCAACTGATGGGCACCCTGGTGGTGATCGGCGCCGGACTGGACCGCATCCTTCTGGCCTCCATGGTGCGCAGCTTCCGCGTGGCGCCCTTGGGCTGCTACGCGCTCACTCCGGTGACCGCGCTGGGAATCGTGCGCGCCGCCGGCGGCGTCTTTCTGGCCGCCGTCGAGCTGGCCGCGCCGGTGCTGGCGGCAACCATGCTGGTCGAGGTGGCGGTGGCTCTCTTAGGCAAGCTCAGCCCGCAATTGCCGGTGATGAACCTGACCGTGCCCTTGAAGACCCTGACCGGCTTTGCCGTGCTGGCCGGCTCGCTGGCTCTGTGGCCGCGTTTCATCGAGGCGCGCTTCGCGGGCCTGCTCGACCTGGCCGAGCGGATGATCGCCTCCCCCGGCGCGGGGGCGGTCCCAGGGCGGGGAGGGTAGCCGATGCCCGGAGAGCGCACCGAACAAGCCACGCAGCACCGCCGCGAGGAGGCTCGCAAGGAAGGCGATGTGCTGCATAGCCGCGAACTGTCTGCCGCGGCCGGAACCCTGGCGGGTGTGATCGTGCTGGGCATGCTGGGCAGCCGGGTTCTTGTCGCCTGGCGCGCCGCCTTTGCCGGCTTTCTCGCTCTGGGGGCGCCCGCCCGCTGGGAGCCGTCCGAGATGGAGCCCACGCTCTACGCCCTGCGCAGGCTGGCGCTTGGCATTCTCGGGCCGCCGGGCATGGTGATAGCAGCGGTGGCCGTGGCGGCTTTGACGGCGGGAGTCATGCAGACCGGCGGCATCAACTTCTATGCCGGGGCCATCGGTTTCAAGCCGGATCGCATCAACCCGGCCTCGAACCTCAAGAACCTCTTTTCGCTGCGCGCCGCGGCCCGGCTGGGCAAGTCGCTTCTTCCAGCCAGCCTTCTGGCCGTCTTCGCCGTGCAGCGCATCGGTCGCCAGTTGACCATACCTCCCTTTTCGACTGCCCGGCTGGAACTGCTGGGCTCGGACGTCTATGGGCTTCTGCTGGCCGCCGCTTGGCTGCTCTTCGGCTGGTCGGCCATCGACTACCTGATCGAGTGGCAAAGCCGCGAGTCGAGGCTGAGGATGAGCCGCGAGGACATGCGCGAGGAGATGAAGCAGACCGAGGGCAACCCGCAGATTCGCGGCCGCATTCGCAACCTGCAGCGGCAGATGCGCCGCCGCCGGGTAAAGGCCGACGTCTCCAAGGCGGCCGTGGTGCTGACCAACCCCACCCACTATGCCGTGGCCCTGGGCTTCGACTTCGTCACCATGGAGGCTCCCAAAGTGCTGGCCAAGGGCCGCAATCTGCTGGCCGAGGAGATCAAGGCGGAGGCGCGCTGGGCCGGGGTGCCGATCATCGAGAACCCGCCCCTGGCCCGCTCCATCTATCGCTCGGTCGAAGTCGGTCAGCCAATTCCGGTCGATCTGTACGCGGCGGTGGCCGCCATTCTGGCCTATCTCTATCGGCAGCGTGTGGAGGCCGAGTTGCGCGAGCGCCGCGCCCGGGAGACAGCCGCTCGAGCCAGGGCGCAGGCCCAGGCCGCCAGCCAGCCCGGAGGTCCGTTCTCCGGCGCCTCACCCCTTGGAGGAGGCTTCAGATGAGCACCGCCGCCCTGCCCACGGGCATGATGCCCCATCCGTCCATCCTCGAGCGGCTGCGCGAGTACGTGCTGCCCCTGGGGACGGTCAGCGTGATCTTCGTCATGCTGATCCCGTTGCCAGCCGCCGCGCTGGACTTCCTGCTGGCGCTCTCGATGGCCGCCTCGATCGTCGTCTTCCTGTCGGCGGTGCAGATCCGCCGGGCCGTGGAACTCTCGGTCTTTCCCACGCTGTTGCTGCTGCTGACTCTCTTCCGGCTGTCCTTGAACATCGCCTCCAGCCGCCGCATCCTGCTGCACGGCTCGGAGGGCACAGCGGCTGCGGGCAAGGTGATCGAGGCCTTCGGCCAGTTCGTGGTGGGCGGCAACTATGTGGTCGGCTTCGTGCTCTTCCTGGCTCTGATCGCCATTCAGTTTCTGGTGGTTTCGCACGGAGCCGTGCGCACCGCCGAGGTCACCGCGCGATTCACTTTGGATGCGCTGCCGGGCAAGCAGATGGCCATCGACGCCGACATGAACGCCGGACTGATCGACGAGGCCGAGGCCCGCCGGCGCCGTCAGGCGATCGCCCGCGAAGCCGAGTTCTACGGAGCCATGGACGGGGCGGCGCGCTTCAACCAGCGGGACTCGCTGGCCACGATTCTGATTACCGCCATCAACATCGTTGCCGGCCTGCTGATAGGAACCCTGCAGCAAGGCATCGAACTCTCCGAGGCCGCACACACCTACACGGTGCTGACGGTGGGCGACGGGCTGGTCACTCTGATCCCTTCGCTGCTGGTCTCGGTGGCCGGCGGCATCACCCTGACCAGGGCCAATTCGGCGGGGCTGCTGGGAAGCGAAATCCGCCAGCAGCTTCTGGGCAAGCCGACCACCCTTTACCTGGCCAGCGTGGTCTCGGCGGCGATGTGCCTGATTCCGGGGCTGCCGAAGCTGGCGTTTCTCTCCGTGGCGGCGGCTCTCTACTGGGGCGGGCGCCATGTCTCCGCCCGGCCCGCAGCGGCTCCGCTGGCCGAGTTGGGAACTGGCGAGAAGAAGAAGGCCGAGCAGGCCCAGGGCTCCGATCTGGCTGCTCTGCTGCGCCTGGAAGAGCTGACCCTGGAGATCGGCTTCCAACTGATTCCGCTGGTGGACGAGAAGCAGGGCGGGCAACTGCTTAGCCGCGTCCGCTCCCTGCGCCGGCATCTCTCCGCGGAGATGGGTTTTCTGGTGCCTCCCGTGCATATCTCGGACAATCTGCGGCTGCGGCCCCGCGAGTATCTGTTCAGCCTGCGCGGCCTGGAGATCGGCCGCTGGCAGACCGAGGGGCCGCAGCTGCTGGCCGTCTCCGGCGACCCCGGCCGCCGTCCGCTGGCCGGCAAGGAGGCGCGGGAGCCGGCCTTCGGGGTTCCAGCCATCTGGATCGCCCCCGCGCTCGAAGATCAAGCCATCGCCGCCGGCTACTCGGTGGTCGACGCGGTGACGGTCATCACCACCCATCTGGGCGAGCTCATCCGCCGCCACGCCTGGGAGCTGCTGGGCCGGGCGGAGACCAAGCGGCTGGTGGACGCGCTTAACGAGAGCCATCCCAAGCTCTTGGAGGAGCTGGTGCCCAAGCTGCTGACCCTGGGCGAGGTGGGCCGGGTTCTGGAGCAACTGCTGCGCGAGCGGGTTTCGATCCGCGACCTGGGCGCGATTCTCGAGGCCCTGCTGGAGACCGCGCCGGTGAGCAAGAACGTGGTGGCGCTGGTGGAGGCCGCTCGCCAGGCGCTGGGGCGGAGACTGATCCGGCCGCTGCTCGACAATGAGGGCCAGCTGCCGGTCCTGCTGCTCGACCCCGCCCTGGAAGAGGAGATTCTGGTCACCCTCGCCCCGGAGACCGGCCAGCGCCTGCTGGCCGCTCAAGCTACTCCGGGAACGCCGCTGGTCCGGCGTCTGGCCGATTCTGTGAGGCAGCTTATCGGCGCCGCCTCGGCTGCGGCTCTTCCCGTGCTCCTAGTTCCAAGTCCGGCGCGTTATCACGTCAAGCGCTGGTTGGAGCCGGTGTTGCCCCGCCTTGCGGTCATCGCCGCCAGTGAGATTCCTCCCGAAATCCGTTTGCGCCCGGTGGGAACGGTGCGCTGAGGGCCGGGGTGAGAAGGCGGAGCGGCAGTAGGTTTTGGGTTCGTTAAAGGGGACGGCAATGGGGATCGAATCGGCGGTCGCGGCGGGGAATCAGGGATCCATGCGCCGGGGCGCGGCGGGGGGCGGGTATCCGCCTGTCGCGGCCGCGGCTCCGATGCTGACCGGCGAGCAGGAGCGGGTGCTGCTCGAGCACTTGCCGATCGTACGCTTTCTAGCCCGGCGCATTCACGAACGGCTGCCCCAGCATGTGGACATCGAGGACCTGGTTTCAGCCGGCGTGGTGGGGCTGATGGACGCCTTCGCCAAGTTCGATCCGGCCAAGAAGGTGCAGTTCCGCAGCTATGCGCAGTTTCGCATCCGGGGAGCGATTCTGGACAGCCTGAGGACGCTGGACTGGAGTCCGCGGGAGCTGCGCCGCAAGGGCCGCGCGGTCGAGGAGGCCATCCGGGTGCTGACGGCACGGCTGGGCCACGCGCCGGGCGAGGCCGAGGTGGCCGCGGAGATGGGGCTGGGCCTGGAGGAGTACCAGCAGTTGCTGGGCGATCTCAAGGGTCTGGAGATCGGTACCCTGCACATGGAGCGGAACGAGGATTCGGGTGAAGAGGAGCTGGCTTATGTGCCCAGCCACTCCGAGGAAGACCCGCTCTTCCGCTGCCTGCGGGGCGAGCTCGAAGACCGGTTGGCCGATGGCATCGCCCATCTGCCTGATCGCGAGCGGCTGGTCATGACCCTCTACTACTACGAGGAGATGACCATGCGCGAGATCGGTTTGGCGCTGGGGGTGGTCGAGTCGCGAGTCTCCCAGGTGCACGCCTCGGCCGTGGTGCACCTGAGGGCCGCTCTCAAGGATCTGGCCGTGCGTGGGGTCTTCGACCGCTCCGGCGCTCGCAAGGGGCCGGATCGGCCGAGGCGCTGAGCGGCCCAGGCTCTGGCCGGGATGGACGAGGGGCAGGTTAAGCAAGGGGCAGGCCCGGAGGAGGAAAGAAGTGAAACGCGAAAGACGTGGAGGGAGTAGCGAATGATGGAGAAGACGCTCAAGCAGGATGAGATCGACGCCCTCTTCGAGGCCGCCCGAAGCACGGCTCCGGACTCTTCGCGGCCCGAGGTGCGGGCCCGGGTCGTACCCTACAACTTCTCCTCGGCGGGGCAGATCTCGAACGAGCAGCTGCGCGCCATCAGCATGTTGAACGATCTGTTCGCCCGCAATCTGACCCACAACCTGGCCGCCTGGCTGCGCACGCGCTTTCAGGTCAACCTGGTCTCGGCCGAGCAGATCCAGTTCAACGAATTCCTATTGCGCATTCCCGAGATAAGTTATGTGGCCTCGGTGCGCCTGGAGCCGCTGGGAGCGCTCTCGGTACTGCAGTTGGACCTGGCCCTGGCTCCCCCGGTGATCGATCTGCTCCTCGGCGGCGAGGGCCGGGACGGCCCTATGCGCGAGCTCACCGACATCGAAGAATCCATTCTCGGCTCGGTGGTGGAGATCGTCTGCCGCGAGCTGACCGCGGCCTGGCAGCCGGTGGGTCTGAGCTTCAACTTCGAGCGCCGTCAGATGCAGACCCAGGTGGCCCGCATCATGTCGGTCACCGAAAAGACGCTTTGCCTGAGCTTTGAGATTCGCATGCCGCACAGCTCGGGGCTGCTCAACCTGGCCTTCCCCGCCGTGGTGGCCAATACCATTCTGCGCCGGCTGACCTCGGATTGGGGCCGAAGCCGCCGCCATGCCGCAGAGACGCGGGCGCGGATGGAGGCCTCGGCGCGGCGGATTCGCTTCGGCGGTTCGTTGCAATTGCCTGCGGTGCACCTGCCAGCTACCGAGATCGAAAACCTGGAGCCAGGAAGGATTCTACGACTGGATCTCGCCGCCAACACGCTGCCTGTTTGGCAGGTAGGCGGCCAGACTCTTGCTAGAGTGCAGCCCATCCGCCACGGAGCGCATCGCGGGGCTCGCATCGAGCGCCGGATCGGGGAGGCCGAGCGATGAAAACCTATCTCGAATGTTGGACCGGCGCGGCCGCGGCCTTGTTTTCACAGGCCCTTGCCGGGGAGCCGGAGCTGGTCGAGGCGCTGCCCAAGCCGCTCGGGGCAGACGCTTTCGGCTTCGCCGTCACCCTCTCCGGCGATGAGCAAGGGCGCTTCGCTGTGATTCTCGACGGCAAGATTCTGGAGTCGCCCCTGGTAGGCGAGGGGATGGACCAAAGGGCCGGATGGGGCGAACTGCTGCGCGAGGTGGCCGAGGCCGCGGCCGGGGAGCTGCTGGCCAAGACCGGCAAGAAATGCCGTGTCGAGAACTTCGAGCCCACCTCCGGGGAGAGCAAGGTCTCAGCCGCCTTCCAGTTGAAATCGGGCGACCGCTCCTGGACGATTCTGGTCCGCGACGAGGTGCGCGCCCCCAAGCCGGCGGCAAAGCCGGAGACGGACTCGCCAGCCGCACCCGCGCAGGGGCCTCCGGCGGCTGTTACCGTGGGTTCAGCGTTGAGCCCGGGCATCGAACTGCTTCTCGATGTCGAGCTCGAGGCCACGCTGCGCTTCGGCTGCCGGGAGATGCCGCTGGGCGAACTCCTCGACCTGGGGCCAGGGGATGTGGTGCAGTTGGACCGCCATGTGGCCGACCCCGTAGACCTGATCGTGGGCGACAAGATCGTGGCTCGAGGGGAAGTGGTGCTGGTGAACGGCAACTTTGGCCTGCGGGTCACCGAGGTGGCTGCGCCCAAGAAGCGGCTGGAGAGCATACGATGCCTGTTCTGAACGGGAGGCCAACCAGGGAAGCGCGCACTGCCCTCCACCCAGCCTTGATCGAGGACCGCTGGGGTGAGGAGCCCGCGCGCCGCGAGGCTACGACCTCCAATCCGGGGGGCAGCCTCAAGGGAGCGCGGCCGGGGTTCTTTCAAACCTGCGCCAATCCGGGCTGCGGGTCGGGCTGGCTGCACCTTTGGCGCAGCCGCGCGGCGCCCATCTTTGAAGGCGGCTGGACCTGCTCGGCCGCCTGCACATCGGCGCGAATCGCCGCGGCCCTCTGGCGCGAACTGGACGGCAGGGGCAGCGCCGAGCAGAGCCACCGTCATCGTGTCCCGCTGGGCCTCGTGATGATGGAACAGGGCTGGATTACCTCCGGCCAATTGCGCCAGGCGCTGGACGCGCAGAAGGAGGCCGGAGCCGGACGGCTGGGCCACTGGCTGGTGCGCCAGCAGAGGGTCAGCGAGCAGTTGGTGACCAGAGCGCTGGGCCTGCAGTGGAGCTGTCCGGTGCTGCCCATGGAGTTTCACGACGCCGAGGCACTGACCCCTCTTGTCCCCCGCCTGTTCGTGGACGCCTTTAGGGCGCTGCCCTTGCGCGTGGCGGCGGGCAGGCTCCTCTACCTGGGTTTTGAGGAGCGGCTCGATCCGGTATTGGCTTTGGCCATCGAGCGCATGACGGGGTTGCGGGTCGAAAGCGGGCTGGTGCAGGGATCGCAGTTCCGTTCGGCGCATACGCGCATGTTGAGCGCGCGGTTTCCGCCCGTCGAGCTGATCGAGGCGGGCTCGGAGCCGGCTACGGTCCACGCACTCTCAAAAGCGATCGAGAGGGCGCAGCCGGTTGAGTCCCGCCTGGTCAGGGCTCACGACTGCCTGTGGCTCAGGATGTGGCCGCGCCCCCAGGCTGGACCGCTGCCCGAAGCCAATTCGGTTGCGGACCTGATCTGTTCGATCGGCGCGCACTAGGGCGGGGGCGCAAAGGGATGAAGCCGCAACCGGCTCATGAATTCAGAAGCAGAGCCGATAGGCAATCCAGAAGAGGAGCCTGGGCATGCGTGAGATCCGAACCTTGATCGTCGACGATTCCTCGGTAATGCGCAAGATTGTGGAGCGTTCCCTCCGTCAGGCCGGCCTGGACACGCTGGTGGTGTACGAGGCCGGCAACGGCGCCGAGGGGCTGGACCTGTTGAAGTCCAAGCCTGTGGACCTCATTCTCTCCGATATCAACATGCCCGCGATGGATGGGCTGGAATTTCTGCGCCAGATACGGGCGCAGAAACTGGCTCCAGGCGTTCCGGTGGTGATGATTACCACCGAGTCGAGCGAGGAACATGTGAAGCAAGCCATCCTGGCCGGGGCGCGGGGATATATCCGCAAACCGTTTACGGCTGAGCAGGTGAAGGAAAGGGTGCTGCCGCTGGTGAATGCGGCGTAGCCGGAGGGGATCGAAATGCTGTTGAACGGCGCGCGAACAGCCGCCCTCGTGCGAGCGCGGGGAGGCGGCACAGACGAAAATGGAGCGTACGATGGCGGTCTCGTTGCGTGAATCCGTGCAACTGGTTTCCGATCCTCGGAACCTGGATGCGAGTGTGGAAGAAGTATTTCGACTGATGCTGGGGGTCAACTGCTGGCGCGTCCCAGGTCCGGTTGTCCTGGAGCAGGAGTCGATGACCGCGGTGGTCGGCTTTGGCGGGCTGTTGAGCGGGGCCTGTGTCTTCAAGAGCGGCAGTTCGACGGCTATCAAGATCGCCGCGCACATGACGGGCATGGAGTTCTCCGAGGTTGACGACACGGTCAAGGATGGGATCGGCGAACTCTGCAACATGCTGGCCGGTTCGTGGAAGGGTAGGGTTCCGGACCTGGCGGCCAACTGCGGGCTGAGCGTTCCGGCCGTCATCACCGGCCGGGACTACCACCTTCACGTGCAGGCGCCGGAGTTCAAGCTGGATCACACCTACCGCTTCGACGATGCCAGCTTTGCCGTGACCATCATCTGCGACGGCCTGCAGTAAAGCAGGGGTCAGGGCTCAGGGGTCAGGGGTCAGCTACAAGCTAACAGCTAGCAGTCGGAGGCTGGCGCACGCCCAATTCTCCGATCCCTGCCCCCTGCACTTCAATTCTGATGTCGTTCTAATCACTTCCGAGTCTCTTCCGGTCCTCGACCTGCACGCTTCTTAAGCGGCAGGAGGCAGGTCCGATGGACAGCGGATACTATGCGGCGATGACCGGGCTGGTGGCTCGAACCCAGGCCTTGGACACGGCGGCCGCCAATCTGGCCAACGCGCAGACTCCCGGCTACCGGGCAGAGCGGGAGTACTTCCGCTCCATCCTGCTGGGACCCGATGCCCTGGACTCGCAACTGGGGCGCACGGTGAACAACTTTGGATTGCTGGGCGGCGACCGGCTGAGCATGGCTCAGGGCGCGCTTCAGCAGACCGGCAATCCCCTCGACCTAGCCATCGAGGGCGAGGGATTCTTTCAGGTTCAGACTCCGAACGGCATTCGCTACACCCGCGACGGCGGTTTCCACCGCGCCCAGAACGGGCAACTGGTCACCTTGGCGAACGAGCCGGTGCTGTCGGCCGCCGGCCAGCCGATTCCGGTTCCGCCGGGCGAAGTGAGCGTAGGCTCGGACGGAGCGCTTTCAGTAGCCGGCGGCGTGGTGGCCACGGTGGGAGTCTTCACCTTTCCCGCCGGCGCGCAGATGACGCCCGAGGGAGCCAACCGCTACATAGCGCCCGAGGGGATTGCTCCGCTGCCCGCAAAGAGCGCGTCGATACACCAGGGAGCCATCGAAGCCGCCAACCAGGACGCAATTCAAGGGTCTCTGGACCTGATCGTGATGCAGCGCCAGGCGGAGATGATGCAGAAGGCGCTGACCATCTTCCACACCGAGTTCAACAAGATCGCCAGTGAGGATTTGCCCAGAGTATGAGGGATGAACCAGCGATCTCTCCGGAAACGAGGAAAAACATGATTCGAGCCTTGTATACCGCCGCCAGCGGCATGAGCGCGCAGCAGTTGAATCTGGATACCATCGCCAACAACCTGGCCAACTCCTCGACCACCGGATTCCGGCAGTTGAGCATGGAGTTTCAGGATATGGTCTATCAGAACCTGGTGGTGCCCGGAGCGGCGCAGAGCCAATCGACGGTCTCGGCCGGGCTGCAGATCGGATTGGGCACCAAGCCGGCGGCCACCGAGGTCATCATGACCCAGGGATCGCTGAACCAGACCTCGAACCCGCTGGATGTGGCCATCGAGGGCGGCGGGTTCTTTCAGGTGCAGCGGCCCGACGGCACCATTGCCTACACCCGCGCCGGGCAGTTTCAATTGAACAACCAGGGAACCATCGTGACTGCGGCCGGCGATCCGATCATTCCCACCATCACCATTCCCGCGAATGCCACCTCCGTCACCATCACCCAATACGGGGTGGTGAACGCGACTCTGGCGGGGCAGCAGAATCCCTCGCAACTGGGACAGCTGCAACTGGCTACCTTTCCCAACCCTGGGGGTCTCGAAAGTATGGGATCGAACCTGTTGCAGGCCACGCTCAGCTCCGGCGACCCGGTGCTGGGCAACCCAGGAGGGACGGAGGGGCTGGGCACGCTGCAGCAGGGGTACCTGGAGAACTCGAATGTGGACGTGGTCACCATGTTTGTGCAGATGGTGCTGGCCCAGCGAGCCTATGAATCGAACTCCAAGGTGATCAAGGCAGCAGACGATATGTACTCTCAGGTCAATAATATGACACGGTAAACACGAACTATTACATGAAAAACTAGAGCGTTGGGGGCGGAATGGGAACGGGACAGACCATACGGTGGGGCGCGGCGCTGCTGGTACTGGCGGCGGCGTCAGGAGCCTGCGGGCAGACGGCAGCCGCAACCGGTCTCGGAATGCGGATTCTGACCTCATCGCCGGGGTTGGCCCAGTCACAGGCGGGGGGCGAAATCGTCCGCGAGATCGACGACCCGCACAGCGGAGCCCGTTGGCTGCTGATGCGGAGTTCCGATCATCCGGGCGGGCCGGGGCTGCTGGTGTTGGTGGAGAGCGGCCGCAATCCGGTCCGGCAGGGCCAGGCGGCAGTAGAGCCGTTAGAGGTACTCCGGCCGGTCATTCGCGCCGGAGAGCGGCTGATCGTCGAAGAGAATACACCGGTGGTTGAGGCGCGCCTGGAGGCGGTAGCACTGGGCCCGGCGGTCGCCGGATCAGTCCTCGATGCGCGGCTGAAGATTGGCGGCAGGGTAGTGCGGGCCGTGGCTCTGGGGCCGGGCCGGGCAGAGCTTCAACCCCAGACGGAGGCGCGGCCATGAAGCCGGGAGTTCTTTGCGCCATGATTCTTTCGGTGTCGGTTGCTCTGATGCTTGCGGCGCCTGTTCGCGCCCTGGAGGGGAGGAAGATCCCGTTCCTGCCGGCAGCCAAGCCGACGCCTCCCGAGGCGGCTCTGCACGCCTATGTGGAGCGTGTGCGGGCGCAGCAGGCGGCGGAGGTGAAGACTCCGGGCTCGATCTGGACTCCCGAGGGCCGGCTGGTGCGGTTGGGCACCGACGCCAAGGCGGTGCGGCTGCACGATGTGGTTTCGATCGTGGTGACGGAGAGCCTGGCGGCCTCGACCGACGGCCAGGTCAAGAACTCCAGGGCGTCAAACGCCAACTCCGGGCTGACCTCCTTGTTCGGCGCCCTCAAGAGTTCGAACGCGCTGCAAAACCTGGTCGGTATGAATGCCGCCTCGGGGCTGACGGCGCAGGGCCAGAGCACCACCAACTCCAGTCTGGCCACCACCTTCGGCGCCGAGGTGGTGGACGTACTGCCCAACGGAATGCTGGTGGTGCAGGCCACGCGGCAGTTGACCTTCTCCCAGCAGACGCAGCTGATCAAGCTGCGCGGCCTGGTGCGCCCGGAGGATGTGAGCGCGCAGAATCAGGTGCTGTCGACGGCCATGACCGACCTTGAGCTCGAAGTGACCGGTAAGGGTATCGTCAACGACTCCACCTACCGGCAGAACCCGCTGGTGCGCTTCCTTGAGAAGATGCTCATTTTCTGAGGACTAGGGATCAGGAACTAAGGACTAGGGACTAGAGATTGCCGGGCGGGGTTCGTCGATGCGAGAGATGAGAACCATACGGGATGTACGAGAAAGAACGGCGCGGGGATGGCTGGGAATATCCATCCGGAGTTCGATTGCGCTGGCGGCGGCTCTGGCGCTGGCGGCTACGGCGGCCTACGCAGAATCCGCGCCGCAGTTGGCGCGGGTCAAGGATGTGGCCACCATCGAGGGGATCAGGGACAACCAGCTGGTGGGCTATGGGCTGGTGGTGGGGCTGCGCGGCACCGGGGACAGTTCGCAGACGGTCTTTCCAGCGCAGACTCTGCTCTCCGCGCTGGAGCGAATGGGCATCACCGTACCCCAAACCGGGTCCAACAGCGCCAGCAACATGCAGGTGAAGAACATGGCCGGGGTCTTTGTGGTGGCAACACTGCCGCCTTTCAGCCGGCCGGGCTACAAGATGGACATCACCGTCTCCTCGGCCGGGGACGCGCGATCGCTCGAGGGGGGCATTCTGCTGATGACTCCGCTCTACGGGCCGGACGGACAGATCTACGCGCAGGCTCAAGGAGCTCTGGTGCTGGGCGGCTACATGGCCACGTCGGGGGGCAACTCGAAGCAGCTCAACCACCCCACCACCGCGCGTGTTCCCGGCGGGGCATTGGTGGAGCGGCCGGTTCCCTTCGACCTCAAGCAGATGCACATGGTCAGCGTGGTGCTGAACGACGCCGACTTCCACACCGCCGAGCGGATGGCCGCGGCCATCGATCGCGCGCTGGGTTCGGAGCGCGCCCACGCCGTCGACAGCCGGCGGGTGGAGATTGCCGCGGCGCCGGATGAGGACATTGCGGTGCTGCTGGACCGGGTGGAGGCCGTCGAAGTCGAGGTCTATCCGCGCGCCCGCGTGGTGGTGAACGAGCGGACCGGCACGGTCGTCATCGGGGGCACGGTTCGCCTGCAGCCGGTTTCCATTCTGCACGGCGGCCTGTCGGTGAATGTGATCTCCCAGATCCTGGTCTCGCAGCCGAATCCGGGCGCTTCGGGAACGACGCAGGTGGTCGAGCAGACCGCGGTGCAGGCCCAGGACAAGCCGGTCAACCGCATCGATCTGAAAGAAGGCGCGACAGTGGAGGATTTGGTTCAGGAATTGCAACGAACCGGGGCAGGCGCGCGGGATGTGATTTCGATTCTGCAGGCGATGAAGGCGGCTGGCGCGCTGGAGGCCGATCTGGAGGTTCTGTGATGCATTCGATAGCGGCGGCAACCTCGGCAGCCGGGACGGGAGACGTGGCCACTCCGCAGCCCAGGCTGGTGCGGGCGGCACACGAGTTCGAAGCGCAGATGATGAAGGAGCTGATGAAGCCCATGACCCGCGGCAGCTCCCTCACCGGAGCGGACGATGACTCTGATAACGATTCCGGCTCCGGCGGCGCGCTGGGGGAGTATGCATCCGAGGCTCTGGGCCGGGCGCTGAGCGAACGGGGAGGATTTGGAATTGCAACCCGGATCATCAACGATCTCTCCCATTCCGGTAACCTGAGCGCAACTGGGAAGGTAACCTGAAATCGGCACGGCGATACCGTCATGAGAGCCTCTAAATGACTAGAGTGATTAGCAGACGTGCCGATAGGCCCAGCAAGGAGCATGACATATGGACATTCGCAGCAGTCTCGATGGATTGAAATCGCTCTTGGGAGTGACGCCGCCAGCCCCGGCTACGCCCCAGACCAGGAGCAATGCCCCAGCCGGCGGGAGCGCGTTCGCGAGCGACCGGGCGACATTCAGCAGTGCGGGGAGCGAGGTTTCGCTGACCGCGGCCGATTCGGGTGTGCGCGCGGACAAGGTAGCCGGCGTTCAGGCAGCGATGGCGGCGGGAACCTACAATGTGCCGGCGTCGGCGGTGGCATCCAAGGTAGTGGATTCGATGCTGGGCACGGGACAGTAATGCGACCGGCGGGATGGGGTTGAGCCGGAGGCAAAGCGCCCTGGCGGGGAAGACGCGGCGGTGGATAGCCGTATGAATTTGGCTGGTTGGCAGGGCCCCAGTGAGATGGGAATGGGAAGCATCCCGGCGGCGACGAAAGGAATGCGGGTCATGGAGGAGTTCGGGGAGCGCCGGGAGAATCGAGAGCTGAAGGGGCTGGTGGTGGAGGCCTCGCGGGCGCTGGCCCGGTTGGATGCGGACCGGCTGGAGGAGCTGGCGCTATCATGCCAGGCGCTGAATCGGGAGCTGGCTCCGGTCAGCGCCGGGGAGTGCGCTGCGCTGGTCAGCGAGGCTCGTGAGGCCATGGGAGAGATGGCGGTATTTGCCAGGGTGCTGGAGGCGACGCGGGCCAATCTGAATGTAATGAATCGCTTGCGGGAGTTGCGCACGGGCCGGTTGGAGTACCGGGAACCGCGGACCGAGGGATGGGCGCGGACGGAGAGCGGGCATGGGGACAATTAACTCCGCGTTCAGTCTGATCTCGGGGGCGCTGAACGCCGATCAATCGGCGCTCAGCATTGTGGCCAATAATGTGGCCAACGCCAACACGCCCGGCTACACCGAAGAGACTCCTAACTGGCGGGAGAACTCGCCGGTGGAGATCAACGGAGTCTCTTACGGGTCGGGTGTCACGGAGACGGGTCCCACTTCGTTGCGAGACCGGGTGTTGGAGGAGCGGCTGAACCAGCAGCAGCAGTTGGCCTCGGCCTCGAGCGCGCGGCTGGCGGCACTGACCAGTGTGCAGGCGCTGTTTACGCCCGACTCAGGCTCGGCCAGCGCGACGGCGGGAGACATCGGCAGCGACATCACCGGCTTCTTTAACTCATTTTCATCGCTGGAGGCCAATCCCACCGACAATGCGCTGCGCCAGCAGGTGCTTTCCTCGGCGTCAACGCTGGCCGGCGATGTGTCCAACGCGGCGGCCAGCCTGAATGAGCAGCGGTCGGCACTCGATCAGGAGGCGAGCGGCGTGACCAGCCAGGTGAACTCGCTGACCAGCGCCATCGCGCAGTTGAACCAGCAGATTCAGTCCACCTCGCCGAACGCCGACGCCGGCACGCTGGAGGATGATCGCCAGCAGGACATCAGCCAGCTTTCGCAGTTGATTGGAATCAACCAGATCACGACCGAGAACAACGGCCTCTCGATCACCACCACCTCCGGGCAGTTGCTGCTCTCCGAGGGGAACAGCTTCCAGTTGACCACGGGGACGGTGGGCGGGGTTACTCACTTTTATGTGGGGACGACGGATGTGACGACGCAACTGACCGGCGGGGGCGGCGAGCTGGGCGGCTACCTGACGGCGCGGGACCAGGACATTCCCGCCGTAATGACGTCGCTCGATCAACTGGCCTACCGCGTCTCAACGAATGTGAACGCGCTGAACAACACGGGAACCGATCTGGATGGAGCTACCGGCACGGTAGCGAATCCGCTCTACATCTTCAAGGAGCCGGCGGCAGTTGCCGGCAGCGCGGCCAACATGAGCGTGACGATGACCGACCCCAACCAGATTGCTGCTGCCGGGTTGGGGCAGGGAACGGGCGACAATTCGAATGCCATCGCCATGGCGAATCTCGCTAATGAATCGCTTATGCAGCCATTGGCGACAACCGCCTTCAGCATGACCCAGACGCTGGACGCAACCACTCCATTGGGCGGCGCCACCACCGGCACAGTGGAGGTCTACGATTCGTTGGGCAACAGCTATAACGCCACGGTGACCTACACCAACGAGGGCGGCAACACGTGGGGTTACAGCGTCTCGATGCCGGATGTGCTGACGCCCGATGCCAGCGTTGCCAACCAGGTGAGCTACAGCTTCGGCCCGGGGGAAACGGTGAACCCCGGAACAAATCTGACGATTACCGGGAATACCGCCTTGGGCTCGGCCACGATCATCGCGCCGCCGGTGACCGCCGGCGAGACGGTGGGCGCCGCCGGTCCGCCGCCGACCGGCTACGTGGCGGCGCTGGATGCCGCGCTGACGGCGAAAGGAATCACCGGCGTCACAGTCTCGAATACAAACGGCGTACTGACCATCGCCGGCGCCACCGGAACCGCCGGCAGCGTGATTGCCGATCCGGTGGCGTCGGGAAACGCGACCGGAACGCTCAGCTTCAATCTGGCCGGAAACCTGGTCAGTCCAGCCGCGAACGTGAGCGGTATGACCTTCTCCGGGCTCTCCGATGGAGCGGCGGCGCTGAACCTCGACTGGGATCTGTTTTCGCCCAACGGCACGGCGAGTATCAGCCAAACCGCGGCGGCTTCCTCGCAATCGGCACAGAGCCAGAACGGCTTTGCCGGCATCGTCAACGGCCTGACGCCGATCAATTACTACTCGAACTTCGTCTCCACGCTGGGTTCCACCGTCTCCAGCGTGCAAACCGAAAACACGGCGCAGAACGCCTCGGTGACGCAGTTGAAGACCCAGAACGGCGCCCTCTCCAGCGTCAATCTGGACGACGAGGCTTCGTCGATGAGCACGCTGGAGCGCAGCTATCAGGCGGCGTCGCAGGTATTCACGATGCTGAACACGGTCATGGCCTCGGCCTTGAACCTGGGCGAGCAGGCAACGGTCTCCTAAGGCTTGCTTTCTCACCCTAGCCGCAAAGACAAAGACGCGGTGCCCCGAGGGCGCCCAGGTGGGGCACCCGAGACAGGACACGATTCGTGGAGGAATTGAATGCGGGTGGATCCGAATTATGTTTCGAACCTGGCGAGCGCGCTCGATCAGTCCCAGGTGAACGAGCAGCAGTTGACCGCCGAGCTGTCGAGCGGCGTGAGCATTTCCACCCTCAGCCAGAATCCCACGGCCAGCGGGCAGAATGTGCTGCTGCTCAACCAGATTCAGCAGGACGATTCTTTCACGCAGAGCTCGAGTCTGGTCACCGGCCAGTTGCAGGTGGCCGATTCGACTCTGGGGAGCGTGGTCTCGCAGCTCACCCAGGCCATCTCGCTGGCTACCAGCGCCAACAACGGCACCATGAACCCCAGCGACGTGCAGTCCATCGGCAACCAGATCTCCGGCATTCTCAACGAGGTGCAGTCGCTGGCCAATACCAACTACCAGGGGCAGTACATCTTTGCCGGCGGCCAGACTTCCACGAGTCCATTCAGTACCTCGACTGGCACGTCGCCAGCCACCACCACCTACAGCGGCGACAACGACATCAACTATCTGCAGACGCCCAACGGCCAGAAGATACAGCTGAATGTGCCCGGCAGCCAGATCTTTCTGGGCACCGGCGCGAACAGCGTCTTCGCCGGCCTGAACTCCCTGGTGGCCGACTACTCGACCGGCGCGGTGAACACCACCCAGGCCGTGAGCGACACCGAGGCGCTGAGCACGGCGTTGAACTACGTCTCGCAGAAGCGCGTGACCATCGACAACTCCATCACCCAGCTCACCGCCGCCTCCGACGCCGTGACCAGCGATCAGACCCAGTTGACCACGGCCCAGACCAATCTGATGCAGGCCGATGTGGCCCAGGTCTCCACGCAGCTATCGCTCTCCGAGACCCAGCAGACGGCGCTCGAGGACGTAATCGCGCAGCTCGATGCGCAGTCGAACAGCCTGTTCAGCAAGCTGGGGCCGTAGGCATTGCGTCCACAGAGAGGCGGCGGGCACCGCTGTCCCAACCGGCGCTCTGCCTCGCCGTCTCCCGCTCCGGCCCAGCGCGCCGGGAGTGAATCCGTCTATACTTCATTCAGAAGGAAACACGTTGCTCGCTCCGATCCGATTCATGTGGAATGCGACTCGCGGCCATCGGCTGGATTTCTGGCGCAGCCCATACATGCGCTGGCGGGTTGAGACCTACTCCGGCATGCCCGCCGAAACGCTGACGATGGGGAAGATACTGGGCTTCTTCTGGGTCTCGCGCTGGGAGTTCCTGAGCTACCTGGTCTGGATGGACCGCCTGGACCGCGAAGTGCGCAAGCGGGCGTGAGGCAGAGACCGGGTGTGCCGATGCCGCAGCCGGGAGTACTACCACGGCGTGCGGGCGCAAAGCACGGGCGCAGTTTCCGAATTGCCGAAAGCACGCCTCGAGCAAAATCCGCCGAGCACTGCCGATTGTGACACTTCCGAAAGTGTCACAATCGGGCAACTGCCCACCGCCCCCGTCGGCTAATGTGGTGATCGTGCTCCAATAAGCCTCTGCATCCCTCTTCTTCTGGATGTCCAGAGCTGTGAGGATACGTCACCATGCGCAATTGGCTTCCGTTGGGCTTGCAGTTGGTGCTGCTGACCGTCCTGAGCAGCGTCGTTCATGGTCAGAACGAACATCCGCTTACCGCACCCGGCTCCGTCATTCTGTCCGGATGGGAATATAGCGATCATCTTTTCATCTCGACTCCCACTGGCGGTTTTCCGGTCCAAGGTCCGCCGGGTTTCACAGATCGCGGCCTTCGTGTTCTCGCGGCGTTAGCGCCGGGAGGCGATCGAATCGCCTGGGGCCTCACATTGCTCGACGACTCCGACCGGACGAGATGTGATCCGTCCACCGTAGTTGCCTGCACCTTGCCGGGCCCTGCGCAATATAAATCCGCGATGGGAGTCTATTCGCTCCACGACAAGACGTGGAAGACCTACGGCGACTTTTGTGACGGGGGCGCAGGGTCGGCAGCATTTTCGCCCGACGGAACGAAGATCGCCTTCGCAGCATCGATGAGAGCGCATGACTCAAACTGTGATGAAGGCCATGCGAAGCGGGCGTTGCTAATCCTCGACCTCATGACCGGTCAGTTCACGCAGGTCCCAAACACTGCGTCAGTGGTTGCAAATGCACGAATCAGCTGGTCACCGAACGGGAGGTTCATCGCAGCGCAGCTCAGAAGATGGGACTGTCCCGACGAGAAGCCATTGATCGATAGCATCGTCTTGATCGAAGTGGGATCCTGGGTGCGAAAGACCATCGCAAGGGGAGAAAACCCATCCTGGTCTCCCAAAGGCGATTGGATTGCTTACGACATTGGCAACGGCATGGCGTGCATGATTGCTCACCCGGATGGAACCGACGCCAAATTGATCCTTGATGCGTTCGGTCGCCGGGGGTGGGGAAACTGGGATCTTCCCATTGGAGCTGTGTGGTCGCCCGACGGAAAAACGCTGTGGCTGAGCGAGCGAGAGGATACTGGCCATACGGAGGTGGTGAGCGTGGATCTGGCAACCGGCAAGGTGAAGAAAATGTCCAAAGACACGCCCTACGTTTTTAGCTGGGTGCGGCAGCCTCACAACGCAGCGGCTACCACTGAGCGCCGGCCTGACAGTGCACCGGAACGTTAAACGTGATGCCTGTCAAGCGCGGTACGAGAAAGGAGGAGTATGCGGATCTTTACAGCGGTCATTTTACCATTGGGAATCATATTGACGATCCGGCCCAACCTGCACGGCCAGAGTATTGGGACATTTACGGAGCCAAACTCGGCACTCCTATTTGGCAAATATGGGAGCAGCATTTACGCGGTCACACCAGCGAAGACAATCGAGTTGAAGGCTGTGTCAGAAGACGGGGCTCCAGCCCATTTCCGTGTTCCTTCGCTTGCGCGAACGCTCGATCGCATCGCCTGGAGCGTGGAAAAGGGCGAACATACTGAGATCGGTGTATACACCGTGCGCGACCACTCTTGGAAGAGTCTTGCGGACGTCTGCTACCCAGGCGGCGGCGCAGCCGCTTTCTCGCCCGATGCGACGAAGATCGCGTTTGTCTCGGCCATGCCGTCATCGCCCATCAATGAGTTTTGCCCTACCACCGTTCAGACCGTGTTGCAGATTCTTGACCTCGCTACTGGGAGAATCACGAAGCTATCATGCTGCGGCTGGGCGTTGCGCGGGCGCCTGAGTTGGTCGCCGGACGGGAAGGAGATTGCCGTGGAGTACACGCCCCGGATCGGCCTGGGCCAAATCGCCATTGTGGAGGCCGACACGGGAAAGGCGAAGATCATCGCTGACGGCGAGTATCCTTCGTGGTCGCCGAAAGGTGATTGGATTGCCTATTTCGATATGCATCTTGCGATGTGTTATGTTGTTCACCCTGATGGAACGGGCGTGAGGGTTCTGCGTGACGGTGAGCATGGATTTCGGTACCGCGCGATGAACTACGGCGCGGTTTGGTCTCCGGATGGCAGAAAGCTGCTGCTGAATGAAGAGGAAGATCGCGAACATTTCCGGGTCGTCATGGTGGACGTGGCGACAGGGAGGGCAAACACCAAATCAAAGAATGGATTAGCTGTTCTTGACTGGGTTCCCGCAAATCAGGCTGCGACTGGCCAACGGTAGTTGGGACCGCATCACGGCCAAACCGGCCGCCGCGCTGCGACCAAAGCTGGCCGCCGCCGCATCCTATAATAAGAATTGGACGATTGCGTCCTGAGCCTCGCTGAGGGGACAGGGATGCGGCCGGACAACTTCTTCGCGGTGCCTTCCCTTTGAATGACGCCATCACCATCCGCGGCGCGCGGACTCACAACCTGAAGAACATCTCCTGCGAGATTCCCCATGGGATGCTGACCGTGATCAGCGGGGTTTCGGGGTCGGGGAAGAGTTCGCTGGCCTTCGACACCATCTATGCCGAGGGACAGCGACGGTATGTGGAGTCGCTCTCGGCCTATGCGCGCCAGTTTCTGGAGCGGATCGAGAAGCCGGATGTGGACCTGATCGACGGCCTGGCGCCTGCAATTGCCATCAAGCAGAAGAACTCGACTCGCAACCCGCGCTCGACGGTGGCGACGGCGACCGAAATCTACGATTACCTGCGCCTGCTCTACGCGCGTTGCGGGACGGTGCATTGCGTTTTCTGCGACGGCCTGGTCAAGCGCGACTCGATGGACGAGATCGCCGAGGCAACGCTGGGGCTGGGCGAGGGAACCCGGTTGCAGGCGCTGTTTCCGGTGGCTGTGGCAACGCCCGAAGCGGAGCCGTCGGCGAGGCCGGTGAAGGCCGCAGCGCGGACGGCGAAGACGGCCGCGAAGTCCAGGCCGGTGGCGAGCGGAGGCGACTCGCCGCACACCGAGACGCTAAAGGCGCGGCTCGCCGAGTTGCGCTCAAGCGGCTTCAACCGGCTCTACCAGCAGGGTAGGATCTTCGAGTTCTCGACGCCGGAGTCGCTGATCGACCTGGATTTGACGCTGCCCATCTTCGTCCTTTTGGACAGGATTGTGGTGAGCGCGGAGAGCCGCTCGCGGATTGTGGACGCGGCGGAGACTGCCTACCGCGAGTCGGGCGAGGTGATCTTCGAGGAGGTTCCGCGCCCCACAGACGAAGACCTGTCCGCCCACCCCAAGAAGCAAGGACGGCTTCTTGGGGACCCCGGAGTGGGGACCCCGAAACCCCGCGAAGAGGATGCGGAGCGGAAGCGGCATCGTTTTTCCGGCGCGTACGAGTGCAAGAGCTGCCACCGGCCGGGCAGGGAGCCGGAGCCGCGCCTGTTCAGCTTCAACAATCCATTTGGAGCCTGCCCGCGCTGCCAGGGCTTCGGCAACACGGTGGACTTCGACCTGAACCTGGTGATTCCAGACAAGAAGTTGAGCCTTAACGAGGGCGCCATCGACCCCTGGAACCGCCCCAAGTACCGCTCGTGGTTCACCGAAATGCGCAGGCAGGCGGAGGTGCTCCAGATTCCCATGGATGTGCCCTGGTGCGAGATCAACGAGCGGGCGCGGGAGACGGTGCTGCGCGGCAAGGGCAGCTTCGTGGGCGTTTGGGGTTTCTTTGCGCAGATGGAGCGCAAGAAGTACAAGCTGCACGTGCGTGTGATGCTGAGCAAGTATCGCGGCTACGCCGAGTGTCCGGACTGTCGGGGTCAACGCCTGCGGGCCGAGGCCCGGTCGGTGCGAATCAACGGGCAGAGCATCTGCCAGGCGACGGCGCTGACCATCGCCCAGGCCAACGCGTTCTTCGGCGCGCTGAAGCTGACGCCCATGCAGGAGGAGATTGCCGGGTCGATCCTGGAAGAGGTGCGGCAGCGGCTGAGTTTCCTGGATGCGGTCGGCCTGGAATACCTGACGCTGGACCGGCTGGCTTCGTCGCTGTCAGGCGGCGAGGCGCAGCGGATTCAACTGGCCACTTCGCTGGGATCGCGGTTGGTGGGCGCGCTGTATGTGCTGGACGAGCCGTCGATCGGGCTGCATACGCGGGACACGGCGCGGCTGATACGTATTCTGAAGGAGTTGCGCGACCTGGGGAACACGATTTTGGTGGTGGAGCACGATGCGGATGTGCTGCGGGCCGCCGATCATCTGCTCGATCTGGGGCCGGGCGCGGGCGAGTTTGGCGGCAAGTTGCTGGCCGAGGGGCTTCTGGCGGAGATCGAGGCCAATCCCAACTCGCTGACCGGGCGGTATCTTTCCGGGCAGGTTTCGATTCCCGTGCCGACGCGTCGGCGCGCGCCGGGGCGGGAGCGCCTTGTCTTGCGCGGAGCCCAGGCGAACAACCTGCATGGGCTGGACGTGGAGATTCCGCTGGGAATGCTGGTGGCAATCACCGGAGTTTCGGGGTCGGGCAAGTCCACGCTGGTGCATCAGGTGCTGTACCGGGCCGTGGCGCGCGCGCTGGGCCAGAGCGACGGCGCCGACCCCTCCGGTGTTTTCACTTCCTTGTCTGGCGCTGAACGCCTCAATGAAATCGTGCTGGTGGACCAGACGCCGATCGGCCGCACCCCGCGGTCGAATCCGATTACCTACATCAAGGGCTTCGATCTGGTGCGCGAGCTTTTTGCCGCGCAGCCCGAGGCCAAACGGCTCTCGCTCACGCCTGGGCATTTTTCCTTCAACGTGCCCGGCGGGCGCTGCAATACCTGCGAGGGCGACGGCACGGTGACCGTGGAGATGCAGTTCCTGGCCGATGTGGAGCTGCCCTGCGAGGAGTGCAAAGGCACGCGCTACCAGGCCAGGATCCTCGGGGTCGAGTGCAAGGGCAAGAACATCGACGATGTGCTGCGCATGACGGTGAAGGAGGCGCTGCGCTTTTTTGCCGGGCAAACCAAGCTGCTGGAAAAGCTGGCGGTGCTGGACGAGATCGGTTTGGGTTACCTGCGGCTGGGGCAGTCGGCGACCACGCTTTCGGGCGGCGAGGCGCAGCGCGTGAAGCTGGCCGCTCACCTGGCGCAGGTGCGCGCGGCCAACGCAACCGCCAAGCCTTCGCAGGCCAGCCGCGTGCTCTACATTCTGGACGAGCCGACCACGGGGCTTCACTTCGACGACGTATCGAAGCTGCTGACGGCCTTTCGCAAGCTGATCGACGGCGGAGGCTCGCTGATCGTGATCGAGCACAACCTGGACGTGATCAAATGCGCCGACTGGGTGATCGACCTGGGACCGGAAGGCGGCGAAGGCGGGGGACGGATTGTAGCCGAGGGCACGCCGGAGGAGATTGCGGGGAATCTTCTGTCGCATACAGGCAAGTGGCTGGGACGGATGCTGTGAAAGGCTGCCCGGCAATGGTCAGGCGGCGGACCCAGCTGGAATCGGATCGCGGGTCGAGAAGCACCAGCCATCGCCGTGCAGCCAGCAGCTCTCGTCCTTGTCATGAGCGTCGCAGCGCAGCGACTTCACCCCTGAGCCCCTGTCGCGACGAAGCGCTTCGGAGAGCAGGCTGCTCACTTCCGGGTCGCGCGCTCCGCTAAACCCAATGAAGTAGACTCCATAGTCCAGCCGGGCATCAAAGCTTTGCTCGCTTGTTCGGGTCAAGAGCGCCATGGCTCCGCCTCCACCTGTCGAGGTCAATGGAAACAAAAGCTTTCCACCGGGCTTGACGGCCGCAAGCCAGGACGGCTGCGGATGCGTTGCGCCCGCGCTGGCGACGATTACATCGGCGGGTTCAAACGGCCCAATTGCGCCGTCGGCTTTGATGACGGCGACCTGAGGCCAGGGAGCAAGCGCGACCCGCGCTCTTTCCGCGAGTCCCGCGTCGATCTCGATTCCCATGATTCTTCCCCGCGGACCAACGAGCTCGGCCAGGATCGCGGTGTAGTAGCCTGTGCCGCAGCCGAGATGGAGCACAGAATCGCCGGCTCGCACGCCAAGCTGGTCGAAGGATTGAGCCCAAAGACTGGGCTGACCGTTGTTGATGCCCTTTGCCTCGTCGAGCACGATGAGCGCGTTGTGATAGACGTGCCTCGGATCGGCGTCTTCCGTCGTCCAGTATCCCCCCTGACCCAGGATCCGCCACGGTCCCGGCCCGACAAATCGCTCACGCGGCACGGTTGCGAATGCAGCGAACAAAGCGGGAGAGGACATGTGGGTGAGGAACCGCAATTCCTCCGCATAGAATTGCCGTGCAGCTTCGATTGAGCCGGTCATCGAGGACTCCATTGCATAAGAAGAATCCTATCGTCTCTAGGCATCCGATCGGGAACAGATTGAGCCCTTTGACAAGCACGAAGGAAGCGATGGAGGGATATTTGAACCTGGGCTGGGGATATCCGCCTCGGAGCTGTTCGCTGGCTCAATTTGCCAGTGTGTACGCAGATTGGATAGAAAGGATGGTGCCAGTCAACGATAAAGTGAACTGCGCCGGGATGAAATCGTCTTCGGCGGCAAAGATTGCGGACGCATTGCGACACGTGCATTTTCGGAGGGGAATTCATTTTGAGCATTTCTAATGGATCGATCGGGCCTGAGCGCGAACGGCTGCTGAATGAAGCGATTGAAGCTCCGCTGATTCCTGCCGGAAGGCTGCTTCCTTTCCTGGTGGTGACGGCGCTGTTCTTTCTGTGGGCCATCCCCAACAACCTGAACGACATTCTCATCCGCCAGTTCATGAAGTCCTTCAACATCAACCGGTCGAGCGCCGCTGGCGTACAGATCTGGTTTTACCTGGGCTATTTTCTGCTGGCCATACCGGCGGGGCAGTTGATGCGCCGGTTCGGCTACAAGACCGGAATCGTGACGGGACTGGTACTGCTCGGAACCGGGTGCTGGATGTTTTATCCGGCGGCGCAGGCCGGCCTGTACGCCTTCTTTCTCGTGGCGCAATTTGTAATTGCCAGCGGATTGTCGTTTCTGGAGACAGCGTCCAATCCGTTCATCGCGCAGTTGGGACCGTCGGGGTCGAGCGAGAGGCGGCTGAACTTCTCGCAGGCCTTCAATCCGCTGGGGTCGATTACCGCGGGCTTGATCGGGACCGTCTTCATCTTTTCCGGCGTCAAGTTGACCGATGCCGAGGTGGCGGCGAAGCAGGCGGCGGGGACCTATCAGGTCTATCTCCACTCCGAATTGCTGCGGGTGGTAGCGCCGTACCTGGTGCTAGGAGCTGTGGCTCTATTTTGGGCCGTGCTAGTAGCGTTGACCAAGTTTCCTGTCCTGGGCGGAGAGCATGATGCGCATCATCCGGACGTAAAGACGGCGTCTGTGAAGTTGCTCCAGCGGCACTTTGTTCTTGCCGTGCTGGCACAATTCCTTTACGTCGGCGCGCAGGTGGGCACCTGGAGCTACTTCATCCAATATGTGGAGTCGGCCACGGGGGTTGGCGACAAAGCCGCGGGATACATGCTGACCGGAACCTTGGCGGCGTTTGCCGTGGGGCGCTTCAGCTCCGCATGGCTGATGCGGCACTTCCAGGCGCGGACGATGCTGGGGGTCTACGCGGTGGTGAACGTAATTCTTGGCCTGGTCGCGGTCACGCGGCCTGGCTGGCTGGGCGCGATCTGCCTGCTGTTTACGAGCCTCTTCATGTCGATCATGTTTCCCACCATCTTCGCCCTGGGGTTGAAGGGGATGGGCGAGAAGACCAAGACGGCCGGATCGCTGTTGGTGATGGCGATTCTGGGCGGGGCGCTGCTGACCAAGCTGATGGGGATGCTGCCATTGCGGGCCGCCTACCTTGTGCCGGTGGTCTGCTTTGCCGGCGTGGCGTTGTACGCATGGTTCGGAGGCGAGCACAAGGCCGCCGAGGCGGCGAGTTAGCAAGTCAGCATGCCGGCAGATTTGTAAAGAGGCTCCGGGAGCGGGGCCTCTTCTGTCAGCAAGTTAGCGCAGTTCTTCGCGGACCTTGGCCAAAACCTTCAGATAGGCGCGGGCGGTTTCCGTGATGGTCTGCGGGGTTCCGGCGTCGACGGCGGCCAGGTTGACGAGGTCGCTGCCCACGCCCAGGGCGCGCGCGCCGGCCCTCAGAAAGCTTTCGGCAGTTTGCAGCGTGACGCCGCCGGTGGGAATGAGCTTGAGGTGCGGAAAGGGCGCAAGCAGCGCCTTCAGATAACCGGCGCCGCCCACGGCCGAGCAGGGAAAGACCTTGACGTAGTCCGCGCCGGCCCGCCAGGCGGTGATGACCTCGGAAGGCGTGAGTGCGCCGGGGATGGAGACTTTGCCCAGGGCGCGGGTCTTGGCGATGACCTCGGGGTGAAGGCTGGGACTAACGACGAACTCGGCGCCGGCCTCGATGGTGGCCTCGGCCTCGTCGGCGGTGGTCACGGTGCCAGAGCCGAGGAGCAAATCGCTGCCGTACTCGCGCTTGAGTTCCTTCAGAATGCCGACCGCGCCGGGAACGGTCATGGTGACTTCAACGACGTTGACTCCGCCGGCAATCATGGCCTTCACGATGGCGTGAGCCTGGGCGGCATTGCGGGCGCGCAGGACAGGAATGAGGCCGACGCGTTCGATGGTCTGCGATGTGGTTTCGGGCATGGTTTCCTCTGGCATTGTGTCTCTCAGGTTCGTGGAAGTGGAATGAACGAAGCTATCCAAAAACCGCCGATTCTCTTCTTCAGGAGGCCGGAATGAGGGGTTTTGGGGACAGAAGACAAGGCTTTTCGAGGGTTTTTGTCTACCATTGTGACAATAGGATTGGTTTCGACTAGTTCCTGTATATATTTGATTCTAATAATCTTATCGGCGAAGAATAGCCGAGGAAGCATCTGGGAAAACAACAATTTCAGAGGGGGGGGGAGGGGGGGGGAGGGTTGTTGGGTTAATTTTTGAGCAGCCGATCGATTTTGGAGGCGGTTGGGCATACAGCTATTATGCGATCTTCGATGGGAATCATCCGCAAAGGCCGGCGGTGCGGGTTCCATGGGTCGCCGGGTCACCGGGGATGGCAACGAACCTTCGAAACAGGCATGGCATTGAGCCGCGCTTTTCCCCTTCGCCATCTCTAAACCATCTCAACAGCCTCGAAATAGAAGCTCTTCACTTTAGCCTGCCGCTTGCATCACCTGGCGATGCGCGCCGATCCGCCTTTGATAAGCCGTTCCACTTCGGCCAATGTGGCCATGCTGGTGTCGCCGGGTGTGGTCATGGCCAGAGAGCCGTGGGCCACGCCGCAGCGGACGGCCCAGTCGATGGGCTTGCCGGCAAGCAGGCCGTAGATAAGGCCGGAGGCAAAGCTGTCGCCGCCGCCCACGCGGTCCAGAATGTCGATCTCGCGCTGCGGGACGTGGACGATCTGGTCCTCGTAGAGCGCGATGGCGCCCCAGGAGTTGCGGCTGGCGGTGTGCGCGGTGCGCAGCGTGCTGGCGACGAGCTTCAGGTTGGGGTAAGCGGCGGCGACATCGCGGAGCATCTCCTCGTAACCGGCGATGGGCAGCTCGGCGAAGTCCTCGCTGACGCCTTTGATCTTCACGCCGAGCATGGCGGAAAAGTCTTCCTCGTTGCCCAGCAGCAGATCGACCTTGCGAACCAGCTCGCGGTTCACCTCCTGAGCCTTGGCCTTGCCGCCGATGGACTTCCAGAGCGAATCGCGGTAGTTCAGGTCGTAAGAAACGGGAGTCGAATGGCGGCGGGCGGCGTCCATGGCTTCAACGGCCACCTCGGCGGTCGAGGCGGACAATGCGGCAAAGATGCCGCCGGTATGGAACCACTTCGTGCCGTTCTCGGGCCCGAAGATCGCTTCCCAGTCAAAATCGCCGGGCTTCGTCTGGCTGATGGCGGTATGGCCGCGGTCGGAGCAGCCAACCGCCGCGCGCACGCCGAAGCCGCGCTCGGTGAAGTTGAGGCCGTTGCGCACTGCGCGGCCCACGCCGTCGTAGGGAACCCACTTGAGCAGGGCAGTATCGACGCCGCCCTGCAGGATGAAGTCCTCGACCAGACGGCCGACCGGGTTATCGGCCAGCGCGGTGGCGACGGCCGTGCGCAGGCCGAAACAGCGGCGCAATCCGCGGGTTACGTTGTATTCGCCGCCACCCTCCCAGACCTGGAACCGGCGTGTGGTGTGGATGCGGCTCTCGCCGGGATCGAGGCGGAGCATGACTTCGCCCAGGCTGAGGCAGTCCCAGCAGCGACGGGAATCAGGAATCACGATGGTGTTCATAGGCGAGTCCATTTTAGTGCATCGCGGCTTGAGCAGCGTGTGACGCGTTAAGCCCTCCACGGCAATCGTCCTGCATGGTAATGTTTCTGGATGTAGGCAAGGGCCAGCCGGGAGCGCGGGGCGACGGCAGGGATGTTGCCTGCTCCCGGCAAGGGAAGGGAAGCTATGTCGGCGGAACACAAGTTGCGTATGGGAATGGTCGGCGGCGGGCCGGGCGCCTTCATCGGGCCGGTGCACAAGATGGCCGCCGAGCTGGACGGCCGGATCGAGCTGGCAGCGGGGGCGTTCTCGCAGTCGGCTGAGAGGTCGAAAACTGCGGGCGAGGCATTCGGACTCGATCCCGGCAGGGCGTATAGCGATTACCGGGAGATGCTGTCGGCGGAGCGGCAGCGGCCCGATGGAATCGACTTTGTGGTCATCGCCACGCCCAATCATCTTCACCTGCCGGTGGCAAAAGCCGCGCTTGAGGCTGGGTTTGCGGTGGTGAGCGACAAGCCGGCCACGGCTACCTATGAGGAGGCGCTGGCCTTGGAGGCCGCGGTGGCCAGCTCAGGATTGCCTTATGCGCTGACGCATACCTATGCCGGCTACGCGCTGGTGCGCGAGGCGAGGGCGATCTGTGCGAGCGGACTGCTGGGGCGGATTCGCAAGATTGCCGTCGAGTATTTGCAGGGGTGGTTGAGCACGCCTGTGGAGCGCACGGGGCAGAAGCAGGCGGCCTGGCGCTCCGATCCGGCGCTCAGCGGGCCCGGCGGCTCAATCGGCGACATCGGCACCCATGCCTTCCACCTGGTGGAATATGTGACCGGCCTGCAGGTGACGAGCCTGAACGCGACGCTGCGCTCGGTGGTTCCTGGGCGGGTGCTGGACGACGATTGCAGCGCCTTTTTACGTCTGGAGAACGGCGCGAGCGGCGTGCTGATGGTTTCGCAGGTTGCCGCCGGCGAGGGCAATGGCTTGCGCTTTCGCGTTTATGGCGAGAAAGGCTTGATCGATTGGCGGCAGGAGGATCCGAACCGGCTGCGGGTGAAGTGGCTGGACGGTCTGGAGGAGATTCGCCACGCGGCCGGGAGCTACCTCAGCTCGGAAGCGCGGGCGGTTGCGCGGCTGCCCGGCGGGCATCCGGAAGGGTTCATCGAGGCCTTGGCCGTGCTGTATCGCGAGTTTGCCGACGCGCTGATTGCGTGGGGACAGGGCAAGGCGAATCCGCTGCCGCCGACGCTGCCAGGGATTCAAGCCGGAGTACGCGGGATGCGGTTTATCAAGCGCGCGATTGAGAGCAGCAGCGCTGAAAGCTGGGTGGAGTTCTGACGATCCGGCCCCATTGGAATGCGATGGCAAATCCCACCCTAGCCGCAAGATGTCACCCCACGGACGAAGGCCTGTCCGTGGGGGCCCGAAGACGCGGTGCCCGGAGGGCGCCCAGGTGGGGCACCCAATGAAGTGGAACTCCGTAGGAGGGAAATTATGAAGACGATCAAGGGGCCGGGAATTTTTCTGGCGCAGTTTGCGGGCGATGCGGCGCCGTTCAACACGCTCAAGGGAATGGCCGAATGGGCGGCGGGGCTGGACTTTACCGGGGTTCAGATTCCCACCTGGGATCGACGCCTCTTCGACTTGAAACTTGCCGCCGAGAGCCGGAGCTACTGCGACGAGGTGGGCGGCGCAGTCAGTCAGGCGGGGCTTGCCATTACCGAGCTTGCGACGCATTTACAGGGGCAGTTGGTGGCCATCCATTCCACCTATGATTCCTTATTTCAAGGATTTGCATCCAAAGAATTCACGGAAGACTTGAAGGGGCGACAGGCTTGGGCGGTGGAGCAACTGCGCTGGGCGGCCAAGGCGAGCAGGAATCTTGGCCTGAAGGCGCACGCCACGTTCTCGGGTGGGCTGGCGTGGCCTTTCTTCTATCCCTGGCCGCATCGCCCGGAGGGGCTGATCGACGAAGCGTTCGAGGAGCTGGGGCGGCGCTGGCTGCCGATTCTGCGGGCCTTCGACGAGGCCGGCGTGGACGTTTGCTTCGAGCTGCATCCCGGCGAGGACCTGCACGACGGAGCGACCTTCGAGCGCTTCCTGGACGTGGTCGGCGGGCACGAGCGGGCCAACGTTCTCTACGACCCCAGCCACATGATCCTGCAGCAGATGGATTATCTTGCCTTCCTCGATCTCTATCACGAGAGGGTGCGGGCCTTCCATGTGAAGGATGCGGAGTTTCGGCCGAGCGGACGCTCCGGCGTCTATGGCGGCTATCAGGATTGGATCGACCGGCCGGGGCGGTTCCGCTCCCTGGGCGATGGGCAGATCGATTTCCACTCGATCTTTTCGAAGATGGCCCAGTACGACTATCCGGGCTGGGCGGTGCTGGAGTGGGAGTGTTGCCTGAAGCATCCCGAGGACGGGGCTGCGGAGGGGGCGCGGTTTGTTCGCGAGCGCATCATTCGCGTGACGGATCGGGCCTTCGACGAGTTTGCCGGCGGCACCGCAGACCAGAGGCGGAATCGGACGGTTTTGGGGCTTGACAATGCGTGAACTCCCGGCGCTTGACGAACCCTCGATGCGAGCTGCGCTGTGAAGTTCAAAGTGGCCGCTGGGCGAGTTGCGAGCTGCTGCTATCCCGCCGAGTGTTGACAACTCAGTATCGTGCCACCGGGAGCCGCAATCCTGCCAGTTTTTGCACATGGTAAGCACGTGCCGGATCGGTCTTAATCTAGGGTCTCGATCGCTAATTCTCCCGGACACAACAAGATGCATCTGTCTTCCAGTTCACTCCCCAGCCCCCTCCAAGATGGGGAGATAAACGATTTTGCTATTGATTTTTGAACAAAATCTACGTAAAATGAATAGCTAGAGTTTCCTCTGGACTGACAGTCCCCCAACTTGTTGCCGAGGAAGTACGGGTAAAACAACTCCTTACTAAAGGAAACCAATCAATGGCGAAGCGTCGTGGAAACCCAAACTGGGGCAAGCCGGAGCCCATCGGTCCGGTTGTGCCTACCGTAACCTCCTTCGAACAGATTGTGAGGGAGTTCAAGCTCAGCCCGGACCAGTACATCCGGTCGACCCGCCTGCGCGAGTGGGCGCGGCGCAACAAAAACTCCAAATACATCCCCGAGGCGCTGCTAGAGGCCTGGGGATTCGAGATTGAATCGACGTTGTAGGCCAGTTTTTGCGTTCCCTTTACAAAGGCGCTGCCCTCGGGCGGCGCTTTTGCTGTCTGGGGGTTTTGGGGCGGTTTCTGGATTGGCGGCGACACGGGAATTGGCCGAATCAGCGGCCGTCAGGCGCCCAATGAGCTCCTCAGTTCCCGCTGTGTTTTCCTGAAAGGGATCCCCGCCGGCGTTGCCGCTCCAAGAGGATAGACCGGCAGCCTCGCCGCTCGCCTTTTAGATTGTTACCCTTACAGCCTGATCAAGGCTCTGTTTCTGTTCAGATGGGAACTGAGAACTACCAGCCACCCCGGGGCCGCTTGAACTGCGTCTGGCCGGCTTCGATCGAATACGCGGGGTGGCCGAACCGGGGGGTCTCTCCGGGTTGCGCTCGGTGAATTCATCGTGCAGCACCACATTGAGCAGCGCCTTGTGGACCCGGATGCGGCCGTTGTATTCGATAAGGCCGAGCCTGCGAAAACGATTCATGAAGAAGCTGACGCGGGACCGGGTGGTGCCGATCATCTCTGCCAAAGTTTCCTGCGTAATGGGAGGAACCAAGTGTTCGGGTTTATCCGGCTCACCAAATTCAGCCAACAACAGGAGAATCCTCGCCAAACGCTTTTCGCTGGAGTTGAAGAGCTGATCGACAAGATCGGCTTGAGTTCGCATGCTCCGGGCCAGCAGGAATTTGAAGTACATTTCGGAGAAGGCAGGTTCCTGGTGCATTACGCGGATCATCTCTCCCCTCTCTATGCGGAGCGCTGTACAGGCGGTAATGGCGCTGGCAGTGGCCAGATGCAGCCCGCCCACGCTCGCCAGCGACTCCTCTCCAACGAATCCCCCGGCGGGGAGAAGCGCGATGGTGGCCTCCTTCCCGTCATGCGAAACGACGGTGAGTTTGGCGCTTCCCGTCTGAAGATAGAAGATGGAGTCAGCCGAACTCCCTTGCGAAAAGAAGACCTGCTTGGGCTTCAACTTGACGATTCTTCGTCCCGCGCCTGCTTGCTCGAGAAAGGCGACGAGGTCAAATGTCATGCTTCTCACCTCGAAAGAGAAGATCGATGGACCGACTGAATTCTACTCGATTAGTAATGCGGTCTTTGTACGGTTTCTGACATAACCCGAAATATCTTTGTACGGTTTCTGACATAACCCGAACTTTGTCAGGCATCGTGAGGTTGGCGGATGCTGACTATGATAAGGTTTTGTCTGAAAGTGAGGATTCCTTGCGCACGAGCGGCTTTAAGAACACTCTTTTGAGGGCTCTGGACGGGGACATCATTGCCCGCCTCGGTTTGCAGCCAGTCAAGTTCGAGTTGAAACACGAAATCGAATACCCTGGCAACCCGATCGACCGCCTCTATTTTCTCGAAGAGGGGATGGCATCGATGACCACAACATTCACGGATGGATCTCAGATCGAGGTAGGGATGTTCGGTTATGAGTCGGTCATCGGCGTCTCGGCTCTCATGGGAACAAAAAGGAGCCTGAATCGCGTCTACAC
>Ga0326728_10005009_pt1 | contig 38168 bp, 33 predicted proteins | sample MB3enrmetagenome_FD_207602 | JGI IMG/M metagenome (GOLD analysis project Ga0326728, IMG submission 207602) | Lab enriched peat soil microbial communities from McLean, Ithaca, NY, United States - MB31MN | ecosystem: Environmental > Terrestrial > Soil > Wetlands > Peat | place: USA: New York...
AGGCAAAGAGCACCTCCAATTCCTAACGTATACATACGTTAGGATTATAACCACAAAAAAAGAAAACTGCTAGATCCCGCCTTGTGGGTCGCGCACCCACGAAGGGGGCTTCCTGTCCGCGAGGGCTTTTGATATGATCCGCTCGGGGGCTCCGATGATCCTCGAGCGTGTTTCTTCCTTGCGGCTGAGCGAAATCGAAACAGTTTTGCGGCGCGCCGCTCGACGGCGGAGAGCGAACGTATCCGCCGTCGAGCCGCTGGGCCCAGCTATCGTCTTCACTCTTTCGCAGCCGGACTTATATTCGCAGCTTCTCGTGGCGGACGTGCGTTTTTCCGCGTTCCTGCCGCTCCGTATTTCCGCGTATGAACAGGCGGGCAGCGTTACGTTGCTGGCCGCATCGCCCGTTGAATTCGCCCAGGGGCTGGATCACCCGGAAGTGGCCTTTCTCGCGGCCAACCTCGAGAACCTGGTGAATGAGTTTCTCGACGAGACCACACGGCCGGCCGCGATGGCCGCGAAACCGGGCGGCCACGCCGAGTCAGCACTGGGCGCTACCGAGGACCAGATGAACATGCGCGGCACGGTACCGCAGCGCATCGACCGTCACGGCTCGAAAGTGGAGGAAATGGCGGGAACCGGCGAGCAGGATTCGCCAGGCGGCTAGTTCAAACGGCACGCACCTGCGTGCGCGCTAACAGTTGTCCGGCACGATCGAGCGCTTTCTTCTCCGCCTCTTCACGCGTGGAGCCAGTGGTGCGCGCGAGCGCTGCGCCGGGCGAGACGTTATCCGCTTTGCAGTGGAAAACGGCGCCTAAGCGATAGCTGGCCAGATTCACCGGCCATCCCGCGACTTCGGTTTTGCGCTCCCGATATTCTTCGGCTTTCATGCGCTTAGGCGTTGGCCTTGGCCACGGCGCCCTTTTCTACAGGGGCGCCCACCAGGTTGCCCCACTCGGTCCAAGAGCCATCGTAGTTGGTGACTCTGTCGAATCCGAGCAGGTATTTCAGCACATACCAGGTGTGGCTCGACCGCTCGCCGATGCGGCAGTACACAATCACGGGCTTGGATCCGTCCACGCCCTCGGCGCCGTAGAGCGATCGCAGCTCGTCCGCGGATTTGAACGTGCCGTCATCGTTGCAGGCCTTGCTCCACGGAATGCTGCGCGCCGTGGGAATGTGGCCGCCGCGCTGGCAGGTTTCCGGCAATCCGGGAGGCGCCAAAATCTCTCCCGTGAACTCCTGCGGACTGCGCACGTCCACCAGAGCATGGCCACCGCCCTCGAGCGCCGCCTCCACCTGCGGCAGAAAAGCGCGCAGCGAGTTGTCCGGACCAGTGGCCCGGTAGGTAACGGCCGGCACTTTGGGCACTTCGAGCGTGAGTTCCCGTCCTTCAGCCAGCCACTTCTTGCGGCCGCCGTTCATCAACCGGACATCCTGGTGCCCGTAGATCTTGAGCTGCCACAGCGCCCAGGCCGCAAACCAGTTGTTGTTGTCGCCGTAAATCACCACCGTGGTGTCATTCGAAATACCCGATGATCCCAACAACTGCTCCAACTGCGCCTTGGGAAGAATGTCGCGCCGCACGGTGTCGCAGAGCTGTGAATTCCAGGCCCAACCGATGGCGCCGGGTATGTGGCCTTCATCATAGGCCCTTGTGTCCATATCGACTTCGACAACCCGAACCTTGGGGTCGGACTCATGCTGCGCGACCCAATCAGTGGAAACGAGAGTCTCCGGATGTGCATAGTCAGCCATAGCAAATCTCCTACGGGAACAATCTACCTTAACTATATCGACAAATAGGATATTGTCAAGCGAGTTAGATCACTCGTGGCGCAGCGCCACCATCGGATCGACGCGCGCAGCTCTGCGTGCGGGTAGATAGCCGGCCAAGGCAGAGACCGCCACCATGAGCAGCGTGGCAGCGCAAATAGTGAATGGATCGTTCGGTTCCAGGCCGAACAGTTGATTGCGAATCAGACGTGTTGACGCCAGGGCCACGGGCAGTCCGATGCCGATTCCCAGCGCGACCAATAACATCGTCTCCTGTAGCACCAAGCGGAGCACGTCTCGACGCGCGGCGCCGAGGGCCACGCGGATGCCGATTTCGTTGGTCCGGCGCACGACGGAGTACGACATCACGCCGTAGAGTCCAATGCAGGCGAGCAGCAGCGCCAGCAGGCCGAAGAAACTGGAGAGCATCGCGATCAGGCGCTCGCGGATGAGGGATTGCTCAACGTGCTGCGATAGCGTGCTGATATCGGCGAGGGGAACATTCCTGTCGAGAGCGCGGACAAATTCTCGCAGCGGAGCAGTGATAGCACTTGTCGTGAGAGAGGTGCGGATGAAGACGGCTGGTCCCCAAGGGAGTTCTTCCTGAAAGCAGGGCACGTAAAGAGTGCGAGGTGCCGTCTCTCGTAATGAGACATACTTGGCATCACCGACTACGCCGACGATCTCCATGGTGTCACGTCCCATGGTGACGTGGCGGCCGATCGGGTTACCGTTCCGGAAGTAGTATCGGGCCATGGTCTGGTTGATGATGGCCACCATGGGCGCGCCCATACGATCCTGAAACGTGAAGTCGCGGCCGGTGAACAGCGGGGTGCCGAGTGTCTCGAAGTACTTCGGGGCGACGCGGTTCATGTAGACTTCCTTATCTTCTTCCGGGCGCGGCGTGTACCCTTCGACCTGGACATCGTTTGAGATGCCGCCCCCGCCTATCGGAGTGATCAGTGCTGCGCTGGCCGAGCGAACACCGGGAACTTGCGCGAGGCGTGAAAGCAGTTGCCGATAGTACGTGCTGAGTTGGACACCCTTATAGCCGGCTCCTTCAGCGTCGGGGCCCAGCATCAACACGTTATTTCGATCGAATCCGGGGTTCATGGTTTCCAGATTGCGCAAGCTGCGCGCGAGAAGAGTGGCGCCGACAAGCAGCACGAGTGACAATCCGGCCTGCGAAATCACCAGGATCTTGCCGAACTTGTTTGAGGTGCTCATGGCGCGCGTCTCTTTGAGCGCCGGCCCGGCGTCCACGCGGGTTGCCCGGAATGCCGGCGCGAGACCAAAGAACGCGCCGGTTAGCAGTGAGACGGTGACCGTGAACGCGAGCACGCGGACGTCGGGCGTCAGGACGGGTAGAATCCGGGGCGCACCGTTCGACATGAAGACTACCAGGGCATTGCTGGCCCACCAGGCGAGCAGCAGACCGAGCGTGCCGCCAATAGCCGAAAGGAGCAGGCTCTCGGTGAGAAACTGGCGGAGCACGCGCAGACGGCGGGCGCCAAGGGCCAGGCGTACCGCGATCTCGCGGCGTCGCGCAGCCGCCCGAGCCGCGAGCAGGTTGGCGATGTTTGCGCAGGCGATGAGAAGCACCACTCCAACGACGGCCATCAAGATACGCAGCGGTTCGGAGAACCGTAGCCGCAAGGTGTCGAGACCCGCGCCGGCGGAGGTAAGTTTGAGCCGCTGTTCGAGATGGAGGCGCCGCCGGTGGGGATCGTCGATGCCGCCAGCTTCCTGTGTGATGAGGCGTTGGAATATCGTGCTTGCATCGGCGTGTGCTTGCTCAAGGGGGATTCCCGGCTTGAGCCTGCCCATGAGGCGGAGCCAGTTGTAGTCCGGCCTAGGCAGCCAGCTCTCGGGGCGAATGCGGCGCTCAGTTGCCATGGGTATCGTGATCGAAGGGGAGTGGCCGGGCTCGACGCCGAAAAATTCGGGCGGCGTCACACCGATGACAGTAAATGGGACGCCTTCCAGGAACACGGTGCGCCCGATCACTGACGGATTCGCGCCGAAGCGCCGCTTCCAGAAAGCGTAGCTCAGCACGGCAACCGGTTCCGCCGGGGCCCCGGTGAGTTTGTCGTCCTCCGGCGTAATGACACGGCCAGCAATGGCATTCACACCGAGCACTGTGTAGTAGTTTCCAGAGACGTACTGGCACTCGGCTGCTTCGATCTCCTGGCTTTCGCGCAGCTTGAACGTGTCCGTGCTGGAGACAGCGAATACTCCAGCGAAAGAGTGGCTCTGATCACGAAAATGCTCGTACCAGGGATACGAAAAGCTCGAACGCTGCTCCTGGAAAAAATGCGAAAACTGGACCAATTCGCTTGGATTCTTCACCGGTAGCATTTTGAGCATTAAGGCATCGATGATGGTGAAGATGGCCGTGTTCGCGCCGATGCCAATCGCCAGCGAGAGGACGGCAACGGCAGTGAAACCAGGAGTTTTTCGCAGCAGGCGCAAGGCGTAGCGGAGATCTTGCAGCAGAGTTTCGAGCCAGCCGATCGTATCCATGTCGCGCGTCCTTTCTTTCAGGACAAGTTGATTGCCAAACAGCCGTTGCGCGCGGTGCCTTGCCTCTTCCGCCGTCATTCCGGCGGCGATGAATTCCTGGGTGCGCATCTCGATGTGGAACTGCTGCTCGTCATTGAGCTGGTCTTCCAGCTTGTTCTTGCGAAGTGAGCCGAGCAGGCGATGGAACCAAGACATGGTTTACTCGTATCTGAGCGCCACCATGGGATCCACGCGCGAGGCTCGCCGCGCCGGCAGATACCCGGCGAAGACCGCAACTACGACCAACGTCAACGTGGCCACCGCAATGGTGAACGGATCGGTTGGCTTCAACCCGAACAACTGGTTGCGAATGAGGCGAGTTAATGCCAGGGCCGTCGGCAGACCGATGCCGAGTCCAGCGGCAACCAGCAACGTCGTCTCCCGCAACACCATCCAGAGCACTTGGCCACGTTGCGCGCCCAGCGCCACGCGGATGCCGATCTCGCTCGTTCTACGGACCACGGCATATGACATCACTCCGTAGAGACCGATCGACGCCAATAGAAGAGCCAGCAGCCCGAAGCAGCCTACAAGCTTGGCGAACAGGTGCTCCTCAAACAGGGAGCCGGCGATCTGCTGTTCCTGGGTTTTGACATCGAACAAGGGCAAGTTCGCACCCACCGCCGCTACGGCGCGTCGTGCGTCCGGAACGATAGCTGTTGGACTACCGGCCGTTCGAATTTCGAAGCTCACTGTGTCCATTCCCTCCAAGTGCTGGAGGTAGGGCAGGTACATGGTAGGAGCCGCTTCGCGTCGCACAGTGTCAAATTTGGCGTCCTTCGCCACGCCAATGATCTCGGTGCCGTCGCCGAGTCGTTTTCCCACTGGCCCTTGGTTTGGGAAATAGTGGCGGGCAAAGGTTTCATTGATGACAACCACTTTGGGAGCGCTCTCGCTGTCGCGGGCAGATAAGGCACGGCCAGCCAGTATCGGAATTCCCATGGTTTCGAAGAACCCAGGCCCAACCCAAATCATCCACGAGCTCACCTCCTCGTTGGGGCGCGGTTTATAGCCTGGTACTTCTACGCCGCCTATTGACACGCCGCCGCCGATGAGCCGGTGCTGCGAGAGGCTGACGGAGCGCACCCCTGGAATGGCTTGAAGCCGAGCTTGTATCTCTTTATATGCATTCCCCAGCCGGGCATTCTTGTAGCCGCTCGCACTTCCATCGATGCTGAACAAAAGCAGGTTGTGACGGTTGAATCCGAGGTCAATGGAATTCAGCTTCTGAAGGCTTCGTATGAACAGGCCGGCACCGATTAACAACAGCAGAGACATCGCGACCTGCGAAGCCACGAGCATTTTGCCCAGCCCAAAGCGCGACCGGCCAAAACGAGCGCCCAGACTCCCCGCGGTCACCTTCAGTGCCGGCGTCAGGTCGATGCGCGTTCCACGAAGAGCGGGCGCCAGGCCAAACACAATGCCGGTAAGGAGCGAGATCGCCAAGCAGAAGCCAAGGACCCGCAGATCGGGCTGGAGATTGAGAGCCAGGGGTGTCTCACCGGGCGTGACGAGAGTCAACAGCAGATTTTCACCCCGAGAGGCCAGCGCCAGTCCTAGCACCCCGCCTATGATCGCAAGCAGGACACTTTCGGTGAGCAACTGGCGAATGAGGCGCGGACGCCCGGCTCCTAGCGCTAACCGCACAGCTGTTTCCTTCTGGCGGGCGGTGGCCCGAGCGAGCATCAGAATGGCGACGTTGACACAAGCGATCAGCAGCACCAGGCCCACAACCGTCATGAGGATGAACAGAGGCTGGGAGAATTCGGATCGCAGATCATTCAGTCCCTTGCTGCCCGGGCTCAGTTCGATGGTCTGTATTTCCTCTTTTGGTGGCAAGGAAGAAAGACCGGCAGTCATGCTTTGCTGGAGGACCACGTCCAGCGCGGCACGCGCCTGTTGTTCGCTCACTCCCGGTTTCAACCGTCCCATAGCCCTGAGCCAACAGGCGCCGGATGCGTGAAACAAGGACGGATACTCATCGGTCCAAAAGGGCGCCACCCTAGGCTGCATCGCCACGGGAATGAAAAGATCGGGCGCGTTACCGGCCGATACTCCAAAGAACTCGCGCGGTGCCACCCCAACGATTGTGAACGGGACACCGTTCACCGTGATGGCTTTGCCTACTGCAGAAGGATCGAGCCCGAACCGGTGATTCCAGAAGCGAAAGCTGATCACGGCGGTGGGGGCGGCGCCCTGTTTGTCGTCTTGATCTACGAACGTGCGCCCGGTGAGGGCGCGGACACCTAACCCTGAGAAGTAGTTCCCCGAAACCAGATGGGCACTCGCCATCTCAGCGTGGCCGCTTGTACTCACATTCAACTGTTCGAGCTCAGCGAATGCGAAGACATCCGAGAAGACCTGCCTGTTTGCGCGGAACTGTTGAAACGTGGGATAGGAAAACGATGAGGCGGACACATGGCCAGTTACCCGGTCGCTGCTACCGCGATGCGAGGTCACGATCCTTGGCCAGTCCTTCGCTCCCCAGCCGATCACGACCAGTTGTTCCGGGTTCTTGACCGGCAGCATCTTGATGAGGACTGCGTCGATGAGGGTGAAGATCACGGTGTTGGCTCCGATGCCCAGCGCCAGCGAGAGCACGGCCACCACGGTAAACCAGGGCTCTTGCAGAGCATGCGGAGGCCATAGCGGAGATCTTGCCATACCGTTTCCAACCAGCCGATGGTATCCATGTCGCGCGTCCTATCTTTTAGGCGCAGTTGGTTGCCAAACAGGCGCTGGGCGCGGTACCTTGCCTCTTCCGCCGTCATTCCGGCGGCAATGAACTCCTGGGTGCGCATCTCGATGTGGAACTGCTGCTCGTCATTGAGCTGATCTTCCAGCTTGTTCTTGCGAAACGAGCCGCGCAGTCGATTGATCCAGGACATTGCGGTTCCTCAGGCGAAACGGAGCACCTTGGCTACGGCACGCGTCAGCCGGCCCCAATCTTCCTCTTCCTTGGCGAGCTGCTTACGGCCGGCGGCGGTCAGCCGGTAGTATTTCGCCCGCCGGTTGTTATCCGAGATGCCCCACTCGGAGCTGATCCATCCGGCCTGCTCGATGCGGTGCAGCGCCGGGTAGAGCGACCCCTCCTCCACACGCAGCGCTTCCTCTGAAACCTGCTGAATGTGGACGACGATGCCGTAGCCATGCTGTGGGCCGCGTGCGAGTGTTTTCAGGATCAGCAGGTCGAGAGTGCCCTGCAAAACGTCAGCGTTACCTTTGCCCATATTCCTAGCTGTCTAGGCAAGTATGCGCGGAAGACGCGACCGTGTCAAGAGGGCTGGGTACTGCTTACTCGCTCGTTAGTTCGTCCAGCAGTTCGCCTTGCGGGCCGATCAACTGCACCCGCAGAGCGATCTGCCCGAAGGCGTGCGTCGAGCAGCTCAGGCAGGGATCGTACGCGCGCACCACCGCGGAAACGCGATTGAGCATGCCCTCCTCAAGGTGCGTGCCGATGACGAAATGCTCGCTCACCTGCTGGATGCTGCGATTGATCGCCAGCAGGTTATGGCCGGTCGCGACGATCAGGTTGGCCCACACCATCGCGCCTTGCTCATTCACCTTGTAGTGGTGGATAAGCGTGCCACGCGGCGCTTCCACCATGCCAATGCCCTCGAGTGCGTTCACGCTCGCTTTGGCGCGGACGTGCGTGTCGAGGATCCGCGAATCATTCAGCAAAATCTCCATGCGCTCGAGCGCGTGGATCGTCTCGATCAATCGCGCGTAGTGATAGAGGAAAGAGCTGTGGGCGATCCGGCCGTACCGCTGGCGAAACTCCTCGAGTGCGGCGTCGGCGCGGGGCGTACCGCAATGGTCGGCTGCATTCAGGCGCGCGAGCGGACCCACGCGATACACACCCTGGGGATATCCCTGGGGCAGGTAGTACGGCGCTTTCAGATACGAATCGCGCTGCGAGGCTTCGGCGATGTAACCGGCATAGTCTTCCGGGGCGATCTGGTCCTGGACGATCGTTCCGTCGGCGGCGCGAAAGCGCAGGCGGCCGTCGTACAAGCGCAAGCTTCCCGCCGCATCCACCAGCCCGGCATACATGGTGGGCGCGGTCCCGAAATTGTCGATCTCCTCCTGGAATTTGTCGATTGCCGATTTCAACAGACCGAGCGTGCGCTCGGCGATCGCATGAGCTTCGGGCAGGCCCGCGAGAATGCGCCCGCGCACCTCGGGATCCAACGGCGCGTTCACGCCGCCCGGCACCACCCATGAGGGATGCACACGCTCCTTGGCCAGGCCTTCGATCACCTTCTGCCCGAATTTGCGCAGCTCGATGCCATCGCGCGCCAGCTCGGGATGCTTCTCGATGACGCCGGCCACGTTGCGCTTGGCAGGATCCGAATCCATACCTAGCAGCAGATCGGGGGAGGACAGGTAAAAGAAGCTCAGCGCGTGCGACTGCACGAACTGCGCGCAATGCAGCAGATCCCGCAGCAACTGTCCAGCCGGCGGAACACGCACGGCCATGATGGCATCGCACGCTTTCGATGCGGCCAGCAGGTGGCTCACGGGGCAGATGCCGCAGATGCGCGAGGTAATGCCGGGCATCTCGTAAAACGGCCGCCCTTCGGTCATCTTCTCGAACCCGCGGACCTGGGTGACGTGAAACTGCGTGCCGGCGACGTGGCCATCGTCAGCGAGCTGAATCGTAATCTTGGCGTGCCCTTCGACGCGGGTCACCGGATTGATCGTTATACGCTTCATCGCCAGCACCTCAACCGAACTTGACCTTGGAGCCTACTTCCGGCTTGCGTCCCGCGAGAAAATCGCTCACAACCGCCAGAATGGCCTGGGCGCTGGGCGGGCATCCGGGAACGTGCAAGTCCACCTGCACGTAGTCTTGGAGCGGGCAGGCCTGCTTCAGGAGCTGGGGAACGCCGTCGGACGGCACGCCGCGATTCTCCCGGGCGCCCTCGACGTAAATGCGCTGCAGCAGGCGGCTGACGGGAATCGAATTCCGCATGGACGGGACATTGCCGGTCACCGCGCAATCGCCCAAGGCGACCAGCACGCGCGTGTGCGCCCGGATCTTCTGGATCTTGTTCAAATCATCCTGGCTGCTGACGGCGCCTTCGACCAGCGTAATGTCGACGTCTTCGGGGAACTCCTGCGCATCCACCAACGGACCGTAGACGATGTCCGCCTGCTGGGTGACGGGGATAATGGCCGCGTCGATATCCAGAAGGGACATGTGGCACCCCGAGCAGCCATCGAGCCACACCGTAGCCAGCCGCACTTTTTTCATGCCAGGACTCCTCTCCGCACCGCCAGCGAACTGATGTTGTCGTTCCGCTTCTGCATTTCCTCGACCGCGCGGCCTTTCTCGGCGAGCGCGCCCGTGGGGCAAGACTGCACGCATTTTCCGCAGCTGGTGCAACTGCGCGCCTCGCCCCAGGCTTGATTGAGGTCGCTCACGAGGCGGGCGTGAATGCCGCGCGAGGTCACTTCCCACACATGCGCCCCTTCCAGTTCCGCACACACGCGCACGCAGCGCGTGCAAAGAATGCAGCGGTTGTGATCGAGCACGAAGCGTTCGTGCGACATATCCACCGGCAGGTTGGGGTAGTTGTAGGGATAGCGAACGTGCGTGACTCCCAGCGACTTGGCCATGGACTGGAGCTCGCAGCGGCCGTTCGAGACGCATACGGCGCAGACATGGTTGCGCTCCACGAGCAGAAGCTCGATGGTGATGCGCCGGTACTCGGCCAGCTTGGGCGAGTTGGTGATGACCGACATCCCGTCCTGCACCGGCGTGGTGCAAGCGGGAAGCAACCGGTCCGTGCCGGATGCCTGCACAATGCAAAGACGGCATGCGCCGACCGCGCTCAGACCTTCGAGGTAGCACAGGGTCGGGATGTACTTCCCGCTGGCGCGCGCTGCTTCGAGCACCGTCTGTCCCTCGGTGGCCCGGACCAGCTCGCCATCGATTCGAATGGAAACTTCTTTGGCTGGCACGCTTCCTCCTTACCTCGAGCTCTCGACCTTGATGTCACAACGCAGGCACCGGCAGGTCTCGTCCAGCGTCTCCTGGGGGGTCAACCCCAGCACCACTTCGTCGAAGTTTCGCGCACGGTCGCTCACGGGCGTGTGATGACCGTTGTGCCGGCGGCTCTCGCTGGGTTGTTCGGGGGGTGTCTGCTCGTACTCAAATTTAGGCAACAGCCGCTGCCATCGCTGAACACCCATCAATCTCTCGTCCATATTGCGGGCGGCCTTTTTCCCGTAACCCATGGCGTTCGAGACATTGGAAGCGCCGCTGATCACGTCTCCGCCGGCGTAGAACGTGGGCCGGCTGGTCTCGAGCGAGAAGCGGTCCACTTCGATCGTGCCGGACTCCTTCATCTGCAACCCGGAGGCGCGCGCGAAATCGAGATCAAAGCTCTCGCCCACCGCCAGAATCACTCTGTCACATTCGAACCGGCGGATTTCCCCTGTCGCGACCGGTTTGCGCCGGCCCGAGGAGTCGTATTCTGCGAGCCGGGTTTTCACCACCTCGATGGCTTTCACGTTGCCATCCGCATCTCCGATGATGCGGTGGGGCGCAGCGAGGAACACGATCTTGGCGCCTTCCTGCACGGCTGCTTCGGTTTCCTCCTCGATGGCCGGCATGTCTCTGCGTTCGCGCCGGTAGAGAATCATGACCTCCGATCCCATGCGCAGCGCGGTGCGGGCGGAGTCGATGGCCGCGTTTCCGCCGCCGATGATGGCGATCTTGCGGCCGAGCCGTATCTCCTCTTTCTTGGCCACGGCCTCGAGAAAGTGCAGAGCGGTGTACACACCCTTGAGTTCCGTTCCGGGCAGGTAGACCCAGGAATCCTTCCAGGTGCCGATGGAAATAAACACGGCATCGTAGCGGTCCTGTAGCTCGTTCAACGGCATGTCGAAACCGATCCGGGTATCGAAGACGAAATGCACGCCCATGCGTTCGATCAGCCCAATCTCCTGCCGCAGAACGGATTTCGGCAGACGATAATCCGGCAGCGCAAATCGCAGCATGCCGCCGGCTTCGGACTTGGCATCGTATACCGTCACGTCATGGCCCAGCATCGCCAGGTAGAACGCCGTTGTAAGGCCTGTTGGCCCTGCTCCGGCGATGGCGATCTTGCGCCCGGTGGGTTCCATTTTTCGCGCGGCGACGCGGGCCACCATAGCTTCATACTGGTCGGAGCTGAAGATGGAATCAGCGATGAAGCGGTGCACTTCGCGCATGTTGACCGCTTCGTCCACAGTCTGGCGCCGGCAGCGGTTGTCGCAGGGATGCTGACAAACACGGCCGGTCGAGGACGGCAGGGGGTTGTCCAGGATGACGGACTCGAACGCGTCCTCCAGCCGGCCCTCTTTGTAAAGCTGGAGGAACCGGGGAATATTCATGTGAAGCGGGCAACTGTTCTCACACGGCGAGACTGCCAGCTCCTCGCAAACACCCGCCCGGCAACGATGGGCCAGGATGTGGTCCTCGAACTCGTGGCGGAAGTGGCGCATCGTGGTGAGGACGGGATTGGGGGCGGTCTGGCCGAGACCGCACAGCGAGCAGTCGCGAATCATGCGGCCAAGTTCGTCCAGGACCTCGAGGTGATCGACGGTCGCCGCTCCTTCGGTGAAGGCGTTGAGAACACGCAGCGCCTTGTTCAGGCCAACCCGGCAGGGGACGCATTTTCCGCAAGACTCCGAGTGCGTGAACTCGATGAAGTAGCGCGCCACGTCCACCATGCAGTTGTCTTCGTCCATGACAACCATCCCACCTGAGCCCATGATGGAGCCGAGCTGCGCCAGACTCTCGTAATCCACCGGCGTGTCGAACATCTCCTGCGGGATGCAACCGCCGGACGGCCCGCCGGTCTGAACCGCCTTGATAGACCGGCCGTTCACGCCACCTTCGCCGATGTCGTAGATGAAGGTCTTGAGTGGCGTGCCGAGCGGCATTTCCACCAGGCCCGTGCTGTGCACCTTACCCACCAGCGAGAACACCTTCGTGCCCGAGCTTTTGGGACTGCCGGTTTCGGTGAACCAGGCAGGGCCTTTGGTGACGATGGGCGCGACGTTGTACCAGGTTTCGACGTTATTGATATTGGTGGGCCTGCCCCAGAGCCCCTTGTGCGCCGGAAACGGCGGGCGCGGACGCGGCCTTCCCGCCTGGCCTTCGAGCGAAGCGATGAGCGCGGTTTCCTCGCCGCAAACGAAGGCGCCCGCGCCCTCCACCATCTCGATGTTGAACTTGAATCCCCGGCCAAGTATGTTATCGCCGAGCATTCCGTACTCTCTGGCCTGTTCGATGGCGCGATTCAAGCGATGCACCGCAAGCGGATACTCCGCGCGCACGTACACGATGCCTTCGGTCGCGCCCATGACGTAGGCGCCGATGATCATGCCTTCCAGCAGCGAGTGCGGATCGCTCTCGATTTCATTTCGGTTCATGTACGCGCCGGGATCGCCTTCATCGGCGTTACAGACGATGTACTTCTGATCCGCTTTGGCCTTGGCGAGAAACTCCCACTTGTTGCCGGTCAGGTAACCGGCGCCACCGCGGCCACGGAGTTTGGCGGCTTTGATCTGTTCGATGATGTTTTCCGGCCGGGCATCGATCAGAACCTTATACAGAGCCTCATAACCGCCGACGGCCATATACTCCTCGATGTCGTCGGGATTGATGAAGCCGCAGTTGCGCAGCACGATCTTCTTCTGGCCTTTGAAGAACGGCACTTCGTTCCACGCCGGCAGTTCGGGATAGCCCGGACCGTACTTGATGTGCGCGGTGATGTGGTCCCATTCCTCGATCACACAATAAGCGAGATCCGGGGAGATATTGCCCATGGAAAGGTCGTGCAAAACGCGCTCGGCGTCGTGGGCCTGCACGCGGCGCAGCACGATCAGGGCGCGGCCCGGGATGCGGATATTGATCAGCGGCTCCTGCGAACAGGCGCCGAAACAGCCGACGCTGGTCAGTTGCACCCCCGCGCCGCTCCGGTCAATGGCCTCCTGGAAGGCGTGATAGACCCCCTCGGCGCCATTGCCGCGTCCGCACGTGCCCATTCCGATAGCCACGCGAGGCACCGCCGGAACCAGCTTGCTCAGTCCGGACTCGCGCACTGCGTTGAAAGTGCTGATGTCCTGAATCTTCGGCATCAGTCGTTCTCCTGCTCGAGCGACCGGATTTCCCGCTGCAGCGTGCGCTCGTTCACATGACCGCAGATGTGGTGATTCACCTCGGCGACCGGCGCGAGCGCGCATTGCCCAAAACAGGCCACGGTGCGCACTGTGAACTTGCCGTCGGGCGTGGTGACAGAGAGTTTATCGGCCTCGGCTAGGTCACCGGAGGTGTCAAGCCCCAGCTCAAGACGAACGCCCTCCAATAAGTTGCGCGAGCCCCTGGTGTGGCACGCCGTTCCCCGGCAAATGCAGATGGTGTTGGCCCCCTGCGGCTGTAGGTTGAACAACGCGTAAAAGGTCGCCACGCTGTAGATCCGTGCCAGAGGGATATGCGTCTTTTCTGCGATGTAACGCAAGGTTCCCATCGGGAGGTACTTGTGAAGATCATGATTTTGCACCGCTTCCAGGATGCCGAGCAGCGCGCCGGGACGGCCGCTGCGTTTGGCGATCAGTTGATCGATGAACGCCTGTTCAGGTGCATCTGGTAGATCTTGAGCGGCCGTGCTTGGCATGGCACTCCTTTCCGGGCACTGCGGAACAACAAACAAGAACACTATGCAGTTCGAAGTCCATGAAAGCGGGAGATTTCAACTCCAGACGTTGCATTGGAGAACGCAAGAGCGGTTAGTATTTTCAGGTTATGCGGCGGGGGCAGATTCCACGGCGGTATGTGGGATTTCACCCTAGTTAGTACGCAGGTGTACGCTGGAAGCATGCCAGGTTCCCCCCATGGCGGCGCATCGCATCACGCGCCCCGCGATTACGGCCGAACACCACTCAATATTTATTGGGAAACCACACAGGCGTGCGCGCTCGCGTGCCGGCATTGCCGCGCGGAAGCGGTCCCGGCTCCGCATCCCGACGAACTCAAGTTTGAGGAAGGGGTTGCGTTTCTGCGGCAGATTCGGGAGTTCGGTGATCCTCTGCCGCAGTTGATTCTGACGGGAGGCGATCCGCTGGCGCGCGCCGATCTTTTCGATCTGATCGACGAGGCGCGCAAGCTGGGCATCGGCGTTTCCATTACACCGGCGGCCACTCCGGCGCTCACGCGGGAAGTGCTGGTGCGGCTGCAACAGCACGGCGTGGAAGGACTTGGCCTCAGCCTGGATGGCTCGACCGCGGAACGCCACGATTCGATCCGTGGCGTGCCCGGCACTTTCGATCGCACCGTGCAGGCCATGCGATGGGCGCAGGAACTCCAGATGGCGCTGCAAGTGAATACGCTGGTGGCGGCGGAAACGGCTGACGATGCTCCCGCAATTTACGAGCTCCTGAAACCGTTGGGCGTGACGCGGTGGAGTCTGTTTTTTCTGATCTCGGTGGGGCGTGGGAAAGTGCTCCAGCCGCTCACGCCAGAGCAGGGCGAGAAGCTCATGGCGTGGATCTTCGATACGTCACGCACCGCTCCGTTCACAGTAGCCACGACCGAAGCGCCATCCTACCGCCGGGTGGCACTCGAGCAGATGCGCGCGGAGGGCATGACGGGCGAGCAAATCAAGCGCAGTCCCGCGTATCGCAGCTTCGGCATCCGCGACGGGCACGGCATTATGTTCGTTTCGAATACCGGCGACATTTGTCCGGCGGGCTTCCTGCCGCTCACGGTGGGCAATGTGCGCAAAGACCGCGTAGCCGATATCTATCGCAACGCCCCGGTGTTCCAGTCGCTGCACGATCCCACGCAGTTCGAAGGACGCTGCGGGGTTTGCGAGTATCGAGCGCTCTGCGGCGGTTCGCGCGCGCGGGCCTATGGAGCGACGGGAAACCCGCTGGCGGAGGACCCGTTTTGCTTGTATGAGCCGGAATAGGTAGGCGTTCTGGGCTTAAATTTTCGGTCGGCCGAGGTGTCTTGTGGCTACGCCACTTTGCACACAGGCTGCGCAAATTGATAGTGGGGCGCGACCCTCTCGAATAATCCGTTAGACAGCCCAGCTTGCATTTCCGACGGGGTAATGACCCTGGGAGTTTGTTCGTCGATCCAATGGTAGGCGTCCTTCACGCTGATAAATTCCACAAATGGAGTCACGAGCAGGGGGAGAATCCACTCAAATTTGGAAATATCATAGTTGAGTCCAATGGGGCGATGGGCGAGCCAAACCGCTTTGTCGTCCACTTGGCGAAGCGCCTCCTCCACGAAAGCCCGCCGTTGCGCCGTGGCTATTGGGTCTCCGCGTTCAAATCCAAACGAGCGTGCCTTTACTTTACATTCCACGACAACCAGTACCCTCCCGATGCCGAATGTCGCGTCGATCTGCTTTGACGATCCATCGTGCGCCTTGCACGGCTTGAATGGAAGCACCGAGGGCTGGTCTCGAACATACAGTTCCAATGCTAAGCCCTTGAAATTTTGGTTCGGTAGACTGATGTCGTGGAACAGCCAGTAGAGCCGCTGCTCAATAAATGCATAATCAACGAAGACCCTGTCATCTCCGAAGGGCAGAAAAACCGCGTGCGGCCCGTGGCTACCGATGCTAATCACATTCTTCCGATTTGTTGGCAACGAAAGGAACCGGATCGCCGCTTCAAGTTCCGATTCATCAGCCGTTGCGGCTAGGCCGAGTGTCGAGAAACCATAGGACAGGGCCTTCCTGAAGTCTTCCAGCAGGAGTCTGTGCTTTTTGGGTCCATCGTACGCGCGCTGCCAGAGGCGCCACCAACCTTCAACCGACTTCCAACTCGCAATAGCAATGCTCGCCATCGCGGCTACGAGAGCGAGGACCAACTCTAAGCGAACCTGTTTCGGTAGGACTCGTGGTTGGCAAGAGGTTTCCTGCCTCGGATCTTGTGCCCTACGTGATCGCGCAGCTTCTGGGTGGGATTGTGGGCGCGAGCGTACTCTATGTGATCGCGAGCGGCAGAGAGGGATTCAGCTTGAGTGCCGGCTTCGCATCCAACGGCTTCGCCGCGCACTCGCCGGGTGGTTACTCAATGGTGGCGTGTCTGGTGGCGGAGGTCGTGCTCACGTTCATGTTCCTCATGATCATTCTGGGCGCGACGGACAAGCGGGCGCCGGCGGGATTCGCGCCGATCGCGATCGGCCTCGGTTTGACGCTGATCCACCTGATCGGCATTCCCGTGACCAATACTTCGGTAAATCCGGCGCGCAGCACCGGGCCGGCGATCTTCGTCGGAGGCTGGGCGCTGCAACAACTCTGGCTGTTCTGGGTGGCTCCGCTTGTTGGCGCGGCGTTGGCGGGTATCGTGTATCCGGCAATTGCGGGCGAGGCGGAACCGCAGCAGAAACCCTTGACCGCGTCCGCGGCGGGAGATTGATCACGCGGCGACTGGCTGGCTCGGATCGCGTTTGACCCAACGGTAGGCGGCGACGGAGTTCTTCCAGAAGTATTTCTCCGCCGCTTCCCTGTCCTTACTCGTGACGTACTCGCGGACGATGGTCAGGACCTGCGCATAGGTGCCCCATTGGTCGCTGTTGGGCCAGTCGCTGCCGTAAAGCAGCCGGTCTTCGCCGAAAATGTGCCAGAGTTCATCCAGTCTTGGCCGGTAGAAGTTGAGGTCAGTCGGCACGCGGCCATCCACGCGGCGCAGCACCTCAGAGATCTTCACGTACACTTGCGGACGTTTTCCAAGCTCCTGTAAGTCGGACTGGTAGGCGCGATGAGCGGCTGGTTCCACGGGCGGGTCAAGCTGCGGCAGGTGATCGATCACGACGCGCAGAGTGGGTATGCGATCCGTAAGTCGCACGACGGCCGCGATCAGGGCAGGATCTTGATTGGCGGTGTCCAGCGCCAGACCGGCGTCTGCCAGAGCCTTGAGATCAGAAATGAACTCAGGCCTCGACAGTTCCGCGCTGAGATTTCTTCCCCAGAGATTGCCATAGCGAATGCCGCGAAACAGAGGGTTGCGGTGAAATCGCTCCAGATTCTTGCGGAAGCCGGGCTTGCCGGGCTCAAGGTTGCCGACCGTTCCCACAATGATGGTGTCCTTGGCGGCGATGTCGAGAACCCATTGGTTATCCTCCAGCCACGGGCTCGCTTCCACTTCAATCGCTCCGGTGACGCCTAACGGTGTGGCGATCTTCCGGTATCGCTCAGGCAGCGCCGGATGGTACAAGACGGCGTCGTTTTTCTCCGGCCAGGGCACGCCCTGCGGGCGTGTGGGATCGAACAGGTGGATATGCGTATCAATGATGGGCATGGGCGCGGGTTGTGCGGCGGTATCCGCGACGGCGGCGGTGGCTAGGGTGAGAAAGGTCCGGCGATTCACGGTCGTATTGTATCGTTCAAGCGCCGGAGTGTCGGTGGGCCGGCATTTGTGCCGCGCTTCAGCTTATAAGATCAATTACTAGGATGCGGGATACAGTGATCTGGCCGGTAGTGCTGGTCTACGCCTTTATCGCGCTCGCCTCGGCGTGTGCGGTAATTGCCGCTTTGGAACGAATTCTAGGTCGCCCCATCCCCCGGCTGCGACACAGCCGTGCGGTGCGAAGGAACAGGGCGTTTGCCGCCGTACCTGCGGTGATGATCGTGGTCCTTTCGTGGCTGCTCTACCTTATTCTGCGGGAGCCGGTCTGCTCTGGCTGCACACCTGGTTCGATGATACGTCTCGCGATCGAGGGTTTCGGCCTCTGGGGTGCGGTCGGATGGGTCGTCTTCGCAGTGATGCTGATGGGAACTTGGATCTTCCGTTTCGCCTCGCGCCTCATTCCAAAATAAGGCGCAACCGAGATGTGCGCCGGAATCTATGGCGGCCGCTCTGGTTAGGTGGCAGTATGGTGATTGATCATCATGAAATCCTGGGCGCTCTTCTTCCTTTCGATACTTCTCGCATTCCCCTGTCAATGCGCTGACGTGATTTTCAGCCGGCGGGTATACGCTTCGCACGGGCGAACGTATCAGCAAATTTGGACGCTGGACACGCGCTCGAAACAGATCGCGCAGCTTACCAACACGGAGCGGCGGCACAATCTGCCCGTGTGCTCACCCGACGGGAAACGCATCTGGTTTCTTTCGGGAGCTTTCGGCAACCTAGACGATACCGAACTGTGGTGGTTCGACCGGCGGACGCACGCGGAGACGCTGGCCACGCAATTCAAGGGCAGCATCATCAGCCTGCTGGGCGGTACAGAGACGCGCGCCTTTTTCACCGCATACGAGGACAACCAACCGGGTTTGTATCGCTGGGACGGCAAGCTCACGAAGGTCAGCCCCATTGAAAATTGGCCGGATGCCGCGGCGCTTTCGCCCGATGCGCGCACGCTGGCAGTACAGACCGGAAAAGCGGAATCGGTAACGATGATGGAGACCAACGGAACCGAGGGACGCAAGCTCGACCACTGTGCGTCTCCAGTTTGGTCGCGGGATGCGCGGAAGCTGGCATGTGTTGCGGGCACAAGGGTCCGCGTGCTCGACCTGACGAGCGGAGTCGAGACAGTGCATGCGGATTACTTGCAGCGGCCGACGCCGCCTTCTGTCGTCGACTTCTCACCGGACGGCGCGCGGCTGCTCGTGGGAACCATCGGCGCGAATCACACCAGCTCGAATCCGCAATCGGACTACTGGATTTTGGAATTGGCGAGCGGCAAGTGGGAGTTTGTAGGCCCGGGTCAGACGGCGATCTTTGTTCCCGGCGGCGTGCTATTAGTGACGCCGCGCGATCTGGCGCCAATGAGCAAAGTGCATGAGTGGGTGTCTCAGATTCTTTTCGTTGATCCCGTAAAGCACGCGCAAACGCCCGTAGCAGCGGGCACGGCGTACAACGTGGCGCCCTGTCGCTGCCCTTGATTACTGGCGCTTCCAATGGCGGCCCGTGTCGGAGCTGGCCCAATCCTCTCCCGAACTGGTCGTGATTCTTATTTCGCCCGTCCTGCTAATATCAATTCTGACGATCGCGCCGGAGGCTGTCGCGTCTTCCTGGGCAACCTGAATCTGCTCCCAATGCTCGCCACTATCGGAAGAGTGGAAGAGCGCCGCGTCCGACCCCCCCGCCCATACGTCGGAACCGTCACTAGCCACTGCCCGGAAGCTCACGCGCTCTCTGACCGACACAGCCTCCCACGTTTGACCGGCGTCGGTGGACCGCTGGACAACGCCCCGTGATGCGCCCGAAGTGTCCGGCGAGGCGTTGATGCTCCAGAGAACGCGGGGAGCTTCGGGAGCTATTGCCGTCTTGACGATCACCGTCGGAGAAGCCGGCGTGCGTTGCGTTAAAGCCTGCGCTTGAAAACCGTGGCCGCGAATGGCTGGCGCTGGCTTAGCGCGAACTGGCGCCGGTACCGCAGGGCTCGATCGAACCGCACTCCCTGTCGCTACCGCCTGCGCAGAGGATTCCTGTTGAGGCGAAACGAAAGACGATTTCGCATCCGCAGACGCGGGTTGCAATCGTTGCGCTACGAGGGCTTCGGCCGGAGGAGGAGCTGTAAGCACGACAGGTGCCTGCGCGGTGATCTGCGGCGGCTCGGATTCGAGGGCGATGTTTTCCTTCGCGGCCAGCAAAGTGGAGGGAGGTTGGCTACGCGGATGTTCGGCCTTTTTACGGGCCTGCGCGGGTCCGGGCTCCGGGGTCGGCTTCCTTGCTGCGGCGATGGAATCGACGATGTTAGAGGAAGTGTTGACAGTCACGGCGCGACGGGCGACTACCAGCGCCGGCGGCTGGGCCTCATATTGCAAAGCAGTCGCCAACACACAGCACGCCGCCACAGCAGTCGCCCTCCGCCACTGTCCGAACCCGCCTCGGCTCACCGCACCCATTGAGTGGGCAACCGTCATATCGGATGACTCAATCGTAAAAGCAACCGCGAGATACTCGCGACAATCTGCGCAGTCTGCTAGGTGTGCAGTCACTTCTGTACGTTCTCGAGGAAGCAGCGTCTGTTCGGCAAACGCCGCCAGGAGATTCGCATCCGGATGTGTATTGGCACTTCCCGGCGTTCTCCGTGCCAGCCGCGACCGTACGATATTGGGCATTTTCGCCATCAGCAGCCCCTGTAACCTGCCGCTGTCAGATATAGAACGCTCATGCACTCTTTCCTTGCGCAAGACGTCCGCGAACGTCCACAAACAGCTCGCGGACATCCACCTCCATCGCTTCCTGGGCCTCTCTCGCATTCATGCCGCGCTCGCGCAGCCCGCGTATGATTCGTTTCCTCAAAGACACAGTGGTCTTGTCGATTCGCCGGCTGATGGTTGACTCGTGGACGCCGAGCAAGCGGGCGATCTGCGCCAGCGTGCGACCGTCCAAGTACCAGGACGCCAGCAGTAAACGCGACTCAGGCGATAGCTCGGCGAGCGCCTCATCGACGGCCTGTTCCAAACGAGAGTCTACGCGGGCAACCGCGATGGGTTTCGCTTCGAACTGTTCACCCGCTTCGCTTTTCTCGTCGAAGCTCACAAGGCGGCGCTCGCGGCGAAAGCGATTGACATACTCCTGCGCCAGGACGGTCCTGAGCCAGCCTTCGAGCGACCCACGCCCCGTGTACGATGCCAGCTTCGAAATCCGGTGGCCATCGGCAGCCTGGCGCACACCGAATAAATCCGCGTACAGGCCGTCAGCAAGCTCCCGCGCCGCGGACTCTTCCTTCGCTATCGCCGCAGCCGTATCGTACAGCTTTTGCCGATACTGAAGCAGGAAGCACTCCCAAGCCAGCTCGTTGCCGCGGGCGCACGCACGCGCAAGCACGAGATCTTCGACGCGCAAGCCGCAATGTAATTCGGCGGCCTCGGCGCGAGTCGCATTGCGGGGAAGATACCGGCCGCTCACGTCCTGCAAAATCGCAGTAAAGTCCTGCAGACTCACACGGAACTTTTCGGCGCTCGATTTCGCGTACAGTTCGGCAAGATACGGCTCGGCGCCTTCTGCCTGCGCTTCGGACTCTTCGGTCCCAGCGATCGAGCCGTGATGACACATCAAAAATTCCTTGCAAAAAGCCTGACAACCAGCGTTCTTATGACGAGCAGGGAGCGGTTCCAGTTACTTCGGACTTAACTCCCAGGAGGATGAGCCATGACGAACATCGGGCGCACGGGCTGGCTGGCCGCCATTCCTATTATTCTGTTCTGCGCCGCGCTGATCAACGGAGGGCAAAGCAAACCGGCGGGGCCCGTATACAAGGCCCTCAATCCTGTGACCGAGGGTAACCTGACTATATTCCCCATTGTCACAGAGTCCACTTACGACACACACAACTTTCTGACGCTCGACGAGGGACTTCGTTCCGGCCAGGTAGTGGTGACGGAAGAAGGCCGAAATACCGGCCTGGTGCGCCCACGCGGCCCGCAGCCTCCTGCCATCTGGCGGGAACATCCCTTGCCGCAGAACAGAATGCCCCGCCGCGGGGCCGAAGTGAACCGCCTGGTCCTGACCAATAACTCGGATCGGCCACTGATTCTGTTGGCGGGTGAGATCGTCACCGGCGGCAAGCAAGACCGCGTGGTTGGCAGGGACCGAATCGTCCCAGCGAAAGGCGACCCCATCGACCTCAACGTATTCTGTGTGGAGCCCCACCGCTGGGTGGAAACCTCCGCGCGCTTCGGTGGCCTCGGTTTCACGATGGCACAACCGAGCGTACGACTCAAGGCGATGGCGGAGAAAGATCAGCAGGCCGTCTGGGATCAGGTGGCTCAGTCGCGAGAGTCGGTGGCCGACACAGTGCCGGCGCCCGCTGCCATCGCGCTGTCGGCTACCTCCTCGTATGCGCAGACCATGGAAAACGGTGCTGTGCAGAAGCGCGTCGACGCAGTAGCTGCACCGATCGCGCGCACTTATGAGAGATTGATGCACGAGCTGCGCGCCCAGAAAGCGGTTGGAGCCGTAGTCGCAGTCAATGGTGAGATCGTCTGGGCCGACGCTTTCGCCAGCACCTCGCTTCTGGAAAAATATTGGCCGAAGCTGGTTCGCTCCTACGCTGCGGAAGCTGTTTCATCGGACCTGGGTCAGGCCAAGTGGAGATCCGCGCCGTCCACGGCTGATGCGCAACGCTTCCTGGACGATTTCCACGCACGGCGTGAGAGCGTGGAAAGCGAACCCGGCGTCTATCGAAGCACGGAATTGATTGGTTCGGACTTCGACGCCTTCCTGCTGACTTCGCTACTGCCCGGCACGGATTTCAACGTGCACATCGCGAAAATGAAACAGTAAAGTATCCGCAAGTCCCCACGTATCAAGACGATTGACTCGTTTATAAAATCTTTAGAACTCCCTAATGCCTTATTTATTGGGCCCTCCGGTAAGTTACGGTTGAGGTGCTCGCAACGACGCCTCCACGGTGCCGTTGCGAGCCGCTTACGTGATGGGTAATCCCCCATACCAACGAAAGCAGCTCGAGAAAGTTCTCTTCCGCGGGCTGCGTCTCACATACCTTTCCCTTCGTCATCCAGGTTTGGTGGCGAGTCCAGGAGAATACTCAAAATGATTGTCATGAAATTCGGTGGCTCTTCGGTGGAGTCTGCCAGTGCTATCGAACAAGTCGCATTGATCGTGAAGGCCCATTTGGAGCAACGGCCCACCGTCGTGGTTTCCGCGATGGGGAAAACCACAGATGCCATTGTGCAAGCCGTGGATCACGCGGCGCGGGGTAACTCGTACCTCGCCTGGCGGCAGATTAGCGAGCTCCGCAACCTTCACTTTCAGGAAACCAAGCGGCTCCTTCGCAGCCAGGCGCAGCGCTTCCTCGATCAGAACATCGCGCCGAAGTTCCGTGAGCTGCATCAGCTATTGATCGAACTGAGCGAGGGTGACCGCGAGCTTTCACCCGAACTAAACGACGAGATCCTGAGCTACGGCGAGCGGATTTCGAGCGAAATCGTGGCCGCCGGGTTTCATCGGCTGGGAATCCCGACGGCTCACCTGGATGCGCGAAAGCTGATTCTGACTGATAACCAGTTCACGCACGCCACGCCGTTGTATTGGGAGACCTATGCCAAGCTGCGGCGCACGATTCCCTACTTAGCGGAAGGCACAGTCGCAGTTATGGGCGGATTCATCGGTGCGACGGAAGACGGGGCGACAACCACGCTCGGACGCGGCGGCTCCGACCTGACCACATCCATTGTCGGCTCCGGCCTGTGCGCGGAGGAGATTCAGATCTGGACCGATGTCGATGGAATGCTGACCTGCGATCCGCGGGTTTTGGACGGCGGCCACCGGCTTCGCTCGATTTCTTACCGGGAAGCCGAAGAGATGGCGCGGCTGGGAGCCAAGGTGCTGCATCCTGCAACCCTGGCTCCCGCCATGCGCCAGAGAATCCCCATCACCATTCGCAATACGCGCCGCCCTGGGATCGAAGGCACTCAAGTCGTCGCCAAGTCAAACGGGACCGGTACGGTCAAGTCGATCGCCTGCAAGACGGGAATGACGGTGGTCCATCTCGACGTGCGCCATGTGGGCGGATTGCCGAGCATCACGGAAGGGCTGGGCAGCCTGTTTGCACGAAACGGGATTGCAGTGGAACTCGTCCAGGCACGGCAAGCCGGCGTATCGTTCGCGGTGGAGAACTCCAATCGGCTGCCGGAACTGTTACGCAGCGTGGATCAGTCTGTGCAGGTGCGCGTGGAAGAAGATAGAGCTGTGATCGGCCTGGTGGGCGAGGGTGTTGGGTCCACGCCTTCGCTGATGGGTCGCGCTCTCTCCGCGTTGCAAGGAGTCGATGTGCGCATGAATGCGCAAGGATCTTCGCTGCTCATGCTCTGTTTCGTTGTGCCGGAAAGCAGCCTGCGGAAATCGGTCGAAAATCTGCATCGCGAGTTCTTCTCCGCGGTCGATCCGGAGATTTTCGTGAGTGCGCGCGCGAGTGTGGAAATCAGTCCGGAGGCCGTAACGCAACGCCGGCTCTTGGTGTTTCCCGGCGGATCGAGAATCGTTCCCACTCACTAATACGGCATCCAGCCACGCGCGTCTGCGTTATCCTGCATCTAGGAATGCAGCCCGCCGACATTGACTCTCGCGATTCCGGCCTGATTCAGATTGTCGATGCCGCGATGGCGGAGGCCGTGCGCCGTAGCGGGCCGTGGCTGGTATGCAAGCTCGGCTGCTCCCAGTGCTGCCTCGGGCCGTTTCCCATCTCTCCGCTCGACGTTCGCCGTCTGCGGCGAGGCCTGGCCGAACTGCAAACGAGGGATCCGGAGCGCGCCGGCCGCATCCGTTCGCGCGCACGTGAATACGTTGCTCGCGTCTCACCAGATTTCCCGGGCGACCCAGCGACCGGTCTGCTGGATGATAGCGCGGAAGGAGAAAAGCGATTCGTAACGTTCGCAGACGACGAGCCGTGTCCCGCGCTGGATCCCGGGACCGGTGGATGCGACCTATACAGCGCGCGTCCTATGACCTGCCGTACCTTCGGCCCGCCGATGCGCGGGGACGATGGTCTCGTCGTCTGCGAGCTTTGCTATGACGGGGCGAGTGAGTCCGAAATCGAAAGCTGCGAAGTCGATGCGGACCCCGATGGCATCGAGTCAACGCTTCTTGACGAACTGGAACAAACCAACGGCGAGGCCGGCGAAACCATCGTTGCCTTCTGTCTGGCCTTGACGGTTCAGGATCTCCAAGATCTTAGCCCGAGCAGCCGTTCGCCAAGTTCGGTCAGCTCAGCGCGTCCGTAACGCGTCTTCTCCCACCCGCGTGGATCGCCCGGAAACGCAGGATCGTCTGGAATCTCGCGCTCCCGCCACGACCGAATTCGCGTCTCCCGCACACTGGCGTTTGCCTCATCCGCCGGATACATGGAAAGGTATTGCGCCATGCGCGCGCGGTCCTTCGCCACATTGGGCTTGATCCCATGCGCCAGCAGCGTGTTCCAGATCAGCAGATCGCCCGCATGCAAAGGAACGAACTTAATCTCAAACCAAGTGTCTGGGAAAAACGGATGGCGGTCCGGCGGTTGCGTGGCCATCCATGGCTCGAGCGTCCGGAAAAGTTCAGGAACACATTGGAATCCGCCCACCTCTTCATCGGTGTCCATCAGCGACAAAACTCCCTGCACGTTAACCGACAGCGGGCGGAGCTTCGTATCACAATCCCAATGAATGAAGCCGCCAAAGGCCCGGACACCCCGGTTCGGCGTGTTGAGATTCGCCCGGTCGATGGTGACCCACAGGTCTTCGCGGTCCCAGATGTCCACGAACGCGTTGTAGACGCGCGGCTGCTGGCGGTTGTCCCATAGGCACTGATGATTGTAGATTTCCACCATGCCGCTGTTGTTGAGCTCCGGCATCTGGTGATCGCGGAGCTGCGCCTTGTCCCATGTCGCTGGGTCTGCCGGGTCCATTTCCTGGAACTCCCACAGCGCCGCCTTCAGCCGCTCGATGTTCTCCGCGGGAACAGCATTGGGCACGATCACGTAGCCCCAGGTCGTCCAGTGGCGCCAGTCTTCCTGCGACAAGACGCGCAGCGGCGACTGCTTTTGAATATCCTTCAGCGGGACGTTGAAAGTGAGCGATTGATTGCCTTCATGGTCGTACACGACGGCGGGTTCTGCCATGGCGGTTCTCCATCCGAAGCAACTGGATTTCCGGCCAAGTATCGCAAAAAAGAGAGGGCCGGCGCAAAACATTCGGCGACGGCCCGTGGCGCGGACCTCAGCGGGCGAAAGAAGCTTCCGGCGGCCTCCTAGAATTCGTAGCGCAGCGCGAATTGCATGGTGCGCGCCGGCATGACGTCCTGGAACTCGCCAAACGTCAGCGGCGCGAGCAGCGAGAGGCTCGGATTGATGAAATTCACGTTATTGAAGGCGTTGAACGCTTCCGCGCGGAACTGCACGCGCTGGCCTTCCCACGGCAGTTTGAAGGATTTCGCCAGTGTGAGATCGGTGTTGAACAACGGCGCCAGGCGCAGTACGGCGCGGTCGCCACTGTGGCCCGGCAATTCATCCTCGAACGAGGCGGACGCAGAGGTATTGGCGAAGATGCTGGGAATTCCATTCTGATCGATCTGAACGCCGCTTTTGACCGGGGTGTTCATGATCGCTAGCGAGTTGAGCCAGTAGTTGGCGTTGTACGCCAGATCGCCGCCGACTGTCGTCGGCAGCCCCGAGCGATAGCGGATGACGCTCGAAACCTGCCACCCTCCGATGATTTGGTCCACCCAGCCCGGCGCGCCGCTGAACAGCATCTTGTTTTTGCCAAAGGGCAGCTCGTATAGGAAATCCGCACTGATGTTATGCCGCATGTCGAAATCGGAAGAGCCGCGGAACTCCTTAAAGTTGTAGATATTCTGAATCGCAGCGCCTTGCGGCCCGGCACCCGATTCGGTGGCTGAGCCCAAATCGATCGAGTGCGACCACGCATAGTTGAAGTCGTAGGAGAAGCCTTTGCTGAACGCGCGCCGCAAGGCGATCGTAAGGCTGTGGTAGGCTGCGGTGCCGGCATTCATCCACGTGGGCATCGAACTGCCCTGCAAGGGGAAGAACGTGTAGCATCCGTAAACCGACAGGCATTTGCCGGTGACGTAAGAGCTGGTCGTGTTGCGGTCCACGGCGTGGAGGCAATCGAGGAAGCTCCCGCCGTAGTCGTTGTAGACGCAGTTGAAGTAATTCGCCGAAGCACTGCCGGTGAAATCGACATTCTTAAGGCCGGGCCAGATGTCCTCCACGAATGGCAATGTTGGAATCAGACTCGGGTTCTTCTGCACCATGGCCGGAGTGATGCCGGAATCGAACAGTTTCCGCACGATGTTCGCGTTCTGTTCCCAGGTGATCCCCGATTCAGGATCTTTGAAGTACTCAAGCGGCGTGTAAACGTCGCCCTCCATCAAAAGCCTGTGGGAGAGCCGGCCCGTGTAACCGACTTCAATGGTCATCTTCCCCGGAATCTCGCGCGCAAAGCTCGCGTTCAGAAGATAGGAGTAGGGCGGCTTCAGATCGGGCGCGATCCCCTCGAACGCACCCGAAATGGATGCGATGTCGGGCGGCGTGAACGGAAAAGTCTCCGGCGCGTTGGCAGGCACGGCCGGGGGACCGCCGGTGAATCGCGGGCTGGTGGAGAAGCTGTAAGAATCCGGGAAATTCGACTGCGTGGCCAGGCCGATGGAACCATATTGATCGTATTGCGTGATCAGGTCACTGCCGAAGCGGTCATACGCCATACCGGCGCCTGCGCGAAACACACCGCTTCTTCCGAACGCCTTTCCGACGAGTCCGTCGTGATCAGCGGGGGCGTAAGCCAACCCGAGGCGCGGCGCAAAGGCCTTGTTGTAAGGGCTCCACCATGTGGGCTTGCCGTTCACTGGCCCGTTCAAAGCCCATTGCAGAGTGGCATTGGGCATGGCATTCTGCGGCACTCCCTGCGATTGCAAATAATCGCGCTGGGCAAAATACGTGGTGAGTGGAACGGTCGAAGTGACCTGGATTCCGTGCGACTCATAAGGGGGCCGGAAGTTCTCGTATCGCACGCCGAAATTCAGCGTGAGCGAACGGCTCACACGATAAGTGTCTCCAACGTACGCCGCATAATCGCGCTCCACGAATGTGCGCACCTGGAGTGTCCCCTGAGGCTGCGGACTACCGGTCGTATTGAAAAAGTTCGTGTGGAAATTGTCGTTGACGATCCCGAGAAGCGCGCCCATGCCGTTGGCCACCGAAGTCGGATCCGCTAACTGCGCGTTGGGATTGCCGGTGCGCTGCTGGATGTAGGCCGTCACCGCGTTGTCGATATCCGCGCCCAGTCCGATCAACTCCGTGGCGCCATACCCGTACCGCGCGAATGAATTGGCATCGGAGGCAGTGTTGTTATCGATAAAGCGCAAGTTGAACCCAGTGGTAATCGTGTGCTTTCCCTTGATCCAGGTGAGGTCATCGGTCGGGTTGAGCGTCGGTAGCCGCTGGCCCATCGGGCGAGCATAAGGGTTCTGGAGCGGATCGAGAGCAGTCTGGAACAAGACGGGACCGGTCGCGCCGGAATACTCCTGGCCGAAGCGGGTGTATCCAAGATTGAAAACGTTGATGAGGTTCGGTCTCAGAATCGCCGTGTACTGCGCCGCCGCACCTTTGCTGTTGTCCCGCAGCGTCGATGCCGGCGGCTGCCCGGGAAACTGCGCCAGAATCTGATCGTCCGTGTTGTCGGCAAAAGTCCCCCGAACGCTCAACGTGTGCTTGCCCGCCGAATCGATGTGGTAATCCATTTTCCCAACCAGCGCCCGGTCGTCGCGGTGACTGGGTGCATTGAAACGAAAGCCGCTGAAATTGAGCCCCCCGTCCTCGCCGAAAGTCGGATCGTTGCCGGTCGGGTACGAATTCAGTATTTTGAGCATGGCTTGATTCACGCCCTGATGCAGTGGATCTACCAGCATGATTTCGCCCGGCGAGAGCGACTGCGTTGAACCATCGGCCAACTTGAAGGTCAGGATGCCTTGCCGCATCGTGTCCGAAGGAACCGCACGCGCCACCGCCACGCCACTGGCGTCCGTGCGCTGTTCGTAGTTGAAGAAGTAGAAGAGGCGGTCACGGATGATCTTGCCGCCGGCCGAGGCGCCGAACTGGTTGCGAATCAGCGGCTCAACCGGAACCCCCGAGCGGTTGTTAAACCAGGTATTCGCTGCGGTGTCGGTATTTCGGTTGAATTCATACAGCGAGCCATGGAACTGGTTCGTTCCACTCTTGGTCACCAGCGCCACCTGGCCGCCCGAGGAACGGCCCTGGTTCGGGCCCTCGCCAGCCACCGTCACCCGGAACTCCTGCACCGAATCGAGCGGAATCGGGAGAACTGCATTGAAGCCGGAATTGATGACCGCGCCGTTGGCATTCGAGCCCTGGAAACCACCGGTGAATGTGTTGTTGTTTTGCACCTGCAATCCGGAGTTTTGGTTGTTGTTGACGTCGGCACCGTCGAGCGTGATGTTGTTTTGGTCGCGCCGCGCTCCCATCACCTCTCCGTTCGGCGTAACGCCCGGCTGGAGGCTGAGCAATTCCACTACGTTGCGCGTCTCGAGCGGCAATTGCCGCACCTGCCGCTCGGAAAATGGATTGCCCACCGAGGCATCCACCGTGTTGGTGGCAGCCGCCTCCGCGGTCACGTTCACGGTCTCCGAGGTGTTGCCGATAGCCAGTTGCAGATCGAGCGAAGTGGGCGTATTTACCAGCAGCTTGATGTCGTCCCGCGTAGCGGTCGAGAATCCCGGCCGCTCTGCCTTCAGCGTGTAGGTTCCCGGAGGCATCTGGAGAAACGCGTACTCGCCCACCGCATCCGTGACCACCTGGCGCGACACTCCTTTGTCGCGGTCGGTGAGCGTAATCACAGTTCCGGGAATGACGCCACCCTGCGCGTCGGTGACGACGCCGCGCAGCGAAGTTGTGGATTGCGAGTAACCGATCGAGGCCAACGGCATCAGAACGGCTAGTACAGCTACAGTGATGCTCCGCGTGCTCATCTTCTTTCTCCTTTTGAGCGGGAATGAGCGAGAGGAACGTGCTCGCTGACTCGCCCAGGCGCATAAAGGCGCGGGCGAAGCGGCATCCGCTCGGCATGGAGCAGTAAGGAGCACCACGGCCCCGGGGTATCGATCCGGCCGAAACCCATCTGAACTAGCGTTACTTGTAGGTCAGAAACACTACCCTTATTGGCGATCAGGGGGATTCCCCCTTTTCGTTTCAAGGAGTACAATTAGGGCGTTGTTATTTGTCTCCCCTGTCTGGAGGCAGCCTATGCGCCTCGTATGTTGCGCATTGCTTTTGATGGCCGCGTCGACCTCCGTCGGCTTTGCGTCGACAGAGGTAACGATAATTCTGCGCTTTGACCACGGGCATTCTGAACCCGCCGTTAACGAAATGAAGCGCGAACTTCAGAACGTCTTGTATGATTCCGGAGTACAACTGAGCTGGCGGGGCGCCGGCGAGATTTCTCCCTCGGAATCGTTCGCCAACCTGGTCGTGGTCACATTCCGTGGGAGTTGCGAGATGAAACCCTTCGCACCTCCTCTGCCCGACGAACCGGTTGCCCTCGGTTATTCCCACGTATCGAACGGTCAGGTCATTCCTTTCGCCGAGGTGGAATGCGATCGCATCCGCAGCGAACTGCGCACGACCCACGCTCTGGTGGGCCCGGGCGGGGACCGGCTGCTGGGGCGTGCCATGGGCCGCGTGCTGGCTCATGAGCTCCACCATATTATCGACCACACTCGGGCCCACTCGCACACGGGACTCTACCGGAAGTCGTTGTCCCCGCAGGACTTGATATCCGATCGAACCTGGTCATCGTCGTTTACCCACTGAAACAAACACTCTAGTTCCTGCTAAGGTAAGGCATCCTCGCGGCGAAACCAAATCGAAACTTTAAATAGGTGGCACAAGCTTTTCTTATCCCTTGGGACGGAACGGCATCGGGCCGATTGAAACTTTCTATTGGACGTGCCCCGATTTAACGCTCTACGCTCAATGCATGGGACCCCAACACGCGCAAGTTGACCTGCTGCACCAGACCAGCCGTATCGTCAGCTCCGGCTTGGCCCTGGATGACATGCTGAAAGAACTCATCCGTATGGCGGCTGAGGTAACGGCCTGCGATGCGTGTCTGGTTTACCTCGTGGAGCCAACCGGTGACATCGTGCTGCGGGCGTCACAACTTCCCCACTCGGCCGAAATCGGAAGCATTCACATGAAATTGGGCGAGGGTGTGACCGGCTGGGTGGCGGCGCACAAAGCGGTCGTGGCGCTTCCGGACAAGGCTGCCTCGGATAAGCGGTTCAAGAGTTTCCCCACCCTAGTTGAAGACACCTTCGAGGCTTTCCTATCGGTACCGCTGGTGAGCGCCGGGGACACCATCGGCGTTATTAACGTCCACCACAAACAGCCTCACACCCATAGCCCCGAACAGATCGCATTGCTGTCCTTCATGGGCGAGCAGATGGGCGGCGCCATCGCGCGCTCGCGCGTCATAGACGAGAACGCGCGTTTGCAGGAAGAGGCTATGGAGATCCGGCGCCAGTTAGAGGCTCGCAAGCTGGTGGAGCGCGCCAAAGGCATCCTGCAAGCCAAGTACAGTCTGACTGAAGAACAAGCTTACCTGCGGCTGCGTAGCGAAAGCCGGCGGCTGCGCCGGCCCATGCGTGACCTCGCGGAAGCCATTATTCTTGCCGAGGACGTCATCACCAGCCCCGCCAGCAGTGCGCCCCCCATATTGCGGGATCTGGATCTGGTGGATGGCGCGGAACGCTACTCCGTGGCCTAGCGGCTCAGCAGTCCGCTTTCTTGCGCCTTGCTTTCGGGCAGGTTCGCTTCCAAATAGTCAATGCCGGCGGGCGTAATGACAAAATCGCTGTTCTCAGCCGAACTCAAGTAGTTCTTGCTCTGTAGATACCACAACGTGAACGAGACGAACTCCTGCGGGCATTTGGTGGCCTGCTCGATCTCCAGCAGAGACAAGCCCGATCTCGCCGCGTTGGTTTGCCGCTGTTTATAGAGCAGGCACAGAATGCCCACGCGACGGCTGAGCTCCGCATCCACACCCGTCGCAAATTCCGTCGGCTCGACCGACGGCAGAGGCTGCTTGACCCGTGCGAGGTATTCCGCATCATAAGCCTCTCGGGCGGCCGCATCCGACAGGACTTCGAAACCGCGCCGGAGTTTCAAGAATGCCTCGGCGTCGCCAGTCTCCTTGTTGTCTGGATGCAGGCGCGCCACCAGCATCTTGTAAACGCGCTTGATGGTTTCCAGCTCCGCCTTCGGGCTGACCTGCATCAGATCGTAATAGTCGATGAATTGGCCTTGGGTGGGCATGCGGGAGAGCGCGTGTCGCTTGCTCCATTGTAAACGTATGAAATGAGTAAGTCGCTACTAACGAAGGTAAGCGGGCTCGGTCATTCCCGAAGATAGATAATATCTCCGGAGGCCTCCATGAGCATTGATCACTTCGTCGAAGAAATTCAGGTCCTGGGCCGGGACCTGGTCGAGAAGGTGAAAGCCCTGATTCACGAAGGCAATGTGAATCGGATCATCATCAAAGATGACAAAGGGAACACCTTCGTCGAAATCCCGGTCACGGTGGCCACGGTAGGCGCAATCTTCGCGCCCGTTCTGGCCGCGGTCGGCGCCATCTCCGCGCTGGCGGCGAAGTTCAAGATCGTGATCGAGCGAAAGTCAGCACCGGAGCAAGAACAGAAGTAATCTAGCCGAGCGCCTGCCGAACAGCGGCGGTCAGCTGCTCTAAACCCGCGTCGACATCGGCGCCCAGGTGTACGCGAAGGGCCCGCCTTCCCCGCTCTGCCAGCACCTGGAAATCGCCGCGCGCCTGCGCCGCCTTCACGATGCCGAACGTATATTTCTGGCCCGGCACCGGCAGGTCCGCGGCCTCATCGCAGGTGATTTGCAGAAACACACCGCTGTTCGGCCCACCTTTGTAAGCCTGGCCGGTCGAGTGCAAGAAACGCGGCCCAAAGCCCAGGCATGTGGCCACGCGCTTGGTATCGCGCACCGCGCGCCGAAGAGTCTGCAACTGCTTCTCGTGCGTCTCGTTCATCTCGATGTATCCGAGCACACCGAAGTAGTCGCCTGCTCCCAGCCGGTTCAAATGCGCTTTGAGGTAGCTTGCGAGTGTCCCGTTTCCCGCCGTGGCCTGGTTCAACGCTTCCGTATTCTTGGCGTCGGCGAACAGCTTGATCCCCGTGGCTTGAAACAGTGGTGTCTCGCCGGGCAACTTGCCGGTCTTTTCGTACTCGGAAGTCAACGCGCGCGTCGCCACCTTGCTGGCCTCGACGTCCGGCTGGTTGAATGCGTTGATGCCAAGGATCGAGCCCGCGACGGCTGTGGCCACTTCCCAACGGAAAAACTCCTCGCCGAGGTTGTAAGCCTGCTCCACGGCAATGCGCACCAGCGGCTGTCCCGCGCGCTCCAGTGCGCCGACCGCCTTGTCTTGCGCAGCGTCAGCACCCGATTCGAGACGCAGGTACACGAGTACGCGATCGGCGCCATACACGTGCGGCTCGCCGATCGATTCGCGATCCACCGGAATGAGGCCCTTGCCAACCTTGCCGGTCGACTCCGCAATCAACTGCTCCAGCCACGCGCCGAGATCAAAGATGCCCGGCGACGTAATGATCGTTACCTTATCGCGCCCGTGATTTCCCAGCACTCCCAGGATCGCGCCCAACACCACCGCGGGATTGTCAGCAGCCGGAACCGTCGGGCCGCACGCGTGCACCATTTCCTGGGCCGCGTTCAAGAATTTCGGCACATCCACGCCCATCACGGCCGCGGGCACCATGCCGAAGTTCGAAAGCGCGGAGTAGCGGCCGCCGATGCTAGGCAGGCCGAAAAATACGTGGCGGAACCGGTCGCTCTCAGCCACCTGCTGCATTTTCGAACCGGGATCGGTAATCGCGATGAAACGCGCGCCGGCCTCCTTCTCGCCCACAACCTGTTTCACACGCTCAAAGAAATATTGCTTGTAGATATTCGGTTCGAGGGTACTGCCCGACTTGCTGGACACGATGAAAATCGTATTGCCCAGATCAATTTGCTTTTCGATCGCGCCGATTTGCGCCGGATCGGTGGAATCCAGAACGTGCAGCTCCGGATATCCCGCCACTTTGCCGAAGGTCATGCGCATCACCTCGGGACAAAGGCTCGACCCGCCCATGCCCAGCAGCAGCGCATGTTTGAACCCGGCCGACTTCACCTCTTGAGCGATGTTCTTTAGATGTTCGATGTGCGACAACTGGTCGTCCACAATGTCGAGCCAGCCAAGCCAGTTGGCCTCGTCCGTGCCCGTCCACAACGAAGCATCGTGACGCCACAGCCGGCGCACTTTATCATTTTTCTGCCATTCTTCCAACGCGGCTTTCACCTTGGCATCCAGTTCCTGCGGCAGCCGGTACGTTTGCCGGTCAATCTTCACCGAGGCGCGGCTCCCGGATCGCTGGCCCGTGGCCTTCAGCAGCAGGCCGAACGCATCTGCAAACTGCTGCACGCCCTCAACCACCAGTTTGTCTGTCACTTCCTTCATCGAGATACCCGCGTTGGCCAGCGTTTTCATGGTGCCAGCGGCGGCTTCGACGTTCTCGGTGAGACTGGCCCGCGGCTTGCCATGATCGCGGAACGCATTGAACGTCGCGGGCGGTATAGTGTTCACCGTATCCTTGCCGATGAGCTCCTCCACGTAGATGACATCGCGATAGGTGGGATTCTTCGTGCTCGTGCTGGCCCAAAGCAGCCGTTGCGGCCGCGCGCCCTTGCTGGCGAGCCTCTGCCAGCGCTCGCCGGAATACAGCACGCCGTATCGCTGGTAGGTGAGCCTGGCATTCGCGATGGCCACCTTGCCAAGCAGGCTGCGCAGCATGGCCTGTTCGGCGGCGCTGGTCGAGGCTTTGATTCTTGCGCCCGCGAGATTATCGATGGCGGTATCGATGCGGCTCACGAAAAAGCTCGCGACGCTGGCCATGCGGGCGGCGTCTCCCCCGCGCCCTACCCACTCTTCCAAACCAACTAAATAAGCTTCGGCGACACGCTCGTAAGTCTGCTGCGAAAAAAGCAGCGTGACATTGATGTTGACACCATCGCTAATGAGCTGGGCGATGGCCGGAATGCCTTCCGCGGTCGCCGGAACCTTCACCATCAGGTTCTCCCGCGCCACGGTCTTCCAGAGGCGGCGTGCCTCCTCCAATGTTCCCTCGGTGTCATGCGCCAACAGCGGTGACACTTCAAGGCTCACATACCCGTCCGCGCGTTTCGTGGAATCGTACACTGGACGGAGAATATCGGCGGCATCCTGAATGTCGCGGATGGCGATTCGTTCGTAGAGCGCTTTCGCATCCAGCCGGCGCGATTGAGGATCATCCAGGATGTCCTGGTAATCGGTGCTGCCGACGATGGCCTTTTCGAAGATGGATGGATTCGAGGTCACTCCGCGCAGTCCATCCTCGGCGATCAGCCGTTTCAGTTCCCCGCTGGTGATCAAGCTTCGTCGAATGTAGTCCAGCCAAACCGATTGGCCGAAATCCTGAAGTTGCAAAACGGGGTTCGTCGCCGCAATCGCGGGATTTGTGCTCATCGTCAGTGTCCTCCCAGTGGATTTTATGGCCCAGATCCAAGAGTATCGCGCGGCTGACCCGGTACGCACGCACTCCTAGAAGTTGATGGATGCTTTTGTACCCCTCGTGGTCGCCGAATTGTTCCGCTGGTCTGTCCTATTAGTTACGAACGCATTAAGTGAAGATGGGAAGAGCATCGAGCCGGACAGCGAAGCGCACCCGCCAACCAGTGAGAAAGCATATACTGAGTGGCGCGAGTCTGAATCCCGGTTCACTCCGAGGGACCTCATTACACAGGTCTGAGGAAGAAGCATCCAACATGCCGGCCACCTTCGAAGACGTCCGCCGAATCGCCCTGTCGCTCCAGGACGTGGAGGAAAGCACATCCTACGGGACCCCAGCCTTTAAGGTTGGCGGCAAGCTGCTAGCTCGTTTGCGTGAAGATGGAGACTCGCTCGTTGTTGGCACGACCTTCGAGGAGCGCGCAGAGATGATGGCCTCCGAGCCGGAAACATACTACATCACCGATCATTACCTGAACTATCCGTTGGTCCTGGTTCGGTTGTCGCGCATCCATTCCGATGCGCTGCGCGATCTGCTTGCGAGAGCCTGGCGATTGGCATTAGCGGCAAAACAGCACGCGTCCGCGCAACAGCGGCCGAAGCGATCAAGATGAGAATTGGAAGGCTCAGGTAACGAATCCTTTTTCACCGTGGCTGTATCACAATGAACGAATACCTGTTATGTACAGCGCTGCCGCGTTGAGCCAATTCAAGGAAGCTGCCGCCGAATCCGCGGCCGAGTTAGTGAAGTCTGGAATGATTGTCGGCCTCGGCAGTGGGTCCACCGCGGCGCTGGCGGTCACCGCTATCGGCAGGCGCGTGAAGGGCGGGCTGCGGATCATCGGCATTCCGACCTCGGAACAAACGGCCGGCGAGGCGCGCCAGTTGGGCATCCCACTGTCCAATTTGGAAGAACACCCGGCAATCGACATGACCATCGACGGCGCCGATGAAGTGGAGTTGGGCACCTTGAATCTGATCAAGGGCCGCGGCGGAGCGCTACTGCGCGAGAAGATCGTGGCCAGTGCTACCGCGCAGTTCATCATCATCGTCGATGAAACCAAGCTGGTGCGCCAGCTCGGTGCGCATGACTCGGTTCCCGTTGAGGTGGTCCCCTTCGGTTGGCAGACGACGGCCGCCAGGCTCCGGAAGTTAGGCGCTGATCCTCATCTGCGGCTCCGGCCCGACGGCCAAAGCTACACCACGGATGGCGGCCACTACATTCTCGATTGTGCGTTTGGACCGGTCGCGTCACCTGCCGAGTTGCAGCGGGAATTGGATGGCGTCATCGGGTTAGTGGAGCACGGCCTGTTTGTCGGGTTGGCGTCTCGAGTGGTGGTGGGCGGACCGGGGGGCCTAAAGACGCTAAGCCGCAATTCTGCCGGCCTCTAGCGTCCATTGAGCAGCGCGCTGGCCGTTAACACCGATTCCCGGGCCGGCCCAGCCGCCAAGAGCCGAGTCGAACCGCACGGCTCTTCCCGGTCCGCCTACTTCCACCACACCCAAGAGTTATCTCGTTCGCGGGCGTCAATCCTCATCCGAAATCGCCCATCGGGATCAACCCCGAAGACAGAATACAGCCGAACATTGCAACTGTAAACATAAAACTACGCATAAAAGACCTGAATATATTCAAAAATCACTTACAGAGCGTGATTTCCGTGAGCTTCCTCACGCGGCCCAAGGATGTTGGATCGGGGGGCGGCTAGAGAATTGCTGCCAGTTATTGACGCAGCGAGAACAGAGCAGGTGTTGAGGTATACCGGGGGCCGGCTCCCGGCCCCGGAAAGGGGGAGATAGCCATGAAAAATGGACACGGCGACGGTTTTGGCTACGTACACCTGGATGGAAAAGTTGCCCTGGTGACCGGCGCGGCACGCGGGATAGGGCGCGCGATCGCCATGGAACTCGCTTGCCGCGGCGCGGCAGTCGCGGTGAACTACCGGTCCAGCAAAGAACACGCGGAGAGCCTGGTCGAACAAATTGAGAAGATAGGGGCGGCGTGCATGCTCATTCAGGGCGATGTGACCTCGCAGGAGGATGCGCGCCGGATTGTCCAGACGGTGCTGGACGCTTGGAAACATTTGGACATATTAGTGAACAACGCCGGCGTTACGCGAGACAAATCGCTACGGAAGATGGCAGATGACGAATGGGCGGACGTCATCAATGTGAATCTGCAGGGAACCTATTACTGCACCAGTGCCGCTCTGCCCGCCATGATGGAGCAGCGGTTCGGACGCATCATTAACATCAGCTCGTACGTGGGACAAGAAGGCAACCTCGGGCGCGCTCATTACGCGGCGAGCCGGGGCGGTATTGTGGCGTTCACGAAGTCGCTGGCCATGGAGGTGGCGAAATACAACATCACTGCCAACGCCATAGCCCCCGGTTTCACCCAGACCGAGATGCTGGCCAAGGTTCCCGCGAACGTTCTTGAGCAGATTCGAGTGAAAATCCCGCTCCAGCGCTTCGCGCAGCCGGAAGATGTTGCCAAAGCCGCCGCGTTTTTGGCCGCCGAAGGAGATTACATCACGGGGCAGCAATTGAACGTGAACGGCGGGCTTTACATGTAGCTCTGTGCAAGGTGCCCCACACACCCTAGGGGTATTTCGCCCAATCCGGAGTTCCAGAGGGGTTCGGACGGTATTCTGCTGAATCGCCGAGAGATAATTCAAAGGTCAGTTTCCAGCTACTGGCAACAGGCGAGCA
>Ga0326728_10005010_pt1 | contig 38143 bp, 31 predicted proteins | sample MB3enrmetagenome_FD_207602 | JGI IMG/M metagenome (GOLD analysis project Ga0326728, IMG submission 207602) | Lab enriched peat soil microbial communities from McLean, Ithaca, NY, United States - MB31MN | ecosystem: Environmental > Terrestrial > Soil > Wetlands > Peat | place: USA: New York...
CGATTATTACGCCCATCATTTCTACAATGCCATGACGCCGGGGCATGTGAACAGCCTGCCCATGCCCGAGGACCTGCCGGATGCCACCTATCAGTTCACCTGCGAGTTTGGCGGCTTGACGAAGACGCTGTTGCTGATGCCCGATGTTTTATGGCCGTACCTGACCGCAAAGCAGCGCGATGAAATGGCCGTCACCATTTCCAAGTGGGCCCATCACCGCACCACGCAGAACAATTGGCGGGTATTCAACATCTGCGCACTTTCGTTCCTCAAAAAACACGGATATGACATCGACGACGATCTGCTGAATAGCCACCTGCAATGGGTCGCATCGTATCACGCGGGCAACGGATGGTATCTGGAGCAGAGCTACAACTACTACACCATCAGCCTCTTCGTCGTTTACGGCGCCATCTGGAGCCGCGCCTTCGGCCGCGAGCACTATCCGGAGATCGCCGGCGTGCTCGAAAACAGCTTCCGCGAGCTCTTCAAAACCTATACCAGCTTTTTTGGCCGGAACGGCTTTATCAACATGTGGGCCAGAAGCATCTGCTATCGCCTGTGGATTTCGGGAGGCTTCCCGGTGTCATTTCTGCTCGCTTCGGAACCGCCGCTCGACCCCGGCTGGGCCAGAAGGCTCTGTTCCGGATCGCTTTTGCAATTCACCGGGCGCGAAGACTTTTATGAGAACGATGTTCCCAGCCTCGGCTTCTATCCCCACCGGGAATTTGCGATTCAAAACTATAGTTGTTCGGCCAGCCCATTCATCATGTTTCTGCCGTTCATCAGCCTGGCGCTGCCGGTAGATTCTCCCTTCTGGACCGCGAAAGAGAACGACGGAATGTGGGAAGGATTAGGGAAGCGTTCGCAACGGACCGTGCTCGAAATGCCGGGCATAGTTCTGGTCAACCACGGCAGCAGCGGCGCTTCCGAGATCGTCTCCGGCAAGGTCTACGACGACGATCACAACTACTCCAAGCTGGTCTTCAACACCCATTTCCCATGGGAAGATCACAACCCCGACGGCGGCACATCGCAGGAGTACAGTTTCCGCAGCCTGGATCCTCGCGATCTGAGGGGCGTGGACATCAATTTTTACCTCACGGGACGCGCGGTCGATAACGCCGCATCAAAGAGCGCTGCCTACGTAACCTCGCAAAGCATTCTCTTCAACGGCGTGCGCGACGGCGTGCTCTACCGCCAATTGATCATGCGGAAACCGCCCAACAACGGCGTTGGATACATCATCGACCTGGCGGAGATCACGGTTCCCGGAGGCGTCATCCGCGTCGACCGCTGCCGGTTGGCCTTCGAGCATGAGCTCACGCTCGGCCATTTCGGCTTGCCGCATTTCGGCGGGAAGAAGGCCGCGTTGCATACTTTCAAGGACAAGATGAAGCAGGGAATCACGGCCTCGATTCCGGGCAGATCGGTGGCGATGATCGCCTACAACGGCTGGGACACGATTCAGAGCCAGGTTCACCACGGCTTCAATGCGGAAACGGAGGAGAGCACTGTGCTGTTCGTCCATCGCAAACGCACCGCCAAAAATCCGGCGATGGAATTGATGATTACGGCGATGCTGCACAAGACTGATGATTCCTCATGGACCCCGGAAGAATTGGATCCGGTGAAGGCAATCCGGATTATGGAGGTGACGCCTTCCGGTTCCGTCCTCGGAGCGGAGATCACGCTGGCGAATCACACGACTCACCTGGTCGACTTTAAGAATATCGACGGACTTAAGAACTGCTGATACAGTAGGGGAGTCTCGGGAATAGTCCCTCTTGGAGCGCCCCTCAACAGCGAAAGCAGCGGACTCACTAACACCTTGGGAGCGAAGCCGGACTGAGGAGGAGATAGGATGATGACTCGCCGGGATTTGCTGATTGCGCTGATCGCCATCGCCTGCACAGCCGGAGCCTTCGCCCTTGCCGGTAATGCGCCGATAATGGGATCCGCCGTCTTCGACTGGAATTCAATTCCCGCCAAACCGACAGAAGTTGGCTCGGTGCGCTCATTCTTCAAAGCGCGCACGGCTACGCTGGACGAACTGGAGTTGCACGTAACCACATTGTTGCCGGGCAAGGCCTCGCATCCGCCGCACCGGCATCCGAATGAAGAACTGATCATCGTGATGCAAGGCACCGTGGAAACTTTGTCGAACGGCGAGTGGAAACGGGTCGGGCCCGGTTCGGTGATCTTTAACGCCTCGAACCAACTGCACGGGTTAAGAAACGTGGGCGCCGGCGAGGCCGTCTACCACGTCATTAACTGGAAATCGGCTGCAACACCGGAGGCGCAGAAACAGTGAGCAGCATGGTGGCGCACAGAAAGGATTCGAGCCTATGCAATATGAGAATTTGGATCGGCGCATCTTTCTAAAGACCGTTGGAGCAGCGGGTATGTTATCGACATTGCCGGAGGCGGTTTTTGGATTGCAATCTGGCAGCGGGCATATTGCGCATGAGGTTGCCGCTCCCGGAGCTGATGAGTACACGAAGCCGAAGCACTCCATCAAGTTTGCCGTAATAGGCCTTGACCATGCTCACATCATGGGCATCACGGCGGCCGTGATTCGCGGCGGCGGGGAGTTGACGTCGTTCTATTCGACGCTTTCCAGGGAGAGTGCCAGCTTTCAGAAACTCTATCCCCAGGCGCGACTGGCAAAAAGCGAAGACGAGATCCTGAATGATCCTACAATCCAACTTGTGGCCAGCGCGTCAATTCCGAATTTACGCGCGCCGCTGGGCATTCGCGTCATGAAGCACGGCAAGGATTTTCTAAGCGACAAGCCGGCCATCACAACGCTGGAGCAACTCTCCGAGGTACGCAAAGTTTCCGCAGCAACCGAAAAAATGTTTGCCATTATGTATTCCGAGCGGCTGGAGGTGCGCGCCGCCGTCGAGGCCGGTTATCTGGTAAAGGCTGGGGCCATCGGCAAGGTGGTGCAGACCATCAATATTGCGCCCCACCAGGTGAACGCGCCCATCCGCCCCGATTGGTTTTGGGACCCCGCGCAGTACGGCGGTATCCTTTGCGACATCGGATCGCACCAGGCGGATCAGTTTGTTTACTACACCGGCTCGACAACGGCTGCCGTAACAGCGTCGCAGATCGCAAATGTAAATCATCCCCAACATCCGGAGTTTCAGGATTTCGGCGACATGATGCTGCAGGGCAACGGCGGCGCGGGCTATGTGCGCGTCGATTGGTTTACTCCCGATGGCCTGGGCGTGTGGGGCGATGGGCGGTTGTTCATCCTGGGAACCGAAGGTTATATCGAACTGCGCAAGTATCTCGACATTGCCGGCCGGCCGGGAGGCAACCATCTGTTTATCGTGGACAAAAAGCAGACCCGCTACATGGATTGCAGTAACGTGGTGCTGCCCTTCGGTCCGCAGTTTGTCGCAGATATCGTCAACCGCACGCATACGGCGCAAGATCAGCAGCAGGCGCTGTTAGCCGCTGAACTGGTGCTGAAGGCGCAAAAAAACGCCAAGCGGCTCACTTTTCCCGCGTAGGCCGGCGCAGGAGAAGATGTATTGAATATGGTGCAGGAGACACATATGACAGCCATCAACACAAGTACGGAGTACCCGCGCAGAATGTTTCTGAAAATGTCGGCGGGTGCGGTTGCGGCGGCGGGCTTTCCATCGATTGTGCCTGCCAGCGTGATGGGAGAGAAGGCTCCCAGTAATCGCATCAACATCGGAGCAATCGGCGTGGGCCGCATCTCCCGAATTCACGATCTGCCGGGAATCTGGAAGTACGACCAGGCGCGCATCGTGGCCGTTTGCGACCTCGATTCCAAGCGCATCGAAGAGGGCAGGGAACTGGTCAACGGCTACTATGCCCGGAAGACCGGCAAGGAATACGACGGAGTTACCGGCTACCATGACTACCGCGAGCTGCTGGCAAACAAGGACATTGACGCGGTGGTGATAAGCACGCCCGACCATCAGCATGCGATTCTGGCGGTGGACGCGGTGCGTGCCGGCAAAGACGTGTACCTGCAGAAGCCGGCCTCGCTGACCATTGCCGAGGGTCGCGCGATGAGCAACGCGGTGACGGCATCGGGGCGAATTCTGCAGATTGGATCGCAACAGCGCTCGTGGAAGCAGTTTCACCGGGCGTGCGAGTTGGTGCGCAATGGCCGCATCGGCGTCATCAAGCACGTGGAAATCGGCTTGCCGGGCGACCCCAGCGGGCCTGAGGCGCCGCCTATGCCCATCCCTCCCAACCTCGATTACGACGCCTGGCTGGGGTCCACGCCGGAGGTCTATTACACCGAGATGCGCGTGCATCCGCAGCAGGGTTTTGATCGTCCCGGTTGGCTGCGTTGCGAGCAATTTGGGGCCGGCATGATTACCGGCTGGGGAGCGCACCATGTGGACACGGCTCACTGGGCATGAATACGGAGTACACCGGGCCGGTCGAGATTTGGGGCGCGGCGGAGTTTCCGAAGCATGGTTTATGGAATGTTCACGGCAAGTTCCTCACCCATGCCGTCTACGCCAGCGGCGTCACCATGGATATCAGCGGGGACTTTCCCAACGGCATCAAGTTTTACGGCAGCGAGGGATGGATCTTTGTAACCCGCGATGTTGAAGTTACGGCCAGTGATCCGAGCGGCAAACCGCAAACCTTGCAGCCGCTGATGGCCAGCGACCCAAAGATTTTGGACAGCGTGATTGGGGCAGATGAAGTTCATCTGTATCAAAGCGATGACCAGCATGGCAACTGGCTGGAATGTATTCGCAGCCGGAAGGCTCCCATCGCGCCCGCCGAACTTGGACACCGCGCTTGCTCAACCTGCCTGCTGCACCATATTGCAATGAAGACGGGGCGCAAACTGCACTGGGACCCAGTTAGAGAGCGCGTCCATAATGATGATGAGGCCAACAGCCTGCTATCGCGTCCGCAGCGCTTTCCCTACGTGATGAGCCAGTAGAAAGTAAAAAATACAGCAGGCGGCCAAACAACCTGCTATGCTAAAACGTGAGTTTTATACAAACGGAGTCAACCGGGAAGTATGAATTCAACCACGCGATCGGCGCCTGCAACCCGGGGCATTAAGCGCATTGACCTGGCCTACGTTCAGCTGGCGACAAGTGAAAGTGCGCGGGATATCAATCGCGATGTGGTTCTGGAGATAGTCCGTTCCCAGCAGCCGGTATCCCGAGCGGACCTTGCGCGGGCATCCGGCCTGCAACCCAGCACAGTCTCCGCGATTGTCGAGCAACTGATTGCCGAAAAATGGGTAAAGGAAGGCGCTATTGAACGGCGGCCTCGCGGCAGGCACCCTACGCTTCTTGCGCTCAACGACAAGTTGGTGATTCTGGCAGTCGATGTGCGGCCAAAGCAAGCTATAGTCGCGCTACTCGACTTGAATGGCCGAGTTCTGGCGCGCGAAGTTGTGCCTTTAGTCTCGGAACCCGAAGGCTCGATCAGCAAGATTATTTCCTGCATGAAAACGATGCGTGACGGCTATCCCAATCGCTCTTTCGAGGGGATCGGCATTAGTGTGCCGGGCCGTGTTGATCCGGAGTCGCAGCGTCTTATACTTGCTCCCAATCTTAAATGGGGCAGCTACAACATCAAGAGCGCCATCGAAAAGGAAATGCGACTGCAGGTTGAGCTGACCAACGCCGCCAATGCCTGCATGCTTGCGGAGCTATGGTCTGGCAAGCTCGATGGCATCCGCAACGCGGTATTAATCACGGTAGTGGAGGGCGTTGGCGGGGCCATCCTGGCCAACGGACAGATAGTAACTAGCCGAAGCGGTCTGGCTGGCGAGTTTGGCCACATTCCGATTGATCCGACAGGCCCCCTATGCGGCTGCGGTCAGCACGGATGCTGGGAGGTCTTTGCGTCCTCTAACGCGGCGCTACGATACTATGCGGAGATACGCCCTGATGCGGCACCTCTTGGCAGTCATGAACTGATCCACATGGCAGAAGAAGAAGATCCTGCTGCTATTGCGGCCCTGACCCGTCAGGCTGCATATCTGGGCCGAGGCCTGCGTCTGGTTACTGCCGCGCTCGCCCCGGAGGTGATTCTGGTTGCAGGCGATATTACCACATCATGGGCTCGATTCGGCCCCACGATTCAAGCCGAAATGGAAGCCACCATGCTGGCCGGAAATGCGCCGCAGTTGGGAATCACCAACGATAGTGAATTTGCCCGGCTGCGTGGAGCCGCGGCGGTCGTCTTGCAGCGCCATTCGGGCTATCAGCGTTCAGGGTTAAAGGCGACCAGAGCCAAAATTCCGCATCCAACTAGCTCTTGACGAGGCTAACAATAATCAGCATGTAACGATGACCGCACGCTAAGGCCCGGCTAATGCGGCATTGCGATAACTCTCAGGAGGCCCAAGATAACTGGGCGGCAGAGTACCGGAATTGATGACTAGTTTCTCCAGCACCACACCGGGGTCAACCATCCAGAATTTCAGCGTATGATAACCCGGTCCATCCACTTTGAGCGTGGAGGTAATCTTCCGAACGCCGTCGCTGACTGCCTGCTCCCAGTCCTTCGCTGAGTTATGTTCCAAAGCATCGACCACTTGTGGCTGTTGATCGTCGAAGGAGAGAGCATATCTCAAACCGCGGCCGGGAACAAAGTTGAGTGTGGGCGCTAAAATAGCTTCCACTTTGAACGTGCCTCCCTCAAATAAGTACATCCTGTATTCGAGAACCGGAGCGGGTTGCGGCGGTTCCGCGCTCGGCGCGGTAACCGGAAAAACAGTCATTCCGGAGAGCGTCTCGCCAAATCCGGGAATCTTTTCCCAATGAACTTCGCCTGCGCTTGTTTTGCCGGTGAAGTGTTCCGCCTCAATTGAAACGAAGTGGTTGCTTTCCACAAAACCTTGCGCGGAATCTCTCGCGGGCGCTGCGGGATTCAACGCTTTCACGCGGACATGAAATTTTGCCCCATTCTCTTGAGCGAGCGTAACCGTGCCATCATTCTCGCCCTCGGAGAGGCCGGTCCAGTCGATGTTGACATGCAGTCTTACTTCCTTTATGACACTTCCATGCGTTTCACTTATTTTGATCCACGGCTTGTCCGCGCTCGCGGTAAATTGAAACGGGACACTTCCGCGATTGAAGACATCAATGAACTCGGTCTGCCGGTTGAAAACATCGAAGGCAGGCAGCGCAAAGAGTCCCAAGTCGCGCGAGCTGGCAAACGGTAATCCTTCGACAGCCACAGCCATCCTCGGCCCGGAATCCGGTTGCACCTCAGTAACGGCCGGCATGGCGTTGAGCGGCGGTTCGTTCCAGAAGGTGTATCCGATGTGGGTCTGGTCCATCATGTGATCCCATTTGCCATGCGCTAACTTATGGTTATATTCATCGGTAAGCGCCGCGTCCGCCGCAAAAAGGGCTCGCGCCTCCTGCGCAAGATCGTTTGCGCTAACTCTGCCTTGCGCGGCATATAAGTGGTTCTTGCCGGCTGTAATGTATAACTCGTTCACAATGGCTGAAGCCTTCGTTGGATACAACACTAACTCAAAGAATGCATCTCGCTTGTCCTCTGGAAGCAGCTGATAGACTCGCTCGGCTCGCTTGGTTAGCGCCTGCCATTCGGAAAAAATGCGGTCAGCTTCCCGGTAACTTACCTGGCTGAAGGTATCCGGCTCCAGTTGTTCCGGCTTGCGCCGACCGTTGTATTGCGTGTACTTGGAGATAATATCCGCAATTTCCGCCGCGTGATCCGGACCGAATTCGCGCTCCGCCCAGAGTTCGGTAAATTCCTGTAACTGATCTTTGCCCCATCGGTCCGGATTCCGGGCCAGATTAAGAAAGAACTCGATGGGAAACTCCATCGGCTTCAAATCGCCTACATTCACGATCCAGATGCGGTTGGCCCCGTAGGCGGAGGCCAGATTCATCTGCTCCCAAACCTTGGTAATGGAGTAAGTATTGAGCCACTTATAGGAGCGCGGACCGCCCACATAGTCGAAGTGATAGTAGATTCCAGCGCCGCCGCTGCGCTTTCGCTCATCCTCTGTGGGCAGCCGGCGAATATTTCCCCAGTTATCGTCGCACCATAGCAGAGTTATATCGTCCGGTACGCGCATCCCTTTCTCGTAGTAACCCTGTACCTCCTTGTACAGTGCCCATACCTGGGGATCGGATGCAAGCGTGGGAGTCCGGTGGCGGGCGATGATCGCTCGCTGATCGGCGACAATCTTTTCCAGCAGTGCGATGTTTTCACTTTCTGCCATCGGCATGTCCCCGTCGCCGCGCATACCCAGCGTAATCACGCTCTCGTAATTCTTGTTCCGCTCGATTCCTGCTTCCCAGAATGCATCGAGCGTCTTGGAATTGGCCGCGTAGTCCCAGGGGCCCTCGCCGTGCCGCTTCCACTCCTGTTGCGCGCGCAGCATCGGCTCATGGTGCGACGTGCCCATCACAATGCCATATTCATCGGCAAGTATTGGGTTCAAGGGATCGTCTTCGTTGAAGGCGCTGTCCCACATCGCCGGCCAGAGAAAGTTCGCCTTCAGGCGCAGCAGAAGTTCAAAGACTTTTTCATAAAACTGGTGGTTGTATCCGCCGAACTTCTCCTTGGTCCAGCCGGTCAGCGAAGGCGCCTCGTCATTGAGAAAGATGCCGCGATACTTGACCGCTGGTTCGCCTTGCACCCAGCGCCCCGCCTTCACATAGAGCGCATCATTATGTTCCACAGGAACATCCGCCCACCAGTACCAGGGTGAAACTCCGATCTGCTCGGAGAGATCGTAGATCCCGTAAATTGTCCCGCGTTTATCGCTGCCCGCGATCACCAGGCCTCGGGCCACGCCCGGCAAGGGATGTGAAACCACTTGAATCAGCGTCGATTCCCACTTGCCGGCGATTTCACTCACATCGATCTTCCGCCGGCGGATGAGTTGGTCGATGATCTGGCTCTTTCCGATTGTACCGATGAGAATCACGTCGCCGCTGAGAGACTTCTGGTTATCGATAAGCTGCGCCTGGCAGCCGCTTACGCGAAATATGTCGCTCTGTAAATCGCGGGTGGCGCGCAACACGCCTGCAAAGTCGTTCGGATCCGCATAGATCATCGCCGCGCTTCTCTCATGCACTAGCCGGAAGCTGCTGAGAGCCGAGGTGGTCTCCACGTATTTCGGCTGGCCAATGCTAAAGCTGCGTGAGGGGAAGATCGCTATGGCTATCAAAAGAAGCCAGGCAATGACAGACTTCCATACGCGGGGCATCAGGAGATCAAGACCTTGGAGTGGGTCGCGAAAGTGCACACAAGCTGGCATTGGCATCAATCCCATACATATAATTTGTGGAATGAAGCATATAACCGGAAAGCGTGAAATGTCAATCGAGCTGCTTGTGCGTGACTCTCTGACTGCTATGATTATCGGCAGACGCGGGAGCTTTGAAAGCGCGTCGGCGGCGAGCGATTTGGCATATTATTTCAAAGAACCTAAAATCTTGAGCTAGTATCCAGACTTGCGCGAGGTAAACATAGGCCATGACCGACCAGCAATGGAATACGCTTATCTCTGTCATTCGCGGAGAAGCGATCCGTCCTCTCCCCACAGCATTCATCATCGATAGTCCCTGGCTGCCGAATTGGGCGGGCCACTCGATCCTGGATTACTTCACCGACGATCATATATTTCTGGACGACAACTTAAAGGCCATTGGCGCATTCCCGGAGGCGATTTTCCTGCCTGGCTTCTGGTCTGAATTCGGAATGTGTACAGAACCCTCGGCCTTCGGTTCTGTTTGCATCTGGGGAGAGAACGAATTCCCCTTTGCCAAAAAAATACTGCACTCGCCCTCCGAAGTCGAACGCCTGGAAAAGCCAGATCCGCGCAAACACGGCTTGCTGCCCTTTGTAATCAAACGGCTCCAGCACTTGCAGCCGGAGATCGAAAAGGCCGGCCACAAAATCCGCTTCGCCGTGGCACGCGGCCCGCTCAATATCGCCTCATTCCTGATGGGAACGCCGGAGTTTTTAGAGGCGTTGAAGACGGAACCGGAACTGACGCATCGCCTGCTCGATATCGTCACGGAGTTTTTGGTGGAATGGATTGCGGTTCAGCGCGAAATATTCCCGACGATTGACGGCATTTTTTTGCTTGATGATATTGTCGGATTCGTGAGCCGCCGCGATTGCGAGACCTTCGCCCTGCCTTATTTACAGCGCGTATTTGACGCGGACGTGAGCGTGAAGTTCTTCCACAACGATGCCCCCTGCAAGGCCAGCGCGCCTCTGCTGGAGGCGGCGGGAATCAATTTGCTCAACTTCGGCATGCAGCACACTCTGGCGGAGATGAAGATCTGGACGAACAACCGGATTACCCTGATGGGAAATATCCCTCCGCGCGACGTACTGGCTGAAGGAACGCCAGCGGACGTAAAGCGCTCGGTCAGGGAGATGCTGTGCGCTCTCGATGACCGCTCTCGCTTGATTGTTTCGTGTGGCGGAGGAATGCCGCCTCATGCGCCCACGGAGAATATCAAAGCATTGATCTCGGCAGTCGCCGAGGAAACGGCATAAGCGGCGGCCTCAGACGGCGGAGGGTTTGGTCGTATGAGTTCGCTTCAGTATTCCAAAAATCATAGCCGTGACGCCTTTCCCACAGCCCCGTGAACGATGCCAAAGCTCTCTCCCGCCACAGATATAATTTGGAACTCTAACAAAACAGTGATCATGTGGCCAAAATGCAGGTGTATATCCTGTCCAGAGCGATATTTACCCTATATTGACGATTTTTCAGACATATTCAAATAAACATATCCTGAGGCCGGCTAAGAAAATATCAATTATTCACTTGACAATCTCACGGAATCGTCACTATAGTTCGAGACACCAAATAAATCGCCATGATTAAGGTTTCTAGTTCTTTTTGCGGGCGGTTTTACGGCCAATGATGATTAACGGTCCAATGAAATCAAAATGTTAAGGCGAATTTAAGGGCCAGCTCCAACGAATATCCTCGCGGAGTTTGGCAGAAACCAGGTCCATTCACAGATTCAGGAGGAAATCATGTCAGGAAGGCCAGATATGAATCATCGATTCAAAACAAGTGCAATCGGTGCACTGTTGATGGCGGTTGCGCTTCTCACAATCTGTTTCGTGAGCAGCACCGCAAACGCACAGATTCTCTACGGCTCCATCACCGGAACCGTCTCCGATAAAACCGGCGCGGTGATTCCCGGAGCCACTGTAACGCTGACCAATCAAGGCACGGGCGCATTTCGCAGCACTATCGCTGACAGCTCGGGCATTTACTCGATTCTCGACGTGCTGCCGGGTGTGTACACCGTATCCGTTCCGGCCAAGGGAAACTTTGCCGGGACTTCGGTAAAGGGCATCCAGGTCGAAGTCAACCGCCAGATGCGTGTCGACGTAACGCTGCAACCGGCGGCGGTTTCAACCCAAATCACGGTGACCGAGGCGCCGCCGCTGCTGCAAACCGAAACGGCGGAGGTCAACAGCGAAATCAGCCAGACACAGCTCAGCCAAATGCCCGAGACCTCCTCTCAGGGGCGCAGCTTTGAAGCACTTTATACGCTTATACCCGGCGCGGCATCGGTAAAGGAGCAAAACTCAACCGCTTCCAATCCCGCGCGCGCCATGTCGCTTAATGTGAACGGCATGAGCATGAACGGCAACACTACGCGTATCGACGGCGCGGTGAACTACTACGGGTGGTTGGAATACCTGATCGCCTACGTGCCGCCGGTGGACTCGATCGAGAACGTCAGCGTCTCCACCAACGACTTTAATGCCGAGCAGGGGCAGGCGGGCGGTGCATCGATAAAGATCACCACCAAGAGCGGCACACACGACTTCCACGGCAGCTCATGGGAGTATTACCAGAGTGCTGGACTGAACGCCCGGTCATACCTTGCGACGGTAGCTGCTAACAAGAGCGCCATCGATCCGAACGGAGCAGTTCTCCATAACATCTTCCATGAATACGGCTTCAACATCGGGGGCCCTGTATATCTTCCTAAGATCCTGACCGGCAAAAAGAAGCTGTTCTTCTTCGACAACTGGGAGCGCACCACGCGTCATCAGTTGATAGGCAACGGTGTAACACTGACGGTTCCGGACACCAACATGATCAACGGCAACTTCTCCGAGGTAGCTGTCGGCTCCGGCGTCACCAGCCCCACCACCATCTACGATCCACAGCCTACGGCCGCCTGGGTCAGTGCATGGACTCCCACTACCAACTGCCCGAAACTGGTCTACACCGCAGGCTATCTCAACTATCCGTGCAGGCCGAGCTTCACGTCGGAATATGGCGAGACGGGAAATAATGTCAACACCATTCCCGCGTCGCGCCAAATGAACCCTCAGGCAACGACGATGATTGCCCTTTTGGCCCCGATCGCGCAAACGATCACACCGACCACGACCATGCTGAACAATTTCATGGCCAACAACTACACGGGCTCCGCCCCCGCTATCTACGCCCGCACCACCAACGATGCCAAGATCACCTACATTCCGAATGACAGTACGCAGATCTTCGGCAAATACAGCACCGAGCCGTTCCAGGTACTCGATCCGCAGGAACTGGGCGCGGCAGGCGGCGGCACCTTCGATGGCGGCCAACCGGGCGCGGGGCATGGCCACATCCAGAATGTCGGCATGGGCATGAGCCATGTGTTTAAGCCCAGCCTGGTGATGGACGCCGATTTCGGCTACACCAGACAGGTGTCGGGAGCAGAGTCGACTATCGATCTCGCAGATGGAAGCTATGGGTTGAGCACACTGCATATTCCGGGAACGAACCTCTCCAGCAACACCTCCGACCCGGATTACTGGGGCCAGCCGCCGATGGTATTTAACGGTACCTTTAGCACCATCGGCAACTCCAATTTCGCCAATCCGTTCCTCTTCCGCGACAACCAGTTTACCGGCGATGTGAACCTGAGCTACGTGAAGAGCAAGCACCAGCTCAAGACCGGCTTCACTTACTACCACTTTGACCTCAACCACTTCCAGCCCACCACTGGCGGCGGCGCTTCGAACGTGCACGGCGGCTTCGTGTTCGCTGGCGGCATGACCTGCGGCGGCGCTTCGTGCGGCAGTAACGCGTACACCGACCTGGCCGACTACCTGCTGGGCCTGCCCAACAACAGTGGTTCGGGTACCTATGGTAGTTATGCAGTGCAAAAGGCGCAGCAAGTTTACGATCCCAACGCGCTGCGCTGGACGGAACTTGGCGCCTATGCACAGGACCAGTGGACGGTGACTCCGAAACTCACAATCACCTATGGCGTGCGTTTCGAGCGCTATCCGGCGGCGTATCGCGACCACACCGGCATCTCTGAGGTGTATGTGAACCGGCCTCAGACCTCCAACGTCGAGGTCGGCGGCGTCATGGGCAACCCCAAGAGCGCTGGCGTGGATATGGGGTGGGGATTCTTCGCGCCCCGCGTCGGCTTAGCGTATCGCCTCAACGACAAAACCGTTATTCGCACCGGCGCCGGCATGACTGTCGATCCGGATAACGTGCGCGAGCTGCGTGACGAGTACCCCTTCGACGTTCAGGCGAACTATAACTCGCCCAACGGATTTGGAACCATCGCCATCGATCCGGCAACGGGCAGCGCGATGCCCCTCACCTACGGCATCCCGGTTCCAACCGTTCCCAACTATAGCTCAGGCTATGTGGCGCTGCCGGTCGCTCAAGGCACCAACGCCTTGTGGCCGAATTTCCGCCGCGGCTACATCGAAAGCTGGAACCTGTTTGTACAGCGCGATCTGGGCCTCGGATTTGTAGCTAACGTCGGCTACGTGGGCGACTTGTTCGTCCGCCAGCAGTCCAACGTCAGTCCTTATAATGCGGCGCCTCTGCCCAGTGCAAGTACGCCTTGCATGGCAAACGGGCAATGGAACACCAACCTTACGGGTATGACAGGCACCTGTACAGGCGGGACACAACCCGGGACCGCCATCAACCAAGTCATCAACTGGAGTAACGCCGCAGCCACTGGCAACTGGTCCAGTGCCGGCCTCTACAACACCGGCGGCATTACCATGAATGGGCCGATCTTCAGCGCGAATTACAACGGCATGCAGGGGCAGGTAACCCGCAATGCCGGCAAGAACGCTTCGCTGGGACTGGTTTACACCTACGCACACGCCTTCAACTACGCGGACAACGGCGCCGGGACGGGATCGTCAGGCCCGCCGTTCGCCTATCCCGGTTATTACAAAATGAACCGGGCGCAAGCCAACCAGGACCAGAAGCACAACGTGCAGGTCTGGGGCATCTACAAACCGCCCTTTGGCTACGGCCAGAAGTGGGCCAACAAGGGCGTGGTGTCGGAAATCCTTGGTGGATGGCAGGTGACCGGCCAGTACAGCTACTTCGGCGGCTTGCCATTCTCAGTCACCGCCAACAGCAATACGCTCAATGCGCCGGGCAACACGCTCTATGCCCAATTGGTTGCGCCGTATCAAGCCTTGCACGGCCACGAAAGGATAGCGGGCGATACTGGAGTATCCGGCGGCAAACCCTGGTTCAATCCGGCATCGTTTGCCAACCCGGTGGAGCCGGCGTTCAGCACAGCCAATACCTCCATCGCCTCGCCGGTTTTCGCCAACACCCACCGCAACGAGTTCCGCGGACCTGGCACGGGAGTCGTCAACGCGAATATGTTTAAGGGCTTCCGCGTATACCGTCAGAGCGAATTCAAGATCGGCGCGGAAGTGTTCAACCTCTTCAATCATCCGTATCTGAATCTGAACGGCCCGGGCGCCACCGTACCCACGACAGCGAACGTCACCGCGGGTAACTACGGGACGTTCGGTAGGATCACCTCCTTCGGACCGCCGTACTCCCAGACGCAGGGAGCACGTTCGATGCAGTTCAGTGGAAAGTTCATCTTCTAGTGAGCTGAGTCATTACCTCACATCCAGCCGCGCCGGAGCATAAGATTGCCTCCGGCGCGGCTTTTTTCTCTTATTCGCGAGGGAACAATGGGGGTATATTAGTCCCTGGCTGGGAGGAAGATGGCAGTTTTGATTATTCATAAAATGATGGAGGTGCCGCCGGAAACGCCCCTATTGCGGGTGCTGCGCGACATATTGAACCTCAAGGGCACTAATCCGGATTATTCATGAAGCCTGAAATCCTTTTGTGCTGCAAACATGTTGACAAAACAGTGTTTGAGGCACTTTGAGAGGCTTTCGTTTGACCGATTCTACCGCGACAGGGCGTTTATTGTTGCACTAAATTCCCAAACGCGATTTCAGAGAGCGCACGCGATCGCGCGCGACAGGCAGTTGTGTATGCTGCGGATCTTTCAGCGTGAGGATGACCTTGCCTGCGAACCAGGAGTTCACCTCGTGAATCCAGTCCACATTGACCAGCGCTGAGCGGTGGATGCGCAGGAAACGGGCGGGGTCAAGCCGGCGCTCAAGTTCGGCGATGGTTTGATCGACGCAGTGCCGATGACCGTCGACAACGGCATAGGTGAGCTTGTCCTGGGCGACAAAATGCGTCACGGCGTCGAGATCCAGGAACGTGATGCGCTCGCCGACGCGGCAGGCAATGCGGCGCGGGTAATCGGGCAATTCGCCGCGAAGTGATGCGGCCAGTTCCTTGAGCAGGCCGGGATCACGCTGCCAATCCGGCTTGCGGACGGGATGAAGCCGGTCAAGCTTTTTGATCGCGCGAGCCAATTGGTCGACTTCGATGGGCTTGACGAGATAGTCGATAGAGTTAGTCTGGAAGGCTCGTAGCGCATATTCGTCATAGGCGGTGGTAAAGACGACGAAGGGCTGCTCGTTGAGTCTTGACAGCAGCTCGAAACCGTTCATGCCGGGCATCTGAATGTCGAGAAAAAGCACATCGATGGCCTCGCGGTTCAGGTAATCGAGCGCCGCCGCGGGATCGGTTGCGCTGCCGGCGATATGGAGACCGTCGAAGCCGGCCAGCAGCCGCTCCAGCCGCTCGATTGCCAGCGGTTCATCATCCACAAGATAGGCGCGAAGCGGATTAGTTTCCATAAGCGTCTCAACTATGCGGGAAAAGACAGGCGGACAACTGTCTTTTCATTTTCGCGGATTACTTCGAGTTGGCCTGCACCGCCGAAGAGAAGTTCCAGGCGCGCGATAAGATTGCCGAGTCCGTGTTCCGGCGTGATGGTGTCGAGCGAGAAGCCGGGTCCGTCGTCGATTACTTCGAGCCGGATGCGCCCGGCGTCCGCTGTTCCGATGAGTTGAATCGTTGCGCCATCGGCGCGTTGCGATACCACATGCTTGACGGAATTCTCGACCAGTGACTGGAGCGCGAGTGGAGGCACTTTGACGTCATCCAGCGTTTCAGGAACGGCAATCTCATAGTTCAGACGCGCGCCGAAGCGGGTCTTCTCGATTTCCAGATAGTCGCGCACAATTTTGAGTTCCTGGCTGAGCGGGACGAGCCTGTTGTTATTGGCATTCAGTGAAAAGCGCAGCAGCGAGGCCAGCTTGCTCACCGTATTTTCAGCGCGCACCGGGTCGGAGGGAATGAGCGCGGCAATAGAGTTAAGCGTGTTGAAGAGAAAGTGGGGATGGATGCGGGATTCGAGCGAGGAAAGCTGCGCCTCGGCCAGCAGCTTGTAGGCGCGCTCCTGCTCGACTTGCCTGGTGCGCGCTTCCAGCGTGGTGGCCTGGAGTTTGTAGAGAAGTGTGTGATAGGTTGCCATGGCAAGCCCGGTAACAACCGTGATGACGGCGCAGAAAGGCAGGTTTGCCCGGAATCGATGCCAATACATGTCACGGGGAAAGAGCCCGGCGGTTTGCAAAAAGAAGCTGGCCGCAAGACAACCGAGTGTCGCTGTGCCTAGAAGGGACAGCGCATACATCAGAACCACCAAGCGAGGGTATTTATCAGTAAAGTGATGGCCGAGCCAGTGAAGAAGCAATGCCGAAGGCAGACCTATAGTTATGGAGTAGACAAAGGCAGTCAGGACAGTGACCCCGGTCTCCGACAACCGTATGACTCCGAGTGAGAACAAGACCGCGACGACAAATAGCACTACCGCGCAAATTGCAAATGCGACCCGGTACATCATCGAAGTGAAACCGTCGTTCACTCCCGGCTTTGCGGAAAGATCGGTCATGGCCGAATTGGTTAGTGGTGTCATAGCTGAAAGCGGACTCCAATGGAAGTGGCCGAGGAGTAAGGCGTAGCGCCGTAATCCGATGTGCTGTTGCCGGCCGGGATTTGCAAGTGCAGATAGGATGAAAAGCGCTTGCCGAACCTTCGGTTGGCGTCGATGATAGCGGTGAAACTCCGGTCGTTAAGGTTGGCGACCATGTATGCGCCCAGGTCCCATTCCTTCCAGCCGGGCCGCTCGCGGAGCCGGTTCTTTCCGGCGTCGATGAAGAGATAATGCTGACGCCCGGCAAACGGAGAGATGGTCATGTCCCGATAGTACGCGATATTAGGAGGGGTAAAGAACTCGCCGATGAAAGTTATCCCGGATTTGGTGGTGTATTTGCTGCCCAGCAGAATCGCTTCATGCTCGCGCCAGGCCGCATCGCCGTGCAGCTCCCAGGCCTGGCCAAAGACGCGGGTGAAGGTCAGACCGCCAAAGGCGTCTCCGCCGCGGTCGTCGCCGGCGATCAGCGAAGTGTCGAATCCATGCACAAGAACGTTATACCTGAAAGCGGTGGTGTCGTGCAGGTTTGACCCGGCTGGGGCCAGCGCGGCGCTGGACCACGCAAGTGTGAATGCGTGCGGCCCATGCACATAGTCAGCCTTAACCATGTCGCGGCCTTCGTTGAGATTCAGGCGGTCGGTGGGGTCGGTGGGAACGCGGGGCGGGTCCAGAACGCCGGCAGCGGTAAAGGCATAACCAGTTCCCCAGCGCACTTTTCTGCGTCCCACCATGAAGTCGAAATCTCCAGCGGAGAGGCCGGCATAGGTCTCTTTGACGCGCAGCTGGACATGCGTGCCGGTATATCCGTCCAACGCGGCGTCAAGGGCAGACGCGGCGGCGGTGTTGCCCGGCGGAAGATCGAACTGCGCGGCGGATAAGCCGTGAAATGTTTTGGCCAGGCCCACCACGCTTGATGCGACACTCCAGCGAGACCGGTAGCGAAGAGTGAAGGAAGGCTCGAGCAGCAATTGATTCTGTATCAGGGTGACAATCGGATCGTTCAGAAATTGGTTCTCAGGCGCGGGCAGCGGCGGTTGAAGGCTGCTATAGAATGTTGCATCGTCGATAGCCGCAAAGGAGTAGCGGAAGTCATAGTGAGACTCGGGTTGCGGGGCTTGCTGGGCCGGACTGTCCTGGCTCGCTTTGTCCTGAGCCGGATTGTCCTGAGACGCCAATGGCAACGAGGCCGCAAGGAGTATTGCCGGGATGAGAAACCGATGCTTCATCGCAATTCATCCCCTGGGTCGCAGTTGCAGCCGCTCGTGTCCGCCCATGTCCAAACCCCAGGACGACGACAGCGTGTTTGTGGGACATGCGCTGACGCAGGTCTGGCACAGGATGCATTCGGTGGAGAGAATCCGCTGGCCCGCCATGATGTAATCGGGAATGCGAATATCCATGGGGCACACCTTTACGCACGCCATACATTGGTTGCAATTCCCGCTCGCACCGGAGATCTTGAGCAGCGCGAAGCGAGAGCCCAGTTTCATCAGTACAGGAACCGGGCATAGGTACTTGCAGAAGGCGCGATTGTCCTTGAGCAGGAAGGCCAGCGGAATCGCTGAGGCGTAGTAGAGCAAATTGCCGGTTAGCATCCACCAAAGCGGGGCCAGGCCCTGGGGCCTATAGCCGAAGAGAAAGACCAGCGTGGCCACCAGGCCCAGGCTCAGCGCAAAGTGTGCGTAGCGCATCCACTTCCACGGGCCGGGAATCCAGCCCTTGCTCTTGTCGTAGGGCAGCAGGTCAATAACCATCGCCGTCCAGCACGCCCATCCGCAGAAGCCGCGGCCAAAAATGAGCGGCCCGAAGAGCTTGGCAATCGAGTAATGGATGATGGCGCCCGAGAAGACTCCGGTGCACAAAAAGAAAAACAGCCCTTCCAGTTGCATGTTCTGGAGAACGAAGAACCCCAGAAAACCGACCATGTAGACGCCGATTAGGAACTGAGCTAGGCGGCGGCCGAGGGGCTTTCTGTGGCGCGGGAGCAGAGCGTAGAGTCCGGTTCCCACACCCAGCGAGGTTCCAATGTAGCCGATGTCGAAGAGAAAGAAGATCATTCTCGTCCTTCGCCACAGCGTGATGGCCACCGCCCAGAAGATCAGCAGGAGAGCGGCCGGGACGCGGAGTTTGTTAAGCCGTCCCGGTTCGGTGTGCAGTGCGCGCGGCTTTGCAGAGCCGTTCTCGCTTCCCCGCGCGCTGTGGATTGCCGGTTCTTTCATCGTCATCGCAGTCGCTCATTGCCAATAGGTCAGTTTGATTTCGATTATGGTTTCCGCCTGGTTCACGGTAAACTTTGCCTGATCGGGAGTCGGTGGGCCATAGCTGGATTCGGGATTGTTTGAAAAGCCATATCCATTCTTCGGAATTCCCTGAGCATCGAACTCCATCTTTCCAGTCAGGTTTTCATCGTGGAACACGGATACAGCGTAAACTCCCTGCGGGAGATCCTTGAATACAGCCGTTGCGCTCATGGTTTGAGGATTGATCTCAAGCCTTTGGCTCGCGACGGCGCTGGCAGGGTCCGACGGGAACCCCTTTGCGTCCCGGAACAGGGCAATGTTGATTCTTCCATGCGCATTCCGGAATCCCGTGATCCGGATGGCGAGGGTTGACGTACTTTGTGCGGGTGCGGGCGCTGGTGTGGGCGCCGCCTGCGCCTGAGCCGCAAGCCGGTCGACGGAGATCATCGGCAGAGTGCAGCAGAGTAAGAAACTAGCGAACAATCGTTTAAAATCAATGCGGTTTCTCATCATCTCAGTTTCCTTTCGCGATGGTTTTCAACGAGCGATTGAGGTTTAAAAGCGGTCCGTACGCCCCTGGTAGAAGAGCTTGTCGGGCAGCTCGCGAGGTGCGATGTTGGAGTACTCCAGCACGCTGTGGGAGTTATGCCGGATTTCGTCGTAGAGAGTTAAGCGGCGCAGTTGGACCCTGCTGCCTACGCTCATGAACTCGTCGAAGGTGGCGGATTTGATGTGTTTGCCGCTGGTGAGGTAGAACTCGGCCTTCACCGGGCGCGCGTCCTGGACCTGCAGCCAGTACAGGATGCGCTGATAAGTGGCGCCTTTGCGCTTGGCGGTCAGTTCAAGGAGGTGGCATTCCACAGTTCCAACTTTTTCTGTGCGCAGATAGACGGGGTTGTAATCGACGGCGTAGTTGGTGCGGGCCACGTCGCCGTTGGAGGCGTCGCCGCTCAGCCGTTCCAGCGGAGTGATGCGCACCGGGCGGCTGGTGTCAGGCAGATAAACCCACATATCATCGCCCAGCATCAGCAGGTGCTCGCCCTTTTCGCGGGGACTCAGAAACTCGACGTAAGTTTTCTCGGTGCCCTTCTGAGAGACCTCGTAGAGCTTCTCCTCGTCCGCCTTGCCAGATTCGTAGTTGGTGATCTTGACTTTCAGCACATACGACGGCCAGCCATTGCGGTACAAGTCTGAGCGCTTCAACAGGGCTTCGGCATCGGGTGTTGCGGCGCGGCAAACCAGCGCGCAAGTCAGCAGAAAGCCGATGAAGAACAGCAGCAGAAATGTGCGTAATATGCAGTTGATCCTAGACATGAGCCAACGCCTCCGTAATCTGCAGCCGGGATGCGCGAATCGCCGGCAGGATGGATGCCAGCGCCAGCGAAACAATCACCAGCAGCGAGGATCCGATCATCTGGCCGGGTACGTGGAGAACCATGAAGGGCATCTGAAGCGTATACCCCGGCGGCGGCGGAAGATGCAAGCCCGAAGAGTTGAGGAGCACGCCGAGCAGATTGCCGCCAACTACTCCTATGATGGCGCCCATCGTGCCCAGCAGCGTGGCCTCCAGCATGAACAGCGCCACAATCCAAATGCGCGGCGTGCCCATGGCCAGCATGGTGCCGATCTCGCGGGTGCGCTCCATCATGGCCATCAGCAGCGTGTTGACGCTGGACATGAGAACCATAAAGAAGACGATAACGCCCATAAAGAGGTAAATGCCGTTGAACATGGTATTCACCTGCTTATAGTAGGTGGCCAAATCGATCCATTTCTTCAGCGTCAACTGCTGGGGCAAGCCGCGCAGGCGGGGAGCGAGTTCAGCCGCGACTAGGTTGGTGTTCTCGGTATCGTCCAGGCCGATCACCAGGTTGGTGACGCGATCGCTTTGCAGCAAACGTTGCGCGGCGGGCAGGGTGATGCGCAGATAGCGCGCATCCAGACGCCGTTGAGCGCGCCGTCGGAGGTCATCGCCAGCACCGTCAACCCATCGCCAACTTTGACGTTCATCGACTTGGCAAGCCCAGCGCCGATCAGCGCTTCCACCTCGCCGCCTGATCTATTGTCGAAGTCAGTTCCAGAAATAATGTGGGGCGCAAATCCAAGGCTAATTTCGGCATCCGGATCGACCGCGCTGCCCATAAAGACCGAGGATTTTTCGCCGTTGGAGACCATGCCATAGAACTCAATGCGAGGGGCGACGCCGCGCACATGGCCACCGGTTTTGACGGTTGCCGCTACCTGACGCCAATTATCGATGCCGGTGTCCAGGACGCGGACTTCGTCGCGAGTGAAATGATCGGTGGTGAAGATCTGCAGGTGGCCGAGTCCGTTATTGATGGTGCTTTCCCGGAGGTGGAAGATCATGAAGGCGAAGTACCCGCCGACCATCAGCAGGCCGGCCACGCCTCCGCCAACCACAATCAGGGTCATAATGGTGCGGCGGCGGTTGCGGAAGATGTTTCTAAAGGCTAAGAGCAGGAACTTGCCCATGGCTGTCTCCTTCGGATTGGCTGTCTGAAACGACTTGTCCGTCGCACAGGCGGACGATGCGGCCGGCATGTTCGAGCAGGCGCTGATCGTGGGTGGAGAAGATGAACGTGAGGCCGAGACGGCGGTTCAGATCGTGCATCAGGTCGATGAGCTGCGTGGCGTTGCGCGTATCCAGGTTGGCGGTGGGCTCATCGGCCAGCACCAGCGCGGGGCGATGAACAATGGCGCGGGCCACCGCTACGCGCTGGCGCTCGCCGCCGGAGAGAATGTCGGGGCGCTGATTGGCGCGCGCCGACAGGCCAACGCTTTCCAGGGCGGCGGCCACCCGTTGACGGCGCTCGTCGACGCTGAAGCCCTGCACCAGCAGCGGAAACTCGACGTTCTCGGCGGCTGTGAAAACGGGAATCAGGTTGAAGGTTTGAAAGACAAAGCCGATCTTTTCGCGGCGCAGCGCGGTCGCGCGGGTTAGGTTCAGCGTGGAAGTATCGATGCCTTCTATGAGAATCCGTCCGCTGGTTGGCTTATCGATGCAACCAATTAGGTTGAGGAGGGTGGTCTTGCCACTGCCGCTGGGGCCCGATATGGCCAGAAACTCCCCGGCAGTCACGCTCAGACTGGCGTCGTTGACCGCGCTGACGAAGCTATGATCCATCGGAAATCTTCGGGTGACTGATTCTACTTTGACGAGTTCACTGTGTTCATTCATTTGCCGTTCCCTTTCCGGAGCGGTTTTTGCTCAACGTGAAAATTGTCGGCGATTTTGGGCGAGCGGTCGCGCGATTCCAGACGAAGGGTTGGAAAACCTGATGAGGGGCTGGAATGGGGGGATGAACTGTTGTAAGGGAATAGGGAATCCGCGGGAACTCATCATCCAGGCTGCAAGAGCAACTATGGGAGCAGCTGTTGAAGCTCTTCTATCTCAAGTTATTTAATATCAATAATATATCATGGCGGAGAGAGTGGGATTCGAACCCACGTTAGAGTTACCCCTAAACACGCTTTCCAAGCGTGCGCCTTCAGCCACTCGGCCATCTCTCCGCTGGGAAACGTCGTTCTGTATCTATCATACCTCAGCAATTGCTGGCCGCTTCTGTTCCTGAATACATCTCAAGCAGCGCGCGTGCGGCGTGAAATGAGGTTGTGCGCCCTTCCATCACGTCCCGTTCCAGCGCCTCCATGCGCTTGCGGATGGCTGGATGAGTCTCGAATCGCTGCCGCAATCCCTGTTCAATAATCTCCCGCATCCATCTACGCGTTTGCTGTTGCCTGTTCACGCTGAACCAGCCGTTGGCTTTGGTCATTCCGGTATATTCCTGCACACACGTCCAAAGTTCGGCGATTCCCTTGCCGGTTTGTGCCGAGCAAGTCAGCGCGCGCGGCGTCCATCCATTCGCCGGTCCGGGAAAGTAGTGCAACGCGTTCTCGGCCTCGTTGCGGGCTCTTTCTGCCGCGGTCAGATTGGCGCCATCCGCCTTGTTGACCGCCACCAGATCCGCCAACTCCATTACGCCGCGCTTCATGCCCTGCAACTCATCCCCCGCGCCCGCCAATGTAATGAGCAGGAAAAAATCAACCATCTCATGTACCGCGGTCTCCGATTGTCCCACTCCCACTGTCTCAACAAGAATGTTGCTGAATCCCGCGGCCTCGCACAGCAGCATCGCCTCGCGGGTGCGCTGCGCCACGCCGCCCAGAGAGCCGCGCGATGGAGAGGGCCGGATGAACGACATCTCGCTGGACGCGAGAGCTTGCATGCGCGTCTTGTCGCCCAGAATGCTGCCGCCGGAAAGCTGGCTGCTCGGATCGATGGCCAGCACGGCTACCTTCTGTCCGCATTCGCCTGTCAGATATGCGCCCAGCCTCTCGATTACGCTGCTCTTGCCCGCGCCAGGAACGCCCGTGATTCCCACGCGGATGGAGTTGCCGCTATAAGGAAGGCAGTCCTCTAAAATCAACTCGGCGCGTTCCCGGTCCGCCGTGCGCGTGCTTTCGATCAGGGTGATGGCCTGCGCCAACAGGACACGGTCGCCACGCAGTATGCCGTCGACGATTTGCTGGCGTGTGAGTGAGCGGCGGCGGTCGGGAGGGCGCGCAATCAGCTCCCGTGGCGGCTGCGGAGTTGCGCATCCGGGACGAATATGCAGTGCGCTCTCGTCATGATTTGCCAATCAGGAATTTCCTCCGGCCAGGCTGCCGTTCAGAATCTCGAGAATGTGCTGTGCCGCCAATGGAATAACCGTGCCCGGTCCGTAGATTCCGGCAACGCCGGCCTGGTAAAGAAACTCATAGTCCTGCGGCGGAATGACGCCGCCCACAACCACCAGAATGTCATCCCGGTCAAGTTCACGCAACTCCTCGATCAGTTGCGGAACCAGAGTCTTGTGCCCCGCGGCCAGCGAGGAGACGCCAACGATATGTACGTCGTTCTCCACCGCATGACGCGCAACCTCGCGTGGAGTCTGGAACAGGGGGCCGATATCGACATCGAAGCCGATATCCGCGAAGGCCGTGGCAATCACCTTGGAGCCGCGATCATGTCCATCCTGCCCCATCTTCGCCACCAGAATACGCGGGCGGCGGCCATCGGCCTGCTCAAACTCCGTAACCATTCGCTGCGCTTTCTTGAACTCCTCCGCGTTCGAGCTTCCCGATGAATACACCCCGGCAATGATGTGCGTGGTGGCCTCGTAGCGTCCCCAGACTTTTTCCAGAGCCGAGGAGATCTCCCCCAGGGTGGCGCGCTGGCGCGCCGCATCCACCGCGCACTCCAGCAAGTTTCCCTCGCCATAGCGAGCGCATTGCTTCAGTCGCGCGAGCGATTGGCGTACATTCTCCGGGTCGCGATCGCGCTTCAACTGGGCAAGCCGGTTAATCTGCGCTTCTCGCACCGCGGCATTGTCGATATCGAGAACCGGAATCTGCGGCTCCTCGGGCGCAAGATAGGCGTTGACGCCCACAATCACATCGCTGCCTGAGTCGATGCAGGCCTGTTTGCGCGCCGCCGCTTCTTCAATGCGCATCTTGGGCACGCCGGTTTCAATCGCCTTGGCCATGCCGCCCAGGCTCTCGATCTCTTCAATCAGCGCCCATGCCCCATGCATCAACTCGTGCGTCAGCCGCTCCACATAGTAGGAACCCGCCCATGGATCAACAGTGCGGGTGATGTCGGTCTCCTCTTGCAGGTAAAGCTGCGTGTTGCGCGCCACGCGCGCGGAAAAATCCGTAGGCAGCGCCAGCGCCTCATCCAGCGCGTTGGTGTGCAGTGACTGCGTGTGTCCGAATGCCGCCGCCATTGCCTCCACGCATGTGCGCACCACGTTGTTGTACGGGTCCTGCGCGGTAAGGCTCCAGCCTGATGTCTGGCAATGTGTCCGCAAAGCCAGCGATTTGGGATTCTTCGGATGGAAGGTCTTCACCAGCTTGGCCCATAACATCCGCGCCGCGCGCATTTTGGCAATCTCCATAAAGTGGTTCATGCCAATGCCCCAGAAAAATGAGATGCGGGGCGCGAATTCGTCAACATCCAGGCCCGCCTTCACTCCCGTGCGCAGATACTCCAGGCCGTCGGCCAGCGTGTAAGCCAGCTCAATATCCGCCGTGGCGCCGGCTTCCTGCATATGGTATCCGCTTACGCTGATGCAGTTGAACTTCGGCATTTTCGCCGCGCAGTAACGGAATATATCGCCGATGATGCGCATGGAGCCTTCCGGCGGATAGATATACGTATTGCGAACCATGAACTCTTTCAGAATGTCGTTCTGTATCGTCCCGCTCAACTGCTCCGGCGTAACCCCTTGTTCTTCCGCGGCTACAATATAGAACGCCATGATGGGTAGCACCGCGCCGTTCATGGTCATGGATACCGACATTCGGCCAAGAGGGATTTGATCGAACAGAACCTTCATGTCGAGGATCGAGTCAATGGCGACTCCGGCCTTGCCCACATCTCCGGTCACGCGCTCGTGATCGGAGTCGTATCCCCGGTGCGTGGCAAGATCAAAGGCCACCGAAAGGCCCTTCTGGCCGGCGGCCAAATTCCGGCGGTAAAACGCATTGGACTCTTCGGCGGTGGAGAAGCCCGCGTATTGCCGGATCGTCCAGGGACGCATCACATACATCGTGCTGTATGGTCCGCGTAGATAGGGAGGAATTCCCGCCGCGTATTCAAGATGCTCAAGTCCCTTGAGGTCCTCGTCCGTATAAAAACTCTTTACAGGAATATGCTCCGGTGAGAGCCACTCACTCTTCCCACTCGTCGTGCCCTCTCGCGCAGTCGCTCGTTCTAGCGCGGGCTTCAAGTCGATCTTTGTAAAGTCAGGACGCATTATTAGTCCTTGATCCCCAGCCGTTGCTGCCATTTTGTAAGAAATTCGATAGAATTGCTTCGCAGATGAACGAAATCCGCAACCCCTGCCGCTCGCAATTGCTCAGCCAATTCGGGATTGCCCGCGATAATCACCGGTGTATCGCGCTTGAGTGATTTCAGCCTGTCAATTACATCCGCCGCCAACGCAAGATACTCCGCGTCTGAACTGCACAGCACAATTAAATCGGCATCGCTCGCGGCAATTCTTTCGGCGCTTGAAAATCGCTTGGCGGTAAGATCGAAGCCCGCGCAGGCAAAGAAGTTCGCGGCAAAGTTGGAGCGCGCTGAGCGCATCTTTGCGTCTCCGATTTCGGCCAGCAAAACACGCGGATTCTTGCCGCCCTTGGCTACGTGCCGTTCCATGCGCAGACGAAGCTGCTCATACATTTGTGTGCCGCGCCGCCGATTGGAAATGCGCGAAATGTCAACGCGTTCCAATGCTTTTTCTGAAATATTGGCGTGCTGGCTCGTTCCCGTAAAAATTCGGCGGCGAGACGTGACCGCCTCTTCTCTGGCGGCCAGCGATTTCTCCAGCGCCTGTGCGATCAGCCCATCCTTCGCCGCCTTCTGATAGCCCCCGGCGGCTTCGATTCCTTGCATCGTTTTCCATCCCTCGCGGGCTATGGCATCGGTAATCACTTCCAGGTAGTACGACCCGGCGCCCGGATCCGCGACTCGCGATAACATCGCTTCGTGCTTGAGTATGATCTGCGTATTGCGCGCCAGCCGGCGGCTGGCATCATCCGGCGTCTTGTAACACTCATCGAAGGGCGCCACGGTGATGGAGTCCGCGCCGCCGAATACCGCCGCCATGGCTTCGGTGGTGCCGCGCAGTATGTTGGTGCGGGGAGCGTAAACAGTTTTATTCCAGCGCGAGCTGCGGGCATGAATGTGCGCCTTCGCGCTTGCGCGCGTTCCGCCAAAGCTCTCCACAGCCTGCGCCCACATCATGCGGAAGGCGCGCAGCTTGGCAATCTGAAAGAAAAAATTAGCGCCCATTGAAAATGAAAATGCTATCGCCGCCGCGGCGCGACTGGCGTCCACCTTGCGCTCTTGCATTCCTGCCAAAAAATCAATCGCGGCTGCCAGGGTAAATCCGATTTCCTCAACGGCGGTCGCTCCCGATTCTTCAAACTCCTCGCCATGAATGTTGAAGGGGATAAGCGCGGCAGGCGCGGCCGCAATCACTTCCGCCGCAAACTCCAGGTTGGCCAGCGGATTCCATCCGGTCGATACCGGTGCGAGCCTTTTGTGCTCAGTCAGCCAATCAATTAAAAGACGAAGCTGCGGCTCGCCGGCATCTTCAAAATGCACGGGACTCTCTTCGAGGTTGGCAAGAAGCATTTCCAGATCTGTTGCACTCTCGAATCGGGCCTTGCGGTACGCGATCTCTTCGGCTCCTGCCAGCACCGCGTTCTGCGCCGCCCGATTGGCTTCCTCCGGATCGGCCGCATCGATCTCTTCCCGGATGCGCCAGTCACCGGTTGCGCGTGCGCTGCGCGCAAAGGGAAAAGCGCCTGGAACCGCATGGGGAAATTCCAGGCCCGCGATGTCCTCTGCCCTGTAGTAGGGCTTGACCGCCAGCCCCTCCGCCGTTTGCCAAATCAGTTTTGCGGCGTAGTCGGCGCCCTTCAGATCCCTGCGGATAACTTCCTCCCACAGCTCAGTGCTGACGGGTGGAAATTCCTGGAGAAGATGATCGCTGGCCATATTTCACTTGCTCTCGGAGTCTTCGACTATTTCGATGAGGAATCCAAAAGGAGTGTCCCTTCTCGATTTGGGATGAACAAAGAAGACCGTGGTTCCTCGCGAGCCTTTGCGGGGCGCCGCATCGATCAATTCAAATCCGCTGGCTTTCATCGCGTCGAATGCCTGTTGCGCGCTCTCCACGCGGAAGGCGAGATGAGCCAGCCCGCCGCGTCCGCCATTTCTATCCATCAGTTTTTGTATTGGAGAATCCGCCGTCAAAGGCTCAATCAACTGAATCAGGTTGGGACCATCGCCAACGCGCAGCAACGCTTCGCGCACTTGGTCAACTCCCCGCACTTCTTCCCGGTGCACTTCGCGGAAGCCCATCATCTTGTAGGCCTCAACCTGGCGGTCAAGCTCGCCCTGCTTCACCGCGATGGCTACATGATCGATGAACTTGATTCCGGGAACAAGTTTCAGATCTTCATCAACGCTGCTCACTATTTTCCTCTCAACAACAGTCGCGAACGCTCAAAAAATACGGGTTACACTGTTATTCGAACTCAACGACAACTTGATTCAGCTTCACTGCGTCGCCCTGCGCCACCCGCACGCTCTTCACTCTTCCAGCGTGGTGCGCCGTAACATTTGTTTCCATCTTCATGGCTTCCAGCACCATGAGCAAATCGTTGGCTTGAATAGCCTGCCCCGGCGCAACGTTCACTTTGATCACGATGCCCGTCACGGGACTGCGGCACAGCTTGTCTTCGCTCACGCTTTCCGTTGTTTCCTTGGCCGCCGCGGATGCAGCTTGCGCGCCTGCAACCGGAGTCGGCGGAACCGTCGCGTGAACCGGCTGGTGCGTCCCATAACTCGGCTGGCGCTGCATCGCGTCATCTTCCAGGACTTCGACTTCTGCCTCGTAGGTCTTTCCGTCAATTGCAATCTGAAGTTTCAAGTTACAAGTTCCTTCCCCAATGATTTTTCTGCCGTCTCAGCCCCTGCCCCGCAGATGATGAGAGGCGTGAATGAGCACGCGTCCCTGCTGTGCCCACGGATTAACAACTTCATTGTGCGATTGCAGCATCTTTGCCGAGCGAATGCGGACTTTCTTTCCCAGAAATGCGGTTACGGCCGCGGCAATCACCGCCAGTATTTCGGGCGTGACTTCTCCATGACCCGCTTCCTTCATGGCCACGTCAGTTGCCTTCACCTCGCCTGCGGAAGACGGCGCTCTCGATGACGCCGGAGACTGGCTGAGCTCGGCCATGCGAGCCTGCAGGGCCTTGATCGCGCCGGCAAGCTCGCTCAGTTGGCCTTCTATCGCTAATTGCCGTTCAGTAAAAGCCTGAATCAAATCTTTTGCACTCACTGCCACGCGCGGCTCCTCGTTATAAAGGAATCAATCCATGTTTCTTCCCGGGACGCAGTTCCCGCTTGGTGTGCAGCGATTCCAGGGCATCCGCCAGCGCCTTCCGTGTATCGGCCGGATCGATGATGTCATCCACCAGGCGGCGGCCTGCTGCTACATAAGGATTGGAAAACGTCTCTCGATACTCATCCACAAGCTCCTGGCGGCGGCCGGCCTTGTCCTTTGCGCCGTCAATTTCGCGCTTGAAAACAATCTCCGCCGCGCCCTCGGCCCCCATCACCGCAATCTCGGCCGTCGGCCACGCCACCACCCGGTCCGCGCCCAGGTCCCTGCAGCACATCGCGATATATGCGCCGCCGTATGCCTTGCGCAGCACCACCGTAATCTTCGGCACCGTGGCGGCCGAGTAGGCAAACAGCAGCTTGGCCCCGTGGCGAATAATGCCGCCCCGCTCCTGCTCCACTCCCGGAAGAAATCCCGGCACATCCACAAACGTAAGCAGCGGAATGTTGAAAGCGTTGCAGAAGCGGACAAAGCGCGCCGACTTATCCGAAGCATTAATGTCCAGCACTCCGGCCAGGTGATTCGGCTGGCTCGCGATAATGCCCACTGGCCGGCCTTGCAGGCGTCCGAAGCCAATCACAATGTTGGCGGCGTACCCCGGCTGTATCTCGAAGAAATCCCGGTAATCCAGTACCCGCGTTACAACATCGCGCACATCATAAACTGCCTTGTTGTCCACCGGTACAATTCCATTCATCTCCGCGTCGGACTCAATCGGCAGATTAAAAGCCAAACGGGGCGGATCTTCAATGTTGTTGGAGGGCAAAAAGCTGAGCAGCCGCCGGCACAGGTGCGCCGCCTCCTCATCGTCCCGCGCGATAAGATGAATCACTCCCGAATAATTCATATGGGCCTGCGGTCCGCCCAGCTCCTCATCGCTGACGGTTTCGCCGGTAACCTGTTTGATCACCTTCGGCCCGGTGATGAACATGCGCGCCGCCTGCGTCTGAATCACGAAATCGGTCAACGCCGGGCTGTACACTGCGCCGCCCGCGCAGGGACCGCAGATAATCGAAATCTGCGGCACCACTCCGGAGAGCAGAACATTGTGGTAAAAAACGCGCCCATATCCCGCCAGGCTGTCGATGCCCTCCTGAACGCGCGCGCCGCCGGAGTCGTTGATGACGACAAATGGGCTGCCTGTCTTCAATGACAGGCGCATCATATCCACCACCTTGTCGTTGTGCGTCTCGCCGGCCGAGCCGCCTCCCACGGTGAAATCCTGGCTGGCCAGATGCACTTGGCGGCCCTCAATCTTCGCGCAGCCCGTCACCACGCCATCGGCGGGCATCTCCTTGTCGGCCATCCCAAAATACGTGGACCGGTGGAGAGCGAATAGCCCGATCTCCTGAAAACTGCCCGTGTCCACCAGCTTCGCAATGCGTTCCCGCGCCGTCAGCTTGCCGCTCGCGTGTTGTTTCTCAATGCGCTCCTGGCCGCCGCCCTGTTGAAGCTCCGCGCGCTTCGCGTCAAGGCCGGAGATCTTTTCGGCCATCGTCTTCTTGCTTTTTTCCTGCTTTGCCATTCCTGCTCCTATATTCGCCGGCACGTATCTTCTATTTCTCCGCGGCCACGCTTACCCGGTGTTCTTTGCCGTTCAGCGTAATCACATAATTCACTTTGCCGCGCAGTGCTGCTCCGCCGGCAGCAGCCGCGGGCGCTTTTGATTCTGCTTTAACTTCCGCAGCCTTCGCCGACGGGTCTTTGCCCACATTCTTCCGGCCCTGCGCGCGGCTCTCGAAGAAAGCGAGCGCCACCTTGGGGAACATCGCATAAGTCAGCACGTCCTCATCGCTGCCGTTCGCACCCTTCAGGGCATTCGCCGTGGCGCTCAGGTTCTCCCACTCCGGCTTGAGCAGGTCGGCGGGACGAACCGTGATCGCCGGCTTCTTCGCATGGGCCTCGGCCTGCTTCAGCACCTCGGGATCTTTTTTGCCGAGTGTGCTCCCGTAGTAGCCCAGCATCAGGTCGGCAAATTCGCCGGTCAGCACCTTATACTTGCCCATCAGCACATTGAACACCGCCTGCGAGCCGACGATCTGGCTGGTAGGCGTCACCAGCGGCGGATAGCCGGAATCCTTGCGAACCCTGGGAACCTCCTCCAGAACCTCCTTCAGCCGGTCGCCCGCGCCCTGGCCCTTCAATTGGCTTTCCATGTTGGAAATCATTCCGCCCGGAATCTGGCTTTTGAAGATCTCCGTATCCACGCCGACATTCTCACTGAAGAACTCCTTGTAGCGTGGGCGGATTTGCGCAAAGTGGTTGGAAATACGCTGAACACGATCCAATTTGACGCGGGTTTCGTAGCCGGTACCTTCCAGCAATTCGACCAGGCTCTCCGTGGGGTTGTGTCCAGGCCCCAGCGACAGCGAGCTGACCGCGGTATCCACAATGTCGCACCCAGCCTCGATGGCCTTCATGAGCGAAACCATCGTAACTCCCGTCGTCGCGTGCGTGTGGACATGAAGCAGCGTCTCATTGCCGCACCGCTTCTTGATGGCCTTCACCAGGTCATAAGCGGGCTGCGGCCTCAGCAGGGCGGCCATGTCCTTGATGCAGATGGAATCGCATCCCATCTCCTTCAACTGTTCGGACCTCTCGGCATAAGCCTCAATGGTGTGCAGCGGGCTTACGGTATAGCAAATCGCGCCTTGCGCGTGTTTGCCGGTCTTCTTCACAGCATCGATGCTGGTCTTGAGGTTGCGGATGTCATTGAGCGCATCAAAAATCCGGAAGACGTCGATCCCGTTGGCCGCGGCCTTCTCCACAAACCGTTCCACCACTCCGTCTTCATAATGCCGGTATCCCAACAGGTTCTGTCCGCGCAGCAGCATCTGCAAGCGGCTCTTGGGCATCAGCTTGCGCAGCGTGCGCAGCCGCTCCCACGGATCTTCATTCAGAAAGCGGATGCAGGAGTCGAAGGTTGCCCCGCCCCAGCATTCCACCGACCAGTAACCGGCATTGTCGATGTCTTCGCAGGCCGGAATCATATCGTCCAAAGACATGCGGGTGGCGAGCAGGCTCTGATGAGCATCTCGTAGCGCAAGTTCAGTAATCTCAACGATGCGGGACATATACGTCTCCCCGAAAAATCTCAACAAACGTGGTTCATTTCCAATGGTAATTGGTCCCGGTGGGGTATCCGTGCACCACGGCACATTTCGGTCTATTTTCAGTACCATAGCCGATGCTCATGGTGCCATTTGGAAAGAAATAGCCCTCTATTTTGGTCTTCCATCTCTCGATTGTTAAGCTAACGCGGCCTTGCGAAGGCGGATTCTTTCGCCGTCCAGTAAGCAGATATTTTGCAGATAAATTCCAGCCTTCTAATCCCCTTTTGCAGATAATTACCATCCTTTGGCGCACAATCATCTTATGAACAATCTCCGGATGCGCGGGCCGTTACTGACCGGGGTCCCCAACGAGCGATTTTTGCTCGTTGGGGTGAAGGGACAGGTCTTCGTCACTGGGGTGGTTGATCACTGACCACTGTTCATTGACCACTGGAGGGAGCTACCCCCCCTCCCCCCCCCAATATTTATTTTTGGCCCCAATTCCTTGCAGATTAATACAGCGATCTATGATTCACTGCTTCTTCTCGTTGTGCGGATGATGCAGCAAAATAGGTATGTTATCAACAACATACATGGATTTTGGTTAGCAGGAAGAATTCGCCGCAACTCGTTCCCGCGTCTCAGCATGTGAGATTTGCACTTTTGCTGTTGAAAACCACTTGCAGATAATTACGAAGCTGCCTTTACCGCCTCGGCCTTCAGCAGTGCAGAATCTTAATGTCCTGATCCCGCAGTCATTTTTCCCTGCGAGCCGGCATACGCGTCGATTGCCTTGTACGTTTCCAGGTTGCGCAGGATGATCTCGACATACTCGCGGGTTTCGGTGAAGGGGATCGATTCCACAAACTCGTCCATGCCCTGGTAGGGACCAGCGTCCTGCCACTCGCTCACCCGTTCGTCTCCGGCGTCGTAGGCAGCCAGCGCATACTCTGTCACGCCGCCGAATTTGTCCAGGGTCTTGCGCAGGTAGCGGGTTCCAAGGCGGATGTTGGTGGCTGGATCAAACAGTTGGAAGCTTTGAAAGTGCTCCATGCCCTCTTGGCGCGCCATTGACTTACCCACAGCGGGTAGTAATTGCATCAACCCGCAGGCGTTGGCGCGAGAGATGGCCGAAGGATTGAACTCCGATTCCTGGCGTATCAGCGCGGCTACCAAGTACGGGTCAAGATTGTTTTTGGCTGACTCGGCCTTGATCGTCTCCCACCACGGCTCCGGATAGAGAATCCGCCAATAGGCCAGCGGGATGGACGAAATGGAGGCCGTGGTAGCCGAGGGCAACGCTCTCTTCATCACCCGCATGGCGCGAAAGTGCTCGCCATAAGAGGCATAGATTTGCGCTTCGGCCAGCGCGCTCCACGAGGATGAGTCCGGGTCTGCGGCAATCTCCTGCGCAATGTATTCGTTCAGGCCTGCATTCGCCAGCAGGCGCGCCTTGGCCAGGTGCGGGCTGTCTGCCGGAAAGCTCTCCTCGAGCGGCGGCACGGGCGTGGCCTGAAAACGGTCCAATTGCGGCTGTGGCGCGGGCAGTGCTTCCTTTGGGTAATTGCCCAGCGCGGCCAGCCGCTGCCTTGCCAGTTGCGCATAAAAGTGGTGCTGGTAAGCCCGGATCAAAGTGCGGTAGTTGGCTGCGGCCCTGTCTGGCTTTTGCTCCACCGTCTCATACAAACGTCCGCGCCAGTAGAGCGCCGCCATGGTCTCTGTTGCGCCGGGATAGAGCCGGATCTGCTCGTCGAACAGGCGCGCCGCATCGGCATAAAGCCCCTGACGGTAACTCAGCCAGCCGGCCCGCCAGTGCGCCGTTGCGGCGTTCTTGCTCGATGGGAACTGCGTAGCCAATGTGCTGTAGTACTCGGCCGCAGCCGCATACTCGCGCCGCAGCAGATACTGGTTGCCGATGGAGTAAAGCGCTTCGGCCCGCCACGGACTCTGCGGGAATCGGGACTCCATTTCTGTCTCGATGCGTTTCTGCTCGTTCATATCGTTGCGGTTTTTGGCCAGTTCTATCAGCAGGTAGAGCCGCCGCGCTCCGTTCTCGTCAGGCGTATTGGGCAGCGCTTCGGCTTGGGCCTTGGTCAGACGCTTCAGCTTCAGGTCGCAGGCTGCGGCCGCCACGGCAAAGCTTGCGCGGCTTTCAACGTCGAGGCTCGACTGCCTGGCCAGCGCATGGTATTGCGTGCTGGCGTCGGCGTAGTGGCCGGCGTTGTAGTAGGCGTCGCCCAGGCTGCGCAACTCGACCGTAGTCAGGTTGGCCTCCGCGCCCATGGAGGTTAGTTGCGCCCGCGCAATATCCGCCTCCGGGCTTAGCGGATGAGCCAGCAGCAACCGCTTGAAGAAGTTCTCGGCTTGCTGCGTCTGCTTCAGCGCCAAGGCTGCATCGCCTTGCGCCAGTTGGTAGGCGGGCCGGTTCGCGGCGGCTGTGTTCGCGGCTGCCGCCAGCACCCGCTCGGCGCCTGCCGTATCCTGCATCGCCAGCAGTGTCTCGGCTTCCACTTCCGGCGCCTGGGCAACAAAAATGCTCTCCGGATAGCGTGTTGTAAACCCGCGCAGCGTCGCCTCGGCGGCCGATTCGTTGCCCGCCTCGTGGTTGGCGTGTGCGCCCAGAAAATCTGCGTAATCGGCCAGTTCTTTGCCGGTCTGCCGGGCCAACTTAAAGTTGGCGGCTGCCTCCGCGTAGCGCTTGTCCAGCCAGTACGCGTGACCCAGCGCAAGGTAAGCCGCCGCCGCGGCCTCGCCACTATGCTGATGCGCGTATTTGGCCACGCCCGCGTAGGCTGCCGGAGTGCGCATCGTGGCCAGTTGCTGAGCCATGGGCCGCAACTCGGTCGAGGCCACAAAGGCCAGCTTGATGCGTGCTGTCCGCGCGCGCCTGGCTGCCCTGACGGCAGGGCTCACAGGCTTTACGGGCTTTTTGCTTGTCGAACTTGCGGTATTTACGGTGTTCCTAACCGCCGGGGACGGCTTCGTTGCTGTCTGCGTTGTTTTTTGGGCAGGCTGCTGCGCCGGCTTATTCTTCGCTGAGGAGGATGCTTGTCCGGCCGGCTTGGTTGTCGAGCCGCCATTTGTCGAGCCGTTGGACGATTGACCCGTAACCGGCAGCAAAATCATGGAAAAAGCAAGCAAAATAGCGATGCAGCGCGAAGCCAGCCGCGAAATAGAAGTTGGGGAAGATGCGACCCTCATTTCTTAACTTTAAATGCTTTTGCGCTGGATGAGGCCGCCGGGAACCATAGCCATTACCGAAATCGTCGCAAAGTGGAACGGTTCCGCCGAATTGGACCTTAGCCAGTCTCCGTGCTCCCGTTTGGTCCCCAACCGCGCCATCCGGTAAACTCATCTATGGACCCTTAAGCGCAATCAGCAGCCTGTCCTGCGGATTTTTCGCAACCAATGCCTATGCCGGCCATCCAATCAGTTGCAGCAGAACTCGAGCCGCATCCAGACGTAGCCCTGGTCGCCAGGGTGCGAGGCGGCGATGTGTCGGCCTACGATTTACTGGTCCGCAAGTACGAGCGCCAGCTCTTTCGTATCTCCCAGCACATCACGCAAAACCGCGAGGATGCCGAGGACGTTACGCAGGATGCCTTCCTGAAGGCGTACGAAAAGCTCGATCAGTTTCAGGGCAATTCGAAATTTTATACATGGCTGGTGAGGATTGCGGTCAACGAAAGCCTGATGCGGCTGCGCAAGAGGCGCAGCGGCAAGATGGTTTCAATTGACGAGGATATCGAGACCGAAGAGGGAAGCGTGCCCCGCGATCTGGCCGATTGGGCGCCCGATCCGGAGCAGAACTATAACCAGGCCGAGCTGGCCGAGATTTTACGCAAGACCATCCAGGGACTGCCGCAGGGGTTTCGCATCGTGTTTGTGTTGAGGGATGTGGAAGGGCTTTCGACCGAGGAAACGGCGGAGACGCTGAAGCTGAGCATTCCCGCCGTTAAGTCGCGCTTGTTGCGCGCCCGGCTGCAACTGCGCGAGCGCCTGAGCCGCTACTTCCGCAGGAACAAGGGACTCAAAAATATGAGACCACGAGAAACGGGGGCTGAAAAGTGACCTGCAAAGAGTTTCTCGCCCACCTAGACGACCTGATCGACGGCACTGTGACCCCCGAGATGCGCGCCGAATTACAAACCCACCTGGGCCGCTGCGGCCATTGCAAGGTCATCCTCAACACCACCCGCAAAACCATCGAAATCTACCGCTCTCATGAAATCTATGACCTGCCCGCCGGCTTGCAGGAGCGCCTCCACAACGCCATCATGGCCCGCTGCAAGAAGGGCGGCTGACCGCTGGCCCCACACCATCCGCATGATTTACCCTAAGAGTCGATATGAAACTCAAACAGACACTTTTTCTTCCCGCTCTGGCCGCGGCCTTTGCCGCCTCGGCTTTCGCCCAAACCGACCTGCCCGAAGCGCCCGCCGCCACTGCTGCCGCCATGACCCATCCCAACGGCCCGACCGTGGTGATGGATACTTCCATGGGCCGCATCACCTGCCAGTTCTTTCAGCGGCAGGCGCCTAAAACAGTAGCCAACTTCATCGCTCTGGCCGAGGGCACAAAGGACTGGACTGACCCCGCGACCGGCAAAAAGCAGCACAAGCCGCTTTACAACGGCACCATCTTCCATCGCGTGATCCCTGAGTTCATGATTCAGGGAGGCGATCCGATTGGAACCGGCATGGGCGATCCCGGCTATCAGTTTGAAGATGAGTTTGATCCCAATCTTGGTTTCGACGTGCCCGGCCGCCTGGCCATGGCCAACTCCGGACCCAACACCAACGGCAGCCAGTTCTTCATCACCGAAGTGCCCACCCCTCACCTCAACCATCACCACACCATCTTCGGCCAGTGCGACGCTGCCAGTCTGGATGTGGTCAAGGCCATTGCGCGCGTGGCGCAGGACAGCCAGAACAAGCCGCTCACGCCGGTGGTGCTGAAGAAGGTGACCATCGTCCGCGAAGGCCAGCCGCTGCCGCCAGTCCCGAATGCCGCGCCCAAATCATAATACTCAGGAGTCTTCATGCCTCTCGCAGCAGGAACCTACGCCGTCTTCACTACCACTGAAGGCAAGATCACCGTCCGGCTCTTTGAGTCTGACGCGCCCATCACCGTCAAGAACTTCATCGAGCTTGCCGAGGGATCCAAAGAGTGGACGCATCCCACCACGCGCAAGAAATCCACCGACAAGCTCTTCGACGGCACCATCTTTCACCGCGTCATTCCTGACTTCATGATTCAGGGCGGCGATCCCGCCGGCACCGGCATGGGCGGACCCGGCTATCGCTTCCAGGATGAAACCAAAGGCTCTCCGCACAAGTTCGACAAACCAGGCAAGCTGGCCATGGCTAACGCCGGTCCCGGAACCAATGGCTGCCAGTTCTTCATCACCGTTGCTCCCACGCCGTGGCTTACCGGCAACCACACCATCTTCGGCGAAGTTGTCGAGGGCTATGAGATCGCGGAAAAAATCTCCAAAGTTGCGCGCGACTCTCAAGATAAGCCCAAGAAGCCTGTCACGCTTGAATCCGTCGTCATTGAGCGAGTGAGCTGACCTTGTATCAGAGCCACAACGACTGAACCTTCAACCATGGTTGAAGGTTCAGTGTTCACCTGAAGCCAAAGAACAGCGATGAAACGGAATCTTGCAGCTTGCATCCTCCGCGCCGCAGCCGTACAACTAATCGCGCTGATGTGCTTCT
>Ga0326728_10005014_pt1 | contig 38136 bp, 38 predicted proteins | sample MB3enrmetagenome_FD_207602 | JGI IMG/M metagenome (GOLD analysis project Ga0326728, IMG submission 207602) | Lab enriched peat soil microbial communities from McLean, Ithaca, NY, United States - MB31MN | ecosystem: Environmental > Terrestrial > Soil > Wetlands > Peat | place: USA: New York...
TAGACGGCGGCTGGCGGTTCTGAATGAAAGCATCGACGGCCTTGTTTCCCATCCAGCAGGCAAATGCCAACAATGCCGCGAGAATGCTGCCCACAACCTTGAGCGTTATCTTGGCTGCGTGGATGTCCTGGCTGATATCCGAGAGTTTCTTGCCATGGTCAGTTGTTTGAGTCTTGAGCGTTTCCACAGCCTCGGTCAGTCTTCCCAATCGATTCTGGATGTCTGCTACCAACTCGACGTAGCTGAGGCCTCCGCCAGAGGGGTATCCGGATGAGGTAACGGGATAGTCTTCCGAAGCAGCCGACACAGAAGGAGGACGTGAGCCGCGCGGGGATTTCCCAGGTTCGATCTCAGGCATCTATTTTCGCCGATTGGGCCGACAGCCACTCCCACAGATCCGGATTTGCGCGCCCGGAATATCCCCTAACTGAAACAATGATATGAGTTTGCGTTTCTCGGATGCCCAGTTTAATGGAAAGTTCTTTCGCTGTCGTTGCATCCGCATTGACAGCCCACTTCCCAGGTTCAATCTTATATGAGTTGCCGGAGAATTGAGATGCAACCGCCGCATCGATAGCAGGCGCAGAATCCTTTAGGCTAAGCACCAAGTAGAGAGCCATCTGTCCAATACGTTAGCATACGGAAACCGGAAGTTGTGCCTAGCCCGCCGTTATCCCCTGGCGGCTCTATCAGGATCGGCGCAACATTAGGACACTGCCGCGCTGTCCTACATGCGGTACAGCATCCAGTACACCACCACGCCGGTCACGCTGACGTACAGCCAGACAGGCAGCGTCCAGCGCGCGATCGCGCGGTGCTTGTCGAAGCGGCCGCGCAGCGCGCGCGAGAGCGTGAGGATTGCGAGCGGCGGGACGGCAGCCGCCAGCAGCGTGTGCGTAAAGAGAATAGTGAGATAGACCCCGCGGATCAGACCGGTCTTCCGGAATCGCACCACTCCGACCTCCGCGTGGAAGACGATGTAGCCGATCAGGAACAGGACCGACACTGTAAACGCCGTGAGCATTACGCGCTGGTGCAGCCGCTTCCGGCCCCGCCGGATCAGGGTGAAGCCCCACACCAGCAGCACCGCGGCCGCGGCGTTCAGGATGGCGTTGAGCGCCGGCAGGTCGTGCACGCTCATGGAGTGCAGCGCCTCATCGGCGTGGCGCGGGCTTCAGCCTGCCGTGCCGGCACTCGTGCCGGCCCCTTGGCGTCGAGACGAGTCTCGACGCGGCACGCATGAGTGTTGCGTGGGCCACGTACAAATGCCGGCGTGATGTCCGCCATTACGAATGCACCTTCGCCAAGCGGCGGATATCCCGAATGAGCGGGTCGAGGCTCTGGCCTTCCTCCGTGTCGTAATAGCCGCGAATCCAGCCGCGCCGGTCCACCAGCACGAAACGGGTGGAGTGCATCAGGGCGCCGTTCACGTCGCCCAGCTTGAACGCGTTGCGATTCAGGTTGTGCAGCTCCGGCGCCGGGCCGGTAAGAAAATACCAGCGGCCGGGGTCGGCGCGGAACCGCCCGGCGTACTCGGTGAGCACCGGCGGAGTATCGTGTTCGGGATCGATCGTGAACGACACCAGCTTGAGGTCCGGCAAATCGGCGGTTTGCTTCTCGATCCAGTGCATCCCGGACGACATGCGCGGACACGAGTCCACGCACCGGGTGAAGATGAAATCCGCCACCCATATCTTGCCTGCCAGAGATTTGCCCTGAAACGCCTCGCCGGTTTGAGCGGTCAGCGTGAAATTCGGCACCTGGCCGAACACAGGCAGTTGCGGGGGCCGCGAACAGGCGGCCAGAGCGGCCAGCGCAGCGCCCAGCAAAACGTATCTCATGCGAAGCTCCTCGTGGATTTGCGGTTCGCGATCATGGCGGAGGCGAGGAACAGCGTCGCGGCGAAGGCCGCCGTCACGATCACGCTGGTCGAAAACGCGGGCCCCGCAGCCGCCGAAGGCAGCGCGATCCGGTCGCGGAGCGCCGCGACGGAATACGTCAGCGGGTTGATCCGCATCAACCACCGCACCCAGCCGTGCGCGCTGGCCATGGGGAACAGCGCGCCCGAGATCAGCCAGAGAGGAAACAGAACCAGGTTCATGATGGCATGAAAGCCCGAAGTCGAATCCATTTGCCAGGCAATGAAGAAGCCGAGCACCGTGAACGCGAAGGAAATGAGGAACACGACCGCGATTGCTTCGATCAAGCCGGTCGAGCCGGGCGCGTATCCGGTCATCGGCAGAAAGCACAGGAAGATCAGTCCCTGAATCCAGGCGAGCGTGGCCGAGCCCAGGATTTTCCCGAGCACCATGGAGCCGCGGGGCGCGGGCGAAACGAGCATGGAAAGCAAGAAGCCCTCCCGCCGGTCCTCGATCAGCGACATGGTGGAGAACACCGCCGAAAACATGACCGTGAGGACGAGCGCTCCGGGAAAGAAAAACGCCAGGTTGCCGAAGCCGGATCCGATCAGCAGCCAGAATACGAGCGGCGAGCCGACAAAGCCCAGCACCCGCGCCTTCTCCCGCCAGAAGCGAATGAGATCGCGTTGCCACAAAGTGAAAACCGGCAGCCAGAAGAGAGTCATTCGAATCGCGCCCCGGTCTCGTCCAGGAAGACATCTTCGAGGGTCGGCTTGTGCAGCGCGACCGATCGGATGGCGCCCGGGAACGCCTCCACCACCTCGGCGATGAAGCGGTGACCGTTACCGATCTCGATGCGTACCGAGCCGTTCTCACTGGCGCTGCCGCGCACGCCGAGGCGCTGTTCGATCTGGTCGAGGATTCGGGCCGGCTCGGCGACATCGAGCAGCACCACGTCGCCGCCGATGCGAGCTTTCAATTCCGAAGGAGTGCCCTCGGCGACCACCTTGCCCTGATGCAACAGCAGCAGGCGGTCCGAGCGGTCGGCTTCGTCGAGAATGTGGGTGGTAAGCAGCACGGTGATGCCCTGGGTAGCGCGCAGTTCCTCGACGTAGCGCCACAATTCGAGCCGGGCGCCCGGGTCAAGGCCGGTTGCGGGTTCGTCCATGAGCAGCACGGGGGGCCGGTGCAGCAGCGCCTTGGCGATCTCGACGCGGCGCCGCAGGCCGCCCGAAAGAGCGCCGGCGAGATCGCTTCGGCGGTCGGCCAGGCCCAGGCGCTCCAGCACCTCGTTGATGCGGGCGCTGAGCGGCCGGCCCCGCATCCCGAACAGGTGGCCCTGCCCGCGGAGATTCTCGAGCACCGTCAGCTTCTTGTCGAGGCTCTGCGACTGGAAAACCACGCCGATGCGCCGCCGCACCTCGGACGGCTGCCGCTCCACGTCGAAACCCGCGACGCGGGCGCGGCCTCCCGTGGGCGCGAGCATCGTGCTGAGGATGTGGAAGAGCGTGGATTTGCCGCCGCCGTTCGGCCCGAGCACTCCAAAAATCTCGCGTTCGCGCACCTGGAACGATACGTCCGAGAGCGCCACGCGAGCGCCGTACCGGTGCACCAGGTTCTCCGCGGCAACAATCACAACCGGGGCCTATCGACCAACAGAAGTCCGTAGAGCAGGGGCAAATAAATCACGGACGCGAGAAGGACCTGCCGCGCACGCTGTCTCGTACGGTCGAACGCCACCCGCAACCCGGCGGACAGGAATACCAGGCCGAGCGCGAGCGCGCCGAAAAGATAAGCGGTTCCCGCCATCCCTAGAAAGCCCGGAGCCAGGCTTACCGGAATCAGCAGCAGCCCGCAGAGCACGATCTGGCGCGCGGTCGCCTTCCCGTCGGGCTCGATCACCGGCAGCATGACGATCCCGGCGCGGCCATAGTCTTCGCGATACATCCAGGCAATGGAAAGGAAGTGCGGAAACTGCCACAAGAAAAGGATAGCGAAGAGCGCCCAAGCTTCGGTAGTGAGCCTTCCGGCCGCGGCCGCATACCCGATCAGCGGAGGCATCGCGCCGGGGAACGCACCGATCGTGGTAGCGTGCGGCGTGCGCTGTTTCAGCGGCGTGTACAGGAACAGGTAGCTTGCGAGCGTCGCCAAGCCCCAGAACGCGGACGCCCGATTTACCTCCAAGGCGAGATCCACGAAGCCGAGAATCGAAAGCGCGATCCCGAAAAGGAGCGCGCCTTGGGCGCTGACACGGCCCGATGGAATGGGCCGTGCGCAGGTCCGCCGCATCTTCGCATCCGCGCCGCGCTCGTACCACTCGTTCAGCGTAGCGGTCCCGGACGCCAGGAGGCCGGTACCGAGCAGCGTGTGGAACGCCGCCAGCCAGCGGAAGCCGCCGCCATGGAGACCGAAATAGTAACCGACGGCCGTGCTCATGAGGATGAGCCAGGTAATTCTCGGCTTGGTCAGCTCGAAATAGTCCCGCATGGGGCTTTACCTAGTGGATGCCCGGGGCCGCCTTTGCGATTCCACCGTAATCGTTCCTGTTTGCCAAAACCCGCGGTGCCCGGCGGTGCAGCGGAAGCCTCAGGCAGAGCGCCGATGCTTCGGCTCTGGTAATCTGGCAAGTTCATGAACCGCACCCTTGTTATCGCAGCTCTCGCCGCCATCGGGCTGGCCAGCCAGGATTCCAGGCAAGCGCCGCGACCTGGCTTTGAGGACACGCCCTACTTGCCGGGCCAGCAGTGGCACGTCCACGATTTGCGCCGGCCGCACCCCCGGGCGATCACGCCGGGTACCCAGAGCACCCAGGAGCAGCCCGGCAAAGCTCCCTCGGACGCCATCGTGTTGTTCGACGGCAAGGACCTGTCGCACTGGAGGAGCAGCCGCAACGGCAAGCTGTCTGGGCCCGCCTGGAAGCTCGGGAACGGCTTCATGGAAGTGGCGGGTGGAACGGGCGATCTGGTGAGCAAGGAGAGATTCGGAGACGCTCAGGTTCACGTGGAGTGGGCCGCTCCCGTGCCCCCGCGCGGTTCGAGCCAGGAGCGCGGCAATAGCGGCGTGATCCTGATGAGCCGCTACGAGATTCAGATTCTGGATAATTACCAGAACCCTACCTATGCGGACGGATATGCGGGCGCAATCTATGGCCAGTTTCCGCCGCTGGTTCTTCCAGCGCAGGAGCCAGGCCAGTGGCAGACCTACGATATCGTCTTCGAAGCCCCACGTTTCGAGAACGCGAAGGTAGTCAAGCCCGCCTATGTGACTGTGTTGTATAACGGCGTCCTGGTACAAAACCACCAGGCAATCCTCGGTAGCGTGGCCTACCGGCAGGTCGCGACCTACGAGCCCCACGCCGCCGAGGAGCCGCTCCTGCTGCAGGATCATGGCAATCCGGTGCGCTTCCGCAACATTTGGGTGCGGCGTCTCGCGGGCTACGACCGGCCGGAGACGAAATAGCGAACCTATAGTATCTGGCGGACTTTGTCCAGGAACTCGACCGGCAGGAACGGCTTTTTCAGGAACGCACCCTCGAGCGGTTCGCGGCTCATGAAGCCCGAGATGAACAGCACCTTGACCTCCGGCCGCTTACTCTTGATCCAGGCGTAGAGGTCCGCCCCACCCATTCCCGACATCACGATATCGGCGACGAGCAGGTCAATCGTCCCGGTGTGACGCTCGGACGCGGAGATTGCCTCCTGGCCGTTCCCGGCCGCAAGAACCTGGTAGCCCGCATTTCGCAGGGCCTCCGAAAGCATCTTGCGCGTCGCGGCTTCGTCCTCGGCGATGAGAATGGTGTGCATTCAATGCGTTCCGGGACCGGCTCAGCCGCGCTCCGCTGCAAAATCGTAAAGCACCCGGGCCCGGATTGCAAGCGCCTCTTGCGGCCCCCGGCTGCACGGCTCCGCCGGCTCCAAGCCGCAGCCGATCCTCAAGTACCAACGACGTCAGGCTTTAGGGGCACCTACCGGTCGTGGTGTCGAGTGGTTAGGATGGTAACTGCCAGACAATGGAGCAGATCATCGAGCTTGCGGGCGTGTCGAAGAAGTACCGGATCTATGGCCATCCGGGCGATCGTTTGAAAGAGCTGGCCACACTGAACCGGCGCCGGTTCCACCAGGAGTACTGGGCGCTTCGGGATCTCTCCCTTTCCATCCGCCGCGGCGAGACGTTCTGCGTCATCGGGGAGAACGGATCGGGCAAGAGCACGCTGCTGCAGTTGATTGCCGGAATCCTTCAGCCGACCTCGGGCGAGTTGCGCGTGCACGGCCGCGTTACGGCACTGCTGGAACTCGGGTCGGGCTTCAACCCCGAGTTCACCGGCCGTGAGAACGTCCATCTGAACGGTGCGATCCTGGGCTTCGCCGCCGGCGACATCGAACGCAAGCTGGAGAGTATCCTCGAATTCGCGGAAATCGGCTCCTATGTGGACCAGCCGGTGCGCACCTACTCGAGCGGCATGATCGTTCGCCTGGCGTTTGCCGTCGCGGTTCACCTCGATCCGGACATCCTGATCGTCGATGAGGCGCTCGCGGTCGGCGACATCTGTTTCCGCCAGCGCTGCATGCGGAAGATCCACGAGCTACGCTCGCGCGGCGTGACGATCGTTTACGTCACGCACGATATCTCCGACGTGAAGGCGCTCGGCCATCGCACCCTCTGGCTCGACCGGGGCCGGGCTGTCGAGATCGGGGATAGCGCGCAGGTAGCGCACAACTATCTGGCTGCCCTGGTGAAGAAGGATGCCGACCGGATGGGGGGCGGGCAGGACATCCCCGCCGCCAAACCGGCCGTCTACCATGAGCCCAGGGAGGTGATCACCTCGCCGCTCGCGGGCGCGCGGCGCCATGGCGACGGTCGCGCGGAGGTTCTCGGCATTCGGATCACGGACGAGGGCGGGCGCCCGGTCGAGGCGGTCCGGACCCCGGCGCGGCTCGTCGTGCGCGTGAGCGCGCGGGCCAAAGACAGGCTGAAGCTCCCGCTGGTGGGCTTCCTCATGCGGACCGGGCAGGGCGTGGATTTCGCCGGCACGAACACGACGCGGGAAGACGTTCCCATCCCGCCGATGCGGCCCGGCCAAATCGTAACCGTGGATTTTCGGATTCGCCTGCCGGAGCTGGCTCCCGCCCGCTTCACCTTCACGCCCGCGATCTCGGATGGCACGCTGCTCGACTTTCGGCTCGCGGACCTGGTCGAGGACGCCGCGGCCCTCGAGGTGCTTCCCGGACCTGCGCCTGTGCGCGGCTATCTGCACATCCCGTGTGCCGCGGCCGCGAGGCCCGCCGTCACTTTACCGCGTGCAGAATAGTGCGGTCAAACACGCACCCGGAAGGCCGGACCCTGCCGGCGTGGTGTCCCACCTCGGTGACCGTCCGGAAGCGGAACTTTTTCAGCAGCTCCGTAAGGCAGGACTGGTTGGGCCACCACCACTGGACCTCGTCGAAGTCCGGATCTCCACCGCCCACATAAAACATGGCCGGCTTGCGATCCGATTCCGGCATCACCTGGGCCAGAACAAGGGTTCCACGGCACAGCGGAGCCACGGCCGCCAGCGCCGCCAGCGGGTTGATCGTGTGCAGCAGAATATCGCCCATGAAGACCAAATCGAACGTGCCCATCTTCGCGGCCGAGAGGTCGTAGACGCTCGAGTAGCAGCGCTCGATCGTGGCTCCCAGCAGCTTGCGGCAAAACTCGAAGGGACCCGCGAGCAGGTAGAAGTACAGCTCCTCGGCGGAGTGCTCGCGAACCAGTTCCCGCACGCCTTCCATGGTCTCGGGGAAGATCATGTGCCGGATTTCCCTGAGCACGTGCTCGACGCTCTGTCCGGGGAACCGGTCGAGCGCGTGGAGGGACGGCAGTTCCACGGACACCACCTCGGCGCTGCGCTTCCAGAATTCGAACGCGAAGAAGCCGGTGGCGGAGCCGATATCGAGCACGCGCAGGCCCTTCATCTGCTCGGGGAAGTGGAAACAGGGATACGTGGCGCGAAAGTCGTACTGCCCGGGTGTAACCAGCCCATTCGGCAGGTCCACCGTGTGATACCAGTAATAGCGGCGGACGTCGCCCAATCCGAGCGCGAGCACGCGTGAGCTGAACTCCGCGGCCGCTCGCACGAACTCCTGGAGAACTTCCTGTGGCTTTTCACTCATCGCTCGTCTACTTGGATGCGGCGCAGACCACGCGCTTGCGGCGCGCGTGTTGCTCGTAGGCTCCGGGCGGCGGCGCAATCGTCTCCACGTGCCGGAAGCCGGCCTGCTTGAGCATGAACTCGAGCGCTTTGGGCGATGGGCAGGTCGCTACCGGCGATGCACCCGTCTCCGCGTTTTCGTTATAGTATTCGCCGGATTCGTCGATGAGCGCGATGATGCCGTGATACGGCCGGGTCCACTCGCGCGCGCCCCATTCTGTCGAGCCGTCAACCTCATCGACCACTTGCGTCTCGACGACGCACAGTTCCCGCGTGATCCGGCTGATGTTCCGCAGGCACAGCATCGGGTTCTCGAGGTGATACAGCAGTCCGAGGGCCAGGGTGAGATCGAATTCGCCGGTCTCTTCGACGCGCAGGTGCTCGCAATTCGCCACGCCCCAGGAAACATTGCTAAGCCTGAGGGTTTCGCTGACGAAGCGCGCTTTTTTGAGGTTCGACTCTCGCACATCCACGCCCAGCACGTGCCGCAAACCCTTGCGCGCCATCGCCACCGTGTAATAGCCCTCGTGACAGCCCACGTCGATCGCCCGGACCTCCGGCAGCCGGAACCCGAAATAATTCACCACGGCGCGGTTCACCATTTCGAGACGTGTCTGGTGGATCGGAAAAACCTGAGGCGGAAGCGAGGACGGCGTGCGGCCGTACTCCCCCAGGTCGAATTCGTAAAACCAGGGACCCAACTGCTCGATCTGCTCGTGAATTTCAGTGGCTGTCATGTGCGGTCTCGACCATTGTAGCGTGGGCCGCTTGGAGTAAATATAGCTTTACAATATGTACAGTCTACTTTACAATATGGGCATGAATATTGAACCGACCTGTTCTCTTTCTTTGCGGAACTGCGCTCGCCAGACCGCATGGTTGCTCGGAGCCGGGCTCTCCGTTGCTGCTGGAATCCTTCTCCTCGTTCTGCTGCGGCCCCGGCCCCCGCTGCCGGTTCGAGTGCTGGTGGTTCTAGTGCCGGTTGCATGTTCGCTGGCCTACGTGCGGCAATTGATTCGAGACCTGCGCCGCCTCGATGAGCTGGAACTGCGCATACAACTGGAAGCGGCCGCGACCGCCTGCCTCGGCGTCTTCGTCGCCGCGACGATTTATCCGATCGTCCAAATAGCCGGGTTCGTTGGCCCGTTGCAATCGTTCTACGTGGTTTTCCTCCTGGTTGGGTTAGTGCTCATCGGGTACCTCAATGCCAACCGGCGGTACCGATGAAAAACCGCCTCAAGGTGTTGCGCGCCGAGAGCGACTGGTCGCAAGGCGAACTGGCCTCGCGGCTGGGCGTCTCGCGGCAGACGATCAACGCCGTCGAGACCGGAAAATACGACCCCAGCCTTCCGCTCGCTTTCGCCCTCGGGCGCGTGTTCGGAAAGAGGATCGAGGAGGTCTTCTTCCCGGACCTGGAACCTGTCAGTGGTCGCGGCCGGTGACCAGGTCCGTGATGCTGTAGAGCGCCCGCTGATAGGGCGAATCCGAAAAGCCGGCGATGATGCCGCGGGCATTTTCAGTGAATGCGGAGGCGCGCTCGCGCACGCGCTCGATTCCGCCGTGCTTTTGGATCAGCTCCAGAATGCGCGCGAAGGGCACGCGGTCGTAGTTGCGGTCAGCCAGCACCGTTTCGACCAGGCGCCGCTCCTCCACATCGGCCTTTTCGAGAGCATAGATCAGCGGCAGCGTGACCTTGCCCTCCCAAAGATCGTTGCCCACGGGCTTGCCCAGCACCGTCTCGCGCGCGGTGAAATCCAACACGTCGTCGATGAGCTGGAACGCCATGCCGACATTCCAGGCGTATTCGCCGAGCTTGTCTTCGGCGGCGGAATCCGCGCCGCCGACGACCGCCCCGAGCCGCGCGCAGGTCGAAAAAAGGCCTGCGGTCTTGCGATCGACCAGGTCCATGTAGTCGGCTTCGGAGACACCGATCGAGCCGATGCGCTGGAGCTGCAAGAGTTCGCCTTCGACCATCGACTGCGTGATGCCGATCAGCAGGTCGAGGATGTGGAAGTTCCGCAAGCCGACCGCGATCTGGAACGCCTGCATGTACAGCCAGTCGCCGGCGAGCACCGAGGTGTGATTGCCCCACTGGATGTTCGTGGACGGCTGGCCGCGCCGGGTGCGGGCGCCGTCAATCACGTCGTCGTGTACCAGCGTGGCCGTGTGGATCATCTCGACCACCGCCCCCAGCCGGATTGCGTTCTCTCCGCCATCCCCGGCCAGCTTCGAGGTGAGCAGCACCAGCATCGGACGCAAGCGCTTGCCGCCGCTCCCTTGCAGGTAGCGGCCGATGGCCGTGATCGCCTCGACGGAGGCCACCCATTCAAGGCGGATTTCACGCTCGACCCGGACCAGGTCCGCCTGGACGAGTTCCATGATTTCGCGCGCCGCGAGTGTTGCCCCCGTTTTACCGGTCATTCGTGTTCCTTAAGTCTATCCGGGCGGGTTTGTCCGTGGCAAACGCGCCCCGCCTTATAAGCTGAACAGCCCGCGAAAGTTCGCCGTTGTGACGGCTGCAATCCCCTCCAGCGTTTCCCCGCGCAGCCCGGCCAGCGTTCGTGCCGTCTCGATCACGAAGGCCGGCTCATTGCGCTGGCCGCGGTGCGGCACGGGCGCCAGGTACGGAGCATCCGTCTCGATCAGCAACCGGTCTCGCGGAACCATCCGCGCGGCCTCCTGGATGCGGAGCGCCTTCGGAAAAGTCACCACCCCCGCAAAGCTGATGAAGAAGCCCAGGCGGAGCGCCTGCTCCGCTTCGGCGGGCCCGCCGGAAAAGCAGTGCATGATTCCGCCGCCCTCCGTCTCCTGGAGCAGGCGCAGCGTGTCCTCCCAGGCCTCCCGCGTGTGGATGACGACGGGTTTTCCGGCCTCGCGCGCCAGGGCAAGCTGTTTTCGGAACACCTCGCATTGCGTCTCGCGCGGCGAGAAGTCGTAGTGATAATCGAGGCCAATCTCGCCGACCGCCAGCACCTTCGGATGCGAGAGCAAATCACGCAGCCGGTCGAACGTATCCGCCGCGGCTTTGGCCGCGTCGTGCGGATGCACGCCCACGGTTGCGTACACGGATGGATGAGTGTCCGCCAGCCGGATGCCGGCCTCGAGATCGGGAGGGCCGCCGCCGGTCCCGACCGCGACCAGCGTCTCGACTCCGGCCGCGCGGGCGCGTGCGATGACCTCCTCCCGGTCGGGATCGAACTGAGCGTCGTCGAGGTGACAATGCGAATCGACCAGCGTCATTTCAGGCGCGCGCCGGCCGGAATATCTTCGAGGAATCCGGCCAGCACCGGTTTGCCGCCTTCGACCGACGCCGCCACGATCATCCCGTTCGACGGAATGCCGCGCAGCTTCCGCGGTTCGAGGTTGGCCACGATCACCACCTTGCGGCCGATCAACTGCTCGGGCGTGTACGCCTCCGCGATGCCCGCCACCAGCGTGCGAGGCTCCGGCTCGGCGATATCCACCGTGAGCTTCAGAAGCTTATTCGCGCCCTTCACCGGCTCGGCTGTGAGCACGACGCCGACGCATAGGTCCACCTTGGCGAAGTCATCGATTGCAATTTTGGGGGTCGCCTCCGGCTGCGCTTCGGGCGCGGGAGCTTTGCCCACCAGCGCGGCCTGCCTGGCCGCTTCTTCCACTTCGAGCTTCTGCATCTCCGGGATGGCCAGTTTCGCATCGATGCGCGGGAACACCGCCTCGACTTCCCCGATCGCCTGCCCTGCCGGCAACTGGCCCCAGCGCAATTGATCGACTCGGACCGATTCGAGCGGCGTCCGCATACCGAGCTGCTTCCAGATCTTCGCCGTCGCCTCGGGCAGGACCGCCGCAAGCAGCGCGGTGGCGATGCGCACCACTTCCGCCGCCGTATAAAGCGTGGAGGTGAGCTTGGCGCGCGCAGCGGGGTCGCCGGTCTTCCGCGCCAGCGTCCAGGGCGCCTGCTCGACAATGTGCTTGTCGGTGGCCGAGAGCAGCGACCACAGCGCTTCGAGCCCCTTCGAGAACTCGAAGTTCTCGAAAGCGGCGAGGAAGCTCGCGATCACCCCGGCGGCCTGTGCCGAAATTGTAGCATCGCCGTTTCCGGCCGGCAGCGCGCTCGCGTTGTACTGCTTGATCATCGTCAGGGTGCGGCTCGCCAGGTTGCCCAGGCCATTGGCGAGGTCTGAGTTGTACCGGCCCACCAGCGCGTCGTAACTGAAGCTGCCATCCTGCCCGAAAACGACCTCGCGCAGCAGGAAGTAGCGCAGTGCGTCGGCGCCCACCACGCGGCGGATCGGCTCCGGCCGCACGATGTTGCCCCGCGACTTGCTCATCTTGCTCTCTTCGAAAAGCAGCCACCCATGCGCGAACACGCGCTTCGGCAGCGCGAGGCCGGCCGCCATCAGGAACGCCGGCCAGTAGATCGCATGGAACCGGACGATCTCCTTGCCGATGAGATGCAGATCGGCGGGCCACAGGTCTTCTCCATGCACCGCGCTCATATACGTGCTGAGCGCGTCAAACCAGACATAAAACACGTGCGGCGCTTCACCGGCGACCGGAATTCCCCAGGTGATATTCGAGCGCGTGATCGACAGGTCGGTGAGCCCCTGTTTCACGAACGCGATCACTTCGTTGCGCCGCGTCTCGGGCTGGATGAATTCCGGGTGCTCCTCGTAGAGCTTCAGCAGCCGGTCCTGGAACGCGGAAAGCCTGAAGAAGAAATTCTCTTCGGTGAGGGTCTCGGTCGGCCGGCCGCAATCCGGGCAGGGATCGCCCGGCTTGGCATCGTTCACATAGAGATTGTCGAAGGGGCAATACTGACCCGTATACGCGCCCTTGTATACATAGCCGTTCTTGCGGCAGCGCTCGAACAGGTCCTGAACCACCCGGGCGTGTTGCGGGCTGGTGGTGCGCTGGAAATGGTCGATCTGCAAACCGAGCAGCTCCCATTGCTTCTGGAACTCCGCCGCGATGACGTCGCAGTATTCCTTTGGGCTCTTGCCAACGCGGACCGCCGCGCGCTCGACATTCACGCCGTGCTCGTCCGAACCGGTGGTGAGCACCGCCCGGTAGCCCTGCATGGTCTTGAAGCGCTTGATAAGGTCCGCGACGATGGTCGTATACGCATGGCCGATGTGCGGCGCGGCATTGACGTAGTAAATCGGCGTGGTTAAGTAGTACTTTTGCGGCATTGGAGATAGGCGAAATTCGCTTCAGCAAGGATCTGTTTCAGGGGCACGCCGGTTTCGAGCGCGAGGCGGCGGCAGTCCTCGTACTCCGGCGCGAACTGGTTCGAGTCCGACACCTTGATGCGGACCCGTCCGTGCGGCGTCTCGACTTCGACGATATGCCGCGCCTGGACACGGCGCTCCGCCCGGTACAGGCGCAAGCCCAGCGTGGAAGTCTCGGCGAAAACGAGCGCGGCGAGCGCTTCCTGGTCCTCCGGGCGCGCGATCACGCGGAGCAACACTCCGGGGCGGTTCTTCTTCATCGCGAGCGGCGCGAGCGTCGCGTCGAGCGCGCCCGCCGCGAGCAGCCGCTCCAGCGCGAAACCGAGGACCTCGGGGCTCGAATCGTCGATATTTGCCTCGATCACGGAGATGGTGTCCGCCTCGCTCGCGCCCGTTTTCTCCCCAACCAGCACGCGCAGAACGTTCGGCTGTGTGTTGAACTCGTGCCCGCCCGCTCCATAGCCGATTCGAGAGATCCGCATCGCGGGCAGCGCACCGAACCGCCTCGCGAGCGTCGCCGCGATTGCGGCGCCCGTGGGCGTGGTCAGCTCCACCGCGGGCCCGTGCGCATAGATCGGCTTGCCCTCGAGGAGCGCGGCCGTAGCCGGCGCGGGAACCGGCAGAATGCCGTGCTCCGTTTGTGCCGTACCGCTGCCGACGTTCAGAGCCGAGCAGTGGATCTCTTCGATCGCGAGCAGCTCAAATCCCAGGCAGGCGCCCACGATGTCGCTGATGGAATCCACCGCACCCACCTCGTGAAAGTGAACGCGCTCGAGCGGCACCTGGTGCACCGCCGCCTCCGCTTCGCCCAGCCTTCGGAAGACCGCCGAGGCATTCTGTTTCACGCGCGCGGGCAAGCTGGCGCGATCGATCAGTTCCAGAACCTGCGAGAGGCGGCGATGGGGGTGATGGTGCTGGTCCGGCTCCCGGACGTGGAACTTCGTCGCGCCGATGCCGCAGCGTTTCGTCTTCTCGAACTCGAATGTGGCGCCGGTCTCGAGCGCGGCGAGGGCCGCGCACAACGCCACGCTATCGGCGCCCGCATCGGCGAGCGCGCCCACGGCCATATCGCCGCTGATTCCCGAGAATGCGTCCAGGTAGCAGATTCTCATGGTCCGGGGACTAAGGCAGAGTTTGTTCGAGCACCTTCCGGGCCTGCTTCTCGCGATACTCTCGCAGCTTCGGCTTGTAGTCCGGGTGCTTGTTGGCGAGGATCTCGATGGAGAGCAAGGCGGCGTTGGTCGCGCCGGCCTTGCCGATCGCCAGTGTGCCCACCGGGATGCCGCCGGGCATCTGCACGATCGAGAGCAGGGAATCGAGGCCCTTCAACGCCGGACTTTCCATGGGAACGCCGAGCACGGGCAGAATGGTGTACGCCGCGACTACGCCCGCCAGGTGCGCCGCGCCGCCCGCCGCCGCGACGATCACCTCGACGCCGCGTTCCTCGGCCGCGCGGGCATAGGCGGCCGTCTCCGCGGGCGTCCGGTGCGCCGAGAGAATGCGGACCTCGTGCGGCACGCCGAATTCAGTGAGCGTATCCGCCGTGTTCCGCATCGTCTCCCAATCCGACTTGCTGCCCATGAGCACAGCGACTAATGGTTTATCGGCCATCGTGTACTAGGTTAACAGCCCGTGGTAACCACCGCTCCCTCACGGTCGCGGCCCGGTAACGGCTATCTGGCACCGACGGCGGCCTTCAGAATGATCCCGATCTTCTCGCTGGTCCGAAGCTCCACGCGCCGCGACAGCACGTCGTAATTGGTCTGCTCGATCCGCCTCAGCAGCCGCGAGTAGATTTCGATCAGCGCCCACAGCGACGACCGGCTGTGCTGGTCCACCATATCGATCAGGGGCGCCGACTCGTTGTAGTATTCCCTGGCGCGGCGGGCTTCGAACTGCATGAGTTCCACGAACTCCGCCGTGCGCTTTCCCGCCGCCAGATCGCGCGGGTCCACATGGAACCGCTCCAGGTCCTCCGCGGGCAGATACACCCGGTCGTGCTCCGCGTCCTCGCGCACATCCCGCAGGATATTCGTGAGCTGAAAGGCGATGCCGCACCTTTCGGCCAGCGGCAGCGCCTGGGATCCGCGGAACCCGAAGATGTGGATCACCGTCAGCCCGACCACGCTCGCCACCTGGTAGCAATAGCGGTACAACTCGGGGAACGTCTCGATGCGCCGCGGGCCCAGGTCCGAAAGCACGCCTACGATCATTTCGTGGAAATATTCGCGCGGGATCTTGTGACGCTCCACGGTGTCATGGAACGCCGGCCAAACCGGGCTGGAGCCGAAACGGCCCCCGAGCGCCTCCTGCATCGCCTGCTCCCAGGCCTCGATGGCGCTTTGCGGGGAGATGCCCTTGGCCGGCTCGTCGCTCAGGTCGTCGCAGTGCCGCATGAACGCATAGATGGCGCAGATCGCGTTCCTCTGGGCCTTCGGCAGGAGCACGAAGGAGTAGTAAAAGTTCCGCGCGCGCGTCCGCGCCACGCTCCGGCAGTATTCGTAGGAGGCTGCGAGATCCGTCATACGGTCTTCGCCAAAGCGCGCCGCGCCAAGGCCGAGACCAGCAGCCACGCCCGCTCGGTCTTGCGGATGTGCGGGCGCTTCCGCAGCACATTGTAGTCCCGCGCCTCGATCTTCTTCAGAATCCGCAGCCCGCCCCGGCTGAACAACTCCAGGTCCGTCCCCAGTCTGCGGTCCACCATGCCCGCCAGCGGCAGCCCCTTGAAAAACAATTCCCGCGCCGTCTCGACCGCCTCCCGCATCACGGCGCGGAACGCGGGCGTCTCGCGCCCGGCTTCGAGATCGTCCACGGTATAGGCGTGCCGCGCCATCACCTCGAGCGGAAGATAGACGCGGCCCTTTGCGAGGTCCACCGAAATGTCCTGCCAGAAGTTGGCCAATTGCAGCGCCGTGCACGTGGCATCGGAAAGCGCCTGCCGCTCCGCGTCCCGGTAGCCGCAGAGATAAAGCACCAGCCGCCCGACCGGATTCGCCGAATACCGGCAATACTCGAACAGCTCGTCCCAGTTCCGGTAACGCGTGACCGTCTGGTCCTGGATGAACGCCCGGATCAGGTCCTCGAACGGCTGCCGGGGAAGGCCGTGCCGCGCCACCGTTCCGGACAGCGCCACGAACACCGGATGCTTCGCCGCTCCCTGGTACATCGCGTCCAGCTCGCCGCGCCACCATTCGAGCAGCCGCAGGCTCTCCCGCGGGTCGCCGATCTCGTCGCCCAAGTCGTCCGACCACCGGCAGAACGCGTAGACGTTGTAGAAATCCTGGTGCAGCTTTCGCGGGAGCAGAAACGTGACTACGTGGAAATTCTCGTAGTGGTGTGTCGCCAGCCAGCGCGTGTAAGCGTGCGCTTCTTCGGTGGAATACGTCCGCGCCAGGGCTTCGGGCGACTTCAAGAACTCCCGGGGCGCAAGCAACACTTCGTCTTCTCGATCCTTGCCGCTAAGGGATGATGGCCGTCTTGAGATGGCCGTTGTGGCTCATCAGGTGGCGCATCACTTCCAGCAGGTTCGTCAGCGGCTCCACGCGGTTCACGAAATCGGCGGACGTGATCACGCGTTTGTGCACCAGCTTCAGCGCCTTTTGGATCAGCGCCGGCGTGTGATGGAAGCTCGCCCGGCAAGTGATCTCGGAGTAGTGCAACAGCGACGTCTCCAGCGCCACGCGGCTGTCGCTCGGGCACCCACCGAAGAAATTCACGGTGCCGCCTTTGCGGACCAGCCGGACGCACAGCTCCCAGGTGTGGGGCTTGCCCACGGCTTCAATGGCCACGTCCGCGCCGCGCCCGTCCGTCAGCTTGTGGATCGCACCCACAGGGTCTTCCAGGTGCGTGGTCGAGATCAACTCGTCGGCGCCGAGCATTTCCGCCCTCTCCAACTGGGTCTGCCGCCGGCCAAGTGCGATCACGCGCGCGCCCGCCGCTTTCGCCAGCCGGACGAACATCAGGCCGATCGGTCCCAGCCCAATCACCGCCACCGAGTCGCCCGCCTTGAGGCCGCTGTCTTCGACGCCCTTGAGCACGCAGGCCAGGGGCTCGGCCAGCGCCGCGTCCTGGTAGCTCATGTCCGCCGGAAGCTCATACAGATTCCGTTCCACGATCCGCCCGGGGATGCGGATGTACTCGGCGTAAGCGCCATTGTTGAACAGCAGGTCTTCGCACAGGTTCTCGAGGCCCTTCCGGCAGTAGAAGCACCGCAAGCAGGGCGCCGAATTTGCCGCCACAACCCGCTGTCCGGCATGGAACTTCCTGACGTTCCGTCCAACCTTGACAACATCGCCAGCCAGTTCGTGGCCAAACACCGCCGGGGGAATGATCATGCGCGCGTGGTATCCACGGCGGAACACTTTCACATCCGTGCCGCAGGTCAGCGCTGTCTTCACGCGGACCAGGATGTCCTCATCCCCAATCTGCGGAACGGCTACCGGTTCAACTTGTAGATTCTCTTTCCCGTAAAGTACGGCAGCCAGCATTTGGGTATTCACAGTGCCAATCTCCTAGTAACCGCCATGCCGGTCGCGAACACACCTGACCCGCCGCGCACCATGCCCGTGCCCGCAGGGCCAATCTCGCAATTATCGGCTTTGTGGCTCAACTATTATCTTCAATGAATGCTTATCCGGGTGCAACGCCAGTTCGACACCCGAGCTGATCCGGTCCAGCGGCAAACGGTGGGAAATCAGATCCTGCACCGGCAACTCGCCGCTGAAGACCAAGCGCGCCGATTCCTTCTGCAGGTCCACGGAGGCGCTATAGCAGCCCAACAGATTCCTTTCTTCAACGCAAATGTCCGCTCCTGACAATTCTACACGTTCTTGATGAGAAGTTTGCGCAAACAGTAAGATACGGCTCCCCGGGCGGGAACACCGCAGGGCCTGCTCGACGATTCCGGGCACGCTGGCCGCCACAATCACGAGATCCGCCCCACGGCCGCCCGTCCGCCGCTTCACCTCCTGCTCGACCTCGGTTACCCGCGGGTCCCATGCCTCCTCGGCCCCAAACCGGCGGGCCAGATCCCGCCTCCGGCCGATCGTATCCGTCGCCAGTACCCGCGTGCCGGCCCTCCGGATCAACATGGTGAATATTAAACCGATCGGACCCTGACCCAGGATTACCGCCGTTTCCTCGGGTTGTGGGTCGACCAGTACCACGGCCTTGTGGCAGGTGTTGACCGGCTCGACCAGGCAGGCCCGCTCGAACGGCACGTCCGGGCCGAATCTCTCCACCCCCGCCTTCACGATCCAGTCCATCACCCGTACGAATTGGGAGAATCCGCCGCCGGCAGGTTCAAAGCCCGCGCTGACCCCCACTTTCTTGTAAACCGGGCACTGGGCGAAAAGCTTCCGGCGGCAGTAGAAGCACTCCCGGCAGGGGATATGGTGGAACGCGATCACCCGGTCGCCCACGGAGAATCCATTGGTCCCGCCGCCCGTTTTGACGACCACACCCGCGGTTTCGTGCCCGAAGATCCGCGGTGGCGGAAGGAGGTTGTGCTCCACTTTCTTGAGGTCGGTGTGGCAGATCCCGCAGGCTTCCACCCGCAGCAGCAGTTCGCCCGGCCCGATCTCGGGGACTGGAACGTCCTCAATGTGAATCGTGCTGTTGCCCCGGTAAACGGCGGCCCTCATCGTGCGTGGCAGCTCAGAATTCGCAAGTTCCAAGAAATTCCCCTAGAGCGCGGCTCGCCCGGCGCCCGCGCCAGCCGAGCCGGATCAACTCGGGCAGGCACGCGACAGGGCGCCTCATCGCGGCTTTCAGGATCAGCTCGCGGCTGAAACGTCCGTCCGGGCCCCGTAACAGATTGAAATTTAACTCAAATCCTTCCGTCGCCCGGTCCAGGACCGCGCGGATGCAATAAAACCGGAGCCGGTTTCGGCACGCCTCCAACGCGACCGCTCCTGCCTCCATGTCCACGGCTGCCGCGCCGCGTTCGCGAAGCTGAGCCTTTTCGGCAGCGGTCCCGATCACCCTATCCACGGACGTGAGCGTTCCCGTCCGGAAAAACCGGCCGTCCGTATTCGGCATGGCCGCCGCATAGTTGGAATCGCCGGCTTCCACCCTCCCCGCGACAAATACTTCCCCGGCGCCAAACGCCGGATCGAGCGCACTGCAGAACCCGGTGCTGATCAATACGTCCGGCCGGCTCCGGTCCAGCGCCGTCCGGGTTCCCGAGGCCGCCAGCTCCGGTCCTGGCCCGTTGGCGACCACGATCACCCGCTGCCCGTTCAACTCCCCGGCCCGCGCGAACCACACCGGCCAGCGCAACTTCCTGACCGCCTTAGAACGCCGGAGAATCCCGCGCAATTCGCCCGGTTCGGCCGCCACCAGGAGCAGCTTCGCGCCTTCAGCAGTAACCATGGGAGCGGAACCACTCGACCGCGCGCCCGAGCGCCGCGCCAGCCGGCCCGGGCCGATAGCCCAACTCGCGGGCCGCCTTTGCGTGGGTCACCCACATCTTCTTTCGTGCCATTCGAACCGCGTCCAGGGGCGCTCTGGGCTCGCGGCCGGTAAGGCCGGCCCAAGCCGTCGTCGCCACGCCCGCCGCGTAAGCCAGCGCATACGGAATGCGACGCGCCGGCGCCTTCACGCCGCTGATTCGCTCCAGCTTCGCAAAAATATCTTGGAGTGTCACGTTCTCACAGCCAAGAATGTACCGCTCGCCGGGCTTTCCCCGGTCGCATGCGAGCAGGTGCCCTTCCGCCACGTCCTCCACATCCACCAGGTTCAGGCCCGTGTCGATGTAGGCGGGCATCGCGCCCTTCAAAAAATCCAGGATAATCTTTCCCGTCGGGGTCGGTTTGAAGTCGTGATCGCCGACCGGCGCCGTGGGATTCACGATCACCACCGCGAGGCCGCCCGCCGCAAACTCGAGCGCCACCCTCTCGGCCAGAAACTTCGACCGCTTGTAAGGCCCGCTCATCTCCCCGATCGAGACGGGCGTCTTTTCGTTCCCTTCGCCTCCTTTCGGCACCCCGATGCAACCGACCGTGCTGGTATAAACCACCCGTTCCAGGCCTGCAGCGAGAGCCGCCGCCAGCAGGTTCCGCGTTCCCTCCACGTTCGACTCGTACAGCTCACGCGGGTCGGGAACCCACAGCCGGTAATCCGCCGCGACATGGAACACCAGCCCGCAGCCCGCCACCGCCCGCTCGAGCGATCCGGCGTCGCGTAAGTCTCCCGTGACCGTTTCCACGCCGTCCAGCTCGCGCAAACGGCTGGCGCCGCGTACCAGCGCGCGGACCGCTTGTCCGCGCTCGATCAGCTTGCGGGCCACGTGCCAGCCGACGAACCCGCTGGCGCCCGTTACCAGGGCCGGTTTCACGTGCTTATCGCACCGCCCATTTGAGCAGCTTGAAACTGTCCCCCGCTTTGGCATTGATCCCGAGGGCGGCGGAGGGTTCATAGCCGCAATGCACCATGCAGTGCTCGCAGCGCGGGTCGTTGCCGTGGCCATAGTTCTCCCACGGCGTCTGGGTCATCAGCTCTTCGAAGCTCTGGTAGTGCGCGTCGGTGATCAAGTAGCAGGGGCCTTTCCAGCCCAGGATGTTATACGTCGGGTTGCCCCAGGCCGTGCAGGGCAGATCCCGCTCGCCTTTCAGAAAATCCAGGTACGTGGGCGTGCTGTTTACCTTGAATCTCCTGGCGATTCGGTCGATCCCGCGGAACTTCTCGTGAACGTCCTCGCGCGTCAAAAAGATCTCGCGGTCGTTCACGGCCGAATACCCGTATCCCGGCGAGAGCATATGGCCGTCGAGATCGAACTGCTCGAGGTACTCGAACAGCCGCTCGATCTCGCCCATGTCGGTTTCCTTGTACACCGTGGTGTTGGTGCAGACCTTGAAGCCGGCGGCTTTGGCCGCTTTGATCGCCTCGATGGCCAGCTTGAATACGCCCTTTCGCTCAACGCAGAGATCATGAGTTTCTTCGAGCCCGTCCAGGTGCACGTTGATGAAGAAGCGCGGGTCCGGTTTGAATTCCGGCAGCTTCTTGGGCAGCATCGTCGCGTTGGTGCACAGGTAGATGTGCCGGCCTCGCGCGAGCGTGCCCGAAACCAGCTCGCCGATTTCCGGGTAAAGCAGCGGTTCGCCGCCGCAGATGGAAACGATCGGCGCCCCGCACTCATCCACGGCGGCCAGGCACTGGCCGAGCGTGAGCCGCTTGCCGATCGTGGTCTCGTACTCGCGGATTCGGCCGCAGCCCGTACATGTCAGGTTGCACGCGTGCAGCGGCTCGAGCATCAGCACCAGCGGGAAGCGCTTCCCGATCATCGGATGCCGCGCCGTAGCGCCGCCGTTATGATGCTGGTGCATGATCCGGAACGGATTCGAGCCGTTCTCCTTCGGCGCCAGGTTCCGCTGCCACTCCGCGCGCGGGCGGAGCTTGTTCCGGAAAATGTATCCGGCCATCCCCGCGGTCATCGACAGTGGAAATCTCATGCGCTCGCACTCCTCCGTAGTGGTTTATGTGGGCCCGCTTCCACCGCTCCCTTACGGTCGCGGCTCGGAAAGCCGTTACTGAGCCGCGACCGTAAGGGAGCGGTGGAACAAAGTGAATTGGGAAAAGCGCGCGGCATTAGGCGTTCGCCCCGCAGTGCCGCAGCGTCTTCTCGTAGTCCGCCAGCGCCAGGAGCGGAAAGGCGTGCCGGTACAAGTGGTACGTCAGGTAGAACACTCGTGGGAATCCGGTTCCGGTCGCCAGTGTTTCGTCCCAGCCGCCGTCTTCGCGTTGGGTGTTTACGAGATATTCGATCCCTTTCCGCACGCTCCGGCTCCCCGTGTCGCCGCCCGCGACGAGGCCCAGGATCGCCCACGCGGTCTGGGATGCCGTGCTCGGCGCTGCAACAAACGTAGCCTGGTCGTAACTGGCGCAGCTCTCGCCCCACCCGCCGTCGGCGTTCTGAATCGAGCGCAGCCATTCACCGGCTCGCAGCACCGCCGTCTCCCGGTCGCTCTCGCCGGCCGCCTGGAGGCCGCGCAGCGCCAGGAACGTGCCGTAAATGTAATTGACGCCCCAGCGTCCGTACCAGCTTCCATCCGCCTCTTGATGTTCCAGCAGGTAACGCACTCCGCGGCGCACCGCGGGATGATCCGCCGCCAGGCCTCCGGAAGTGCAGATTGCCTCGAGCACGCGTCCGGTGATGTCCGGGCAGGTGGGATCGAGCATCGCGTTATGATCCGCGAACGGCATGTGGCTCAGCGGAGTCCAGTTGTTGTCCGCGTCGAACGCCGCCCATCCGCCGTCCTTCGACTGCATGCCGAGCAGCCAGTCGAGCGCGCGCTTCTCCACCACGCGCTGAGCCGCGCGGTTCTCCGCCCTGGCGTGCCCGAGCGCCAGCAGAACCATGGCGGTATCGTCGATATCCGGGTAGAATTCGTTCGCGAATTCGAAATACCATCCCGAGGGTTCGAGCTTCGGCCGGACCACCGCCCAATCTCCCCTGCGCCGCACTTCTTTGGTCAGCAGCCAATCCGCGGCTTTTTGGAGCGCGCGCCTGGGCTGCTGCCCGGACTCGCCCAGCGCAAAGGCGGCGATCGCCGTGTCCCAAACCACCGAGAAACACGGCTGGAAGAAGAATCTCCGGCCATCGTCCACGATCAGCCGCTCGAACTGGCGTTCGGCCTCTCGCCGCCAGGGGTGATCCGGAGGGTAGCCCAGCAGATCCAGCGCCATGTTGGTGTACATCATCGTCGGGTAAATCGCGCCGAGCCCGTCGGAGAACCGGGTCCGTTCGAGCATCCATCGCTCGCACGCCCGGACGGCTTTCGCGCGCAGGCGCTTGCTGCCGTGCCGCTCGCCGAACTTCAGCAGCCGGTCGGCGATGAAAAAGAAACTGCGCCAGCTAAAGAGCTTTTCTTCGTGCTCGTAGGTAAACGGCGAATCCTTCAGCCGCAGCTCTTCGAGCGTAAACCCCGCGGGAACGGGCCGGCACGGGTTGTGGGCGTGAATAATCGCCAGCGGCACCACGATCGCCCGCGTCCACGACGACATCCGGTACAGAAACTTGCCCGGCAGCAGGATCATCTCCGGCGGCACGCTGGGGCACTGCTCCCTCGGGTACAGGCCGAACAGGCTCAGATTGATCTTGACGTAGCTATTGGTGCGCTGGAGGCCGCCCAGCGCCAGCACCCGCTCCCTCGCCCGCGCCATGCGCGGGTCACCGGCCGCGAAGCCCGCCACCTTCAACGCAAAATACGCTTTCACCGTGGCGCTGATATCGGCCGGGCCGCCGGGATAAATGTTGAACCCGCCGTCAGGCAGTTGCCGCTCGAGAATCGAGCGCACCGCCTTTTCAATCCTCGGACGCGCCGGCGGATTCCACACCCCGTTCTCCGGAGGGTTGAGCCACAGCTCCAGCAGGATGTAGTCCGCTTCCAGAGTCGAGTCGGCCGTCAGCTCCGCCCACCAATATCCCTCCGGGGATTGGAGGCTCAGCAGGTAGTCCGCCGCTGACCGGCAGGCTTGCGCCGTGCGCGACAGCAGATCTTCGGCCGTTTGGATACCGTAACTCATTGCGTAGTGATGGAAGTCAACCGCCCGGCTACCGGCTCCAATTGGTGCGGCAGGGTGAACCGGACATCCTCTTCCTTCAGGTGCATCTCTTCCATCCTGTCGAAGCCCCGCGCCTTCAGAAACGCGATCAGGTCCTCGACCAGGTTCTCCGGCGCCGACGCTCCCGCGGTGACCGCCACCGTCGCGGCCTCCGCGATCCAGGCCGGATCGACCTGTGACGAATCGTCCACCAGGTACGCCGGCACTCCGAAGTTCTTCGAAACCTCGACCAGCCGCTTCGAGTTCGAGCTGTTCTGCGAGCCGACCACCAGCAGCACGTCGCACAGCGGAGCCGCCGCCTTCACCGCAAGCTGCCGGTTCTCGGTCGCATAGCAAATGTCCTGCGCCGGAGGTCCCTGGATTTCCGGGAACCGTTCCTTCAGACGCGCCACGATGTCCCGCGTTTCGTCCAGGCTCAACGTCGTCTGGGTCAGGTACGCGATCCGCCTGGGATCCGGCGGGTTCAGCCGGTCCACGTCGGCCGGCGTCGATACCAGGAACGTACACGCCGGCGCCTCGCCCAGCGTGCCGATCACCTCATCGTGGTCCCGGTGCCCGATCAGCACGATCGTAAATCCTCGCGTGGCGAAGCGCTGCGCTTCCAGGTGGACCTTCGTCACCAGCGGGCACGTCGCATCGATCACCCGGAGCCGCCGTTTGCTGGCCTGCTCCCGCACCGCCGGGGCGATCCCGTGCGCGCTGAAAATCACCCTCGCGCCTTCTGGCACCTCCTCCAGTTCCTCCACAAAGACCGCTCCCGCTTCCTTGAGCTGGTCCACAACGTGCCGGTTGTGAACGATCTCTTTACGGACATAGATCGGCGAGCCGTAGAGGTCCAGCGCGATCCTGACCGCGTCGATCGCTCGTACCACGCCCGCGCAGAAACCGCGCGGCTGCAGGAGAATGACCTTCCTTCCCGCGGTTGCCCCAGAAGCCATACAGTTGACCCCTTGATAAACCACGATTATAGCAGGCAAGACTAACGTTCAGAGAGGTTTGCGAATATTAAGGGCCTGTCACGGAGCAACATGTCCACGTTGCTCGACCGCTCCCTCACGGTCGCGGCTCAGTAACAACGCGCCGAGCCGCGACCGTGAGGGAGCGGTTGGAGTGGTTATGTCATGACAGGCCCTAAGAACAGGACACGGGCCGCGAGGCCCCCGCAAGTCGTAGAAGCGCCTCGGCTTCATCCACCTCGACGCCGATCTCGAGCCACAGCACGCGGAGCGGCGCGAGCGCCTGTTGCCATCCCGCCGGCAGGTTCGCGGCGTCCTTTTCCGTTGTGAGGAGCGCCCCGGCGCCGCTGGCCAATTCCCTGAGTTCCTCCCCGGTGTAGCGGTGATGGTCCGGGAACGCCCGCCGGAACAGCGGCACAACGCCGAGCGCGCGCAGGGACCGCCAGAAAGAGTCCGGGTTGCCCAGACCGCAGAAAGCCCCGGCTCGCGGGGGCGGCCCAGCCGCCTCGCCCGTCGCGGCATCGATCCAGCCTCGCGGCGTCACCCGCGCCGTGAAAACCGGCGCTTTGGGATTGTGCTCGCGGATGCGCGCCTCGATCCCGGCGATGCTTCGCCCGCGCCCGGTCCGCGTAACGATCACCACGTCCGCCCGCCCGAGCGCCGCAATCGGCTCGCGCAGCCTCCCCAGCGGCATCACCTCTCCGCCGCCAAACGGATCGAGCGCGTCGAGGACCACCACATCGAGCGACCGCGCCAGCCGCCGGTGCTGGAAGCCGTCGTCGAGGAGAAATACATCCGGGCGGAAGCGCTCTTGGATCAGGAGCCCGGCCGCCGCCCGGTCCGCGCCGATGCCGACCGGACCCACCCCCGATCGCACGTAGCTCTGGGCCTCATCGCCGGTGCGCTCCGCTGGAGCCCGCTCCCCCGGCCCCAGGATGGTCAGCCGCTCGGCCGTGCGCCGCCGGTACCCCCGTGTCAGGATGGCCGGCCGCCGCCCCCGTTCCTTGAGCCGCTCGGCCAGCCACAGCACGATCGGCGTCTTCCCCGCCCCTCCCACCGTCAGGCCGCCGATACTGATCACCGGAGTCGCCAGCCGCGCCGGTTGCCCCCGCCGCAGCGCGCTTCCGAGCAGCCAAATCCGCGAAAGGGGCCAGAGCAAAGGAGCGGCGGCCCGGCGAAGCCGCGGCACGCTTTCGGCGTACAGCCTTTCGATCTCCGTCACCGCCCGGCCCGTCGCCCCGCGTTCGCCCCCGGCGGTCTCCAGGGCCTTGGCTCCGATCCGCTCCCGCGCCTCCCGATCGTCGAGCAGTTTTCCCACCGCGCCCGCCAGCTCGCCCGCATTCCCGATCCGAACCAGTGCGCCGGCCTCCGTGAACTTCAGCGCGATCTCGGGGAAATTTTCCATGTGCGGGCCGGCAATCACCGGTTTTCCGAACAACGCCGGTTCGAGAACGTTATGGCCGCCCCGGCGCGCCAGCGTTCCGCCCATGAACACCACGTCCGCCAGCCGGAACAGCGAACCCAGCTCCCCGATCGAATCGACCAACAAAGCTGTCAAACAATCCGGGGACACTCCGGGCTGGCTATGCGGAATGTCCGGCTTGCGGTCGCGCGCAGGGGTGTCCCCGGATTGCGCGCCCAGTTCGGACCTCCGCACGAACGCCACGCCCGCCCGGGCCAGCCGCGCCGCCGCCGCATCGAACCGTTCCGGTTTGCGGGGCGCCAGCATGAGGAGCAGGCCCGGATGCGATGCCGCCAGTTCCCGAAACGCCGCGATCACGGCCTCGTCCTCGTCCGGGTCGCCCGCCGCCGCCGGCGCCATCGTGCTCGCCGCGATCCACACCGCCGAAGGCCGCAGCCGGTTGACGAACGCCAGGACCTCGGCGGGCGTCTGTAGTTCTTTCGGATCGAAGTCGTACTTCAGATTGCCGCCCAGCCGCACCCGCTCGGCCGGAGCGCCCAATTCCAGGTACCGCCGTTGACTGGCCCCGCTCTCGGCCAGGATCGCGTCCGGCGCCGCCAGCGCCTGCCGGAAGAACCAGCGAAACCGGAGGTATCGCGGCATGGCGCGGTCCGAGACCCGCCCGTTCACCACCACGAGCGCGATCCCGGCCCGTTTCGTCTCGCGGTACAGGTTCGGCCAGATCTCGGTCTCGAGCACCACCACCACGCGCGGCCGGATCGTCCGCAGCACGCGCCGCACGGCGAAGGCATAGTCCAGCGGCGCGTAGAACACGCCATCCACGCTTGCGCCCAGTTTCTCCTCCGCCGCCGCCTTGCCGGCGATCGTTGTTGAAGAAACGAACAGCGGCTCTTCCGGAAACCGCGCCCGCAGCTCGCGCACCAGCGTTGCCGCGCTAAGAACCTCACCGACGGAAACCGCGTGCAACCAGATGGCGGCGTGCCCCGTCTGCCGGTACGGGCCGGGCAAATATCCGAGCCGTTGCGCGAAGCCCCGGAAGTATCTCCGGTCCCTGAGGGCGCGCACCAGAAAGTACACTACGATAAGAGGGATTCCGAGAACTTCGAGGACACGGTAGACAAAAATGGCGCTTACAGGCAAGTCGTTGATTGTACTCCCGGCCGTGGTCATCGCGTGCGCAATGGGCGTCCTGGCCGTCGGCAAGGAGCGGCCCAAATTCGAACCCGGCCCGGCGTCGAACTACCAAACCCGCCTGACCATCTCGAAGATCACCATTGCCGCCGTGCCGTTCATCCGGCAGTCCCAGGTCGAGCAGGCGTTTGGAAAGCTCGACCCCAATCGGGAAGGCGTGCTCCCTGTGCTGGTCATCATCCAAAATGACACGAACCAGACCATCGCGCTCGACCAGATCAAGGTGGAAATGGTCACTGTTGATCACGATCGCATCGACTCCACTCCGGCGGCGGACCTGAAGTATCTTGCCGGCCCCAACCAGCCGAAGGTTTACAGCAGTCCGATTCCGGGCGTTTCCGGCAAGAAGAACCCACTGGCGGCCTGGGAAATCGAGGGGCGCGCTTTTGCCGCCCGCATGCTCGCGTCGAAAGAGTCCGCCAGCGGCTTTTTCTATTTCCGCGCCCCCTACCGCGGCGGTTCCACCTTGTACCTCACCGGCCTGCGCGAGGCATCCTCGGGGAAAGAGCTGTTCTACTTCGACATCCCGCTCGACAAATGAGCTTCGCATTCACTGCGGAGACAACTGAGGGGGTAGCACGCCGGTCCGCTCAGCGTATTCGCCGGCCCGCGACGCCAGTGTCGTATCCGCTCAGGCTCTCCAATTCCCGCCGGAAGCCGGATTGAGTGATGGTGTCGAATAGCGCCTGAATCCCGGGAAGGTCCAGGTGCTGCCTGCGAACCACCAGGTCGTAGCGTTCGCCGGCCAGCGGGATGAAACCGAGGCCGAAGACGCGAGCGGCCGCGCGGGTCGCGATGCAGCAGTCGGCGGCGCCCGATTGGACCTGCCAGGCCGCCGGAAGATGGCCCGGCGCGATGCGCTCGTAACCCGCCACATTCCGGGCGTTGAGTCCGAGACGTTCCAGATGGGCGTCGAGCAGCATGCGGCTGCCGGCGCCGGGCTCGCGATTCACGATGGACACGCCCGCCCGCGCCAGGTCCTCGATTCCACGAATGGACTTCGGGTTTCCCCTGGCCACGACGATGCCTTCTTCCCAAAGCGCAAAGGCGACGACGGCGACGGAGTTTCCAGGAAACATTCGGGCGATCTGCGGGATATTCGACTCGCCGCTGGCTTCGTCGCGCAGGTGCGTGCCGGCCACGTGGATCCAGCCCTCCTGGAGGAGCGCAAGAGCCTGGGAACTGTTACGGTGCGCGTAGACGACTTCGATACCGGCGGAGCGGACATGGCGCGCGAGAACGGAGATACCCGGATCGCAGCCGGCCACCAGCACGCGCTTTCCGGAATCCGCCTCCGGATGGAGCACGCGGACGCCAGCCTTGCCGGGGCCGGCGCGCCTGCCGGCAACCACCGCGTCGCTGGTTGGGAAATACCAGCGCACCGGGGAAGGCGCTAAGGCCATGATCCGCCTGCCGACCCGGCAAAGTTGCACGGGCTGGCCGGACTCAAGAGGCCCGCTGCCCGGCAGAACGGTGACTGGCTCGATGGGAATCGAGGGGGCCGGAGAATCGGGCAACGCGAAAAGATCTTCGACTGTGGCTTCGAGCGCGCGGGCCAGCTTCAACGCGACCAGCGTGTTGGGCACATAGCTGCCGGCCTCCATCGCATAGATCGTCTGCCGGCTGATACCGGCGGCCTTCGCCAACTCCGCCGCGGACAATCCGCGCTTCTTCCGGAGCCGGGCGAGGTTGTTCTCCGCTGGCGCGCTCAAATGGTGCGTCTCCGATTTCCACACTAGCACGGCGGGGCAGTGCGCACGCGATTGTGGTATTGTTTTGTTGACAAGACTAAGTCTCTTTTGAAAGACAAAACCCATGCGGCTGCGCACACTCTCTCTCGTTCTGTTGGCCTGCGGCGTTCTGGAAGCGCAGGATGACTTTCTAAGCGATTGGCTGGACCGCTCGGACCAGGCCAAACAGGATCAGCCGCAGTGGATGACACCCCTGGTCACCGTGACCCCCAGGCTGGAGCAGGAGTTTCGCACCGACCTCGTCGTCGAGCAGACGGCCAGCGGGAATGACCTGGTGAATTTCGGCAACTCGAAGGGGCTCGAGCTCATCCCGGTCGAGCCGGTCGAAATCATTCTGAACGCGCCGCCCTATCTCGAACACAATCAGGGCAACGTTCAGGACGGGTTCGGGGATGTGTCCTTCCTGGGCAAGGTCCGGCTGCTCTCGGGCAATGAGGAGCGCGGAAACTACATTCTGACCGTGTTTCTTGCGGCGAGCATTCCCACCGGCTCCTACAGCAACGGGGCGCGCAGCGGCGTGATCACGCCCACCGTCGCGGGAGGAAAAGGGTGGGGCAAGTTCGATGTCGAAAGCACGCTGGGCGCCGGTCTGCCCACCAGCCACAACCACGCCATCGGACACGCCATCGCCTTCAACAATGCGTTTCAATATCACGTCCTTTCGAAACTGTGGCCCGAGGTCGAAGTGAATTCGACATTTTGGAAGGATGGCGCCGACGACGGCAAAAAGCAGACGTTCCTGACGCCGGGACTCATTCTGGGACGGATGAAGTTGCACGGGCGCCTGTCGGCGGTTGTAGGCGCCGGCTTCCAGGTCGCCGCGACGCACTACCACACTTACAATCACGCCGCGGTAATCACCGTTCGTTTTCCCTTTTGAGGAACGTTCGCGTGGGGCGGTCCCCCTGGACCGCGCGGGATCCCCCGATCGCGCACAAGGCCGGCCAGGGGGCCGGCCGCGGACGAGGGCGTCCGCCCCACTCGAGTCTCAGCTTTCCCACGCGGCGCGGAGCTTGGAGTAGGTCGCCGGGAGATCCTCCGGCAGGACGCGGGTCTCACCCACGACCGTCATGAAGTTCGCGTCCGCGGGCCAACGCGGAACCACGTGCATGTGGAGGTGGCCGGCGACGCCCGCGCCCGCGCACTCGCCGATGTTCATTCCAAGATTCAGGCCCCGCGGCCGGTAGATCGAACCGAGATGCCGCTCCGCCAGGCGGGTCAGCTCGATCAGTTCCGCGAGCGTCTCCGCTCCCGCTTCCTCCAGCGTCGCAACGTGTTCGTAGGGCACCACCATGAGGTGGCCGCTGGTGTACGGATAGAGGTTGAGAATAACGAAATTCCTGCGGGCGCGGTGGACGATGAAATTCCGCTCGTCCCGGTTCTCCCGGATCTTCGCACAGAAGACGCACTCATCCGCTGGCGCGGCGGTGCTGATGTACTGATACCGCCAGGGGCTCCAGAGGTAGTCCATGCGCTGAGCTGGCCCTCGAAACGCGGCGCTGGCGGCCTACACCAGGGGAGGAATCCCGCTGGCTGCCGGAGGGGCTCCGGCGGGGGGAACGCCATCGCTCGTGGCGCCCACGGTCTCGCCGGAGCCGTTCACCAAGTCCTTGAGTTCCTTGCTGGGCTTAAAGAACGGGATGCGCTTGGCCGGAACCTCGACGCGCGTTCCGGTCTTGGGGTTGCGGCCGATGCGGGGCTGCCGCTGCCGCGTGCGGAAACTGCCAAACCCCCGGATCTCGATCTTTTCGCCGGTGCGCAGCGAGCGCACGATGCTGTCAAAAATCGTTTCGACGATGACTTCGGAGTCTTTACGACTCATTTCGACGACTCTGGATACTTCCTCGATCAGTTCCGCTTTCGTCATAAACTCGTCTCCCTTGTCTCGAAGCGCCGGCCGTTATGGAAGCGCCGGCAACTCGGATGGGCCCGGACCCGCGAAGGCCGTCAGTGGGCCTCTTCCTGCCCTTTCAGGTTCACCACTTCCTCGATGGTCAGCGTTGCGGCGGTGGCACGGCGTTGGTATTCCTCCAGGCGCGTACGTTCCTCGTCTTTACCCAGCGCCCGGACGCTCAGGCCGATTTTCTTTTCCGCCTCGCTCATTTTTATAATTTTGAAATCGAATTCGTGGCCGATCTCCAGTGGGGGGGCTTCCTTCTTCTTCTCGTTCTTCTTCTCGTTCGCCCCGGAGATCTCGGTGTTGTGGCAAAGACCCTCGACCCCCTCGGCCAGTTCTACAAAGATACCGAAATTCGCGGCACGGCAGACCTTCCCTCGAATGACATCCCCGACCTGGTGCGTGCGGAAAAAGAGCTCCCACGCATCCGGCTGAAGCTGCTTGATGCCGAGCGACATCCGGCGTTGTGAAGCGTTGATGTGGAGCACCACCGCTTGCACAAGCTGCCCCTTCTTGAGTATCTCGGAAGGGTGCTTGATGCGTTTCGTCCAGGAAACGTCGGAAACGTGGACCAGGCCGTCGATGCCGTCTTCCACCTCGATGAACGCGCCGAAATCGGTGAGCTTGCGCACGCGCCCCTCGACCACCGAGCCGACGCTGTAGCGCTGCTCGACGGTGGTCCAGGGATCCGGCTCGAGCTGTTTGATACCCAATGAAATCCGGCGCTCTTTCGGAATGACCGCCAGGACTACTGCCTCCACCTGGTCGCCGGGCTTGACGACCTTGGACGGGTGCCTCATCCGGCGCGACCAGGTCATCTCCGAGATATGGATCAGCGCCTCGACGCCGGCCTCGAGCTCGATAAACGCGCCGTAGTCGGTAACGCTCACCACCCGTCCGACCACGCGGGAGTTGAGCGGATAGCGTTCGGCGACGGTCTGCCAGGGATCGGGCAGCATCTCCTTGAGACCGAGCGACACCCGCTCTTTCTCGCGATCGAACTTCAGGACCCGGACCGTGATTTCGTCGCCGACGCTCACCACCTCGGACGGATGGCTGATGCGGCCGTACGACATGTCGCTGACATGCAGCAAACCGTCAATGCCGCCGAGATCGACGAACGCGCCGTACTCGGTGAGGTTCTTGACCACGCCCGTGACCACCGCGCCTTCCTCCAACGCGTCCAGCGTGGCGTGCTTGCGCGAGTTTTGCTCCTCCTCGAGCGCGAGCTTGCGCGACACGACCACGTTGCCGCGGCGCCGGTTGACTTTGACGATCTTCACCGGGATGTCCTGGCCGATGTAGACATCCACGTTGTGAATGGGACGCACATCCACCTGAGAACTGGGCATGAACGCTTTCACGCCGACGTCCACCGAGAGGCCGCCCTTCACGCGGCCCAACACGTGGCCGGACACCAGCAGCCCCTGGCGATACGCCTGCTCGAGGTTGTTCCACGCGCGCAGCCGGCTGGCCTTCTCGTGCGAGAGCAGGATATAGCCTTCGACCTCGGGGCCGTGCCGGTCGATCATGACGTCGATCGTGGCGCCGGGCTCGACCAAAACGCGCCCGTCCGCCTGGCGGAATTGCTCGATCGGCACCAGCCCTTCAGACTTGTAGCCGAAATCGACGATGACCTCCTGTTCGGTGACCTTCAGGACCCGGCCTTCCAGGACCTCGCCTTCCGATGGCGGCGCAAAATGACTGTAGTCCTCGAGTAGGTGCTCGTAGTCTTCCTCTGGAAGGGAAGGTTGAGGTCTTACGCGGAGGTCATCCTGGTTGCTGGCCATGGCCAAGTCTCCGGGTCGGATCTGTCGGCGAAATGGCGGCGCGAAGGACCGGCACAAGGTGGCCTCGATAGCAGCTTCCGCAAGCCATCGTTATCAAAGTCTCTACCCCTGGGGAGCGTAACCTCTCAGTTCGCCTTGATCCGTCACCGACAAATCGTTGATAGATCAGTACCTTACAAATCTTATCCGAGAGGGTAGCGGTTGTCAACCAGAGCGGGCGCCAGAGCGGGCGCCGTTTTTCTCCGAAAGGAACCCAAACTCCGATAACGGGCGCCGCGTGGCGAGTTCGATCGATTTCCGGCCCTTCGGATTGCTGTCCGATCCGGTTTCCCCTTAGAATGGGTACGCGGGACCGAGAAGTTCCGTGGGCGGCCGTGTGCGGGAGTAACTCAATGGTAGAGTCACAGCCTTCCAAGCTGTTGGTTGCGGGTTCGATTCCCGTCTCCCGCTCCATTCGGATTCGCCCTCTTCCGGCCGGCTGGCGTAGCTCAGTTGGTAGAGCATCTGATTTGTAATCAGAGGGTCGGGGGTTCAACTCCCTCCGCCAGCTCCAATATTTCCAATAACTTACAGGTCAATTTACGGCCTCATTGGGTGTTTTGGTAGCAACGGTGGTAGCATCTGGCTTCGGACGGCTCAAAATTGCGTCCATCTGGTTGGCGGTTTCACGTCGCAATTCAGGGGTGAGGTGCGAGTACAAATTGAGCGTGATTCCGATTTGGGAATGGCCTAACAATTCCATCACCATGCGCGGGTGGACGCCCTGTATCAGCAAGAGGCTGGCGCATGCGTGGCGCAAATCGTGGATGCGTACCATCGGGAGGTGTGCGGCCTTCACAATTTCACTGAAGGCGCGGTGCAGGTTTCTAGGCTCCAGGGGCGTCCCAATCGTTGAGGTGAAGACGTAGCCGCTCTCCTTCCACTTCGAGCCTGCTATGCGCTTCTCTTGCTCTTGCAGCCCGCGCTGTTGCAACAAGGCGGAAATGCAGACCTGGGGAAGATTGATCGTGCGCTTGCTCGATCTCTTGGGCTCGCGTAGGAGCAATTCGCCCTTCTTCTCGCCCGGCAGCTTGATTCTCTGAAGTGCCACGCGCACCGCTAGTGTGCCGCGCCCGAAGTCGATGGCAGGCCATTTCAGGCCGAGGGCTTCACCCTTGCGGAGTCCCACCGCCAGCGCAACCGAAAAGATAGCGCCGATCCGGTGGCCCTTTGCCGCTTCGAGGAAGCGCATCGACTGTTCGGGAGTGTAGGGCTGAATTTCGACATGCTCGGTCTTCGGAAAATCCACCAATAGCGCGATGTTTCGCGGAACCAGATCGAGTTTGCATGCGCTCTCTAGTGCGAGCCTCAGCACGACCAAGCAATATTTTACAGAGGTCGGTGATAGAAGCCGTGGCACTGGCGCGGGTTGTCCCTTGATGGCCTTCTTTGCGCCCGCGCCCGCCGTAATCACGCTCTCCAGTTTTGCCGCTTTGAACCGCTGAACGTGATCGGCGCTGAGTTTTCCGAGTTGGATGTCCCCGAGGCTCGGAACCAAATGGAGCCGCACCGTTGCCTCGTAGCTGACATAGGTTGCGGGTGCGACGCTTGATTTGATCTCGTTCAGCCAATTGCTGAGAAATTGCCTCACCGTGAGTTTGTTCGGATTGATGTTGAAGCCGCGCTGTTGATCGCGCAACGATTTCTTGAGGTCGCTGGCGACTTCATGTCGCGTCTGCTTCGTAATTGTCTTGCGGGTGGGGACCTTCTTGCCCGCCGCATTGAGCTTCCATCCAGTAGTGACCGCGGCGCGCCAGCGGCCATCCTGCAATCGGTAAATTGAGCCTTCACCGCTTCCGCGTTTTCGTTTCGACATGCTGTTGTCCTTTCTTGATCCACTTCTGAATCCGGGCCGGTTCGGTATTCAATTGGGCCGCGATTTCCGGAAGCAATATTCCATGTGAGTGGAGTTGGATCGCTTGGGCCTTCTTTTGGCGATATGCATTTGCCGCCCGTTCCTTGTCCTTGCCCTTCGCGGTGCAGGAGTCGCAATAGTTCGCGGAGCCAGCCTTGGGCCGCTTCTTCGTTCGGATATAGGGCATGCCACAACCGGAGCAACTGTAAAGGCTATCGGCTTCGGCAATCACCAGGGCGAGCTGCATAGCGATAGCCGCGAACAGGAAGCCGTGAAAATTGATTCTCAACTCCCATCGTTTCGCGTCCGGATTCCAGGCCATGCCGAAATCCGAGAGTCCGTATGATTTTCGGTCCTTCCAAAAGCTGAACCACGCCTCCACTTCCCTGGCGATGCAGTCTCTTGCGGCATCGAGGGGGTCGCGTGACCATTGCGGCGGCGGCCACATGGGCAGCCCGAAACGGTGGCATCCCACTGCCCTCCCGATCTCCTCACTGTCTTCGGACGCGTATCCGAGCGCTCTCCAATCGTCGAGATCGCCGAGTTTGCCGCGCGTGACCGCGGCGGCGATATTGAGAATCGCCGTCGCGCGCCCGGCATAGTAGCGCCAAGCATCAATGCTTTCGGCGCCCGAAAGCATAGACTCTCCGCACGGCCGCGGAGTGTTCTCATTCGTCAACACGAGGACGCCCCATTTTTGAGCGAACGCCAGAATCGAGGCGGGGCTCGCGTCTTTCAGTTTCAGGAAATCGTTGATCGTGGCTCGGGAAGGCTCGACATCTCGGTCGGAGCCGCCCAGCCCCCAGCGGAGCACGTCACCATCAAGCCATATGTTGGCCGGTACCTTGATCTTGCCTGATGGCACGGGCCGGCCTAAGCTCCCGTCGCTCGGGGCGGTGTATCCGGCAAGATCCCAATTTCCCTGTGACATTTCAATACATACTCTACACCATAGCCAAGCTAGACGCAACTGGTTTATTGTAGCAGCATGATTCCCATGAGTGACACGAATGAGCGGCTGCTTCTCAGAGGTATCGAAGTCGCCGAGTTGATCGGGTGCTCCCGCGCGATGGCTTATAGGCTGATGCAGCGGGGCACTATCCCCGTTGTCAGAATTCCAGGCGGAAAAACCGTCCGTGTCCCACGCGCCGCGCTGCTGGAGTGGGTGAAATCCAACACGCGAACCGCATGACCGGGCCTCCGACCGCGCGGCCGTCCCGAAACATCCGGCTTTCCCCGGCAGACGGGATAGCCCTGTCTCACGACCGCTACGATTTGCGGGCGCGGGACGGGATGTTGATCTGCCACGTTTCGCGCGACCATGCGGAGCGCGGCATCGCAACAGGCACGCTGGAGCTTTGGCGAGGGCCGGACGGGGCATACCTCCGTGCTGCTGCGAGTCTCGTATACCCCGAGCACGAACGGCGTCATGCCGAATCGCACGCGAAGCTCCCGGCACCGCCAAGAGGTGCAGTACCCCCGGTGGTCTACACGAGTAGGCACACCATGACCGGCCAAGTCGGTTGCTTTCGTACACGGCGGGTGGGGCCGGCGTAAATGCCTATGGCGAGAACAGCGCGCAAGATCGCGGACAATGCGGCGGCAAGCGTAACGGGTGCATCTGGCGACTTCCATATAGGGCAGCCGTTCAACCCCTATAAGCGGTTCGTCGGCATCCGGGAGTGGCTGCGCACCGCCGGCACGAGGCCGGCCGCGTCATGAGCGGGAATTTGATGATCGAGCAACGTTTTTACGATGAGCGGGAATTGTCCGCCTATTCGGGTATTGCTGTCCGCACTCTTCAATCCTGGCGATTGCGGTCGCTTGGCCCCCCATGGGTGAAGTTCGGCAATGGCCGGGCCGCGGCCGTCCGCTACGACGTGCGCTCCGTGGATCGCTGGATTCAAGAATGCCCCACCAGCGAGCGGCGCGTGGCATGAGGCGGGGCACGAAAGCCGTCCGGCGACGGCAGATCTTAACTAAGGCTTCGACGGTTCGCGCCCGTCGATTATTGCGGCAACCACACGGGCCGGGCGTCCCAGCGTCCGGCTCGGCCGCAACCCCTGGGAGGGAACATGAACGGCTTTATAAAGCTTCACAGAAAACTACTCGAAGATCCGCTATGGGCTCAGGTCCCAGCATCGTGGCTCCGGGTGGCGCTGGCGATGCTCCTAACGGCGAATTGGAAGCCGCGGAAGTGGTTCGATGGGCGGCAAGAGATCACGATCCCACCCGGATCGCTCGTGACCTCCAGGCCGAGCATGTGCAAGCTGGCGCGGGTGACGCCCAAGGAATATCGGGGCGCAATTCAGTATCTTACGAACACTGGATTTTTGGGCCAGCAAACGGCCAGCAGATACACCATCGTAACTATCGCAAACTGGGACACTTACCAGGGCAACGGAGACGCAGAGGGCCAGCAAATGGCCAGCAAGGGGCCAAGTGAGGGCCAGCAAAGGGCCACACCTGAAGAAGTTAAGAAGTCGTCGTCGAAGAAAGGTAAGAAAGAAGAAGTCCTCTCCGTAGGTTCTCCTGTTCCTGAACCCCGGAAAGAAAACCCCAAAAGCCTTTCTATCAATCACGACGACGACCGACCCCAACCCCTCTCAGAGACGAAATGGGCAACCGACCGAGATGAACTGATCGCCGTGATTCGGGAGAGCACGGGCGAACGGCCGGACAAGAAACTACTCCAGCAGATCAGCGATGGGGTTCAGATCCGCGGCGGGACGCTCCGGCAATACCTGGATGATATCCGACCGCGCATCGAGCGATTGAAGCGAAAACCCGGATTTGGGTTCTTTCACCAGCACGCCCGGAACTGGGGCGGTTCAGAGCAACGGAAGGCGCCAGAACCCGAGCCGGCCGACAAACCGAAAGCCCCGACGTGCTCGTGCAAGTTCGGTCAGGTCAAGGTTGACGGGGAATGGCGGTTTTGTCTGTTGTGCCAGATGGGCCGGGACCTCGCAAAAACAACGGAACAGATCGCACGCGAGAAGAAGGCGGCATCGGAAGCGATGACGAACGGAGACAAGGCGGCATGACGGCACAAACCGAGATTGACGCGGCATCGAAGCAAACACGGGCAATCACCGAAGCGGTCCAATCGCTCGAAAGGGCGGAAGCGCAGTTCGAATTCGTTGAGGCCCGATACTTCGAACACGAGGCGACAGCCGAGGCATTGCGCGCCGCGTATTGCGAACGCGAGGCCGCACGGCGGGCGTTAGGGGCGGCACACCGAGGGGCGGCGGCATGACCTTCTGGGCAGGTGACATCGGACAAACGGACCTTGATCGCGCCACGGGCTTGTATGACGCAGCACGGGCATGTCTGGAGACTGCCAACGCCGAATTAAGCGCAGCGAGAGCGGCAAGACGAGAGATTCTCGGGTCCTTCCGGAGGGGGGGCCGGCCTT